>Ga0153915_10006920_pt1 | contig 10668 bp, 9 predicted proteins | sample Opewatmetagenome_2_FD_107003 | JGI IMG/M metagenome (GOLD analysis project Ga0153915, IMG submission 107003) | Freshwater wetland microbial communities from Ohio, USA - Open water 3 Core 3 Depth 3 metaG | ecosystem: Environmental > Aquatic > Freshwater > Wetlands | place: USA: Ohio, Lake Erie...
AACAAACGTCTGATCAATGAGGTCCGCGCGCGCTTCCCCGGGGAGGAGGGACGCATTGCGCGCATGAGCCTTGTGGAAGAGGGGTCGATGCGCCAGATCCGCATGGCTAATCTGGCCATCGTCGGATCGCACAGCACGAACGGCGTAGCCGCGATTCACTCCAAGCTCCTGCGCACGATGACGGTGAAGGACCTGGGTGAGATGTTTCCCGAGCGGTTCAACAACAAGACCAACGGAGTCACACCGCGACGCTGGCTGCTCCTGGCGAACCCCGCACTCTCCAGCACGATCACCAACGCCATCGGCGACGCGTGGATCACCGATCTTGCTCAATTGAGCAAACTCAAGCCGCTGGCCGGCGACGCAGGGTTTCGCGAATCGTTTCGCAAGGCCAAGCGTGAGACTAAATCGCGGTTCGCCCATTGGCTCAAATCGACAGCCGGGCAGGCAGTCGATCCGGACACGATTTTCGATTGCCACGTCAAGCGAATCCACGAATACAAACGGCAACTACTCAACGCACTGCGCATCATCGTGCTGTACAACCGGCTGCGGGAGAACCCGAACCTCGAGATGGCGCCGCGGACATTTTTCTTTGCCGGCAAGGCAGCACCGGCCTACCACTTTGCCAAACTGATCATTAAGTTCCTGAATAACCTTGCCGGGACTATCGACGGCGACTCTGCGGTTCGTGAGAGACTCAAGGTCGTGTTCTTGCCCGAGTATTGCGTCTCGCTTGCGGAACGGCTGATTCCAGCCGCCGATGTCTCCAATCAGATCTCAACGGCCGGTTACGAGGCCAGCGGTACAAGCAACATGAAGTTCATGATGAATGGAGCGTTGACGTTGGGCACGCGCGACGGCGCGACCATTGAGATGGCAGAAGAAGCGGGCGAGGAGAACTTCTTCCTGTTCGGCCTCACTGCGGACCAGGTGGTGGGCAGCAGGGGCTGGTACAACCCGCGCTGGCACTACGAGAACGAGGCGGAAACGCGCGCTGCACTGGACCTGATCGTCTCCGGCCACTTCAGCCGCAATGAACCGGGCATCTTCGAACCGCTGCATCACGCGTTGATGACAGGCGGGGATCACTACATGCATTTGGCGGACCTCACATCCTATCTCGATGCCGACCGGCGACTCTGCGACCTGTACGCCGACCCGGATGGATGGGTGAGCAAGGCAATCTTGAATGTAGCGGGATCCGGGAAATTCTCCAGCGACCGCACCATTGCAGAATACGCAGCAGACATCTGGGATGTGAAGCCGTGTTCGGTCCCGTAAAGCAGCAACGACCGGTGCCGCCCAGTTCACAACGTAGTTCGAATAAAGTAACAGGGGGAAAACACTCGCTGCGAGGGTGGATAGCCCAATTACACCCATCGGATTCTGGGGATCAGTTTCGGCGGCCGATCTCGTTGCCCAAGGTTCTTCAGTAAAGCCATGGATCCTTAGAATAGCGTGTATAATCCGGTTGCGACCGTAGAAGGGCGCGGCATCGCAATGCCCCGGGCAAAATCGTATCGGCTGGCAGTTGTATCTAGAGTGGCCGCGATGGTTGCCCGGCAGCTTGGAAAAAGGCTCACTCCACGAGCCCTTAAGAAAGGAGAGATACCATGGCAGTCGGTGAGCAGGTTTATGGATTCTTCATTCCTCCTGTGACTCTGATGGGCATTGGCGCCCACAAGGAAATCGGCAAACAGGTTAAGGTGCTCGGAGGCAAGAAGCCTTTTATCTGCACCGATAAAGGGATTACCAAGATTGGAGTTGCCCAGCAGATTGCTGATTTGGTCAAGAAAGATGCTGGCCTGGACTGTGTTGTATTTGACGAAACCGTGCCCAATCCGACCGACACCAATGTCCATGACGGCCTGAAGGTTTTCCAGGACAACAAATGCGACCTGATCATTTCCCTGGGTGGCGGCAGCCCCCACGACTGCGCCAAGGGAATCGGCATTGTTTCGACCAATGGCGGAAACATTCGGGATTTTGAGGGCGTTGACAAGTCCACCAAACCGATGCCGCCCTTTATCGCTGTCAACACCACTGCCGGCACCGCCAGCGAAATGACCCGCTTCTGTATCATCACGAACACCAGCAACCACGTAAAGATGGCAATCGTCGACTGGCGGGTGACCCCCAACGTGGCGATCAATGATCCTTTACTGATGGCTGGTATGCCCCCCGCACTGACCGCAGCCACAGGCATGGATGCCTTGACCCACGCCGTTGAAGCTTATGTTTCGACCATTGCCACCCCCGTAACCGACGCCTGTGCCCTTCATGCCATCCGGTTAATCGCCGGCAACCTCCGCGCCGCCGTGGCCAACGGCGCAGACATGATCGCCCGCGACAACATGGCTTATGCCGAATACCTGGCCGGTATGGCGTTCAACAATGCCAGCCTGGGACACGTTCATGCGATGGCCCATCAGTTGGGTGGCTTCTACAATCTGCCTCACGGAGTCTGCAACGCGATCCTTCTTCCCCATGTTCAGCGCTTCAACCTGATTGCCAAGGTAGACCGTTTCGTCGATATCGCCGAGGCCATGGGCGAAAACGTCGAAGGACACCCGCCCCGCGCCGCCGCCGACAAAGCCCTTGAGGCGATAAAGAAGCTCTCCGTCGATCTGGGTATCCCCGCTGGTTTGCAGGAACTGGGAGTGAAAGAAAAGGATCTGGGGACGATGGCCCAGAATGCCCAGAAGGATGCTTGTGGGTTCACGAATCCTCGCTGCCCCACGCTGGATGACGTTATACAGATCTACAAATGGGCAATGTAGCCCACTTCACTCTGTGAGACTTTGAAAAGATTGGGGGGAACCCGTCTCGGGTCCTACCTCAGGAAAACCGCTCACCTGCTGCTTCACGCCTGCGGGGCAGCAGGCGGCGATCCTCGAGGCGGGCAGGAACTACCTTTCGTTCGAGTGCGGGGCGGGGTGAGGGTAGGATCGTCCAGCATGATGTTCATATTTTGATAGTCCCGCACCTGGCGATCGACATCCTTAGTGGCGAGGGCGCGGCGCTATTCTCTTCCGTTTGAGCAGGCGAGGATGGAAAATGAGTCGCAGCTTCACGCAGATTAGCGAGGCGCAGCGTATGACCCGATCTAGAAACGGTGCGGAACTGCTGGTGCAGTGCCTGGAAACGCAAGGGGTCAAGTACATCTTCGGCATTCCCGGCGCCAAGGTGGATGCGATTTTCGATGTGCTGGCAGACCATGGCCCGCGGTTGATCCTCTGCCGCCATGAGCAGAACGCCGCCTTCATGGCGGGTATGTACGGTCTGCTGTCCGGGACGCCTGGCGTCTGCCTGGTGACATCGGGCCCGGGAGTCACGAATCTGGTCACGGGCCTGTCCACCGCGACCTATGACGGCTATCCGTTGGTGGCCCTGGGTGGGAATGTGCGCCGCGGCATGCGTCACATTAAGACCCACCAGAGTCTGAATAATGTCAGTGTCATGAAGGCCGTGACCAAGGACTCCGTCGAGATCTATGACGGCGACAGCATACCAGAATGCATTGTCAACGCTTTCCGCCAAAGCGCCGAGCCGCCCCTGGGCGCGACCTTCATCAGCCTGCCTCAGGACGTGCTACTGGGCCCGGTCGAAGCCGTTCCCATCCCGCCCGTCCCGCCCCCGGCCCACAGCGTGGCAGGAGCGGACGCCATCCGCGAGGTCGCACGGCGCATCGACAGTGCCAAGCTGCCAGTGATCTTTGCCGGCATGTTTGCCAGCCGCCCCGACGTGACCAAGGCCCTGCGAGATCTGCTCCGCCGGTATCCCTTGCCCGTGGTAAACACCTATGAGGCTGCGGGCGTCGTGTCCCGGGATCTGTTCAATTGCTATGCGGGCAGCCTAGGCCTCTTCCGCAACCAGCCCGGGGACAAACTCCTGCAGCAAGCCGATGTGGTGGTGACCATCGGTTTCGACCCCGCGGAGTATGACCCGGAGGTGTGGAACAAGGGTCGGACCGGAACGCTGATCGACATCGCCGAACACCGGTCCGTTATCGACCGGTATTTTCAGCCCGCCCTGGAACTGATGGGCGACTTGGCCGCTAATCTCGATGCACTGGCCGAGCAACTTGTTTCCCCTACACATGATCCCACGGCCAACCCGCTGGTACTGCAGGTCCAGGACGCTTTATTGATGGCCAAGGTCGAGGGGGGTCGCGAGGACGGTTTCCCGATTCACCCCCTACGGCTCATTTACGAATTGCGGAGTCTCATCGGGGACGACGTGACCGTCCTGTGCGACATCGGCTCCATCTACATTTGGATGGCCCGTTATTTCCAAGCCTATGAGCCCTACCGGCTCATGTTTAGCGACGGCCAGCAGACGTTGGGCGTGGCCCTGCCCTGGGCCATTGCCACCTGCCTGGCGCGGCCCGGTGAAAAGGTTGTCTCTATGTCCGGTGATGGTGGGTTCCTGTTTAGCGCTATGGAGTTGGAGACGGCGGTGCGGGAGAAGTGCGATTTCGTGCATCTCGTCTGGTGCGACGGCTCCTACAACATGGTCAAGATTCAACAAGAGCTAAAGTACCACCGGCCGTTCGGCGTCGATTTCGGGCCCGTCGATATTGTCAAGTACGCCGAAGCATTCGGCGCTGTGGGCCTGCGCATCCGTAGCGCCGACGAGATCGGCCCCGTGCTCAGGCAAGCGTTGAACACCCGTGGGCCGGTGCTGGTGGAGATCCCGATCGACTACAGCCACAACCGCGAGTTGTGCACCATCGTCAGTGAAAACGCCACGGTATGAGGGGCTGGTCACTTGACCCGCTGAGGCCAGGGGGCGCAACAGGCGTGCCCAAGTCGGTTCTGCCAAACGGCCTGGACAGTTTGAAAGACCGTCCTCTGCAGCTACTTGCCAAGACGCAAGTCGCAGCCTCGCACCAGGGTCAGTGTTCGGCCTGATTCAAATCCTGCCGGATGTCACGCCGGAAATCCCAGGTCAAGTAATCCAGGCTCAGCGGCAAGGCCAGTTCCAGGCGATTGATGAACTGCACCCCCACTCGGACTTTGCGTGGCCGACATTCCAGGAGATGCCCTCCTGACCGGAAATCGGCCGAGAGGAAATGCAGATGCAGGCCGGGTACGCTCAGTGAAGCCATGAACGTCGGGGTGAAGAAACCAACCAGCGTGCCCGACACATTATCAAACTGGAACAGAGTCTGTTCCCGCGCCACTTCGGCCAGTGTCCGATAGTTTTCCTGTTTGGGTACGGAGCGGGCCCTGATCGACGCAAACTGCCCCTCGATGCGCAGCGCATAGAACAGATTGGGGGACGGTAAGAGACGAACCAGCCAGTCCAGAAAGGCGTCGTGTGCCATTTCCCGGTCCAGTTCATCATGGCTGATAGGGCGGTAGGAGGTCACGCAGGCGAACGGTGTCAGGGTCTGTTCATCCTCGATGACCGCGACCCGCCCGTCGGCGGTGATTTGGTACACCACTCCGTCCAGCAGGACCATCTCACCATCCAAGTCGTTGAAGGTGCCGAGACCGAAATCCCCATGTTGCTTGATCTCGGCCAGAGGCACATTCTGCTCGAGTAGCCCCTCGGCGATTGCGTTCACTGGCGCGCACAAATAGATCCCATTTTCAGTCTGCATCGCTGCTCCCGTTACCTTCTAGGCATGAGCATACATGAGTCAGCAATGGGAGTACTAGCGATTATCCTGAAGCAGGTTAAGTCGAATGCTACCGCTGCAATCGGAGCGTCAGCTCAAGCTGCCCGACGGGTCCAACCCGGTTCAGAGTGCGGCGTCCAGACAATCCAGGCAGTCCAAGTTACGCGGTTGTGACCTCTGACCGTGCTGTGCTATTGTCGGCGGAAACCGAACGCGAACTTCCACATTCGGAGGCTCACGATGTTTGCTGTTGAATTCTCCGGTTTTGCCGAGACCTCGCCAGAACGATTGCGGCTGTGGTTGCAGGACGGGAACCATGAAAGAGAATGAAGTCAACTTCGGCGAGAGTGCCCTGACGTTGGACAGCGACATCGCGGAATTGGAGCGGCTGGGAGAGTTCATCGACGGCTTCTGTGACTTGGAAGGGATCCCTCAGGAGGTCTGCTACCAGTTGCACGTCGCTCTGGAAGAGTTAATCATCAATGCTATCAAGTACGGCGGGTGCGAGCCGAAAGAAGGTGCTATTCGATTGTCGATCCGGAAGGACGGTGCCGAAGTGAGCGCCGTGCTCTCAGACAGCGGCGTCGACTTCAATCCTTTGAATGCACCGCCACCGGACGTTACGAAGAGTCTGCACGAGCGCCCTGTGGGCGGCTTGGGGATCCACCTCGTCCGCCACCTCATCCCGTCAATCCGCTACGAGCGCCGCGGAGGCCGGAACTATCTGTATCTCACCAAGCCCGTGAAACCAGATGCGGGCACAGTCTCACCAGGGGAAGAGACACATGCAAACCGGGATGGAGATAACAAGAGTTGACCAAGGTGGCTGCCCCGAGTTGCTCGTCGTTGGACGAATGGATGGCTATTGGTCCAGGCATCTCGAGGAGGCTATCGACGAGCTGATGCGGGAGGGAATTCACAGCGTCAGGGTGAACTTGTCCAAGACGGAATACATTAGTTCGGCGGGAATCCGGGTGCTGATGCACGCACTCAAGCAGCTCTCTACCGTCGGCGGCACGCTGTTGGTCATAGATCCCTCTCCAGCTGTTCAGAAGGTCCTCGACCTCGCGGGCTTGAAGAAGCTGCTCTGCGCGCCCGCCGGTCAGGAGTCGCCAGCCGCTGTGTCGGAGCAGGTGACGCATTATGAAGAAGGGGGGTGCAGCTTTGAGGTCTATGAATGTCGCCCCGGCGCACGGTTGAACTGCCGGGTCGGAGGCCGGCCCGAACAGCTCACATCGGCGGCCTTTACCCAAAAGGATGCCGCGTTGTTGTCTCTGCCGTCCGAACTCTTTGCGCTCGGCCTGGGGGCTTTCGGCGACAGCTACGAAGCGTGCAGCGACCGGTTCGGCGAGTTCCTAGCGGTAGCCGGCTGCGCCGCCGGACAACCTACAGAGGAAACAGGCTACGCCGACTACATGGTCAGCTCCGGGGACTTCGTGCCACGCATCATGACCTTCTACAACATCTGCTGCGGGGGTGAGTTCGCTAAGTTGCTCAGGTTCGAGAGCAACCCTGGTGCCGGCTCGGTACGGTTCGGAAGGGCTATCGCGGCGTGTATGGCTGCTGTCGGAGGTCCTGCTATAGGAATCGTGATGGTGGCAGAGTCGGCCGGCATACTCGGCGCCTCGCTGAAACGGTCGCCGGTGGGCGAGAGTGGCCAGTCCATTTTCCGCTATCCTGAAATCCGGCAATGGCTTTCGTTTTCGCCCGTGCGCAGCTATTGCCGGTCAGTGGCCGTGATAGCCGGAGTTGCAGCGCAAGAGCCGGCACCTGCAGCGCTCGCGCCGTTACTCCGCCCCATGAATACTGATCCGTGCCTGGTGGGCCACTTCCATGCGGCCGCATTCGGATACCACCCCCTTCGGAAGGGGAACATCGAGCTCGAACCGCTCGTGAAGCGGCTGTTTGAAACCGGCGGACTCCAAGGCGTCGTTCACCTGCTGGTAGACAACCGCCCGGGTGTAGGCGCCGGCGAGAGCGAATTCACACGAGGTGCCTGCTGGATTGGACCACTCGGACGGTTCGTATCCGCGGAGGAGAGTTTATGAGCCTGCTCATTGGCGCCCTGACGATCGGGTTTATCCTTTCCCTGCTCGCCCTGGGCGTGTACATCAGTTTCCGAATCTTTGACTTCGCCGACATCACAGCCGAGGGATCGATCACGCTGGGTGCGGCTGTCACGTCGACCCTGCTGGTGGCGGGTTGGGCTCCCCTTGCCGCGACCGCAATGGGCTTTCTGGCAGGTTTGGTGTCCGGCAGCATCACGGGAATCCTTGCTATGCAGTTCCAGATCAACCGTCTGCTGTCGGGCATCATCACGATGACCGCGCTTTACTCTGTGAACCTGCGCATCATGGGGCGCAGCAACATCCCGCTGTTGAACGAAAAAACGATCGTGTCGCAGACCGAAATGCTGGCGCAGAGTTGGTTCCGGACTCCGAGCGTAACCTTGCTTGGTTGGGAGGTGAGCGTTCGGGACCTCGCACTCCTGCTGGTTATCCCCTTGTTCATCACGGTGGTTTGCGTACTGTTGTTCTACTTCTTCCGTACCAACCTGGGGACCGCGATGCGGGCTACGGGAGACAACGCGCAGATGATTCGCGCTCTGGGTGCGGATGACCGTCGCATGGTAATCCTCGGGCTTGCGCTTTCAAACGGACTCATCGCGCTGAGCGGCGCGGTGCTCGCACAGTACCAGGGATTCGCCGACGTGCAGATGGGGATCGGCATGGTTGTATGGGGCCTCGCCAGCGTGATTATCGGAGAAGCACTCGTCGGCACGCACCAACTGGGGTTCGCCATCACCGGCGCGGTTATGGGCTCGGTACTCTTCCGATTGCTGGTCGCGGTGGCTCTCCGATGGGGGCTCAACCCCAACGACTTGAAGCTGATCACGGCAGCCTTCGTGTTCGTCGCGCTTATTCTCCCGCAACTTGTGCGCCAGATTCCGGATTGGAAAAGGAGGCTGGCCCGTGCTTGATATCGAGAACGTCCACAAGACCTTTCATGCTCGTACCGCGCACGAAGTCCGAGCGCTTCAGGGGCTCAGCGTTCACATCGACGAAGGATCCTTTACCGTGGTCATTGGCACCAACGGGTCAGGCAAATCCACTTTGCTGAACGCCATCGCGGGTACGTTTTTTGTTGATGCGGGGCGCGTGCGGATCGCCGGGCAGGATGTCACTCGCTGGCCGGAGTGCCGGCGCGCCAGCCTGCTGGGACGCGTCTTTCAGAATCCGTTCAGCGGCACCGCTCCCAGCCTGTCGATTGCGGAGAATCTCGCACTTGCGTCGAGGCGGGGCGAGCGCCGCGGTCTCGGCCCCGCCATTCCAGCACGTTTGCGCCGCCGGATGGGCGAAGTAGTCAGCCAGTTGAAGATGGGGCTGGAAGACCGGCTGGACACTCCTATCGGCACGCTGTCCGGAGGACAAAGGCAGGCACTGACGCTGCTTATGGCAACCTGGCAGAAACCGCGTCTCCTCCTGCTCGACGAGCATACTGCCGCTTTGGATCCCAAGAGCGCCGAGCAGGTCGTCGCACTGAGTGAACAGGTAATCGCGCGAGACCACCTTACTACGCTTATGGTGACGCACTCCATGCAACAGGCTGCGCGGCTGGGCGACCGCCTGGTAATGATGCACCAAGGCAAAGTCCTGTTGAACCTTGGAGGCGCACAAAAGAGACGCGTCCGTCCCGAGGAATTGCTCGCCCGCTTCGAAGAGGTGCGCCGCTCCGACCTGCTCGATGAGAGTGCCGCGGAAATGCTGGCGCGCTGCTACGTGTAGAGACCCCTATGGAACGACCCTGGCGCATCGTCCGACGGCTCGGCATGGGGCTCGCGTTGATCGCAGCATCTGCCGCGGTACTTTTGATCTCTGACTGGGACCGTGGGAAGCGCCCGTCCGCCAAGTTGCCCCGCGTCGCGATCTTCCAGTACAGTTCGCAGATGATCCTGGAAGAGGGGGTTCAAGGCGTGCTCGACTCGCTGCGCGACCACGGTTATGCCGCGGGCCGCACGATGCAGCTCCAGATGTTCAACGCCGAAAATGATCTCCCGACGGCCGACTCTATGGCCAAGGAGCTGACAGGCGGACGATTCGACTATGTGGTCACCGTCAGCACGAACTGCCTGCAGGCCGTTGCCAAGGCTAACCGGGATGGGCGTGTAAAGCATGTCTTCGGCGTAGTTGCGGATCCAGTCGGAGCCGGCGTCGGGATCAACCCGAAGGATCCGCTCGATCATCCCAAGAACATGGTCGGTATTGGCACGCTCGCGCCGGTCGGCGAACTGATGGCGATTGTGAAGCGGATGAACCCGCAAATGAAGCGGGTTGGGCTGCCGTGGAACCCGTCGCAATCGAATTCCGAAACATACACCAAGATCGCCAGAACGGCAGCACCACGGCTAGGAATCGAACTGATGGAGGGCAACGTGGATTCGATACCGGCCGTAGGAGAAGTGGTCGATTCGCTGGTTGGGCGAGGGGCAGAGGCAATCCTCACTACCGGCGACATGACCGTCTCTCTCGCGATAGACGCCGTGGTCGCCGAGGCTTTGAAGGGCGGCGTCCCTGTATTTTCGACTCTGCCGGACACTGCCAAACGCGGAGTACTCCTGGCGCTCGGAGGCGACTACTTGCAGATTGGTCGTGAAACCGGCGACCTGGCGGCGCGCGTGCTCGGCGGCGAGGACATGAGCCGCATTCCGGTGCAATACAGCCTGCCGATGAAATTGTCGATCAATCCCGGCACAACCGCGAAGTTGAAGAGCGCCTGGGTGTTTCCACCTGACGTGGTGGCCAAAGCGACTGTAGTGACCAGTGATTCCGCACCGGCGAGGGCGAAAGCAGCCGCGCCGGCTTCGAAGAAGTGAGGGGACGAAGCCTTCAACGGCTCGTGCGAGCAATGCTGGAGGCACACTGATCCCGGACAGGGCCACATTCCTGGCACTCACTGTGAGGGGCCTGTGGATCTGGCACCACTGGCAAGCAGGCGCGCAACTTTGATGGCGGATCGCCCTGCCTCGCCCGGCAAATCCG
>Ga0153915_10006921_pt1 | contig 10667 bp, 7 predicted proteins | sample Opewatmetagenome_2_FD_107003 | JGI IMG/M metagenome (GOLD analysis project Ga0153915, IMG submission 107003) | Freshwater wetland microbial communities from Ohio, USA - Open water 3 Core 3 Depth 3 metaG | ecosystem: Environmental > Aquatic > Freshwater > Wetlands | place: USA: Ohio, Lake Erie...
AAGCCGACGAGGAGCCTCCTCATGACCTCAACCCTGAGGCTATTGACATATGTTTGACAATCGCTGCTATTCTCAAATCGACTCCAGTCCACGAAATCCACGCTATGAGAAAGATTGTGATAGATGGTAGCAATACGGCCGGCTTTCAGCGGACTGCCATAGTCGCGAATGGTGGCAGCATTCAGGTGGGAGGAAAGACAGTCGGCATCCAGATGATTGGTCTTGAAGAGGATGCCGCGAGGAAGATTGCTGATGACGATGAAAAGAACGCCAGAATATACCGTCTTGATCGACTTGGTATTCCCCTAGTTGAAATCGCGACGGCTCCTGACATTAGCTCACCAAAAGAAGCTCAGGAGGTTGCTCAAGCCATCGGCTTGCTCCTCCGGTCCACTGGTAGGGTGAAGCGCGGTCTGGGCACAATCAGGCAAGATGTCAACATATCAATTGAAGGCGGACGAGTTGTCGAAATCAAGGGGTTCCAGCAGCTTGACCTGATCAGCAGGCTTGTCGAGCTTGAGGTCCAGAGACAAGAAGGTCTCACGGGAATACGTGACGTGCTTCTGCAAAGAGGTGTCACCCCAAACATGTTTCAACAGACACCTCAGGACATCACCGTACTCCTTGCGAATTCCGGATCCAAGCTCATTAGAGGTGCGCTCGAATCCGGCGGTGTGGTTCTTGGAGTGAAGCTTCCCGGATTTGCTGGCTTGGTTGGACAGGAATTGCAGCCAGGGCGAAGACTTGGCACCGAGCTGTCGGACTACGCGAAATTCTGGGGCGGAGTTGGAGGTATTTTCCACACAGATGAGCTGCCCAAGTACGGAATCACATCTTCCGATGTTGCGAAGATGCGGGAATCTCTGAATGCCGATGACATGGACGCAGTGGTCATAGTCGCTGCTTCGAAGAGGAACTGCGAAGATGCTCTCCACGCTGTTCTGGATAGGGCTCGTGCCGCATTAGAGGGAGTGATTTCCGAGACACGAACACCCCTACCGGATGCGTCGTCAAAGTACGCTCGGCCCCGGCCTGGCGCACAAAGGATGTATCCCGAGACCGATGTGCGGCCCGTTAAGGTCACTGTAGCACATCTCAAGACAATCGCCCGAAACATGCCCGAGACCTTGGAGAGCAAAGAAGAACGATTCGTGAAGGAGTATTCTCTTAGTAGAGAGATGGCATCACAAGTGACCCGGTCTTTGAATCTCGACCTCTTCGAGAAGATTGTCAAGGTCTCTTCTGTTGCTCCTAAGCTGGTTGCTACAACGTTAGAGAACACAATGGTGCGTCTTCAGAGGGACGGAGTCGCTGTTGATAGCCTAGATGAAAGGCATCTGCTGTCGGTCTTCCAAGCGGTATCAGAGGGCAAGTTAACACCCGAAGGAATCCCTACACTGCTAACGGGACTCGCCAGTAATCCCAATCGTGAAGTAGAGGAGCTGCTTGCAGCGACTCGAACTGGTACGATGAGTCACGACGAGGCGCAATCGATCATCCACCGCATAGTGGACGACCGTCGCGATTTCATACGGGAACATGGTGAGGACTCAATTAGCGGTCTCATGGGTATTGCAATGAAGGAAATCCGAGGGCGTCTTGACGGAAAGGCGGTCAAAGAGCTACTTTCTGCCGAGGTCAAGCAAGTCCTCAAGGAGTAGGCGTCGTTTACTGACAAGGATCGGCGACACGATTCCTCACCTACTCACTCGTGCACGTGCTTAGAAGAACCCAGAGTCATTCATATTATCGCAGACTCCTGTCCTTCCAGCTAGATTTAATAATGAATCACAGATGCTTGCCGAGCCAACCAAGCGAAAAGCCATGCCGCAGTGGCCTAGTTGGCTAGGGCGCGAGACTCATAATCTCCTCGAACTCGTCGGGGTACACATGGGGTCACAAGGTCTCGACCCAAACCAGATAAGCGATCTCGAAGTCGGGGGCTCGAATCCCCCCTGCGGCACCATCCCATTGCTACTCCAAGGGGTCGGGAACTCGGGGACCCCGCAGCCCAACTAGACTCTCCGTTCTTATGGCAATGCCTATATTCCAATAAACTGACACGGTTCTCGGGAAAACAGAATTGTCATTGCCGTTTAAGACGCTTAATGATGTACAGTATGCAGGAAAGCGGGTGCTTGTGCGCGCCGACCTCAATTCCTCGTTGGACCCTAAGACGAAAGCAATCCTCGACGATTCGAGAATAATCGCCTCTCTTACCACGCTGAAAGAGCTGGCCAAGAGCAAGGTCGTCGTCATGGCACATCAAGGTCGACCTGGTGATGAGGACTTCACTTCATTGGAGAAGCATACAGAGGTTCTGAAGAAGAATGGAATCAAAGCAAGCTTCGTCAATGACATCTTTGGTCAGAAGGCAAAGGATGCAATCAAGAAGGTGAAGGTCGGTGAAGTGCTTGTTCTGCAGAATACACGATACTTCGAAGGTGAGATGAAGACAGGTACTCCTGAGGAAATGGCAAAGGAACCCATTGTGCAAGAGCTTTACCCTCTGTTCGACCTCTTTGTCAATGATGCCTTTGGTGCGGCACACAGGGCTCAACCATCGATAGTTGGCTTCACTGCAGTTCTCCCTTCAGTCGCAGGACGACTCGTGGAGAAGGAGATACGCACCCTGACCGCCGCCACTGCAACAGGCAAACATCCGTGGACTCTAGTGCTCGGCGGGGCGAAAGTAGAGGACAAGGTTCAGACACTCCAAAAGCTACTTGCTACTGGTCGAGTAGACAATGCACTTCTGGGTGGTCTCGTAGGGACGTTGTTCCTTGTTGCGCAGGGATCCATCCCAAAGGAATACGCTAGCTCAATCAAGGGCTATGAGTCGTCGCTGACTATCGCCAAACAGCTACTTGACAAGTATCCCAAGGTCATAGGTCTGCCAGTTGACGCCGCTGTTGAGAAGGACGGGAAGCGTGTTGAGTGCAAACTCGATCAGACGAAAGGAGCCCCTCTCCTAGACATTGGACCCTTGACAACGGACAAGTTTGCCAAGACCATTACCCAGTCAGCTGTGGTGTTTGCCAACGGGCCCATGGGTTACTTCGAGAAAGCACCTTTCGCAGTCGGAACTGAGAAGGTACTCGACGCAATTGTCAAATGCAAAGGTGTCACGATAGTTGGCGGAGGGCACGTGGGCGCCGTTGCTCAGATGAAGGGCGTAGCAGGCAAAGTCACCCACATAAGCACCGGCGGTGGTGCAACCATCAATTTTCTAACAGGCAAGAAACTTGAGCTCGTTGCTGCACTTGAGGCCGCGGCAAAAAGGATGAAATAGTCACTTCAGCGCGGACGGGATGGGTCGACGCTGTTCTTCCCTCCGGCCTCGCGTTTTTTCTGGGAATGACACCTCTAGCGAGTTTGGCTCGTGCGCAAGAAAAAGTGGAGCCTCGGGCGAGTCTTGAACTCGCGACCTTCCGCTTTTCCGGCCTGCAGGCTGCGCTCCTGCTGCAAAGCTTACAAGGCGGATGCTATAACCCCTAAGCCACCGAGGCCTGACTTGGCTGAAAACCAACCCAGTTCTCTAATAAAGGTTTATCATGATTGCAGCAATAACCACAGGCTTCGTCAGTGAGAACGTATGAAATCCATGTCCATCTGTTTCCCTTGCAGAGTCCGTCTCGCTCCGCTTCAGTGTGTCGTCGCTGTTCTATACATTGAGACTAGCATCACTAACCACTATGGCATAAGCAAGAAGCAAGAGTCTGTCCATCTCAGGATCCTCAATGTCAATCACGTATGTTTCTACGAACCCTGGACCTAGATGAGACATTCGTTCCCAACAGCCCGCTTTCGTGATAGTCGCGCAGTCTCCGCCGCCCCTTCTTGGATTGCTTATTACGAACTCCCATCTGACTGCATTGCCTGTTGCCCTGAGCAATTCCTCGTTGTCAGTCGAATACATTCTCATGAAATCTTTGAATCCGCCTGCTGTTCTCTTGGCTCTGCCTAGCTGCCTTCCAGCAGCATCCGTGACATCGTAAACAGGATTCAAACCCGTGGTCTTTCTGTGCACTGCACACAGAACACTACTATCGGTATCAAGGACCTGAATCTCGGTTCGCATGAGCAGAAGCTTACGCTTCACGGAACCGACTGCTTCACCCGCCTCATTCTCTATGTCACCAGCTCCGACTTTCCACGCTTTCCCGCTCAGAATGTAGCGCATTATTGACGGGTCCAGCAATCTCATGATGACATGCCTTCTGCGAGTCCTCTCTTTACAGCATTTAAGCCAATCTGGAGCAGAGCGTTGTCCTTGGGTCTCCTTGCATATACAGGGGGTCGTTTACCCGTCAATAATGGCAGTCTGCTCAATCACATCGAGGACATCTTTATGAGTCCTCACGTAGACATAGAGAATTGACACTGCTGCGCCAGAAAGGGGCAGCATCACGCGTGTGATACAAAGAAACAATATTCAAGAGAAGACTAAAATATCACACAGAACACGGCTGCCTCGAACGGAGTGCCACAAGGTGATACCGGATGCAGATTGATGAGATCTTTGACAATCTACTAGCTGCCATGGGCATAGGCACAGGAGTATTCTTCATTATCTACACTGCAATCTTTGTCGGTATCATCCTGTTTCTAGTACATCGTATGCAAGCCGGCAGCAAAGGACTGCCGGAGGGCGTCACTAGGATAATCGCCTCCACAGGTGACGTGTCCGCAGGGATTGTAGGAGCCAAGAAGCTGAAATTCATCAAGACGCCTTCTACAGCTCTGGTGTTTCTGAAAATCGAAGAGAATGCAATCCAACAGGCACTCTCTGCCGCCGATTACTTCGCTCAGCAAGGCGAGATTGATGAGTCAACAAAGAGCAAGATAGCTGAGGCATACCAAGCACGACTTGACGCTGTACGAACAGCCATTGCCAGAGACGAAGAGCTCAGAGAAGTGATGGCGACATCCTCGGCTGTAGACAAGGCTCGTTCTGATTACCTAAGAAAGATGGCCGCTATGTCCGGGACGGCGGTCGAAGCGGAGACAGAGGCCGCAGGGCCGACAAGCGTGGGTATGCCTACTCCGGGTCGACCATCAGGCCTCAAGCCCGGGAAGGGTTTGACAGCTCCGCCTGCAGGAGGTCCACCATCGGGAGGTCCACCATCAGGAGGCCCACCTTCAGGAGGCCCGCCGTCAGGTGGTCCGCCACTGGGCGGCCCCTCCTCTGAAGCTGCACCCAGTGCCGGAGGTCCGCCAGTTGCAGTTCCGGACATTGGTGGTCCGCCTTCTGGCCTGCCAATGCCATCATCCAGCCCGCCCAGCGGCCCATCTCCAGCTGTTGGCCCTGCTCCTGCCGCGAGCAGTCGACCAACACCAGCGGGAGCTGCTAAGAGTTCCCTCCAGTCGGAAATGCTTGCTGAGATGGAACGGCTTAGGGCTCTCATGGGTGAGTAAATCATCAACTCTTCGTTCTGGATAGGCTTTCCGAGGGACAGGACGCTATCGAGTATCGATTTCTGCTCTTCGCGCGCCAAGAGACCGGAGTACTGTAGTTGCAGCTTTTCTAACGCCGGGAAAGAGGCATTCGAACAAAACCAGTCTTGCCCCGTTATTAGGTGGGCTGGCTACAGATTAGTATGCATGCTGAGAGATGGCACGTAGTAGGCGGCCAGGTCTACAGGCTGGCCAACGTATTTGCGACTAGCCGGGAAGCGGTGATAGTGGCACGATTGCTGAGAAGCCGCCTTTACGTAGTCATATCTAGGGACGAAGATGGTTTCTGGGCCGTCTACTGGCGACCGAAGACCAATCCCGCAGAGTCGTCGACGGGATGTTGTGGAGTTACCAGAGCATAAAGCATCTTGACCCAATACAGAATCAGACTCTCTCGGAAGCCTTATTGAGCGGATGAACCGATACGATTTGTACAGCCTGTGGAGACGTCCGAAGGGAATTGTCAGAGGCAAAGGCAAATGCGGCTAGGAGTGTACTGAAGCTACTCCCAAGGGAGGGTGCAATCGGGCTTGGAAGCGGCTCCACGGTAGCTCTCTTTGCAGAAGGGCTCGGCCGTCAAGTTTCTGAAGGCAAGACGAAAGTATCAGTTGTCCCGACTTCATATCAAGCCTATCGACTTGCAGTAGAGTACAAAATACCTCTGACCAATCTTGATCTTAATCCCGAGCTCTTGCTCACCGTGGATGGGGCCGACGAAGTCGACAGGCAGCTAAACCTCACAAAAGGCGGTGGAGGTGCGCTCCTTCGGGAGAAGGTGGTTGCTGCAGCTTCTCGAAAACTCGCAATAATCATTGACGAATCGAAACTAGTTGACAACCTCGGAATCAAGTTTCCGATTCCAATTGAGGTCTTGCCCTTTTCGCTCGGGTTTGTCAGAAGAAGAATAGACACGATGGGCATTGCTTCATCCATTCGTGAATCCCAAGGCAAGCTGGGTCCAGTCATCACGGACAACGGCAATTTCATAATTGACCTCAAGTTCCCCAAACCCATTAGTGATCTAGCTGGTACGTCGACCGGTTTGAAGATGATTCCAGGCGTTGTGGAGACCGGTCTCTTCGTTGGCATGGCAAACGAAGTGCACGTTGGTACTGCGACCAAATCCTATGTGCTCAAGAAATAGCCAAGGGCATGGCGGGCCCGGTGGGATTCGGACCCACGATCACCAACTTAGGAGGCTGGTGCTTTATAATCCTCTCACAAGAATACGCGTTCTCGCAAGTCCAGGCTAAGCCACGGGCCCAAAGCGACTGAGTTTGTGGCAGGCTGTTAAAGCTTTTGAAGTTCCTCAACCTATTCTCGGCCAAAGAACTGGAGAGAATGAAGTTCTAGTCAATATCTCCTGACTGCGCTACCTTTGCCGTAAGAGTCGCATTCTCTTCCAAGGCGTCTACGAGGGCGCTTCCCTGTCTTGTCTTAATCCGTATTGATGCCTCTCCATTTCGACCGGTTACCGTTGTGAGAAGGTACTGGTCGTTAGCAAAGATGTCTAATCGCATCTTCACGTACTTCTTGCCAGCATACACCGTGACTTTCTTGTGCGAGTAGCTTACCGAAATTGGGACGCTTTCTCCCGGTGTCCCCCGTTCGAAGGTCTCTCGGCGTTCCCCCATAACAGGTCGGGTCTCACCGTGAACGGGAACCACGACTTTCTCTCCACCGAAAGTGAATATCTCGTATTCAAGCACTCCGCGCTCAAAGTCACGTACCTCAATGACAGGTCTCGCTAAGTCTCTTTGTGAGCTGCTCATTCCAGTTGGGAGCTTGACCTTTAAGGAGAGGGCAGCAACTTTCGCAACACGCCCTGCCTCTATATGTAAGACAGTATCCACAGTGCTTGGCAGCTGGCCCAATTCAACTCGGCCACCGAGTATCAACCGCTGTATGGCATCAATGGCAGAGCCGGCATGCACTACTCCTACCATGCCGACACCTGCAGATCTCAGGTCGGAATACACCTGAAAGTCAGAGTTCTTTCGTAATTCGTCGTATACAACATAGTCTGGCCGTACCAGCAGTAGGATGTCTGCGGTCTTCTCCATGCTTCGATCAAGCGGAGCATACTGAACGATATCATCAGTTACTTGAAGGTCTCGAGGTTGCTCCAATGTCTTGACAACATTTCCCTTCTTACTATAGAACTCTGCAAGTGCAGCTGCAAACGTACTCTTTCCGGATCCGGGCGAGCCCGAAATGAGAATGCCTTCGGCACGGCTTTCTAGCCTGTTCATGAGTTTCGGGCTAAGGCCATAGTAATCGATGTCGAGCTTCGTGATGGGACGAATCGCTGAGATTTCCATCTTGTCACTAAAAGGTGGACGCGCGATGGCGATACGGTAGTTTCTGAGTTGAACGACTGTCGCACCGAATTCCTCGATTTCTATGAATGAGGCTCTGTCCTGCCGTGCTCTCTCGAGTATTGTATTGGCTAGCTGATCCAGTTCCTCAAAAGCGAGAACATGGTCTGACAGGTCCACCAATTCCCAATCTCCGGGTTCTCCTCTCTTTGCCCGGGGAGGATTGTTCTCCACGAGATGGACACTCATGGTACGTTCATCGAAGAACTCCTCTAGGGTGACAATAGAATCGGGGCGTTTCTTTGCAATTACAGTCACCTCGAGTCCCATGATACGACCCGCCGCCGCTTGGACACTGTCAGATGTCACTAGCGTCGCGCCAAGCTTTGATGCAGTATCACGAACCAAAGCATCCAATTCGCCCCTGTCTGCATCATGGACTTGGGCAATAGATGGTCTCTCGCCGGTGAATTCCAGCACGATGATACCGTTATCGGCGAGAGATCTGAGTCGTTCAAGTTCATTGAGGCCTAGCTTTCCTACGTCCCTCTTCTGATTCGCCATGTGCTCGATTTCTGCCAGTACAACGTTCGGGACGACTATTCGAAATCCTCTGTAGTCCCCGGATTCCACTTGGTGCGATACCCACCCGTCTATTACTACGCTAGTGTCAAGCACAATGACATTGTTCGTCATCACTGTTCACCGGCCCGATTTCGTAAAGTCGCACGTGATACCTTATAGAAGTTCACTTCCCCGTTCTGGTCCACGAGGGCAAATACAAGCTTCTTACGTGCAGCAGAGGCTGCTTCAGTGACCATGTCCAAGTCTTGAAGCGATATCGGTTCTCCTTCTTTGAGGACATACACAAGCTGGCTGGCGGTTGCCGCACTGGGCCTGTCTCCTCTTGCATAAACCCTGAATCCGATTCCTCCACCGAAACCCTGACGCACTGCGTATCCCCTGCTTCTGAGGTCTCTGAATACCAGATAGCGGGTCCAGAGATCAGGATCTCCTTTCATAAGTTCATCCACTATCTGCCTTGCTTCAATCTGCTCTCCGGTAAGTGACCTTGTGAGGATCCTTTTCCTTTCAAGAAGATGAAGCATTTCGACAGGGTCGAGCTGCAGTCTGCCGTCATCTAGACGGGTTCCGTAGAAACCATCCTGTGATATCCTATCAGCCTCGGCACCAGAAACGTAGCCGTACCTATCGTAGAATATGGCTTCCGCTGGTTCCTCCTGAAGCTCTGTCAGCTCTTCTGCAATTTTCTCGTCATCAGGATTTCCTGTTTCCTCTGACTCTGGGTTCTCGCCATGTTTATCGGGCAACCAGTCTCGCCTGATAGAGCAGGACCTCAGCCGATTCGAGAAAAACCCTTCGTCGAGGTACATTGCGAGAATCTAGGCAAGTATTTGGACCAGTGAGCCTGTGATGAAAAGCATGCTGGAAGAAGGCCTCAGAAGGTTCATCTCTGGGGCCAAACGTGTGGCGGTTCTAGGGATAGGGAACGACCTGAGAAGTGACGATGGTTTAGGCCCGTTTATAGTTGCGGGGTTGAATCTACAGCATCCGGACCTGATTGTAGAGAACGTTGGATCCGTTCCAGAGGCCTTTGCACGCCCTTTGGCCGATTTCGGTGCTGAGCGCGTAATCATGGTCGATGCAGCTGACATGAGAAAGCCCGCAGCGCACATCGACCTGATAACAAAGGAGCGAATAGGCGGTATCACCATAAGTACACACAGCATGCCATTGTCTTTGCTCATGATGTACCTAGAGCAGGAGACTGGGGGCAAGACCGTCCTTCTCGGTGTGCAACCGAAAAGCATCGTTTTTGGCGAAGGGCTGACTCCCGAAGTACGGCTTGCTGCTCAGAAAGTTATTAGAATCCTGAGAAGAGTTCTGCAACAGCACTTGGGAGACTCCAGAGATGTTTCGGACGATAGAGTGGCTAGATGATAACACAGTCCGCTACGTAGACCAGACAAAGCTTCCTCTTGTAGTGGAGCACGTGACTACTAGGGAGCACGAACGAATAGCACACGCGATTCAGCTGATGGAAATCAGAGGCGCACCTGCAATTGGTGCAGCCGCAGCCATGGGAATGGCACTGGCAGCACTGGAGAGTCACGCGGCATCAAAACCAGAATTAGTGCAGTCCCTAAAGCATGCCGCTATGTCATTGAACGTGCGCCCCACTGCCGTGAACCTGACTTGGGCAACCACTCGCATGTTGCGGTTGGCAGACACTGCGAAAGGCAGCGTAAGCGACACAATCAAGGCCCTGATAGATGAAGCGAAAGAAATCGCCGAAGAGGACATACGAATGTGCAGAAGCATAGGGGAGAATGCGTTACCGCTCATTAAGTCTGGCTGGACGATACAAACCATCTGTAATGCAGGATCGTTGGCAACGGTTCTCCTTGGTACCGTGGGTGCTGTGATTCGAGTTGCAAATGAGAAGTACGGCAACATCAAGGTCTATGCTGCTGAGACTCGCCCAAGACAACAAGGTGCAAGGCTAACAGTGTTTGAATTCATGCAGGACGGTATAGACACTACCTTGATTACTGATGGAATGATTGGCACAGTGTTTCGGCAAGGACGGGTGAACTGCTGTGTTGTGGGCGCAGACAGGATATTGAAGACCGGCCATGTGACAAACAAGATAGGCACGTACACAATGGCGATCACTGCAAACTATCACAAGATACCGTTCTATGTGGCAGCTCCGAGTTCGACAGTTGACATGGACAGTAGAATCGAGGGCGTCAAGATTGAAGAGCGCGACCCTGACGAGGTTCGAATCATAAACGGGCAGTATGTGACTGTGCCGACTGCGAAGGTATACAACCCCGCATTTGACGTGACACCACCCGAACTCATCTC
>Ga0153915_10006922_pt1 | contig 10666 bp, 19 predicted proteins | sample Opewatmetagenome_2_FD_107003 | JGI IMG/M metagenome (GOLD analysis project Ga0153915, IMG submission 107003) | Freshwater wetland microbial communities from Ohio, USA - Open water 3 Core 3 Depth 3 metaG | ecosystem: Environmental > Aquatic > Freshwater > Wetlands | place: USA: Ohio, Lake Erie...
ACGACGTTGAAGTCGTGGAAGTCGCGGCCGGCGGCGCCCAGGATGACAATGCGCGAGCGCGGCTTCGTCATCCCGCTACGACTTCACTTGTCGTCGAGGTGGGGACGTTCTTCCTCGGCCGGAGCGCCCGTCTCGGGGTCGATCCAGTCGGCGATGCCGATTTCCGCTTCGGCCTCCTCGACCGTCTCGCCCGGCTCGGGCGCGGCGATTTCCCCGCTGGGGTCGGCGGCCTGCATGTCCTGCACCGCCTCGAGGAGCGTCGCGAAGGGGCCGTACTCCGGCCCGCCGTCCTTGCCCTGCCAGTAGACGCCGTCGGGACGCTCGACGATGCGCGTGCGGTCGTAGTCGGGAGAGGTCTGGGGAATGATTTGTGTCATGCCCTCACCGTAGCCGTGCGCTGGCATTTCCGATTGAGCTACGTCAAATGACTGCATCGCGGCGCATGCACCATGCGCTCATGAAGAAGAAATTTCTGATGGCCTGTCTCTGCCTCGCTCCGACGCTGGCCTGCGCCGGCGAGCCGGGCACGGGATTCTGGGGCGGCGTCGACGTCGGCGCGGGCTCGCTCAAGCGCAGCTACTCGATCAGCGGCGACGTGAGCGACACGAACTTCGCGATGAGCTTGCGCGGCGGCTACGCCTGGAATCCGCAGCTCCTGCTCGGCGTCGAGCTCGGCGGCTGGCTGCTGGAGGCAAGCGACTACAACAACGACCCCTCGCAGGGCGAGGCGGTCGAGACGTACCTGCTGTTCGCGCAGTACTACCCGAGCCGCAGCTCGCCCTGGTTCCTGAAGGGCGGCCTCGGCGGCGCGAGATACTGGACGAACCATGCCGGCGAGGGAACCGGCAGCGGCTCGGCCGCGATGCTCGGCGCGGGGCGCGACTTCCGGGTGTCCGATTCGTGGAGCCTCACCGCCGCCGCCGACTATTCCTCTGGGAAGCTCGACGGCCTGACTTCGCCGCCCGGCGTCACGCAAAACGCGAGTTACAGCGCGCTGACTTTCCGTATCGGCTTCACCTACCGCTGAGCCGGCCGCCGCGCGAAGCTGCCATGCCCTGGAACGAAAGCTATTACCCCGCTTCGATGAAGCACCTCCCGCCCGCGGTGCGCGCCAAGGCGATCGAGATCGCCAACGCGCTGCTGGAAAGCGGGCGCCCGGAAGGCCAGGCGATCCGCATCGGCATTGCCAGGGCGAAGCAGTGGGCCGCTCGCCACCGCGCGATCCCCTGGCGGCGGGACTGGGCCGAGGGCGCGGACTAGTCCGGCCGCTTCTCGCCTTCGCGGACCCAGACCCCGCGCTCGCTGCACAGCAGCACCTCGCTGCCGCTCTTCACGTATTGCCCGAGACGGAAAGACTCGCCATTGAAGTAGCACACGCCCTGCTCGATCTCGAGGTCGGGCGAGGCTTCGTGCTCGTCGAACTCCGACTCGTCGATGATCGGCGAGTTCTTGAGCTCGGGATCGGGTGCGCCGACTTGGGGAAGGGAATTTTTCATTCGTTGTGCCCGCCGTAGAAGAAGCGCCGTCCCGGCGCCTCGGACCAAGAGGAGGATGGGGTCGTCGGCTCTGCTGCCGGGACGGAACGCAAGCCTATGGGTGCATGCTGCCGCCCGCGCGCTTGCGCCGTTTTGATCTGCATTAAACGTCTTGCTTAGTGCGGCGCATCGTGCCGCCCGCTTCGGGATGGCCGCCGCCGTGGCTGATCGGCTGGGCGAGCACACCCGGCACGGGGAGCTCGAGCAGGCGGTAGAGGGCGGCAAGGTTGTCGCGGTACAGGCGATCGAACGCCTCGACGGCGTGCTGCGGGTTGTAGGTCCCCGGCCACCAGAACCAGTCCGAAGCCTCGCAGACCGCAAGCTGGCGCAGCGCGGCGCGGCACTGCGCGTCGGAGAGCCTGCCGCTCGCCACGACGAGATCGAAGTTCTGCTTCGCCGCGCAGAGGAGATCCCAGGCGTGGTTCTTCTCCGGCGAGCCGATCCAGGTGGAGAAATCGCCGTTCACCCAGGTTCCCGCCACCAGGCGCGGCAACGGCCGCGGCTGCAGCGCCGCGTCCGCGAGCAGCGCGCTGAAGGTCGAAGTCCGGATCGTGGCATGCGCCTCGAGCGCCTGGTAGAGCGCGGCGAGGAAGTAGTAGCCGTTGTAGGCGTACGAGTCCCAGCAGTTCTCGCCGTCGAGAGCGAGGGTGACGACGGGCGGCGAGTCGCCGCCGGCGCGCGTGATCCCCTCGAGCTCGGCCACGAGATTCGCCGCCGCGTCCTGGCTGTTCCACTTTCCGTACTCGAAGCCGATGAGGTCGGAGAGGCGGTCGTCGCGGAAGAAAAGCGCGATCGACTTGCGCCCCGTCTGCAGCCGCCAGGGTCGATACACCGCGCCGGCCGGGGGCGAGACGCCGAGGCTGTTGGCGAGCACGCGCGAGCCGCTGGCTGCCCACGCGCAGCCGTGCTCGGCGAGGCCATGGGCGAAGTCGGCCGACAGCGCGCCCTCCGCGGGCCAGACGCCCGCCGGTGCGGCGCCGAAGCGCTTGCGGTGGGATTCGAGCGCCGACTCGAGCTGCGCCTTCACGCGCCCGTAGCCCCCGGGATATTGCGACGACTGCGGCAGCACGATCGCCGCCTGCGGCTCGCGCGCGGCCGCGAAGCCCATGAGCAGCGGCGCCATCGGGTGCTGGTGCGGCGTGGTGGAAAGCTCGATGCGCCCCGCCGCGGCGAGCTTCGCGTAGCGCGGGATGATCCCGCTCACCAGCTCTCCGGCAAGGCGGAACAGCTCCATCCGGTCGGCGTGGCTGAAGCGCGCGCCGATCGCGAGCAGCCGCGCGACCGTGGGCGAAGCGCGGCGCGCCGCTTCCCCGGTCCAGCGCAGGTGATGCCAGGTGAGCAGGTCGAAGAAGTACTGGTCGGAGAGGTAGTGGAGGGAATCCGTGCCGTGCGACTTGAGCAGGGCGAACAGATCGTAGAGGTGCTTGTACGCGGCGAAGGGCTGCAGCGGCGTCTCGCCGTCGGCGCCGAAGCACTGGTCGAAGATGAAGTCGCGCTCGGGGTCGGTGAGCGGCTCGCCGTCAGGGCGCGCGAGCAGGCGCAGCAGCGGGTCGCGCAGCCGGCCGCTCGCGAACTGCGCGGCGTAGTCCTCGAGCTGGTCGAGCAGCACCGGAGTGAAGTTCACCACCGCGCGCATCCGGGGATGGTTCTCGAGGTGCCACGCCATGTCGCTGTAGTCCTTCATGGCGTGCAGGTAGGCCCACGGCTCGCGGAACTCGCCCGTCGCGTAGTCCCGGTATTCCGGCTGATGCATGTGCCAGAGCAGCACCAGCGTCGAGGGTCGCGTCGACTCGGCCATGTCGCCCCCTATTTGCGGGTCAGCAGCACCGGCACGCGCGCTGCGCGTATGACCTCTTCGGCATCGCTTCCGAGAACCACCCGGCGCAGACCGCGCCGGCCCTCGGCGCCCATCACGATGAGATCAGCGCGCCACTTTCGCGCTTCTGCCAGGACAAGGGCAGCCGGATGGCCGGCAAGACCGATGTAAAGGGCGGTCTCGGCCCGCACGCCGCGCGCGCGACACAGCGCAGCCCGCCGGTCAAGCAGCTTTTTCCCCTGCTCGGTCATGGCCTCGAACAGTTCCCGGGCGGTCATCCCCTCGGCCTTTCTGCGCCTCGCCGGTATGTTCTTGGCGAGATGAAGCAGGCGCAGGCGCGCTTTCTGGTCGCGGGCAAGATCGAGCGCGGTTCGCAGGCCGGCCGACGAGGCGGGGCTGTCGTCGATCGGAACCAGGATCCGCTTGAACATGGCAGCATCTTCCCCGACGTATCGCGGTATGCGTTGACGCACGTCAAGCGCGCGCTGGCTGGCGTGGCTAGCATCGCTCCTGTCGCCACGCTGGCGCTTGTGCCCCGTGTACCGGTTTTTTCAGCTCGTCTATCTGATGGCGCCGGCGTATTTAGCCAACATGGCGCCGCCGTTCCTAAAATACTGGAGCGGATGGAACCGGCCGATCAGCCGGCGCTGGCTGGGCGAACATAAGACGGTCGCGGGCGTGCTGCTCGGCATGGTAGTTGCGCTGATCGCGGCTTGGACGCAGTCCGTCATCGATTGGCACGGAAGCCTCGTCTCATACGATGACTGGGCGCTGATCGGGCTCGGGCTCGGTGCCGGCGCTTTGGGCGGCGACTCGGTCAAGAGCCTCTTTAAGCGCGCGCGCGGCATCGCGCCCGGGCAATCCTGGATTCCCGCCGATCAGCTCGACTTCGTGCTCGGCGCGTTGCTTTTCGCCTGGCCTTGGGCGCAGCTGGCGTGGCCCGACGTGCTGACCGTCCTCGTCGTGAGCTTCGTCGGCGACATTGCGGTCAACCACGTTGCCTATCGCCTGAAGATCCGCGACTCGAGATGGTAGGGCTCCCTTGCTCAACCTCAGCGCAGCGATTCGAGGTAGTTCAGCAGGTCATCGAGTTCCTTGGGATCGGTCACGCGCGAGGGCATGAGCGTTCCCGGAAGCTCCTTGTCCGGCGCTGAGAGGAAACGGCGAAGCGACTCGCGGTCCCATATGACGTCGGACTCGACTGCGGCGCGCGAGTGCATGCCTGGCCCCTCCTTGCCGACTTTCCTGCCAATGATGCCGCGCAGGTCCGGTCCGATCGGCGAGTCCGCCGGACCCGTGCCGCCGTGGCAGGTCTGGCAACGTTGCACGAAGATCTTCCTGCCGGCGTCGACCGATTCGTCCGCGGCCGCAAGCGAGCTGAAGCCCGAGACCAGGGCTGCTGCAACAAGAAGCGAGGCGCGCATGCAGGCAAGCCTACGGGTCACTCTGAATCGTGTGTTGATCTGGCTCAATTCCTGGGCCGTGGCTCAGCTGAGATAGGCAGCGACAATGCCCGAAAGCACGATTCCGTCGAACGTGCCCGCGCCGCCGATGCTCGCCATGCCGGTGCCGAGCCTTCCGATGTCTTTCAGGTGCAGAAGATCGGCGCCGACCAGCGGGCCCGCAACGCCGGCCACGTAAGCGACGGGCGCCGCGTGCCCGGGCGCGAGCACGAGCGCCGAGACTGCGGCGACGAGCGCCGGCGCGAGGCCGGGGAGCGCGATGCCGATCCGAGGCACGGGGCGAGCGAGCAGGTAGCACGCGGCAATGTTGATCATGGAGGCGCTCGCCGCGGCGAGCACCACCGCCTGTCCGGCAGCGAGCAGGTGCGCGAGCTCGTAGAGCGCGAGGCCCGCGGGAACCAGACAGCCGCCCACGTTCACGGCAATCACCGTTTCGCGCCGTACCCTGCGCAGCTCCGGCCAGAAATCGGCGAGCCCGAACGCCGCAAGCGGGTGGACGACGAACTCCTCCCGGCGGGCCGTCCGTCTTACCGGGATGTTGACGAGACCGCCAACGATCATCGCGGCGATCAGCGCAACCGCCGCTCCCGGGCTCACGTGCAGCTTCGCCAGCGCGGCGGCCATCAACTCCGCGAAAAGCCACGGCAAGAGCACCAGGAGCACTGCCATGGCGGCCAGCGAAAGCCAGATGAGCGCGGGCATGCGCCCATTGCACCGGATGAATCAGATCCGGGTTTGATTTCCATCAAGGCGGCCCGAGCGGCGCGGACTAGCATGAACTCGCGCGGTTCCTGGTTGGGACGCGCAAGATGAGCGGCCCGGGGCACCGGGTAGAACGCGGGCTTTTGCGGCCCCCGTCGGATGGAGACGACGCTCAGACCGGCCGGAGAGGTCTAAAGACGCCGTCCGGCATCTCCACCAAGCCCGCTTTCCCGATGGGTGGCGGGCTTTCTTTTTTGCGGAAGCCTACGGAGAACCTGTGAACATCGCAGACATCTGCACCCGGGAAATCGTCATGGCGGACACGCGCGCGAGCCTCTAGGAGGCGGCGACGCTCATGCGCGAGCAGCACGTCGGCACGCTGCTGGTGGTGAACAGCTCGGACGGCGGCGCGCAGGCCGTCGGCATCGTCACCGACCGCGACCTAGTCATCGAGGCAATGGCGCGCGGCCTCGACGCGGCGCGAACGCCGGTCGGGCGGCTCGCCGAGGGCAAGCTTGCCGTCGTGCGTGAGAGCGCGAGCGTCGACGACGCCATCGCGGCGATGAAAGAGCGCGGCGTGCGCCGGCTGATCGTCGCCAGCGAGCGCGGCGAGCTCTACGGCATCGTTTCGCTCGACGACCTGCTCGATGCGCTGGCGCACGAGATGTCCGAGCTCGCCTATGCGGTGCGCATCCCCGCTTACTCGTACGTCTGACTGAGGAGCTCGCGCTCGGCGAACACCTTGCGCGCGTAGCGCGTAGCCGGATCCGACGCGGCGCCGTTATAGAACTGCAGCCCCGCCTCCAGGCTTCCGGCGCGCTCGATGTATTCGTTCAGGATGCGCGTGCCGACGGCGACGTTGGTGAGCGGATCGAACACCTCCTCCTCGCCGCCGTACTCGTCGAGGCGCGAGCGGTGGTAGGCGGGGATGATCTGCATCAGCCCCTTCGCGCCGGCGCCGCTTTGGGCGGCGGGATTGAAGCTCGATTCGACGCCGATCACCGCGAGGACGAGCAACGGGTCGACGCCCACCTGCCCAGCCGCGAGGTACGCGGCATTGACCACGCGCTCCGCGGCGGGTTCGCCGATGCGGTAGCGGCGCGCCACGTGCCGGACGAGAAGATACGGCGACGGCGCATCGGCCTCGAATGACGCGTCTTGCGCCGGCGGCGCAGGAACGACGGGCGAAAGGTCCGGCGCGGCGGCGGCCAGCAGCAGCGCGGCGATTGCAACCCCCTTGGTAGAGCCAGGCATATCCAGACCTCGCTTTCCCGAGTTGCCTTATTTGCAGCCTACGCCGCCGCAGTGGCCGGCGGGTTGCGCCATGTCAAATCCCGGGGCTGGCAAGCTCGGCATACTTTGCGCGGCGTCAACAAACGGAGGCAGCCATGGCCAAAAGCAGCAAGGAAATCGCAGTTTCCAAGGGTGCGCTGGAGCGCCTGCCGCGCCCGGCTTTCGGCAACCTGGAGCGCATGTTCGAGGATTTCTTCGGTCGCCGCTGGATGCGGCCGGCCGGATGGGAGCGCGCATTCGCGGAGTTGCCGACTTTACCCCACGTCGATGTCATCGACCGCGATAACGAGCTCGTGGTGCGCGCCGAGGTCCCCGGCTACAAGAAGGACGACCTCGAGATCTCCGTAGCCGACGGCCTACTCACCATCAAGGGCGAGACGCGCGCGGAAGAGAAGGAGGAGAAAGGCGACTACTACCGCTGCGAGATCTCGCGCGGCGCGTTCTCGCGCAGCATCGGCCTGCCGGCCGCGGTGGACGACACGAAGGCGAAAGCGTCGGTGAAGGACGGCATGCTCGAGCTCACGCTGCCCAAGCTCGAGAAATCCAAGCGCCACACCATCGCGATCTCCTGAGCGCGGGCGGCCGGGCATGAAGCGAGAAAGCGCCACGCAGCGCTACATCCGCGAGAACGTCTTCGGCCGCTGCGGCCAGGCGGTGACCCGCCTTGCCGCGAGCGGCCTGCTTGCCCGCCCGGTCATGCCCGACAGCGAAACCGAGATTCACGAGTGGTGGCTGGTCTCGCCGCTCGCCGCGCGCGCCTTGCGCGCTGCGGGGCAGCCGGTCGTGCAGTTCTGCGAGCTTTACATGTGGGGGCGCACGGGCGGACCGGGCGCGCTCGAGGACGATCCGGAGCTCATCAAGGCCGCGCAGCCGGCCGAGCTGCCCGCGCCGACCGGCTGGTAATCGGCTAGCTTGCATGGCGTGATCGAAGTCGACGCCTCGTACGGCGAAGGCGGCGGGCAGCTCCTGCGCACGGCGGTCGCCCTCGCGGCGCTCACCGCAAGCGCCGTGGAGCTCGTCAACGTGCGCGCCAAGCGCGCGCGCCCGGGCCTCGCGCCGCAGCACCTCGCCGCGGTGCGCGCCGTCGCGAGCGCCTGCGATGCGCGCTGCGAAGGGCTCGAGCTGCGCAGCACACGCCTGCGCTTCGTACCCGGCATGCGCCCCGCCGGCGGGGAGCTCGCGGTCGACGTCGGAACCGCGGGCAGCGTCACCCTGGTGCTGCAGGCGCTCGTCCCGGTGCTGCTCGGCGCATGCGCCCCGACGCGGGTCGTGGTCCGCGGCGGCACCGATGTCCGCCAGGCGCCGTCCTGGGATTACTTTTGCCGCGTCCTGCTGCCGCATCTCGCCCGCATGCGGCTGCGCGTGCATGCGTCCGTCACCCGGCGCGGCTACTACCCGCGCGGCGGCGGCCAGGTCGCGGTGGAAGTCGAGCCCGGCGTGCCCGAACCGCTGGTCCTGCGGCCGGCGCGCGACCCATGGCGCATCGCCGGAGAGGCGCATGTCGCCAATCTTCCCGTGGCGATTGCCGAGCGCATGCGCTCGGCCGCGGCGGCGGCCCTCGGCCGGGACGCGCGCATCGAAACCCGCCTGCTCGGCCGCGGAGAAGCGATCGGCACGGGCGGTGCCGTCACCGTCTGGGCGCAGAGCGACGCGGCGCTCCTCGGTGCCTCACGCGTCGCCGAGCGCGGCGTGCGCGCCGAGACGCTCGGCGAAGCGGTGGGGAGCGAGCTCGCCGCCGACCTGCGGAGCGGGGCGACGCTCGACGTGCATGCCGCCGACCAGGTGCTGGTCTACGCGGCGATGGCGAAAGGCGAATCGGGCTTCGCGGCGCGCGCGGTGTCCAGCCACGCGAGGACCGCGATGTGGCTCATTCCGAAATTCCTGCCGGCGCGCTTCTCGGTCGCAGAGAAGGACGGCCTCGCGCACGTCCGCGTCGAGGGCGGTCAGCTCGAGCGCTCGTAGACGAGCGTCCTCGCTTCGCCCGGGCCGGGATCGCGCGCCCACACGGCGTCGTCGGGATCGCGGCACTCGAGGGCGACGGACGAGCCGGTCAGCGCCTGCAGCTGTCCCCGCCATTTTTCACGGTTGGCGAACCAGACCGCCAGGGTCTCTTCGCTGTCGGTGACCGGCCGCAGCTCCAGCTGGACGTCGAGGGCGCCGTTGCCGCGGGGGACGTTGTTCAGGAGCCAAAGGCGCGCGACCCGGAGATTGCCCGAGGCCCACGCGGCGAGCACTTCGTTCAGGGGCATGCGAGCCCTAGCCCAGTCGCTTGAAGTACTGCACTGCGCGCTCGTGCTTCTCGGCTGCGGCGCGGGTGTCGAACGTCCCGAGATTGCGGCGCCGGCCGGTGCGCGGGTTTTTCTTGCGCGAATACAGCCGGTACTGCCCGGAAGTGAGCTTGCGGATCATGGCGTTTCGTCCGTCTCGACGCTATCGGCGCGCGGCTCGTCGCGCTGCGGATGCTGCTTCACCGCCCGCTTCACGCGATCGTCGCGCGACTTGCTGCGGCCCGTCCCCTCCTGGATGTCGGGCGCCGAGGGCGCTTGCGGCGCTCGCGGCCCCTGCCATCGCTCATAGCAGGTGTTGCTGCAGAAGTAGGCCACGTAGTCCCTGCCCTCGCTCATGACCGCGTCGGCCTTGCGCACGGGCTTGGCGCAAACCTCGCAGAACACGCTCTGCGGATCGGCTGTCGGAGTTCGCTTTTTCATCGCTTCCTCATTTCGGATGTGCAACTTCAGTGCAGCGTCTTCGACGCGGCGCGCGGGCCGGGCTCGGGGCCGACCAGCCCGGCGAGATCCCAGTCGCCCGACGCGTCGTGACGCAGGATGAGCGTGCGGCCGTCGTCCGCCTGGACCTTGAAGTAGCGGTGGTCCGGGGCGATCCAGCGGTCGAGGATCTCCTTCACCTCGAAACGGCGCTCGCCCAGGGTGAACGCGCGCGGCTCCTCGTCGCCGCGGTAGCCGGCATGGCACTCGACCCGGATCTTCATCGCACCACCAGTACTGGAAGCTTGGAGTGCGCGAGAACCCGGCTGGTTTCGCTGCCGAGGATCAGTCCGCCGATGGCGCCGTGGCCGTGCGAGGCCATCACGATCGCATCGCAGCGCCAGGCACGCGCGGCGCGCAGGATGCCGCCCCAGGGCTGCGGATCGGCCACCAGGCGCGTGCGGCACGGCACGCCCGCCGCCCGGGCCGCGCGCACCACCGTGTCGAGGGCCTTCTTGGCAATCGTCTCGGTGAGCCTTTTGTATTCCCCGCGCGAGTACGGCCCGGCGTAGTAGGCGGTCGCCTCGCCACGGATCGGCGCGACGAACGGAGGCGCGACGTAGACGCCGGTGACGCTCGCGCCCAGCGCCTTCGCGAGCCTCACGCCTTCGCGGATTCCCTTCGCGGCGAGGCTCGAGCCGTCGGTGGGCAGAAGGAGGTGCTTGTACATGGTGCGCTCCACGGGCTAGCGAAGATGCCGGCGGAACCAGTCGGCGGCGAGCCGTGCGACTTCGTCCAGCGTGCCGGGCTCCTCGAAGAGGTGCGTCGCGCCCGGGACGAGCACCAGCTCGCGAACGCAGCGCGACAGCTCATCGCGCGCGGTGCGGTTCAGCTCGATGACGCCGTGGTCCTCCCCGCCGACGATGAGGAGCGTCGGCGCCGTCACCGCCGCAAGCACGCCCTTGCCGGCGAGGTCGGGTCGGCCGCCGCGCGAGACGACCGCGCGCACGGCTTCCGGCATCGCTGCCGCCACGCGCAGAGCGGATGCCGCACCGGTGCTCGCGCCGAACAGGCCGATCGGCAGGCTGCGGGCCGCCGGGCGCTGGCGAAGGAAGCTCACCGCATGGCCAAGTCGCTCGGTGAGCAGAGGAA
>Ga0153915_10006923_pt1 | contig 10666 bp, 9 predicted proteins | sample Opewatmetagenome_2_FD_107003 | JGI IMG/M metagenome (GOLD analysis project Ga0153915, IMG submission 107003) | Freshwater wetland microbial communities from Ohio, USA - Open water 3 Core 3 Depth 3 metaG | ecosystem: Environmental > Aquatic > Freshwater > Wetlands | place: USA: Ohio, Lake Erie...
ATGATCTCTGACTCGCCCTCGGGAAGGTCAAAGGGCACGCGCTTGGTTTCCGCCAAAGCCGCGAGGAAGAAGGCCGCAAAGCCCAGGGGCTGGATGAAAATTCCCCACTTCGGGAGAAACCCGAACAGGAGCCCGCCCTGGAAGCGGACGATCTCCGAGAGCCGGAGGGATGGGAAGACCATGACCAGGCCGACGAGCGAAAGCCCCAGGGCCACCTCATAAGAGATGAGCTGGGCCGCCCCGCGGAGGCTTCCCAAGAGGGCAAATCGGCTGTTCGAGGCCCAGCCGCTGACGAGGATCCCGTAGATCCCGAGGCCGAGCATGGCCAGGACGAAGAGGAGGGCGGCGTTGAGGTCGGCAACCTGGAGCGCGATCCGTCTGCCGCCGACGGTGATGGCGTCCCCGAAAGGAACGGCCACGACCGTCACGGCCACAAAGAAAAAGGACAGGAATGGGGCCATTGTGTGGAGGACCCGCTCGGAGAACGAGGGCACGAAGTCCTCCTTGAAAATCATCTTGATGGCGTCGGCGAACGGCTGGAATAAGCCGAGGATACGGACTCCGAAGATGGACGCCCGATTTGCCCCGATTCGGTCCTGGATAACGGCGCTTTCTTTTCTCTCGACCCATGTCAGGCAGAGGGCAAGGAGCATCGTCCATGTCAGGGCCAAGACGATCTTGACGAGGAGGATGAGGACGTCGGTCATGGCTTCATCCCAGTTCCACCCCGAGCTCGGACGCCAAGCTTGTCAGGATCTCGCCCTCCGGGCGGCATCCTTTCGGAGCCCGCACGGCACGCTCGAAAGACTGCACAATTCCGCCGACGTTGGTGAAGGATCCTCGCTTTTCCGCCGGCACGGCGGTCGGCAGGACGGTACCAGCCAGCGAATCCAGGGCGCTCCGGTGGGCGGCGAGCAGGTACGTCCTGCTGATCTCCTGGAACGCCGTGGCGAGGTCCGCCGCCGGGAAATGGTCCAAAAGGTGGGGGCCGAAGACGAGGAGGAGGTCTAACGAGCCCGGGAGCCGCTCAAGGTCAGGGAGCTTGGGCGTGAATCCCAGGGCCGCCGCACCGCGGGCGTTCGGGGCCCTGTCCGCAGTGAGGAGATAGCTGTCGGACTCCCCTGGCTTCGGGTCGGCGAAAAAGACTTCGCCGACGCCCAGGACGTTGACAAAGAGTTGCCTGCAGATGCCGAGCTCCTCGTTGGTCAGGAGGCTTGTCAAAACGACGCCGATTCGCCGAGCCCGCCCGGCCTCTGACATGGCCTTGATCTCCGCCGCCAGCTCCCTCAGAACATTATCCCAATTCGCGGTCTTGCCTTCAGGAAGGCCGCCCTTGTTCACCGCGATCGCCTTCCCGCGGTTTTCCTCGATGTCCTGGTAGCCGTACCGTCCGAAGTCGCAGATCCAATAGCCGTTCACTTCCTGGTTTTCGGCGGGCACGATCCGGTAGATTTTTCGCTGGCTTCCGGGCAGGGGAAAGCCGCAGACCGACTGGATGACGATGTTGCAGCCCCGGCTGCAACGCGGGCACACCGTCCTTCCCTTCTCCAGGAACCAAGCTCTTGATTTGAACCGGAAGTCGCCGTCCGTAATCGCTCCGACGGGACAGATATCGACCAGGTTTCCGGAATAGTTGTTCCCGATCTCCGTCCCCTCGTCGATCCCGATCTCGGCCTTGACGGCGCGCTCGAAGACACCCAGCTCGCCCGTCCCCGTCACCCGGCGCAGGAAGCGGACGCAGCGTGTGCAGAGGACGCACCGCTCCCTGTCGAGGAGGAGCTTCTTGCCGATCGGGATCTTCTTTTTTTTCTTTTCTTTAGCCTCCAGAAAACGGCTTGCGTAGCGGCCGTGCTGGTCGTAATAGATTTGGAGAAAGCACTCCCCGGCCTTGTCGCAGATCGGACAGTCGAGAGGGTGGTCGGCCAGGAAGAATTCGAGAACGTTCTTTCGGGCCTCGAGAACCTTTGGTGTTGAGGTCCAGACCTTCATGCCTTCGCGGACGACGGTCGAGCAGGCCAGGTCGAGTTTGGGGAGGCCCTCGATCTCAACCAGACACATCCGGCAGCTCCCCTCAGGCTCAAAGGCAGGATGATAGCAGAACCGGGGGATGACAATGCCGGTCTGCTCCGCCGCCTTGAGGACAGTCGACCCCGGCGGGACTTGGAGCGGCCGGCCGTCGATCTGGATATTGACCATTTCCATTCGCCTACCGGGAGATTGTCTCCCGGAGCTCCTTTCCGAATTTGTCGACGATCGAGAGGACGGGGAAGGCTGCCGCATCGCCCATCGGGCACAGGGTTTTCCCCTTCATGCCTTCCGCCAGATGGCGGATGAGGTCGAGGTCGCCTGGCGCTCCTTCGCCGGCCCCGATCCGCTCGGCGATCTTCCGGATCCAGGTCGTCCCGATCCGGCAAGGCGTGCACTGGCCGCAAGACTCGTGGGCGTAGAACCGGGCCACGATTTTCAGGACCTCGCTCATCGGCGTCCGGTCTCCGATGACGATGATTCCGGCCGACCCCAGCATCGACTTGGCGCGGGCCAGCGATTCATAGTCCATCGGCACGTCGAGTTCCTCCGGCCTGAGAAAGGGCGCCGACAGGCCGCCCGGAACGACGGCTTTGATCGCCTGTCCTTCGGCTGGTCCGCCCGCCCAGTCCTCGATGATTTTCCTGAGAGGCGTGCCCACAGGAAGCTCGTAAACCCCGGGCCTTCTGACAGCTCCGCTGACCCCGAAAAGGCGCGTTCCGCCGTCCCGAGGCAGCCCCGCGGCGACGAACGCAGCGGCGCCGAAGCGGAAAATCAGAGGAACGTTGGCGATTGTTTCGACGTTGTTGATGACCGTCGGCGCCCGAAAGAGCCCGACCGAAGCGGGGAAGGGAGGCCTGAGCCTTGGCCAACCGCGCCTTCCCTCGAGGGACTCGAGGAGGGCCGTCTCTTCGCCGCAGATATAGGAGCCTGCGCCCCGGTGAACGAGAACGTCGAGGTCGAAGCCGGAACCGAAGATATTTCGGCCAAAGAATCCCTTCTCTCGGGCTTCTCCGATCGCGTCCTCTAAACGGCGGGCGATGGCCTCGTATTCGCCTCGGATATAGATAAAAGCCGTGTGGATACCGACGGCGTAGCTCGCCAGGATGATCCCTTCAAGAAGCAGGTGGGGGTCGCGGGTCATGATGGCCCGGTCCTTGAACGTCCCGGGCTCGCCTTCGTCGGCGTTGACGCAGAGGTACTTCGGCTGGTCTCCGGTCTGCGGGACAAAGGCCCACTTCGAACCGGCGGGCAAGCCGGCCCCTCCCCTGCCCCGGAGATTGGCCTTCTTGACTTCGTCCATGACTTCCTGGGGCTTCTTCTCGAGCAGAGTCTTGCGGGCCGCCTCGTACCCGCCGCGGGAAAGGTAGGCCTCGAGCCGGAAAGAATTCTCGTCGGCCGGGAGGATCACCGGCTTGCCGTCGCTCATCTTAGGCCAGCCCCTTCAGGACGCCGTCAATCATGTCCCTGGTCACGGGCCCGTAATCGTCGTCGTTGATCATCAGGCAGGGAGAATGGTCGCAGTTGCCGAGGCACTCGACGGTGGCCAGGGTGAACTTCCCGTCCGGAGTCGTTTCGCCGGCCCGGATGCCCAGCCTGGCCTCGAGATGCTTGACGATATCCTCTGACCCAGCCAGGAAGCAGCTGATATTGCGGCAGACCTGAATAAAATATTTTCCCGCTGGCGCGCGCCTGAGAAGCGAGTAGAACGAGAGCACCTCCCGGACCAGGATGGGCGGGATCCCGAGCGTGGCCGCGGCCCAATCCTCCGCCTCGCGCGGGATGAAACCCTTCTCCCGCTGGACGACGTGGAGGATCGGAAGCAACGCGGCTTCTTTTTTCGGGTAACGGCGAACGAGCTCCTCAACCCGTTTCATGGCCGCGGCGGACAGGGAAAAACTCACCGGTCGAGCTCTCCTCCGATCATATTCATCGAGCCAAAAGTCGGGATCACATCCGCGACGAACCGGCCCTTGATCAGCTGTTCCAGGGCGGAGACAAGATGGAAGCAGGGGGCCCGGAGATGGAGCCTGTAGGGGCGGTCCGTCCCGTCGGAGACGATGTAGAAGCCGACCTCGCCGTTCCCTCCTTCAACCGAGAAGTAGACGTCACCCTTGGGAGGCCTGATGCCGTAGCCTTTCATGAAGAAGAGAAAATGGCTGATGAGGCCTTCCATGGTCGTGTATGTATCTTCCTTTGGCGGGACGATGACGGGCGCATCCCTGGTCAGGATGTCCGGGTAGCGCTCTTTCTCGGAGCCTTGAAGATTCGGAGATAGCCGGATTTTCTGCCCTGGCTTTTGGAGACGTCCCAGCCGGACGGCCTCGGTCGGCTCGATGCCCTCGGCCTTCACCGCAGGCGCCGAGTCCGGGATCTGGCCGGCGACCTGCTCGATGAGCCGCAGGCTCTGCTCCATCTCGAGCATCCGGACCAGATAGCGGTCGTAATTGTCGCCGCGCTCGCCGAGGGGGACTTCGAAATCCAGACGGTCATAGATAAGGTACGGATGGGCTTTGCGGACGTCATAAAAGATGCCTGTCGACCGGAGGCAGGGCCCGGTCCAGCCGTAGGAAAGCGCGTCCTCTTTTGAGATCGCCCCGATGCCCCGGGTCCGGTTGAGGAAGATCTGGTTCTTGTCGAGCAGCCCATGGACGTCCTTGAGCACGCGGCGAGTCTCGAGGACGGCCGTCTTGACGGAATCCCGCCAGCCTTCGTAGAGGTCGGCCCTGACTCCGCCAATCCGGATATAGGAGGTCGTCATCCTGGACCCCGAGGTGAACTCGATGACGTCCCAGAGGAATTCCCTGGCCTTCATCATGTAGAGGAAGACCGTGAAGGCGCCGTTTTCCATGGCCATGGCGGCCAGGCACGTCAGGTGGTCCGAGACGCGGGAGAGTTCGCTCATGAGGACACGGATCTGCTGGGCCCGCTCGGGAACCTGGAGGCCCAACATTTTCTCCATGGTCATGACGTACCCCAAGTTGTTGATCTGCGGCGAGACATAGTTCAGCCGGTCCGTGTAGGGCAGCAGGTTGAAGTAGGTTTTGTTCTCACAGGTTTTTTCGAAGCCGCGATGGAGGTACCCGATCTCGACCTCGGCGTTGAGAATCTGCTCGCCCTGGAGCTCGAGCATGATCCGGAAGGTCCCGTGCATGGCCGGGTGGGACGGGCCCATGTTGATGAGCATGCTCTCGGGCCGGGCATCCTTCTGGATTCTCGCGTCCATCTCAGTCCTTCAGCGGGATCCGGGGCTGCTCCTTGCGCCACGGATAGCTCTTGCGGAGAGGGTGGCCTTGAAATCCCTCGTACATCAGGATCCGCCGGAGGTCGGGGTGCCCCATGAAGGCGACACCGAACATATCGAAGACCTCGCGCTCGAGCCAGTTGGCGTTTTTCCAAAGCTCGGTCAGGGAGTCCACGACGGGATTTTCGCCTGGCAGGGAGACTTTGATCCGGAGGCGGCGGTTACGGCTTACGGAAAAGAGGTGGTAAACCATCTCGAAACGGTTTTCCGAGTCCAGGAAATCGACACAGGTCAGGTCGAGTAGGACGGCGTAATCGAACGGCGCCGCCCGGAGCCCGGCCATTACGGCCCGCAGCCCTTCCCGGCGCACGATGAGGACCTGGTCGCCGAGGGTCTCCATGTCGGATTCGATCTCCGCCGGGAAACGCTTCCGGACCTCAGCGATCAGGTTTTCTTTTTCCATCTCCAATCCTGTTTCTGCTTCTGGATTTTCTCCTGGAGCTTGAGGATGCCGTCAAGGACCATCTCGGGTCGAGGCGGGCAGCCAGGGATGTAGATGTCGACGGGAATCACTCGGTCGATCCCCTGGACGGCGGCATAGTTTTGGTAAATGCCGCCGCTGACCGCGCACGCCCCGAAGGCGATAACCCACTTGGGTTCCATCATTTGGTCGTACACCGTCCTCAGCACGGGCGCGAGCTTGTGGCTGACCGTGCCGACAACCAGAATCAGGTCAGATTGCCGCGGCGAGAAACGCGTCCAACCGGCCCCGAACCGGTCGAGGTCAAAATGGGCGCAGGCGGTCGACATATACTCCATGCCGCAGCACGCGGTGACAAAAGGATAGTGAAAGAGCGAGAATTTCCGGCCCCAGCCGAGGGCCGTTTCGAAGCGCGTCGTCAGGAAATCGAAGCCGCTCATGACCAGTCGAAGATCCCTTTCTTCCAGGCATAGGCGAATCCCAAGGCGAGGATGACGATGTAGCTGGCGACTGCGGCGAATCCCGCAAGCCCGTGGTCGCGGAAGGCCAGGGCCAGGGGGAAAAGAAAAACAACCTCGACGTCGAGCAGGAGAAAGAGGAGTGCGATCAGGAAAAACGGGATGCGAACCGGTCCGATGTCCTTCTGGAGGTAGGGGCTGCCGCATTCGAAGGGTTTCTCACGAGCCGGGTTGGGCTTTTTCGGCCCGAGGAGGGAATTCATGAAGAGCATGACGAGGGCCAGCAGCCCGAAGACGAGGAAGGAAAGGGTTAGCTCCAGCATGGCGCCTACTAAATCAAAAGGATTTTATAGAAACGGCCGGGAATTTTCAACAATAATTCTATAAGAAATATTGGCCCCGGCAGGGTGTCTCTGACGAACCGGGATCAGAAGCGTCGGACTCTAAGCGTTCAGGATATGCAGGGCTTCGTTCTTGGCCTTCATGGCCGCCTCCCCGACCGCTTCGGAGAGGCTGGGATGGATGTAGATCAGAGACGCGACGTCGGCGAGCTTCATGCCCTTGGCGACGACCATAGTCAGCTCTGGGATTAAGTCCGAGGCTCCCGGCGTGAGAAGATGAGCCCCGATGACCCGGTCCGACTCGTCGGCGATGATCTTGACCATGCCGTCCGGGGCGTCCATGGTCATGGCCCGGCCGCTCGCCTGCAGGGGGAAGACGCCTGACCGGACCCTGATCCCGCGCTCCTCCGCCTCTTCAGACGTGAGCCCCACTGAGGCGAACTCAGGCTCGGTGAAGACGGCCATGGGCAAAGCGGTGTAATCCACCCGCCTGTTAAATCCGGCCGCGTTTTCTACGGCGACGATGCCGTCGTGGTAGGCCTTGTGAGCCAGGAGCTTGCCGCCTATGACGTCTCCGATGGCATAGATCCCCGGCACATTCGTCTCGAGCTTTTCGTTGACCTTGATAAACCCGCCGCGGTCCAGTTCGAGGAAGGGCGCGCCGTCAAAAAGGTTCTCGGTATTCGGCTTGCGGCCGGCGGCAAGCAGGCATTTCTCCGCCGTATACATGAAAGGCGCCTGAGTCCTGAGGTTCGTGCCCTTGAGGCTGACCTGGGCCTTTTCAACTGCCGCCGCCTCGATCCGCATCTGGGTGAAGACTTTCGGGCCATGCTTCTTAAATACCCGGTCAAGGCGGGCGGCCGTTTCCTTGTCCGAACCTGGGAGGATCGTGGGCAGAATCTCCAGCACGGTCACCTCGGTTCCGAGCCGGCGGTAGATCGAGCCGACCTCGAGCCCAACGGCCCCCGCGCCGACGACCAGCAGACTCTTTGGCGCCTCGACGAACTCCATGGCTTCGGTGCTCGTCACGACCGTCCGGCCGTCCGGTCCGAGGAAAGGCAGGCTCGCCGCGCGGCTCCCCGTGGCCACGATGATCTTATCCGCTTGGTACACCTTCTCCGCTCCCGCGGTTGGGGCGGTCACCGTCTTGTCCGCGCTCACCCGGGCCGTGCCCTTGATGATCTCGACTTTCCCTTTTTCAAGAAGGAACACGATGCCGTTCACGAGACGGTCTACGACCGAGGCCCGGCCCTCCTGGACCTTTTTCCAGTCGAGCGAGATCTGGTCCACCGGCCCGTGGAGCGTCTTCGTCCCCTTGACTTCCTTCAGGACTTTGGTCTGATGCAGAAGATACTTCGTCGGGATGCAGCCGTAGTTGATGCAGGTCCCGCCCACCTTGTCTTCTTCGATGAGCGTGATATTCTTTTTGAGCTGCGCGCCCCGCATGGCGGCCAGGTAGCCGCCGGGACCTCCACCGATGATCACAATGTCTCTCTTTTCGGCCATGGCGGTTCCTTTCACGTTGTCGAGGGAGCCTCATTATATGCGTTTCCGCGGCGCCTGTTAAGAGGAGGTGAAGGGACATTCCCTCTTTTCTTGACACCTGGGCGGCAAATCTGTAAAAAAGGGACCGCACAGCAGAAAAGGAGCCCCGTCATGCTGACGATCTGGGAAAAAGTCATTTTTTGTCTCGTCATTCTAGCCACTGCAACGGCGTTTCTCCTCCCCCTCGTCCGCCGCCTTAAGATTATCCGGGCCGGGCAGCCCGACGCAAGGTTCAAGAATCTCTGGAAACGATTCCGCCACGCCTTCGTCAAGGTCGTCTTCCAGAGATGCACGCTGCGCGACGAGCGCCTCTTCACCGGCCTGATGCATGTCTTCATCTTTTACAGCGCCCTGTCGTTTGACACCATGACCGTCAACCACACCCTGGAAGGGTTCTTCGACGGCTTCTACCTTTTCGGCGACACGAATTTCGGGCTCTTCTTTTCGCTCCTCATCGACGTCGCCGCGATCGCCGTCATGATCGGCGTCCTTTTCCTTGCCTTCCGCCGTTTCATCGTCAAGCCCAAGGCCTATGAAACAACGCGCGGCGATTCGGCCCTGATCTACTCGTTCATCACCCTGGCCACCCTCACCTACCTCTATTTCGAGGGCTTCGCCGTCGCCCATCATCCGGAGACGGCGAGGCTTTCGTTTCTAGGCAGCTTGTTGTCCGGCGCGATCAAAGGCTCTGGCCTCAGCACCGAAGCCGTCGCCACTCATTTCAAGATTTCCTGGTGGGCCCACGTCGTCGCCGTCTACGCCTTTATCGCCTATGTCCCCCACTCCAAGTACCTCCACATGCTGGCCGGGCCCTTCAACGTCTTTTTTCGCCGCGACACGCCGAGCGGCGAGCTCCGGGCCCTCGACCTCGAAAAGTCCGAGGTTTTCGGCGTCGAGAAGCTTGCCGATTTCACTTGGAAAGACACCCTCGATGCGTTCGCCTGCATGGAGTGCGGGCGATGCCAGGACGTCTGCCCGGCCTTCTCCTCGGACAAGCCTCTCTCCCCCAAGATGATCCTGTTCAACATGGAGCGGGCCCTGCTCGCGAACGACAAGGCCCTGACAGCGAAGAAGCGTGACGGCCTCAAGGAGGTTGTGCCCGAGCCGTTCACCGAGGGCGAGATCTGGACCTGCACGACCTGCGGCGCCTGCATGAAAGAGTGCCCGGTCGAGATCGAGCACATCTCGAAGATCGTCGGCGTCCGGCGCAGCCAGGTCCTCATGCAGAGCAAGTTCCCCCAGGAGCTCAACGCCTTCTTCCGGAACATCGAGACGAACTCCAACCCCTGGGGCATCGGCTTCTCCAAGCGGGCCGACTGGGCGGAAGGCCTGGAGGTGAAGCTCCTCGCCGACATCCCGGATGCCGAGTACTTGTTCTGGGTCGGCTGCATGGGCGCCTACGACGACGAGGGCCGGAAGACCGCCCGGGCCCTAGTCACCATCCTGAACAAGGCCGGCGTCAGGTTCGGCGTCCTAGGGACCGAGGAGAAGTGCTGCGGCGACTCGGCCCGGCGCCTGGGCAATGAGTACCTCTTCCAGAGCCTGGCCCAGGAGAACATCGCGTTGTTCAAGGCCCGGAACGTCAAGAAGATCGTGACCATCTGCCCCCACGGCTACAACACCTTCAAGCACGAATATCCGAAGCTCCTGGACTTTGTTCCGGATTTGACGCCCGAAGACAAGGAGCGGCTCCGTGCGATCGAGGTCGTGTCCCACGTCGCGCTCATCCACGGACTCATCCGGGCGGGCCGTCTCCCGCTGCGCGGCCAAGACGCCGGCATGTACACGTACCACGACCCCTGTTACCTCGGTCGGCACAACGGGCTGACTAAGGAGCCACGGGAGGTCTTGGAGTCGGCGCTGGCCGGGAAGAAGAAGGAGCTCGGCCGCCACGGCGACGACAGCTTCTGCTGCGGAGCGGGCGGCGGGCTGATGTGGACCGAGGAGTCGCTCGGCCAGAGAATCAATCACCTGCGCGTGGACGAGGTGATCGAGTCGGGCGCCCGGCTCGCGGCTGCAGCCTGCCCCTTCTGCGTGACCATGCTTCGCGACGGCCTCAAAGACAAGGGCCAGGACGATATCAAGGTCAAGGACATCGCCCTGCTCGTCGCGGAAGCCCTTTAGGGTTTCGAGTTCGGGAGATCCCTAGAGGTCGAACACGACGTCGACCTGAATGCCGCGGGCGCGCAGGACCTTGGCCAAGCGCCTCGATTGCGTTCCGAAGAAGGAATCCTTCAGGGCCTCGACCAGCCCGTGGCGGGCGTAGAAGGCTCTTACCGTCGGGACATAGTTCATGCGGTCGATGAGGACGCGGTCGACGGCACCGGCCAGCTTCGCCGCCAGCCGCTCGGGGTTCCCGGGCAGCAAAGGCCCGGCAAAGGCAAAGGTCCGGACCCCGGCGGCCTTGAATTCCCTTAGAACCTCGATCCGCTCCCCGACCGCCGAGGCGCCCGGCTCGAAAAGCCGGGCGATGGTCTCATCATCCGTGGCGATGGTGAAGCCAACTTCGACATCGGGGATCCTGCGGATGACATCGAGGTCGCGGCGGACACGGGCCGACTTGGTCTGGACC
>Ga0153915_10006924_pt1 | contig 10664 bp, 8 predicted proteins | sample Opewatmetagenome_2_FD_107003 | JGI IMG/M metagenome (GOLD analysis project Ga0153915, IMG submission 107003) | Freshwater wetland microbial communities from Ohio, USA - Open water 3 Core 3 Depth 3 metaG | ecosystem: Environmental > Aquatic > Freshwater > Wetlands | place: USA: Ohio, Lake Erie...
CCCAGGCGGTCGATCTCCGCGGGCAGCCACTGCGTGAAGAGGTCATTCGGTGCGATGTCGGCCGGCGGTTTTCTACGTTCGTTCATTGACAATGCTCCCTCGGTCAGACCAGTGAGCCTTTGAGCCAGTCACTGAGCTCGCCCACCCCGACCAGCGTTTCGTTCATATTCCGCAGCCGCTCGCTCAAGGTCCGGATGACGGCAGCCAGCAGCGCGTTCAAGGTCGTCGGCGCCCCCTCGGCAGGGCTGCGCCCTGCCCGGGGCGCTGCCGCGGTCCCGCACCGCCGTTGGAGCCCCGGTCGGATGCTGGGTCCGATGCGCGATTCCATTCTCAATCTCGAGCTGGCCCTGTTCCTCCGCGGCCAGGGTTACGATGTCGTCTGGACCCAGTGGCCTGATCAGGGACCGCAGGTCCCCCACTTCTGGGCCCTGTGCCGGATGCTCGGGCTCAGGGTGGTTCATACCGTGCACAACGTCTTCCCCCATGAGAGGAGCGCGGGAGACACCGACCGGTACCGTCGAGTCTACCGGGCGAGCCATGCACTGATCGTTCACAGCGAAGCCGCCCTGGCCACGCTCACCCAGGAGTTTCCCGAGACTGGGGTCAAGGCCATCGTGGCCCCAATCGGGACTTACACTGCGTATCCCCGATGCCCCGATGCGCGCGAGCCGGTCCGGAAGCGGCTCGGCGTGGGGAGCGACACCCCGCTGGCTCTCTTCTTCGGCGGAATCCGGCCGTACAAGAACCTGGACGCGGTCTTCGAAGCCCTGCGGGCGCAGCCGGAATCGCGAACGGTCGTCGTGGTAGCTGGCGCGGAATCCGGTTACCCCGATGCGGATCCAGCGGACAAGCTGGCGCGCACCCGCCGGCTGGTTCGGGACATGGGCATCGAGCACCGGGTCAAGTTGCTGGAGGGGCCGTTCGACACCGCAGCAACATCGGAGCTGTTCGAGGCCTGTGATTCGGTACTCCTGCCTTACGTCGAGAGCTACGGGAGCGGGCTCCTGCTCCTCGCCATGACGTTCGAAAAACTCATCATTGCGACCACGGTCGGCGGAATGGGGGAGTATCTGGCTCGCTATCCCGCCGCCATTCTGCTCGAGGATACCGGACCCTCGAGCATCAACGTGGCTCTCGCCCGAGCGGCAACTGCGCCCCGCGGGACTACCCCAAGCTGGACCGGGGGCGCCGCTGCCGATTTCAGCTGGCCCAGAATTGTCGCCGACCTGTGGCCGGTACTGATTCGCAAACTCGAGTTTGCGGAATGAGCTGGGCCGTATGCGCCTAATGGGCCGGGCCGCCTGGCCGAGGCCGTGCTGCCCAGAGGGGTGCACCCCCTCGCGGCCCGCCCTCCGGTGGCTCGAGGGCGGTGAGCTTGTACGGCCGTTGAGCGGATCGGGCGAGGCATGAACCGCAGCCCGGATGGCACGTTGCCACCGGTACTCCACGCACTCGCTCCGGCGCCGGTCGGCGGGCTCGAGAGCGTCGTAACGATGCTGGCGAGGGAGTGGGTCAACCGAGGGGGGAGGGCGGCCATCGCCATGGCGCTCGACCCCGGGGCGGCAGTCCCCGCCGGAATCGCCGAGATCGCGGCGGTCGGTGTGGACCTCTTCCCCTTCTGGACACGGCCGCGGGCGTATTGGCGGGAGCGTAACGAGTATCTGGGCATATTTCAGAGGTGGCAGCCGGCGGTAGTGCACTCGCATGGATACCGCGCCGATCTGCTGGCCGCGCCCGCGGCCCGCGTGCTCGGTCTGCCGCGGGTGAGCACGTTCCACGGCTTCACCGGCGGTGGCTGGAAGAACCGGCTATACGAGTACCTGCAGGTCCGCGCCGCGCGCCGGTACGACGCGGTGATCGCGGTCTCGGCGCCGATCCGCGAGCGACTGATTCGCTCCCACGTGCGCGCGGCCCGGATCCATCTCATCCCCAATGCCCTCGCCCGCCGCGCGTCGATGCTCGACCGGGCTGCCGCTCGCACCGAGCTCGGGCTGCCTCAGGGGGCGACCGTCATCGGTTGGGTCGGTCGTCTCTCACCAGAGAAAGGACCCGACGTGTTGCTCCAGGCGGTGCCTCTCCTTGGTGACCCGAATTGGCAGGTCTCGGTGATCGGTGACGGTCCGCAGAAGACCGAGCTCCAGCGGGAGAGCGACCGGCAGGGTGTCGCGGACCGGATCAGGTGGCACGGTCTGGTTCCCGACGCCGCCCGCTGCTATGCAGCCTTCGATTGCCTGGTCCTAAGCTCCCGCACAGAGGGCACGCCCATCGTCCTGCTGGAGGCAATGGCGGGCGGCATCCCGGTGATCGCGACCAGAGTGGGCGGCGTGCCGGACGTGCTGCGGGAGGGCGAGGGCATCCTGGTGACACCGGAAGACCCGGCGGCGCTCGCTGCCGCGGTGCGGACGGTGCTGACCGACCGCGCAGACGCCGCCATCCGTGCCGCGCGGGCCGCGACCAGGGTCGCCCGGGACTACGCTCCTGAGCCCTGGATCGATCGCCACGCCGAGGTCTATCGATCACTGCTCGCGAAAGGGCAGGAACAGAAGACATGAACGCCGTGGCGGTGGGCTGGGGGGTTGTTCTGCTGCCCGGGATTCTGTACGGGTATGCCTACCTTTGCTACCCGGCCCTGCTCTGGCTGGTGGGTCGATTCCGGCCACGGAACCTCCCGCTGCCCGATCCCCCTGAGTGGCCGCAGATCACGGTAGTCGTACCGGCCTACAACGAGGAAGCCTCGATCCGACGCACCATCGAATCGCTGCTTGCCTTCGACTATCCAGCAGAGGCGCGCCACATCCTGGTGATCTCGGACGCTTCCACCGATCACACCGATGAGATCGTTCGCGAGTATGCTGCCCGCGGCGTCCAGCTGCTGCGCCAGGAACAGCGGAGCGGGAAGGACGCCGGGGAGATCGCCGCGCTGCCCCATCTGAGAGGCGAGATCGTGGTCAACACTGACGCCACGATCCGGATCCTGCCCGGCTCACTCAAACCCCTGGTTCGCGCGTTCCAGGATCCGACTGTGGGACTCGCCTCCGGCCGTGATGTGAGTGTGGGGGCGGCGGACATCGAAGCCAATCGGGGTGAGTCCGGCTACGTCGGATATGAGATGTGGGTGAGGTCGCTGGAGACCAGGGTGAACTCGATCGTCGGGGCGAGCGGCTGCTTCTACGCCATCCGCCGATCCCTGCACGGCAGCGAGACCCCACCGGGCTACTCCCGAGACTTTGCCTCCGCGCTGGTGGTCCGGGAGCACGGCTACCGTGCGGTTTCGGTGGACCAGGCGGTCTGTCTCGTGCCGCGCACGGCCTCGCTGCAGCGCGAATTCCGCCGCAAGGTGCGAACCATGACCCGCGGGCTCAGAACGCTCTGGCTCAAGCGGACACTGCTCAATCCGTTCCGGTACCGGAGCTTCGCATGGATGCTCTGGTCCCACAAACTCATCCGCTGGCTGGTGTTTCCAGCCCTGCCGCTGGCCTTGGCGGCGCTGGTGCCGCTCAGCTTCGTCTCAATCCCCGCCCGGGTGCTTCTCGCGGGGGCCGCCGCGGGGGTCGTGCTGGGGACGGCCGCAATGCGCGCTCCCGAAGGACGACCACTTCCTCGTCCGGTTGCCCTGTGCGGGTTCGTACTCGCGTCCCATGTGGCTGGCTTCCTGGCCTGGGTCCAGGCGCTCGGCGGCCAGTCCAGCTCGATCTGGGAGCCAACCCGCCGTACCGCCTGACACACGGCGTCGGTCAGCCAAGGCGCCCGTCGTGGCTGGTAGTCGGAGTAGGCGCGCTGTTGGTGATCGGCGTCACATTCCTCGCCGTGCCTTCTGCGGTGGCCCGAGTCCTGCTCATTTTGGGAGCCGGGGCCCCGGCGAATGTCGCGGCCCCTGGTAGGCCCCGGTTGGCCGGCGCCCATTCCCCGCGCGGTCGAGATCTCCGGGTTCGTGCTTGCCTCGTACGCGGCGCGGTGTCGCGTGGGTCCGGGCGCGGAAGGGGGAGAACGATTCCATCTGAGACCTGACCCGGCGCACGGCCTGAGGCCGCGGCCGGGCCGCTCATGTGAAAGGGCTTTCGCGCGTGCGATCAAAGCTGGCGGTGGTCTACCACAATGTCGCGCTCTTCTGCGTGCTTCTCGTGGGCCTGGAGCTCGGCGGGCAGATCCTGTTCTACCTGCTCAAGGGGTATCCGGTCTATGCCAGCGTAGATCACCCGGAGGGTGCTCTCAGTTGGCACCAGCAGCTGCTGGAGCAGCACCCCTATCTGGTCGGCCGGCTCCGGAGCAGCGTGCGTGCGGAGCAGATGGGCAAGGTGGTCACGACGACGGCCATTCACACCCGCTGGACAGGGGCGCCGGCCGAGACCGGGAACACCATCCGAATCGCGACACTAGGCGGGTCCACCACGTTCGGTGCCGGGCTTTCCGATGCGGAGACCTGGCCGGCGCGGCTTCAGGCCCTGCTGGGACCGGGCTACGCGGTGACCAACTACGGACTGCTCGGCTATTCCAGCGCCGAAGGCATCATCCAGATGGCCCTGCTGGTGCCGGAGAGCCGGCCGGACATCGTCGTGTTCTACGAGGGCTGGAACGACATCCGGAACTACCACGATCCCGACCTCAGTCCCGACTATTTCGACCACGGGATGAACCAGTACTCTACCCTGAACATCGAGCGACCGACCCGTGAGCCGCTGTTCATGCGCCTCGCGAACATCTCCGCCATCTGCCGGTTGGCCCTCATGGTGGCCAAACCGAAGGCCCCAGAGGCATCGGCGGCGACCGCCGCGCACGAAAGGATCTACGCCGATCCGGACTCTGCGAGCGACAGGCTCTATCTCCGGAATCTCAGGACGCTGCGCGGTCTCTCCGCCCAGATGGGAGCCTATGCGCTCTTCGTGCCGCAGGTGCTGAATCAGGACTGGTATCGCCAGCACCAGGGTAGCGACTGGTGGACGCCACGCGTGGACAACCATGCCATGCCGACGCTGCTGCGGCGGCTGAACCACCTGATGGTGGTTGCCTGCGCTCCGAGCGAGAAGAACTGTGGAGTGCTCGATGGGGTTAGCGCGGCCCAATGGGAGCCGGCAGACTTCCTGGACGAGGGGCACCTCTCCGAGAAGGGCAGCGATGCCTTCGCCCGTATCGTTGCGACCCGGGTCCGACAGATCACCGCTGCGCGGCCCTCGCTGGCCGCGCGCCTGACGCGCCCCGGCCCCGACACCCGTACCGCGGCGGGTCCCGTGCACGGACCGACCCCCTTGCATCCCGCGTCCGAGCTCACCAGCCGCCACCCTGAAACTGGACGGCCGGGTTCGCCCTGATCCGTCCCACGATTTGTCCCGAGACGCGGGTGCTTCAGTCAGGGGTGCGGTGAAGCGCTGGTTGAGGGAGGGTCACCTGCCTGGCCGATGGAGGGCGTGACCCTCGATTGGCTGGCCGACCGGGGCAGGCCCCAGGAACCATCATCCAGCGACAAAGCGGCCCCCCGAGTTGAATCGGGGGGCCGCTTCTGCATCGAGTGCCGGCCATGCCGGCTGGGCTCAGCCTGACCGACTTACCAGCCGCCGCGTCGGAACAGGACCACCGGGACCGTCTTCGCCATGATCCTCACGTCCTCGAACAGGCTCTGGCTGCGGAGATACTCGAGGTCGTAGCGGAGCTTGTTCCGCACATCGTCCACGCATTGGTCGTACTGCTGGCTCACCTGAGCCAGGCCGGTGATGCCTGGCTTGACCAGCTGCCGGGCCTCGTATTGGGGAATGGTCTGGCTCAGCTGCTGGAAGATGCTGGGCCGCTCCGGTCGTGGGCCAACGATGTTCATGTCGCCCAGGAGGACATTCACCAGCTGGGGCAGCTCGTCCAGACGGTACTTCCGCAGGAAGCCGCCGATCGGCGAGAGCCGTGGGTCGTTCTGGCTGGCCCACACCGCGCCGGAGGCCTTCTCGGCGTCCGCCCGCATCGTACGGAACTTGTAGATCCGGAATGGCCTGCCGCCCAGATCATTGGCCCGTCGGGGATCCCCCGCCCGCCCGAAGCGGCGCCTGCGGTCCTGTCCGACCCGTACCTGGGAGTAGATGATCGGACCCTGGGAGGTGACCTTCACGGCGATCGCGACGATCAGCATGATGGGCGCCGCGAGGACGAGCCCCAGTGACGCGGCGAGGGTGTTCAGCAGGCGGCGCGAGGCTTCGTGCACTGGAGACAACTCTCGTGCGGCGAACACGACCGCCCGCGGAGCCGGCTCGATCAGACGGAGTCGGGCCGAACTCCGCCGGTTGTAATGGCCGTGCGCCGGAAGCGGCTGAGCAAGGTTGGGAATCGCGGTCATGCGTGTTCTCTCAGCATCGGATCAGTGGTTTCGCGTCAGCAGTATGATCGCCGTCCCCAGGGTCACCACCCCGGAGATGATTGCGAGGGTTGGGCCGAAGCCCTGTCCGCGGCGACCCACTTGGATTTCATCTCCGCCCTGTAGCCCGAGCATGTCGAGCGATTTTCCCGAGGCCATCGCCCGGCGGGCTTCGTCCCGCGGGAAGAAGTCGTTGCCGTCGCGGACGATGTGCATCTTGCCGAGGTCCGCATCACCGGTAAGGCCTGCGAGGCCGAGCATGTCACCCAGATTCTGGTCCGCCCGCACGTTGTAGTAGCCGGGCCGGGCCACCGTTCCCAGGATTCCAATGCGAATGAGCGCCTCGGCGGTGACGGTCGGCTGCCGGATGTACTGGCTCACGTGGGTCTGCAGCTTTTCCTGCAGCTCCGACCGAAGCACTCCATGCAGAGACAGTGGGGCCATGTCCGGCAGAACCAGTGTCTGTCCGGCGCGGACGGTAAACGTGTCGCTGAGGGACTTTTCCCCTGCGACCATCACCACCAGTCGGTCACCGACCCGAAAGTCGCCTTCCTGAAGCCTGTGCTCGACGATCTGTCGCTCCCGGGCCGTCAGCTTGGGTCCCGAGCCCTGGTTAGCGGGGGCCAGCAACCCCTCGAGATCCTCGCGAGCAGCCAGCGCCCGATTGACCAAACTCTGATCCTGAGCCGCCAGAGAAGGCACCACGGAGACCACCATTCCAACTGCCAGAAGCATCCCCTGCCAGTCGAACCGCTTAGCCATCGGCTCGCTCCGCGGGGCTGCCGCCCGTTGTTCCGGGTGTCGGCGCACCGAGCCCCCAGGGGGCTGGGACGTCGTCAATCAGGGCAAAGCGCGCCAGCCGGCGCAGGTATTCGCTTCTCAGCAGATGGAGCAACTGGTCCGGTCCCGTCTGCAGGGTGGATTCAGAGATCATGTCGGCATTTGGGCGCAGGTGTATCCCAAGGCGCGGGACTTCCATAGATTGCGATTAGCGGTTACTACCGGCGTCTCCTCTCGTGCTTCCGGTCGGGAAAGGCCGGTCCATAGCGCCGTTCACGCCCCTTGCAGGATCAAGAATGGAGCCGGGTATCCTGCCTCTGGTCCCGACCTCTTGCCGAGCCACCGCTGAAGCAGTAAGTGTATATAAATCAATGTGTTACATTCTTTTCGGCGGGTGACACTCCCGGGTTGCCGAGTTCCGGCTGAGGTGAGGTTGCAGCATTAGGGCAGCGGGATCGTGGGATGGGCGCAGCAGTGACACTGAGCCCTCCTTCCCATCTGAGTTGGAGTCCCCAATGGCGGAGCAGTCGCACGGCGCCAGGCCATTCGTGGCCCTGATTGCCAACGACCAGGAATGGTCGGCCCGATCACTTGACAGCATCCTCTCGCCTCAGGGCTACACCGTCATCCGGGCCTACACCGGGCTGCAGGCGCTCGAACGGGCGCGCACGGCTCGCCCGGACCTGGTGATCCTCGACGCGCAGCTGCCGGATATTCACGGCCTGGAGGTGTGCAAGCAGCTGCGGGCCGATCCGAAATTCGGCAGTCTGACTCCCATCGTCATTACGACCGCGGGACCCTCCGGCCGAACGCAGCGGCTCGCCGCGTACGAGGCAGGCGCGTGGGAGTTCTACGGTCAACCATTGGATGGAGAAGCGTTGCTGGCGCGGTTCAGCACCTTCCTCGCTGCCAAGCTGGAGGCGGATGCGCTCAGGGAAGCGGCGATGCTCGACACCAGCAGCGGTCTCTACACCGTGCGGGGGCTGGCCCATCGGGTGCGCGAGATCGGCTCGGAGGCCCTCCGCCACGGCCGGCCCCTCGCCTGTATCGCGCTCGCATTCACCCCGGTGACAGCGGGAGAAGGCACTGGCGGCTCCGTGCCAGCGCCGATCAGGCTCGGCGAACTGCTCCGCGAGCATGGTCGCTCCTCCGATGCCATCGCCCATCTTGGCGGGGAGGAATACCTGGTGGTCGCGCCGGGGACCGAGGGGGGAGGGGCGCTGAAGCTGGTGGGCCGGCTGGAGGAAGCACTGCGGGAGGAGGGGACAACCGTGCGACGGCTAATGGCCGGCTACAGCGCGGTCACCGATATGCGGGCGGCGAGCCTGGAACCCGCCGCGATGATGGACCGCGCCACGGCAGCGCTGCGGTACTGTATGGGACACCCCGGGGTCGCCCCGATCATCGCCTTCGAGGATCTGCCGCCGGCCCTGTCCGTGGCAGGATGAGCTGAGCCTTCCGCTCAGCCCTGGCCATTCCTTTCCTCGGAATAGAGCTGCGCTGGCTGCCGCTCCTCCTCCTCCTCGGCCGAATAGCCATACAGGTAGCTGTAGTACCGGTAAGCGCCGGTAGCCCGGACGTCGTTGAGCACGGCCCCTACCACACGGATCGGCAGTCGATCGACCAGACCCAGCTTGGTCTCCGCCAGATGCCGGTCCGTCTCACCCGAGCGGACCACCAGTAGCATGTTCCCCGTCGCCGCCCCCAGCACGAATGGATCGACTCCCGCGCCGAGGGGAGGGCTATCCACCAGTACCGCGTTGAAGCGTTGCTGCAGTTGTTCCAGCAGACGCTGCATGGCGCCGGATCCGAGCAACTCGGGGCCGTGCTGTCGGCGAGTACCACACGGAATGATCCACAGGCCAGGTTGATTCGATGGGCGAACGATCTGGTCAAGGGTGGCTTCACCCTGGAGGTAGTCGAGCAGGCCGGGGCGCCGGTCGGTGCCGAACATCCGGTGCAGTTCACCCCGCCGGATGTCGCCGTCGACCAGAACGGTCTGGTAGCCCGCCGAGGCGAAGCTCACCGCGAGGTTGGAGGCGATAAGCGACTTCCCGTCGCCCGCGTTCGGGCTCGAGATGGTCAGCCGCATGCCACCCTCGACAGAGAAGGAGTGGGCCAGGTTCACCCGCACGGTCCGGAAGGCCTCGATGAACTGCGCGGCCTGGTCCGGCGCCAGCTCCCCCTTCTTGTTCCGCTTGATCGCCGGGACGGCTCCCAGGATGGAGAGGCCCAGCGACCCGCTGACCTGTTCCGGGTACTGCACCCTCTTATCCAGCCGATCCAGCAGCACCGCGAGACCCAATCCGGCCGCGGTGCTGGCGAGAAAGGCCATCATGATCAGACGGGGTCCCTTGTTGCTGGTGGGGAGGTTTGGCCGCACCGCCCGGTCAAGCACCTTCACGTCCGGGATGGCCGTGGCCTCCGCCAGCCGAGCGGCCTGGTATCGGCTCTGCAGGTCGGTGTAGATGCCCGCCAGGCTCAGTCGCTCGCGCTCGAGGCGTTGCTCGGTGATCACCCGGGTGGGTATCTGCTGCAGCTCGCGGGACGCGCTGGCCAGATGGCCCTGCAGCTCGGAAAGCCGTGCATCCATGGCGGCGAGGGTGAGGCGAATCTGGTCCGGGACTACGACGTTGCGAAGCGTGGCGACCCGTTCCTGCGCGGTCTGGACCTGCTTGGCCTGGTCGGTATAGTGCGTGAGCAGTGCCCGGAGGTCGGTTTCGGCCGCGCCGAGATCGGAGAGGGCGGTCAGCAGCTGCGGCGAGGAGCGTACCGACTCGATCACCTGCAGGCTGGCGGGGTTGAGGTTCCCCTCCTGGGCGGCGGTGAGGGCGCTGCGCAGTGCCTCGCGCTCCCGTACCAACCGGTCCAGCTCGATCTTGTCATTGAAGTACTTGCTGATCACGGTCGGCTGGGTCATCGCGATACCTGGCGCGACCGGGGTGGCGTCCGACGGCTCGGTGATGATCTTGGTCTTGTAGTTCTCAAGCCGGGCTTCGGCGTCGCGAAGCTCGCTGCCCACCGAGTTCAGCTGTTCTTCCAGGATTCGGGACGTTTCTCGGAGCTTGAAGGCCTTCAGGTCCACGGCAGCCAGGATGAAATTGTCCAGGATCGCGTTGAGCGAGCGGGCCGCCCTTGTTGGATTCTCGTCGACCAGCGAGAGCCGCATGAAGTTGCCGCCCGCCGGCAGAGCGACCTGGAGATGGGAGGCGAGCATACCGGCGGCTTGCCGGGGGGAGGTTACCCAGAATCTGAGCTGTCCCGGCTTGAGCGCTGCCGCGCCCGGCCGCCAGCGCATCCCGAAGGAACGTCCGATAGAATCGCCGACCGCACCCCGTTCCAGCACCGAGTCCTTTCCGGTCTTCAGGGTGTACTGACGCCGATCGGGGCTGACCTCCAACGTGTACCCTCCGATCGCGAAGGGCTCCACCACAGAGAAGCTGTCGAAGGGTGCGGTCACATCGGACGTGACGTACAGCCGCTCCTGCTGCACCACGGCATCCAGGACGGTGAAGGACTTGACCAGATCGGCCCAGCCTTGGGTGCCCAGGAC
>Ga0153915_10006925_pt1 | contig 10664 bp, 10 predicted proteins | sample Opewatmetagenome_2_FD_107003 | JGI IMG/M metagenome (GOLD analysis project Ga0153915, IMG submission 107003) | Freshwater wetland microbial communities from Ohio, USA - Open water 3 Core 3 Depth 3 metaG | ecosystem: Environmental > Aquatic > Freshwater > Wetlands | place: USA: Ohio, Lake Erie...
CTCGGCCGCCGCCAGTCCCTCCGGATTGCCGCCGAGCACAATGTCAGTGCCGCGCCCCGCCATGTTGGTCGAAATCGTGACCGACTTGGAGCGCCCCGCCTGCGCGACAATCTCAGCCTCGCGCTCGTGGTTCTTGGCATTGAGCACGTAATGCTTGATGCCGGTCTTCTTGAGCTGATTGGCGACGCGCTCGGATTTCTCGATCGACACCGTGCCAACCAGCACTGGCTGACCGCGCTCGTGGCAGTCGCGGATGTCCTCGATCACGGCGTCGAATTTCTCCTGCTCGGTCTTGTAGACGACGTCGTGATGGTCGGCGCGGATCATCTCCTGGTTGGTCGGGATCACCATCACGTCAAGGTTGTAGATTTCCTTGAACTCGACCGCCTCGGTATCCGCCGTGCCGGTCATCCCGGCGAGCTTCTTGTACATGCGGAAATAGTTCTGGAACGTGATGGTCGCGAGGGTCTGGTTCTCGGACTCGATCTTGACGTTTTCCTTCGCCTCGATCGCCTGATGCAGCCCGTCGCTCCATCGCCGTCCCGGCATCAGGCGGCCGGTGAACTCGTCGACAATCACGACCTGGCCATCTTTCACCACGTAATCGACGTCGCGCTTGAACAGCACGTGCGCCCGCAGTCCCTGGTTGACGTGATGGAGCAGCAGGATGTTGCGCGGATCGTAGAGGTTCTCGACCCCGAGCAGTTCCTCGACCCGCGTAACGCCCTCCTCGGTCGTCGCCACGGTGCGCAACTTCTCATCGACCGTGTAATGCTCCTCGGGCTTGAGGCGCGGAATCACGCGATCGACCACGTAGTAGGTATCGGTCGACTCCTCGGAGGCGCCGGAAATGATCAGCGGCGTGCGCGCTTCGTCGATCAGGATCGAATCGACCTCATCGACGATCGCGAAGTTATGTTCGCGCTGGACGTACTCCTCCAGGTTGAACTTCATGTTGTCGCGCAGGTAGTCGAAGCCGAATTCGTTGTTCTGGCCGTATGTGATATCGCATCCGTAAGCGATCTTGCGCTGCTCGTCGGTGACCCCGTGGACGATCACGCCGACGTTCAGGCCGAGGAAATTATAGATGCGCCCCATCCATTCGGAGTCGCGCCGCGCCAGATAATCGTTGACCGTCACCACGTGCACGCCGCGCCCGGTGAGCGCGTTGAGCACCGCCGGCAGGGTCGCCACCAGGGTCTTGCCCTCGCCGGTCTTCATCTCGGCGATTCTGCCCTGATGCAGCACCATGCCGCCGATAAGCTGGACGTCGAAATGGCGCTGGCCAAGAGTGCGCTTGGAGGCCTCGCGCACCACCGCGAAGACCTCGGGCAGCACCTCGTCGAGTGCGTAGGCGCGTTCGTCGCGATCCTCGATCGCGCTGATGCGCTCCTTCAACTCCGCGATCTTCCCGCGCAGTTCCGCGTCGCTGCGCTGGGCAACGGCGGGTTCGAGTTGGTTGATTTCTTCGACAATCGGCCGCATTCGCTTCAGTTCACGTTCGTTCTTGGAACCGAAGATCTTGCGCGCCACCAGGGTCAGGGATGAAGCCATGTTGTGCGAGTCAGCTCAAATCGAAATGCCCGCCCCAATCGGACGCGGGCGAATTTGGTTAAATTGTAGCGCACCGTGCGCCGCTTTTCAGCGCTCTATGCGCACCGCGGATTCGACCCGCGGGCCGATAAAGCGCCGCCCCACCCGCACGAAGCGGTCGGGGGTTTCGGTGACGAAAAAGCTCTGCGCCCCGGCGCCGCCGCCCCGCCGCGCAAGCTTCAGCGCCGCCAACTTTTCGCGCACCGCCGCCGCCGTCGCAACCGCCGAATCGACGATTTTGACCCGCGGGCCGAGCACCCGCTCGAATACGCCACGCAGCAGCGGATAATGCGTGCAGCCGAGCAGCAGCGTGTCGATTCCGCTCGACTTCAGGCTTTCGAGGTAATGCGCGACCGTGCGCTCGGCGATTTCGTTGTCGGTCCAGCCCTCCTCCACCAGCGGCACCAGCAGCGGACAGGCGCGCGTGTAGATCTCGGCGTGCGGCTTGAGACTCTGGATCGCGCGCGTATAGGCGCCCGACGCGATCGTCGCCTCGGTTCCGATTACGCCGATTTTCCCCGTCCGCGAGGCCTTGACCGCCGCTCGCGCACCGGGCTCGATTACCCCGATTACCGGCACCATCGTGTCGCGCGCAATCTCGCCGAGCGCCACCGCGCTCGAGGTGTTGCACGCCACGACCAGCAGCTTGATCCCCTTCGCGAGCAGGAACTCGGTGTTCTCGCGCGAGTAGCGCACGATTACTTCGTTGGACTTCGTTCCGTACGGCAGCCGCGCCGTGTCTCCCAGGTAGATAAAGTCCTCGCCGGGGAGCAGCGCGATCAGCTCTTTGAGCACGGTCAGGCCGCCGATCCCGGAATCGAACACCCCGATCGGCCGCGCCCGGCTGTCCGCCGAAGCGCCACCGCCCGCCGATCGCGCGCGCGCCGTCACGCGCCCGTTCGATGCCGCAATCGCCGCCGCTCGTGTCGGCCGTATCCCGGATGGCGCGCCGATCGCGCCGTCATTGCCGCGCTTCGCCATCGCTCAGTTCGCGGCCAGCCGTGCGCCCAGGGCCGCCGGCGGTTGAGCCGGCTCGCCAAACACCCGCCGATGCACGCTCGGGCTTTCCATGCAGAGATAGGTTTGCAATTTCGCGTCGGCCTTCCTGATGCGATCGCTCAACGCCGAGTAAAGCCTGAGCCTAAGCGGCGTGAAAGCGCGATAACGGCCGTCCGGCCCCAGCACTTCTTCGCCGAGCAGCATCGGATCGTCCGGAAAGCGCCGCCGCGCGGCCGCTCTGAGAGCCGGCGTCATGCGCATCCCGCCCAGGCTGACAAACGCGATCCGTTCGGGCGCGATCACGTCGAACAGATTCCCCATCAATTCAATGTAATCACGCTCGGCTCCCGCGTACGCGATTATCGGATCAAAATGAAAGGCGACCCGATAGCCCGCCTCCAGCACGCGCCGCGCCGCCTCGATTCTTGCCGCGGGCGGTGCCGTGCGATGCTCCGTGCTGCGAAACACCCGCTCGGGCGACAACGTCCATGAGACCAGTGTCCGCCCCTTCGGATCGGCCGCGAGCAGGTTTTCAATCTCGTCGGTCTTGGTCTTGAGCTCGAGCGTCAGGTCGTCGCGGCCGGCAAAATATTCGACCAGGTCGCGGCTGATTCCGGTCAACGAATCGAACGCGAGCGAATCGGCGAGCTCGCCCGTGCCGACGCGAAATCCCCGCGCCGGCGCGTTGCGTCGCAGCCGCTCCAGTTCGTCGAATGCGTCGCTGTAGTTGGCGTAAACCTGAAAGCCCGGATTATCGGCCAGGTAGTCCTGCAGAAAGCAGTAACCGCAATCCATCGGGCAATTCGAGGCGAGCGTCAGGACAAGGTAGCCGCAGCAGGCGAACTCGGACGAACCGGCCGGACACGCCATCAGGAACGGCGAACGCCGCCGCATGATCACCATCCGGCGCTTGCCCGCCGCGAACGAATCGGCCACGCCCGCGATCGGGCGCGAGGCCTCGCGGCCGTCGGCGACGTAGTTCACGGCGACTCCCGGCGAAAGTCCGCCGACAACGCGCCGTGCAAGCGCGCTCGTGCGCGAGCCTTCCTCTATATGGACCGCATCCAGCTCAAACTTCATCGTCAATCGAGTCGCCGCCGCCGATCAGGTCGGCGATACGTATCAGGCCCGCGCGCGCCTGCCCCACCGCGTCGATCAGCCGCTCCAGCTCCACGCCGCCATGCGCCGAAATTTCGACCTTGACCTCATCAGAGCCCAACTCCTTCGGCAAGACCACGCTCACGCCGTGCGGCAATCCCAAAGCCGCAATTTCTTCCGCCAGCCGCTGGGCCGTTCGCTTCAATCGCGGGAAACGGATCGTGCGTAGCGCGTCCAGCAGCTCCCGCGCGCGGCCCGGCGCCGAGCCCGTCCCGTCAAGTATCCGCCGGATTTCACGGCGGGCAAGTATCGTGGCGATCGTGGCGATCGTCGCGTTCGCACCGTTCGCCACGATCGTGGCGCGCTCGCGCACCACGATCTCTTCGAGCAATTCGAACGCCGTCATGAACTGCCCCGTGCGCAGGCGCAGCGGCTCGGCAACATCCAAGAGCGCCGCACGATCCTCATCCGCAAGCGCCAGCCATCGCCTCAGATGCGCGTCGGGAAGGTGGCGCGCCGCCGCCCACCGCCGAATCGCATCTTCGCCCGCCGGCCGATTCACGCGACGGTCTCCATGATAGCGCTCGCTCCGCTGAATCCGCCGCAGGCGATGATTGCAAGCATCCGCGCAATCGAATCGTGGAGCGAATCATCAACGCGCTCACGCCATAATGTCTCCGCGCGCGCGCCCACCTCCGCGGCCAGCGCCGCGTCATCCTCGCGTCCGCGCCGCCGCAGCCCCTGCGCATAGATCGCGCATTTATCCGCAAGCACGCCGCACACCGCGTGCCGTCGCTGCTCGTTCAGATCGCTCCCGCCGAGCAGTTTCATAAGCGCGACGATGCGAAAACGGTCGATCGCCGGAACCGTCGCGGAGAGTTGCCCCGGATGGCCCGCGCGGCGCGTCATCAGCGGCTCGGGAAGCAGTCCAACCTCGTAGATGGCAAGAATCCGCAGCCACAGATCGTAATCCTCGGCCGCCACCATCCGCTCGTCGAAGCCGCCGGCCGCGTGGAACAATTCCGTTCGCACAATCACCGATGACGGACTGATGAGACACGTCCGCAAGGAGTCGATGAAGAGATCGCCGGCGCGCTTGCGATGGCGGATGCCGGGATTCACGCGCCGCCCATCGCGAATCCAGATCTCTCCGGTCTGCGAAATGGCACAGCCGGGATGCGCCCGCATAAATGCAATCTGCCGTTGGAGCTTGTGCGGCATCCACAGGTCATCCGAGTCGAGAAACGCCAGCATCGGCGCCGACGCGATCGCGACGCCTGCGTTGCGCGCCGCCGCCGGTCCGCGATTTTCGCCGCGCACAACGCGCATCATCATGCGATCCGCATTTGCCAACGCCGCGATCCGATCGAGTTCGTCCGCCGTCCCGTCCGTCGAGCCATCGTCGACGACGATCAATTCGAACTCCGCTCCGCACTGCGCGATCACCGACGCTATCGCCTCGCGCACCATGGCGCGGCGATTGTAAGTGGGAATGACGACGCTGACTTCCGGGATCATCTTCGCAATGGCGGGTTCAGGCGTCCTCGATCTCGCGACTGCGGCTTGCACCCGCCGAACTCCGCGCGCATTCGAGGATGCGCCGGCGCAATTCGCCGAGCCCCTCGCCGTCGAACGACGAGCACAGGATCGGCTCCGTCCCAAGCGCCGCGAACCGGCGATAAACCTCGGGCCGCTGCGCATTGCGAATCTTGTCGCACTTGGTCGCCACCACGATGAGCTCGAGTCCGCGATCGCGGACGGCCGCGGCCAGCTCGAGTTCCTCGCGCTCGGGACCGCGCCGCGCGTCAATCAGCATCACGAGCGCCGCGAGATTCCTGCGCCGGCGCAGATAATCGGCAAGCAACGCGGCGATTTTCACCGCGTCCGCGCGCGACATCTTCGCAAAGCCATAACCCGGCAGGTCGACCAGCGCGAGATTCGCACCGACCTCGAAGAAGTTGAGGCACCGCGTCCGTCCCGGTGTCTTGCTCGTGCGTGCGAGTCCCTTCGCTCCCGCAAGCGCGTTCAAAAGCGAACTCTTGCCGACGTTCGAGCGCCCCGCGAGCGCAACTTCGCTACGTTCCCAGCGTGGACAGTCGTCGAGCGCAAAGGCCGAGCTGACGAATTTCGCCTCCAGCCGCATCACAAAATTTCTATCACGACCGCGCACGATTATCCGCACGCCAGGCCGCGCCACCGCCGGATGCGTCCTCGGAGCCGCGCGTCAGCGCGCCGGATTTCAGCGCACGACCTTCACGAACGATTCATCGCAGCGAAAAACTCTCTCGCCACGTCAACGCGCGAAAGTGCCGACCAGGTCCGTGGACGCAAGCACGTGTCCCTTCATCGCATCCTCAACCTCATCTGCATTCGCTCCCGCCGCGAGTTTCAATTTGAGGTCGAGCGCGTAGAGCCGGAAGTGATAGTGATGGGCCGGGCCGGGCGGTGGACACGGACCGTGATAGCCGCTCCCGCCGCTGCCATTGACGCCCTGAGCCGCGCCCTGCGGGATCGTCGCCGTGGTCGGAACCGCCGCCGGCAGTGCGGTCAAATTTGCAGGCAAATTGTAGAGCACCCAATGCACATACGATCCCATCGGCGCGTCGGGATCGCGCACGATTAGCGCCAATGTTTTTGTTCCTGCCGGTACTCCGCTCCACTCAAGTGCCGGCGATTTGTTGTCACCCGAGCAAGTGTAGTTGATGGGAATTGGATCGTCCGCGACGAATGCGATGCTTTGAAGCCGGAGACCCGAGGACCCTGCGCGAGCTGGCCCAGCGGCCACCAACCAGGCAAAAAGGCAAAGCAGCGCCGAGTTAAGAACTGATTTGCGCCGAAGCATTTGCACTAATCCTCCCATTGAGGGCTTGCAAAACTGAACAATTACGGCTAAAAGTTATTTAGGCACAACAAAGCAGTCGAGACATTGAGCTGTAACGCCAAAGAGCGCAAATCGAAACCTGTTGATATCGTAGCGTTTCCATCTTGACCAGCAATTGTGCTTTTCGCTACGTTTGGTGTTACCAAGTGAGGCTTAGTACAGCAGTAGGTTTTAGGAACTTAAGCGGATGTCAAACGCAGCCCGCCGGGGGAAGGGCTAAGCGGGACACGCACTGGAGAAAATAACGTGGCAGAACCCAAATACAACTTGCCTCGCGTGATGACGGTCAGGGAACTCTCGGCATACCTTCGCGTCCATCCCTCGACCATCTACAAGCTGCTTCGGCGTGGCGAACTGCCGGGCTTCCGTATCGGAACCGACTGGCGCTTCAACGCCGAGGTCATCGACCGCTGGTGCCTTGAGCGCAACATGAAGCCCGGCGACGAGTCGATGCGCGGCAACTGATAGTATCGCCAGCCGAGAGGCTGTCTATCCTCGTATGACCACCCGAGGGTTCGGTGTCTGTGCGCGATCGTGCAGGCACCGAACCTGATTTCCTGTAACCCGCCTGCGCGGGTTAATCCATCTTCGACACCGTTACCGGCGCGTTTTAGGTGCGGCTGGCGTCTCGATTAGACGCGGACCGGAGGGCCTCACTTCCAACGCCCGCCCAAACAGGCTGTCATCTTTTACGAGCGCAAGGACCGCGTTGGCGATCACCGACGGCGGCATTATCGTGGACGGCACTCCGGCGTTGTGTCCAGCCCGCTTGGCCGCATCGATTCCCTTGCGCACGAGCGGCGTATCGACCACCCCTGGACATACGCAGTTGACCCGGATATTGCGCTTGGCCGCCCACGGCGCGAGCGAATAGGTGAAATTGACGACGCCCGCTTTGGCCGCGCCATAGACCGGGTCTTCCTTGTACGGATACAAGCCCGCCATTGAAGCCGTGTTGATAATGACTCCGCCCTTCGGGTCCATCAGCGGCGCCGCCAGATAGCATCCGAGAATCACCGCTTGCAGGTCGATCTCGATTACCCGGCGCCAGCGTTTGATCTCGGCCAGCGGATACGCCGGCAGTCCCACCGCGATTCCGGCGTTGTTGTAGAGAATGTCCAGGCTGCCGAATTTCTGAATCGCGGTGTCGAGCATGCGCCGGGCGTCATCCTCGTCGGTAACATCGGCCTTGACGAAAGCCGCGCGGCCGCCGGCCGCTTCGATCGCCTTGACCGTCTCGTGACCATGCGATTCGACGAGGTCGGCGATTACGACCGCGGCGCCGCCCGCCGCCAGCAACTCGGCCGTAGCGCGCCCGATTCCCGAGGCGCCACCAGTGATCACCGCGACTTTTCCCTTGATGTCCATCTTGAGCTCCGCAAAGTTCTGCGCCACCGGTTAGAGGCGGTGCGGGCTATCCGATCCGTCCCAGCATCATGCCCGCGATCAGCCCGGCCAGCACGTAGGCCGTTGCTGTCACATAAACGAAATCGCGTTCCTTGAGAAACAGGATAAAGGTGAAGGCGACGCGCACGAGCGGCACCAGCGTCAGCACGTACAGTCCGATCGTCGTGATGGCGTGCGAGTCACCATGCCGTATTCCGGCAGCGAGCGTCGCCAGGCTTTCGCCCGCATGCAGATGGCCCTGCTGAATTGCCCTGAAGCGCTGGACATAAAACCCGGGCGCTTTCACGATCGTCTGTGCAACTCCTACCACCAGGATTACCGAGCTGAGTATCAGGATGGTGCGCAGGATGAGCGGAGTCCAGGTCCGCAGGATGCGATCTTCTTCGCCGGTCTGAATCGAAGTCTCCATTCAAATCCTCGAGTAGGCGCGCCAACCCATCTCCAGCGCGATCAGAACGAGAATTATTACAAAAAGAATTCTGAGGGCGCCGACATTGACGTGCGGCAGCACGCGGCTGCCGGCCAGCGCACCGGCCGTGACACCCAACGCCACCGGAGCCGCGACCGAGGCGGCAATATCGCCGCGCGCCAGAAAAACCAGCGCGCCCGCGCCGGCCGTCACGCCGATCATGAAGTTGCTGGTCGCGCTGGAGACCTTCAGCGGCAGCTTCATCAGGTAATCCATCGCGGCGACCTTGACCGCGCCGGCCCCAACACCAAGCAGCCCCGACATCACTCCCGCAATAACCATCAGGGCGGCGCCCCCGCGCAGGTTGACAACGCCGTATGGCCGCATCGTGCCGTCATCGTCGGGCACTTGCCCACCCAATCGCAACCGTTCACATAGCTCGTCGGATTGCGCGAGGATTTCGTCGCCATGCCTGGTCATCGCGAACCACGCCGATTGCAGCATCATCAGCGCAAACAAAAGCTCCAGAACCGGCGGCGAAATCACGCCCGCCATGTAGGCGCCGGTCACCGCGCCGGTCACCGTGGCGCATTCGAGAATTATCGCCACGCGCAAATTCGTCCAGCCATCGCGCACGAAGGCGACGCTCGCACCGGCGCTGGTCGCCACCACCGAAATCAGGCTCGCGCCGACCGCCACATGCATGGGAATGTGCGCCAGAACGACGAGCCCCGGCACGATGAAAACACCGCCACCGAGGCCCGAAAGGGCACCGATGAAGCCAGCGCCAATCGACAGCGCAAGGAGTCCGCCAAGGATGGTCAGCACGGTTGATGCTCCAGGCCGGGACGTATCATGTGCGCTCTCCCCCGAAAGCCGAGGCGAAGTTGAGGAGCCGAATTCGACTCTCGCCGCCCGCGCTCGAAATCGTAGTCACGCGATGTGCCAGAAACAATCTTTGGTTGGCAGGCTAAGGTCGAAGTGCGTTTCCCGTTCTGCGCGAAGGGCTTCAGGCATTCGGTCAGTAATCGAGTCGCTCGATGGGGAAATATCCGGAGGGTCTCGCGACCGGCGCAGGCGTCAGGCCTGCGGCGTTCCGCCGCGTGACTCCTGCCTCAACACATCTCTTTGACCAGGAGCGCTTTGCGTATCCAGTGACCGACGGTCGGCGAGGTGCAGATTTATGAACCCCTCGCCTTGCCCAGGGATAGGTTGCAGCACTTCCGCGCCGGGGGAGAGCGGTTTCATCCGCGGTCGCGGACTTTGCGACGATCGAGCAACGCGAGCGTGACCCGCCGAACGCATGAAATGCCGCGCGCATCGGCTCGACGCGCGAATCAGGTGTCAGAAGCTGTAGCGCTATCTGCGGAAAACCGTCGATTCACCACCGATTGGCAAGCCCAGCGCGTAGCGCCGTAGCCAATCGAGCGCGACTTGCGACGTGAGCAGCTTCACCCAGTCGCGCGTGCCGCGAAACTGGTAGCGGCGCGATGCCGTCACGCCCTTGCCGACCAGCGCGATACACACCGTGCCCACCGGACGTTCCGCGCTGCCACCGCCGGGTCCGGCGATTCCCGAGGTCGAGATCGCGACATCCGCGCCCGAACGTTCGAGCACTCCCGCCGCCATTTCGCGCACGCATTCTTCACTGACGGAGCCATGCTGTTTGAGCGTCGCCTCGCGCACGCCGAGGATATCGGCCTTCATGTCGTTGGAGTAGGTCACGAGTGAGCCCTTGAAGTAATCCGAGCTGCCCGCGACGTTGGTGATGCGATGGCCGATCAGGCCGCCGGTGCACGACTCCGCCACCGCCAGCTTGAGGTTCTTTTCGGTGAGCAGGCGCCCGACCACTTCCTCCATCGACGATTCGCCTTCCGCGTAGATGTATTCGCCGACGCGCCCGCGAACACGATCGCTCAATTCCTCGAGCCGCTCCTCCGCTTTGCCCGGCACGTCCTCGACCATCACCTTCATCGAGATCTGCGGGAAGCTCGCACGAAAGCCGACCTTTCCCTCCTCGGGCTTGATCAGGCCCGCGACCGCCTGGTCGAGTCCGGATTCGCTGATGCCAAAGGTCTGGAAGATGCGCGTCAAGAAGATCTTGTCGCTACCGCGGTTAAGCCGGAGCCACGGGATGACTTCGTTCTCCATCATCGGCTTCATCTCGCGCGGAACCCCCGGCATCACGACCAGATGCGAGGTGTGGCTGCTCTGCAGCACGGCCATGCGAAAGCCGGGCGCGGTGCCGAGTGGATTGGGAATTACTTCGGCGGTTTC
>Ga0153915_10006926_pt1 | contig 10664 bp, 12 predicted proteins | sample Opewatmetagenome_2_FD_107003 | JGI IMG/M metagenome (GOLD analysis project Ga0153915, IMG submission 107003) | Freshwater wetland microbial communities from Ohio, USA - Open water 3 Core 3 Depth 3 metaG | ecosystem: Environmental > Aquatic > Freshwater > Wetlands | place: USA: Ohio, Lake Erie...
ACCCTATCGTTCATGCTCAGCGCCGCCATCGGCGCCATCGGCGGATGCGTCGTGTGTCCCATCACCTACAGCCAGTATGACAGCGGGGCGGCGCTGGCCATCAAGGGCTTCACCGTCGCCATCCTCGGCGGACTCGGGAACAGCATGGCCGCCGTCGGCGCCGGCATGATCCTAGGGGTCCTCGAGTCCTTCAGCATCTGGATCCTGCCCACCGCTTACAAGGAGGCCATCTCGATCTCCATTCTGCTCGCTATCCTGTTCGTCAGGCCGAGCGGAATCTTCGGCAGCGCCGAGGCGGCCCGGCTCAAGGAATTTTAATGAGGGTGAGATATTTCCCGGTCGCCGCCTTTGCGGTCCTCATCGTCGCCATTCAGCTGGCGACCCATGTCACGGACAGTGCCTATCATCTCACGCAGTTGACGATGACCGCCTACTACTCGCTGCTCATCGTCGGGCTCTGCATGCTCATCGGATACGCGGGGCAGATCTCGCTCGGCCACGCGGGGTTCTTCGCCATCGGGGGGTATCTGACGGCGTTCCTGACAACCCGCAACCTGGCGCCGCATCAGGGGAAGGCCGTCGTTTCCCTGCTTTCGAAGTCGGGGATGCTCGTGTCGCGTCCGGACATTTACGGAGGGGACCTCTTGACGGTTCACCCCTTGCTTTCCTGCATGGCCGCGGTCCTCCTGGCGGTCGTCATCGCTTATCTCGTGGGCGGCCCGGTCCTGAAGCTCAAAGGGCACTACCTGGCCATGGCGACCCTCGGGTTCGGCATCATCATCTACCGCATCGCCCTGGGAACCGAATTCCTCGGCGCGGCGGACGGGATCTCCGATGTCCCGGGATTCCCCCTGGCGTTGGGGCTGGAAATCACCGGCAAATCCTCCCTGCGGGTTCTCAACTACTACCTGGCATGGGGACTGGTGATCCTCGGAATGGTGCTCCTGCTCAACCTGATCCATTCCCGGGTGGGAAGGGCGCTCGCCTCGATCCACGGCGCAGAGGATGCGGCGGAGGCCGTGGGAATCCCGACGGCGCGTTACAAGCTGAACGTCTTCGTATTGAGCGCGGCCTTCGCTTCCCTGGCCGGGGTCTTCCTCACCCATTACAACGGCGGCATCGGTCCGTCCGAGGCCTCGGTCATGAAGTCGGTTCGGTACGTCGCCATCGTCGCGGTGGGCGGCATGGCGAACCTGTGGGGCTCCCTTTCGATGAGCCTCATTCTGAACTACCTGTCGCTGCGCGGCTATTTCGGAACGTTCGACGACGCGGTCTTCGGAATCATCCTCATCGTGATCATGCTGTTCGCCCCCGACGGACTGCTGCGGCGCCATCTTTTCTCCGACCTGAAGCGGCTGGTATCGCGGAATGCCGCCGACGAGACGGCGCCATGACGCTCCTTTCCGTCCGGGAGGTCAGCAAGCGCTTCGGCGGTCTCCAGGCCATCAACGGCCTTTCCTTCGACGTCGCGCGGGGATCGATCAAGGCCCTGATCGGGCCGAACGGCGCCGGCAAGACGACGCTCTTCAACCTGATCTCCGGAGTCCTGGAACCCGATTCCGGCGAGATCGTCTTCGGCGGGGCGGCGGTCCAGGAGATGTCCTCCCATCAGATCGCTTCCCTCGGCATGGTGCGGACGTTCCAGCACATCCGGCTCTTTCCCAAGATGACGGTCCTCGAAAACGTCATGGTGGGCCGCCACGTCCACAGCAGGGCGGGATTCATCGCCGGCATGCTGAACCTCCCCTTCACGTGGAAGGAGGAGCGGCGAATCCGGGAGAAGAGCCTCGAGATCCTGGAGATGCTCGGCATCGCGGACCATGCCCGGACGGAGGCCAGCAGCCTCGCCTACGGGCAACAACGCGTCGTCGAGATCGGCAGGGCGCTCGCCTGCGAGCCGAAGCTCCTCCTGCTCGACGAACCGGCGGCCGGCCTGAACATGCGGGAAACGAACGATATGGGAGGGCGGATCGCGAAGATCCGCGACATGGGCGTCACCATCCTGCTCGTGGAGCATGACATGTCGCTCGTCATGAAGATCTCGGACGAAGTCGTCGTGCTGAGCTACGGGGAGAAGATCGCCGAGGACAGGCCCCTCGCCATCCAGAAGAACCGGGAAGTGATCCGCGTGTACCTGGGGGACGACGGATGCTGAGGATCAAGAACGTCGAGTCGGGATACGGCCGGCTCAAGGTGCTGAAAAAGGTCTCGATGCACATCCGGGCCGGCGAGATCGTCACGATCATCGGTGCCAACGGCGCCGGGAAGACCAGTCTCCTGAAAACGATCTCGGGGCTGATCCGGGCGCGCTCGGGCGAAATTCTCTTCGACATGACGGACATCGGGAAGCTCCCGCCCGAGAAGATCGTCTTCCTCGGCTGCTCGCTCGTGCCCGAGGGACGGCAGGTCTTCGCCCCCATGACCGTCCGGGAGAATATCCTCCTGGGCGCCTACACGCAATACCGGAGGCGGCGCGGCGAGGCGGTCCGGGGCGACCTCGAACGCATCTACGGGGCGTTTCCCCGCCTGAGGGAGCGCGAACGGCAGCTCGCGGGGACGCTTTCGGGCGGCGAGCAGCAGATGCTCGCCATCGCCCGGGCGCTCATGGCCCGCCCGAAACTCATCATGATGGACGAGCCCTCGATGGGGCTTGCGCCGATGATCATGAAAGACATCTTCTCGATCATCACGAGGCTTCGCGACGAAGGCAACACGGTGCTGCTCGTCGAACAGAACGCGAAGGCCGCCCTGGGCATCGCGGACCGCGGGTACGTTCTCGAAACCGGAAGGATCATCATGGAAGGGACGGCGGAAGACCTGCTCTCGAACCGGGAGGTGCAGCGCGCCTACCTGGGCCGGGACCTGGACGCGGAAGGAATGATGTAACCGATCGGAGGGCGCCATGTACTGGGAACCCGACAAGGAATGCATGGACCGGGAGGAGCTCGAGCAACTCCACATCGAGCGCCTGCAGTCGACGCTCACCCGCGTCTACGCCCACGTCCCCTTCTACCGGAAGAAGTTCGACCAGATGGGGATCACGCCGGAGGACATCGGGTCGCTTTCCGACCTCTCCCGGCTGCCGTTCACGACGAAGGACGACGTGCGCGGGAATTACCCCTACGGGCTCTTCGCGGTGCCGCTCCGGGAGGTCGTTCGGATCCACGCCTCCTCGGGCACGACGGAGACGGCCGCGGTGGTGGGCTACACGCGCAACGACATCAAGATGTGGAGCAACCTCATGGCACGCGTCCTCACCGCCGGCGGGGTGACCAAGGACGATGTCGTACAGGTCGCCTTTGGGTACGGGTTATTCACGGGCGGCTTCGGCCTGCACTACGGCGCGGAGCGGATCGGCGCCTCCGTGATCCCCGCATCCGCCGGAAATACCGCGCGCCAGATCAAGATCATGAAGGATTTCAAGACAACGGCGCTGGTATGCACCCCTTCCTACGCCGCGCTGGTCGCCGGCACGGTCCGGGAGATGGGGATCCCCGTCTCCGCCTTGTCCCTCAAGTACGGCCTCTTCGGCGGCGAGCCGTGGTCGGAGGGTATGCGGCAGGAGATCCAGGACTCCCTGGGGATCGTCGCCACCGACAATTACGGGCTGACGGAGGTCCTCGGTCCGGGAGTGTCGGGCGAATGCCTGGAGCGCAACGGCCTGCACATCAGCGAGGACCACTTCCTCGTGGAGGTGATCGACCCGGAGACGCTTCTCCCCGTGCCGCCCGGCCGGAAGGGGGAGCTCGTCATCACGACGCTCACCAAGGAAGCGTTCCCGATGATCCGCTACCGGACGCGGGACCTGACCCGCCTTCTCCCGGAGCCCTGCCCGTGCGGCCGGACGGGCAGGCGGATGAGCCGGGTGGCGGGACGGACGGACGACATGCTGATCATCAAGGGGGTGAAGTTCTTCCCCTCCCAGGTCGAGTCCCTGATCTTCGAGATCGAGGGGACCGGGCCGAACTACCAGATCGTCATCGACCGGAAGGGGGCGATGGACCACGCCACCGTCCTCGTCGAGGCCGCCGAGGCGATCTCCTTCGACCAGGAGCGCCGGCAAAGCGGAACCCTGGCGGAGACGATCCGGAAGCGGTTGGCGCACGAGCTGGGATTCTCGGTGGACGTGAAGCTCGTGGAAAAGCAGGCTCTCGAGCGGTCCGGGGAAAAGGGCAAACGGGTCGTCGACAACAGGAAATTCTAGGCGTCCGGCTCGAGGGGCCGGAGGAGGGGAAGACGGGATGGGCATGGGCACCCTGTTCATCGTGGCCACGCCGCTGGGGAACCTGGAGGACATCACCCTGCGCGCGATCCGCGTCCTCAAGGAGGCTTCGGTCATCGCCTGCGAGGACACGCGGCGCACGGTGAAGCTCCTCAACCGCTACGAGATCCGAACGCCCATGTTCATTTTCCATGACTACAACAAGCTACGTGCGGGCGCGGTCCTCCTTCGCCGCCTTTCGGAGGGGGAGAGCGTGGCGCTGGTTTCCGACGCCGGGACCCCGGCCATCTCGGACCCCGGATACGAGCTGGTGCGGGAGGCGATCGGCAGGGGCATCCCGATCGAAGTGGTCCCGGGACCGTCGGCGCTGATCTCCGCGCTCGTCGTCTCGGGACTTCCCACCGACCACTTTGCCTTCGAGGGGTTCCTCCCGAGCCGGAAGGAGAAGCGGAAGAAAGCGATGCAATCCCTCGCGGGGGAGACCCGTACGATGATCTTCTACGAGTCGCCCCAGCGCGTCGGGGCGTTCCTCGCCGAAGCGGCGGAGATCCTCGGCGAGCGCAGGGCGTGCCTGGTCCGCGAGCTGACGAAGATCCACGAGGAGATCCTCCGCGGCACGCTCGGGGAACTGGCCGCGGAGATCGCCCGCCGGGAAACGGTCCTCGGGGAGATCACCCTCGTTGTCGGGGGGGCGCAGAAGACGGTGGAGATGTCGGTGGAGGAAATCGTGCGGGCTGCCCTTTCGGACGCCTCCGGTTCCTCCCGGGACCTCGCCCGGGAGATCTCCGAGCGGACGGGCCTCTCCCGGAAGGAAGTGTACGGGGAGATTCTCCGCCAGCGCGCAAAATGAGAAGGGCAGCCCGAAGGCCGCCCTTCTCATTTCCTCTTTTTTCCGCTCACCTGCACCAACAGCGAATCGGAGACGTGGGTCACCAGGCCGTGGAACTTCGCCTTCGCCTTCTGGAAGGCGGGATTGGAGAGGATCTTCTCCAGCGCGGCGAGGCTCTCCAGGTCTATCTGGACCTGCCTCTGCGGCGATGAGCCCCCCAGCATGCTCTTGTAGGTCCGTACCGACTTCACGCCCGGGAACTTCAGCCAGAGGTCCTTTCCTGCGCCCTTCAGGTACTTTTCATACTCGGCCGTCTTCCCCGGAAGTACGTCGAACCGGTACTCGAAGGTGATCATCGCCCGTCCTCCTTTCAGGATGTCATGGCGGGAGACACCCCTGGTTTTCTCGTCGAGAAAACCAGGGGTGTCCCCCCCTTAAAGAAAGTAGCAGGAGCCCGGGGGACCGTCAATCGACCCGGAGCACGATCTTCCCGAACTGCCGCTTTTCCTCCAGACGCAGCACCGCTTCCCGTGCCTGCGACAGGGGAAACACGGTGTCGATCACGGGACGCAGGCGGCCGTCGTGGAACATTCGGAGCATCTCGGCGAACTCCCCGTGAGTTCCCATGGTCGAGCCGTGCACGCTCAGCTGGTTCCAGAAGATCCGGGCGATGTCCTCCTCGGGATCGGGGCCGGTGGTCGCGCCGCAGGTGAGCAGCCGCCCCCCCTTGGCCAGGGAGGCGATGGACTGTTTCCAGGTCGCCTTTCCCACCGAGTCGAGGACGATGTCCACGCCGCGCTTCCCCGTGATCTTCCGGATTTCGCGGGAGAAGTCGCCCACGGAAGAATCGATGCCGAAGTCCGCCCCCAGCATCTTCGCCCGGGACAGCTTTTCCGCGCTGCCCGAGGTGGCCCCGACGGTCAGGCACAGCATCTTCGCGATCTGGAGCGCCGCGATGGCCACGCCGCCGCCGATGCCGACGATGAGCAGGGACTCGCCGGGCTTCGCGCGGGCCTTCGTGACGAGCATCCGCCAGGCCGTGAGGAAGGTCAGGGGAAACGCCGCCGCCTCCTCCCAAGGGAGCCCTGGGGGCTTCGGGTAGGCGTTGATCTCCGGAGCGACGACGAACGAAGCGAACGTCCCGGCGATGTGCTCCCCCAGGAGGTGAAAGGTGACGCACAGCGAGTGCTCGCCCTTCAGGCAGAACTCGCAGGTCCCGCAGTTGATCCCGGGGTTCAGCACCACTTCGTCGCCGGGCTTCACGCGGGTGACGCCGGGACCCGCCGCATCGACGACGCCTGCGCCGTCCGACCCCATCACGTGGGGGAGGGTGAGGGTGATACCGGGGATGCCTTTCAGGACGAAGATGTCGAGGTGGTTCAATGCCCCCGCGCGGATGCGGACCCGGACCTGCCCAGGGCCCGGAACCGGATCGGGAAGATCGCCGTAGTGGATCTTGTCGAGGCCGCCGTGCTCGCGGAAAAAGGCCGCTTTCATCATCCTCCCCCCGGGGTTTCCTCTTCGACGCCGCCCTCCCGCATCAGTTTTTCGAGAACGGCCACCTCGATGTTGAGGAGTGAGGCGGCCTTCTCCCTGTCCCCCTCGGAGAGGGCGAGAGCCTGCTTGACCATCTGGTTGTCCAGATCCTTGATGGCCTCGCGGATGTCCAAAGGAGGCTTGGCGGCGGGGGATTCGTCCATCTCGGCCTTTCGCTTGCGCCCGTAAAGGATTTCCGTAGGCAGGTCCGCGGCGTCCACCACGCTTCCCTGCTTCTTCCGGGAAGAGATGCTCCTCACCAGCTCTGCGAGCTCCCCGACGTTTCCCGGCCAGGAATACGCCGTCAAGGCCGACAGCGCGGCCTCGCTTACGCCCCGGAGCGGCTTCTTTCTTTCCCGGTTCGATTCGAAGAGATAATGATGGAGGAGCAAGGGGATGTCCTCGGCGCGTTACCGCAGGGGGGGGAAGCGGATGAGCCCCGGCTGCAGGGCGTCCCGGAGGGCTCGAAGGGATTTCCTCTACTCCGCCAGCGCGTCGATGGGAGAGGTGGAGGACGCCACCAGTCGGACGTCGACCTCGATGTCCCGGTCGCTCCCGATGTGGGAAACGGTTTTCGTCGTCAGGAGCCGGAGGATCTTCTCCTGGATCCGCATCCCCGCTTTTTCGATGTCGGCGAGATAAAGGGTTCCCCGGTTGGCGAGTTCCGCCTTTCCGGCGCGCGGGAGCATCGCCCGCTGGTAGGCGCCCTGCGCATATCCGAACAGCTCGCTCTCCAGCAGATCCTCCGGGATGCCGCCGCAGCTCACGGGGACGAAAAGGCCGCCGGAACGCGCGCTCTGGTAATGGAGGATCCTCGCGAAGAATCCCCGCCCCGTCCCGCGCTCCCCCTCGATCAGGACCGGAATCTCCGTGTCCGCCAGTTGCTGCACCCGGGAGAGGGACTCCTGGATGGCCGGACTGGTTCCGACGACGCTCTGTACCTGGTACTTTCCGCGCGCCTCGGCCCTGAGGAACAGGTTCTCCCGCGTCAGCTGCCGCCGGTCGTAGGCCTTGTCGACCAGGTGGCACACTTCTTCCGCCCGGAACGGCTTCGTGAGGAAGTGGAACGCCCCCGCCCGCATCGCCTCGATGGCGCTGTCGATGGTGCCGTAGCCGGTCATCAGGACGACTTCGGCGTCGGGCTGGATCTTCTTCGCCGTCCGGAGCACCTCGATACCGTCGGCGCCGGGCAGCTTGAGATCGGTCAGGATGATATCGAAACGCTCCTTTTCGATCTTCTCGATCCCCTCCGGGCCGGAGGACGCCCCGTGTACGTCCCATCCCTCGGTCCGGAAGAGATCCAGGAGGAAACCCAGGATCGCCCGCTCGTCCTCGATGACGAGGATCCTTTTGGGAGGGGTCGATCTCATGCCCTACTTCTTCCGGACCGCCCAGAGGATGGCCGCACCCCCCACGATGACGATGAGGACGAGGGAAGCCACTTCCAGGTCCCTGTACCGGGAGCGGCTCATCTTTTCGGCGGCGGAGCGCTCCTCGTACGTGGCGGCTCCTCCGCGCCGGGCGTTGTCCGACGCCCCTTGGAGGGCCGGGGGAGCCCAGAGAGCGAGCCACACCAGAAGGGCGAGAATCGCGCTTCTCATCGGGGGTATTTATATCACGAATCGGAGCTTCGCAGCGCAGGAGGCGCAACGGTTCCCCGTGAGCCCGACCACGGAGACCCGGTAGCCCAGCCGCCGGACGGCGGTGGCGCCGCAACGGGGGCACCGCGTGTCCTCGCTTCCGGCCAGAGAATAGTTCCCCATGTAGACGTAGGAAAGCTTCTCCCGGCCGATCCGGTAGGCGGCCTCGAGCCGGGCGGGCGGGGTCGGCGGCGCGGTGAACCGGTGGTGGGGGAAATACCGGGAAACGTGGAGCGGGATCTCCGGGTCCGTCTCTGCGACGAAATCGACCACCTTCCGGATCGCTTCCTCCGAATCGTTCTCCCCGGTGACCAGCAGGTTGGTGATCTCGACGTGGACGCTTCGCGAGGCCGTCCGAATCGTCTCGATCACGGGCGCCAGGGTCCCCCCGCACACCTTCCGGTAAAAATCGGGGTCCATCGACTTGAGGTCGATGTTCATCGCGTCCACCAGCGGGAGCAGCTCCGACAACGGCTCCGGGGAAACGTAGCCGTTGGTCACGAGCACGTTGGCCATGCCGGCCTTCCGGAATTCCCTCGCGCAGTCCCTCACGAACTCGAACCCGATCAGCGGTTCGTTGTAGGTATAGGCGATGCCGACGGCCCCCGATTCCCCGGCGGCGCGGACGAGCTCCGGGATCTCCACGGGCGATACGGACGCCTCCCCGAGGACGAGGTGCCAGTTCTGGCAGAACCCGCCCCGGAAGTTGCAGGCGATCGATCCCACCGAGAGGATCTGCGTCCCCGGGTGGAAGTGGAAGAGGGGTTTCTTCTCGATCGGGTCCAGCTGAACCGCAGCCATCCTGCCGTAGGTGAGGGCGAAAAGCGTCCCCCCGCGGTTCTCCCGCACCCGGCAGATCCCCCGTTTCCCGTCGGAGATCAGGCAGCGGTGGGGACACAGCCCGCAGCGGACGGCCCCCCCTTCCGGTCGCCAGTGGGCCGCGATCGCCGGATCAGTGCCGGACGAAGAACCCATCCCAGCTCTCCGAAGGCGTCCGCCATTCGACGTCGGCCTCCTCGACGCGAGCCCCCGGCGGCCCATCCCGCATGAAGGCGATGACCTTCTCCACGGCGCCGCGGTCCCCCTGCAGCACCGCCTCCACCCGGCCGTCGGGGAGATTCCGGACGAACCCGCGGACCCCGCACCGGACGGCCGCGTCCCGCGTCGATGCGCGGAAGAAGACCCCCTGGACCCTTCCCGATACGACGACGAGGGCTTCCGAGGTCTCTCTCATCCGCCGCTCCCTCCCCCGGCCATTTCGAGAAATTCCCGCTCGGTGATCACCGGGATGCCCAACTCCCGCGCCTTGGCGAATTTCGATCCCGGGTCGGCGCCCGCAACAAGGAAATCGACTTTTCGGCTTAAGCCTGCAGCAACGGTGCCGCCCTCCTTCCGGACCATCTCCTGTGCTTTCGCCCGGGGGATCTCGAGGGTTCCCGTGAAGAGATAGGTCCTTCCGGCCAGCTTTCCTACGCGGGGAGGCTCGGGTCGAATCCTTATTTTCGCCCGTTCGAGGAGGTGATCGACGATGCGCCTGCCTTCCGCGGAGGAGAAGAAGGCGGATACGCTCTGCGCCACCTCCGGCCCGACCTCGTGCACCTCGGACAACTCCTCGACCGAGGCGTTGCGGAGCTTCTCCAGCGATCCGAAGTGCCGCGCCAGCACCAAGGAGAGGTGCTCTCCCACGTGCGGGATTCCGAGTCCGTACAGAAATCGGGAAAGGGTCGTCGTCCGGCTCTTCTCGATGGCGCGCACGAGGTTTCCCGCGGATTTTTCCCCAAGGCGTTCCATCCCGGCAAGCGTCCGGGCGTCCAGCCCGTAGAGGTCGGCCGGCTCAGTGACGAGTCCCTCGTCCACCAGTATCGAGAGGATCTTCCCACCCATCCCCTCGATGTCCATGGCGTTCTTGGACACGAAGTGGCGCAGAGCCTCCTTGCGCTTTCCGACGCACCCGCGCCCGGTGCAGCGGTGCGCGGCTTCGCCGGGGATCCGTTCTACGGGAGAGGAGCAGATCGGGCACCGGTCGGGCATGCGGAATCTCTCCCTGCGCCCGCTCTCTTTCCGTTTGGCCGATAGGGATTCCACGACTTCGGGAATGACGTCTCCGGCGCGCTGCACGACGATACGGTCCCCGGGGCGGATGTCCTTCTCGTCGATGAAGTCCTGGTTGTGGAGGGTGGCCCTGCGGACCGTGACCCCCCGGATGACGACGGGGGCGAGGTTCGCGACCGGGGTCAGGGTGCCCGTGCGGCCGACGCTGACCACGATGTCCTCGACCGTCGTTTCGGCCCGGTCCGGGGGAAACTTCGCGGCGATCGCCCAGCGGGGCGAGCGGGAGATCTCCCCGAGCTCCCGCTGGAGGTCGACGGCGTCGACCTTGACGACGATCCCGTCGATCTCGTAAGGGAGGGCGTACTTCCTGCCTTCCACCTCCCGA
>Ga0153915_10006927_pt1 | contig 10663 bp, 10 predicted proteins | sample Opewatmetagenome_2_FD_107003 | JGI IMG/M metagenome (GOLD analysis project Ga0153915, IMG submission 107003) | Freshwater wetland microbial communities from Ohio, USA - Open water 3 Core 3 Depth 3 metaG | ecosystem: Environmental > Aquatic > Freshwater > Wetlands | place: USA: Ohio, Lake Erie...
GACGCCTGCGGCCCGATGTCCCGGAGCCCCTGGCGGACATCGTTCACCGCCTGCTGGCCAAGCGCCCGGCCGAGCGCTTTGCGGGTGCGGAAGACGTAAGGACCGCCCTGCACGACGCGGCCGCCGACAACCTCCGCTACATCCGTGACACCATGGAGCGGGCGTCGTCCTTCACCGGCGTGCCCGGATGGGGTGGGGTGGCGATGGGGCTGACGGCGTTCGTCACGGCGGCGCTCGCCCACCGCCAGCCCACCCCGGAACGCTGGCTGCTGGTCTGGCTGGGCGGCGCGGGCGTCGCCGCGCTGCTCGGCGCGGCGGCCATGCTCTGGAAGGCCGGTGCGGCCGGAGTTCCCCTCAGCTCGGGGCCGGGCCGGCGCTTCGCGCTGAGCTACGCACCGCCGATCCTGCTCGGCGCCGCCCTCACCGCCGCGCTCTTCCGGGCCGACCTGCCCGCCCTGCTGCCCGGGGTGTGGTTGCTGAGCTATGGCACCGGCATGGTGACCGGGGGCGCCTTTTCGGTTCGTGTCGTCCCGATCATGGGCGCCTGCTTCATGGCGCTCGGCGTGGTGGCGCTGTTCCTGCCGGCCGCCTGGAGCGATCTCCTCATGGCCGCCGGCTTCGGCCTCCTGCATATCGTGTTCGGCCTCATCATCGCGTGGAGGTACGGTGGCTAAGTCCGGTGCGGTCCCGAAGCCGGGAATCGGCGCTCCCTCCGCCCGCCCGCCGCTCAAGGGGGTGAAGGGTCAGGCCGATCCGGGCACGCCCGCGGAGCTCGATCGGCTCATCCACGAGCGGATGCGGCTGGGCATCGTGAGCGCGCTCGCGGTGAATCGCACGCTGACCTTCGCCGAGCTCAAGGACCTGCTCAAGACGACCGACGGCAACCTGAGCGTGCATGCCCGGAAGCTCGAGGACGCTGGTTACGTGAGCTGCACGAAGTCGTTCGAGGGACGGGTGCCGCGGACCGAATTCGCGCTCACCGCGGCGGGCCAACGCGCCCTGGAACGCTACCTCGAGCACATGGAGCATCTGATCAAGGCGGCCCGCGGAGGATAGCGGGCGAGAGGAGCGCAGGTCGCCCGGCAGCACCGGGCGTTTCCGGGCTTGGACGCCCTTTTTCTCAGGCTGGAGACTTTGCCATGCCAAGTAGTTTGCAGCAAGCCGATCACGGCGTGCACGTAGCGATCATCATGGACGGCAACGGTCGCTGGGCCACGGCCCGGGGTCGCCCGAGAACCGACGGGCACAGCGAAGGGGCCCGCGCCGTGCGGCGCACCGTGGAAGCGGCCCGCCGGCTCGGTGTCCGCACCCTGACGCTCTACGCATTCTCCTCCGACAACTGGCGGAGGCCGCCGACGGAGGTCGTCACGCTGATGGGCCTCTTCGAGCGCTTCCTCCGCAGCGAGATCCCCCAGTGCATCGCGAACGGCATTCGCCTCATGGTCATCGGCCGCCGGGACCGGCTCCCCCTCCCGCTCCGGCAGGCCATCGCCCTTTCGGAACGGGCGACCGCTGGCGGCCGGGCGATGGACCTCCGCATCGCGGTGGACTACTCCGCGCGGGAGAGCATCGTGCGCGCGGCGGAGCGGACGGGAGAGCACAGACCGCTGACCCTGGAACGGTTCTCCCGCCTGATCGCGGCAGCCACGCATGCGCGAGGACCCGCTCCCGACGTCGATCTCCTGATCCGCACCGGAGGCGAGCTGCGCCTGAGTGATTTCATGCTCTGGGAGTGCGCTTACGCCGAACTGATCTTCACCGACCGGATGTGGCCGGACTTCGGGGAGAGCGACCTCGTGGCTGCCTGGCAGGAGTTCCATCGGCGGGAGCGTCGGTATGGTGGCCTGCCGGACGCCGGCCTCGAGCCCGCAGTCTGAACAACCTCCATCGAATCCCGAACCTCGGACTGGCAGGGCACCCATGTCACAGCAGCTGGCAGCGCAGCTTCAGGTCCTCTCCTTCCTCGGCACGGCATTCGGTGTCCTGTTGCTCGGCATCGGGGCGGTCGGACTGCGCCTCGCCGGCCGGCGCGTCCTCTCGGTGCGGCTCGGTCTCGCCGCCATCATCTGGCTGGCGGGTTACACGCTGCTCCTGGTCGGGGCCGGTCTCGCGAGCCACGAGGTGACGCTGGGCAGCGGTACGGAGAAGTACTTCTGCGAAATGGACTGTCACCTGGCTTACCGGGTGACCGGACTCGCGAGCGCATCGGAGATCGGCCCTGCGGCCTCCCCTTCGCGGGCCTCGGGTGTGTTCCAGCTGGTCACCCTCCAGACGAGGTTCGATGAGACGACGATCGCGCCCTGGCGTCCGAGGCAGGCACCCTTGTATCCCAATCCGAGGGTGGTCCGGCTGTTCGACCGGGAAGGGAGAGGTTATCCCCTTTCGGTCGAGGGTGAGGTGGCGCTGAAGCAGGCGGGGGGTGAGGGTACCGCGCTCGACGCACCGCTGATTCCGGGCGCATCCTATGCCACGACGCTGGTTTTCGATCTGCCCGCCGGCGCGAAGCCGGACCGGCTGCTCATCACGGAAGACATTTTCGTGAACCGGTTCATGATCGGCCACGAACAGAGCCCGTTCCACGGGAAGGTCTATCTGCCGCTGCCGCGGAGTGGGTGAGAGATGTCATCCCGCGCTCGCTCGGGACGACCGGAGTTGCGTTAGCTTTCTCGATACCGGACTCCTGCCGCTGACCCGAGACCCCTACCCCCGTTCCCCTTGCCGCTCTCTCGCCGCCAATTCCTGGGCACCGCCATTGGATTGCTTGGCACCGGCACGGCGGCGGATGCGTTCCTGGTCGAACCGCGGCGGGTCGAGCTCGCCCGGCTCGACGTCCCGATCCCCGGACTCGCGCCATCCCTGGCGGGGCTCCGTATCGCCCATGTCACCGACGTCCATCTGCACGGCGGCATCCATGCCGCCGCCGCGCGGGTACTCGAGCTGCTGGACCGCGAAAGGCCGGAGGTAGTGGTGCTCACCGGCGACATCTGCGAGCGGCGGCAGTACCTCGAGGATCTGACGGCGTTTTCCCGGGACGCGCGCGGCACCCTGGGCACTTTCGCGACGATGGGCAATTGGGAGCGCTACGGAGGGATCAGCCCGGCCGATGCGGGGCGGGCCTACCAGCGGGCGGGAGTCCGGCTGCTCCACAACGAAGCCGCCGAGGTGCGCTTTGGCACCGGGCGGCTTCAGGTCGTGGGACTCGACGACCCGGTCTCGGGCGGCCCAGACCCGGGCTCGGCCTGGCGGCAGCTCGGAGGCGACGATCCGGTCCTCTGCCTCCTCCACGCGCCTGGGTTCGTGGACCAGTCGCCGCTGCGGGAGGTGCCCCCGCCTCGCCTCATCCTGGCGGGGCATACCCACGGCGGGCAGATCAGGCTTCCACTGGTGCCGCCCCTGCTGCCTACCGGCTGCGGCCGGTTCCTGGCCGGCTGGTACCACGACACGGTCGGGCCGCTCTACGTCAGCCGCGGCATCGGCACGGCGGACATCCGGGCCCGATTCCGTTGCCCGCCTGAACTGCCGATCCTCACGCTGCGTTCGGCCTGAATTCCCGATCAGGCCGTAGCAGCCGCAAATTCTCCTCGCATCACCGTCACCGCCTTCCCGCCGAGCAGCACCCGGTCTCCCCGCAGCGCGGTGCGGACAATCCCGCCGCGCGCCGACGCCTGGTAGCCGATCAGATCGGTCCGCCCCAGCTTGGCGCTCCAGTACGGCCCCAGGCAGGCGTGGGCCGAGCCGGTGACGGGATCCTCCGGCACCCCCGAGCCGGGCGCGAAGAACCGGGAAATGAAGTCATATCCCGCCGTGCTCGATCGACTCGTCACCATCACACCGCGGACGCCGAGCTTCGCGAGCGTATGGTGATCAGGCCTGAGGCCCCGTACCTCCTGCTCGCTCGCGACCTCGACGAGGTAGTCGAACTGGTTCTTTCCGACCCAGACTGGCGCGACGTCGATCGCCTTCGTCAGGTCCGGGGGTGGCGGGCATGCCGTGGCCACCTTGGCCGGGAAGTCCAGCTCGATCAGATCGCCCCATCGGGTTGCAGTGAGCAGGCCGCTGCGGGACTGGAATCGCGCGGTCTCGTCGGGCCTGAGCCGTCCCGTCTCCCAGAGCACATGGGCGCTCGCGAGCGTCGCGTGACCGCAGAGGTCCACCTCGACCTCCGGGGTGAGCCAGCGCAACCGCCAGGCATCGCCCTCGGGCAGCAGGAAGGCGGTCTCCGACAGGTTCATCTCCCGCGCAACGTCCCGCATCCACTGCTCGTCCGGGGGCGCGGAGAGGACGCAGACCGCCGCGGGATTGCCGGCGAAGGGGTGGTCGGTAAAGGCGTCGACGACGATCACGGATTGGGGCATGGGGGCCTTCGAGGACAGGGAACAGATCGCGTCCACCTCGATCTCGATCAGCATGTCGGGATCGACCAGGCGGGTCACCTCGACCATGGTGGCCGCCGGACGGATGTCACGGAAGAATTCGCCGTGGGCCCGACCTGCCTCCTCCCAGCGGCCGATGTCGGTCACGAACGTCCGGGTGCGCACCACATCCTTCAGTGACGCACCGGCTCCAGCCAGCGCCGTCTCGATGTTCCGGAGGGCCTGGACGGCCTGGCCGTACATGTCGCCCACGGCCACCAGCTTTCCGTCGACGCCGAACGCGGTCGTGCCCGCGACATGAATCGTACTGCCGACGCGAACGGCCCGTGAGTAGCCGACGATAGGCTCCCAGGGGGCGCCGCTCGAGATGTTGGTGCGGGACATGGTGACCTCGGCTGTGCTGGCTCGGGAGTGCCGGTTAGCCATCCGCGTAGTGGCACGCCACCATCTGCGTTCCCAGCTGCCGCAGCTCCGGGGCCTCCGCCGAGCAGCGGGCGTCCTTCTTCGGGTGAAAGCAGCGGGGATGAAACCGGCAGCCCGGCGGCGGGGCCGACGGACTCGGCGGATCGCCGGGGAGAATGATGCGGGTTCGCTGTCCGTCGGGGGTCGGCACGGGCACAGCCGAGAGCAGCGCCTGGGTATAGGGATGCTTCGGGCGCGCGAGGACCTCCTCGGTCGGTCCGGTCTCGACGATCCTGCCGAGATACATGACGGCGACGCGGTGCGCGATCTGTCGCACGACCGCGAGGTCGTGGGCGATGAACAGGTACGAGAGTCCGCGCCGCTCCTGCAGGTCGGTGAGCAGGTTCAGCACCTGCGCCTGCACCGAGACGTCGAGCGCGGAGACCGGCTCGTCGCAGACGATGAACGAGGGTTCGACGGCCAGCGCCCGGGCGATGCCGATCCGCTGTCGCTGGCCGCCGGAGAACTCGTGCGGATACCGTGTGGCGGAGGCCGGGTCGAGCCCGACCTCGTCGAGCAGCGCCGCCACGCGCCCCGCCCGCTCCAGCCTCGGGACGATGCCGTGGATTTCGAGACCTTCGGCGATGGAGTCGCCCACCGTCATCCGCGGATCGAGGGAGCTGTAGGGATCCTGGAAGATGATCTGCATCCGGCGCCGCAGCGCACGCAGCGGTCCCCGCTCGAGCCGGAAGACGTCGTGGTCCTCGAAGAGTACGCGGCCGCCGGTCGGCTCCTGCAGCCGCAGGATCGTCCGGCCGACCGACGACTTGCCGCAGCCCGATTCGCCCACCAGTCCGAGCGTTTCGCCCCGGCCGACCTCGAGCGAGATGCCGTCCACCGCCCGGACCGGCGGTTCCTTTCGGAGCAGTCCGCCCGCCTCGTAGTGCTTCACGAGGTTCTCGACCCGGAGCAGCGGCGCGGTCATGCGGGCGGTTCCTCGGCGAGCCAGCACCAGGAGCGGTGCGTGGCGGTGAGCCGGACGCCGGAGGGCTCCGCGCTGCAGCGTTCCATCGCCTGCGGGCACCGGGTCCGGAACCGGCAACCGGTCGGCCACGCCGCCGGAGAGGGGACATTCCCGCTGATCGGGGTGAGCCGGGTGCGAGGCCCGGTGAGCGTCGGGATCGAGGCGAACAGGCCCCGGGTGTAGGGATGCGAGGGGCGCGCAAACAGCTCGGCGGTGGTGGCGGCCTCGACGATGCGTCCGGCGTACATCACGGCGACCCGGTCCGCGCGGCCGGCGACGATGCCCAGGTCATGGGTGATGAGCAGCACCGCCAGCCCGTGCGAGCGGCGCAGGCGGTCGAGGATCTCGAGGATCTGCGCCTGGACGGTGACATCGAGGGCCGTCGTCGGCTCATCGGCGATGAGCAGCTCGGGCCCCGAGCTGAGCGCGATGGCGATCATCACCCGCTGCCGCATCCCTCCGCTCATCTGATGCGGGTACGCCGTCGCGCGGGCGGCCGGGTCGGGGATACCCACTTCGGCGAGCAGGGCGACGGCGCGCTCCCTGGCCTCCCGCCTGGAAACGTCGGCATGCGCCCGGATGCCCTCGGCGATCTGGTCGCCCACCGTGAAGACGGGGTTGAGGCTCGTCATCGGGTCCTGGAAGACCATGCCGACCCGCTTGCCGCGAATCCGGCGCAGGGCCTCGCCCTCGAGCGCCAGGACGTCCTCGCCGCCGAGCCGGATGGCGCTGCCCGGCTCGATGCGGCCGGCCGGGGGCAGCAGCCGGAGCAGGGCGAGGCTGGTCAGGCTCTTGCCGCAACCCGACTCGCCCACGAGGGCGAGTGTCTCGCCGCGGTCGACCTGGAAACTCACCCCGTCCACCGGGTGGATCGCCTTCCCGCCAGATGGAAAGCTCACCCGGAGATTCTCGACCTCGAGAAAGGCGCTCATGCGTTCCGGGGATCCACGGCGTCGCGCAGCGCTTCGCCGACCAGGTTCACCGACAGCACGGTGGTCACGATCGCGAGTCCGGGAAAGAGATAGGTCCACGGGGCCGAGGCGACCATCTCGTGGATCATCGCGCCCCAGGACGGGGTCGGCGGATGCATGCCGAGGCCGAAATACGAGAGCCCGGCCTCGACCAGGATGAGGTCGCCGACGCCGAGGGTCGCCGAGACGAGCACCGGCCCGAGGACGTTCGGCAGGAGGTGCCGGAAGATAATCCGCCGCCGGCTCGCGCCGAGGGCCTCGGCCGACTTCACGAACGGCTCCTCCCGGATCCGGAGCGCCTCGGCGCGCACCAGCCGGCTGGTGCCGAACCAGCTCGTGAAGCCGAGCACGGCGATGAGTGCCGGGAGCGGAATCTGCTCCCACAAGGCCACCAGGAGCAGCAGCACGAAGATCCGCGGGATGGCGAGCGCCGCGTCCACGGAGCGCATGAGCAGGACATCGGGCCAGCCGCCGAAGAACCCCGCGCAGAGGCCCACCGCCGTGCCGACGGTCGCGGACAGCAGGACGGCCAGGGTGGCGACGCTCAGCGAGATCCGGGCGCCGTTGACGACCCGCGCGAGGATGTCGCGGCTGAGATTGTCGGTCCCGAACGGATGGCCGGGGCCGGGAGGCAGCAGCCGGTGACCGACGGCGTCCACCATGGCGAACGGGTCGACCACCAGGTACGGGCCGACGAGCCCCGTCAGGACGAGTCCCGCCAGGATCAGCAGCCCCGCGCGGCCGGAAGGGCGGCGCCAGACATCCGCCAGCAGCGCGCGCAATCCGGGGCTCATCGCCGGTGCAGCCGGGGATCGAGCAGCAGGTAGCCGAGGTCGGCCAGCAGCCCGCCGATGACAACGGCAGTCGAGGTCAGCATCGAGGTCCCCATCAGCAGTGGATAGTCCCGATTGCCGATGGCGTCCTGCGCGAGCGAGCCCAGACCGGGCCAGCTGAAGACGGCCTCGACGAACACGGCGCCGGTGGCGATCACCGGCAGCCAGAGGCCGAGCAGCGTGACCGTGGGGAAGATGGCGTTGCGCCACGCGTGGCGCCTGAGGACGACCCGCTCCGGCAGTCCCTTCGCGCGGGCGGTCCGGACGTAGTCCAGCCGCAGCACCTCCAGCATGGCCGAGCGCTGGTGACGCATGGTGATCGCGAGGGTGACCAGCGACAGGGTGGTGACCGGCAGGACCAGGTGCCGGAGGAGATCGAGCGCGCGGCGCGCGGGAGGAAGCTCCGCCGCGAAGAGATCCCGCATGCCGCTGGCCGGCAGCACCTTGAAGTGGATGGCGAACAGCCAGATCAGCAGCATCCCCAGCCAGAAGGACGGCATCGCATAACCGCTGAGCGAAAGGGTCGACGCGAGGTGATCGAACCGGGAGCCCCGGCGCACCGCCTGGCGCGCACCGAGCCACACACCGAGGGTGAAGTTGATGAACAGCACGCAGCCGCCGAGCAGCAGCGTCGCCGGCAGCCGTTCAGCGACCACCGTCGCGACAGGCCTCCGCTGGGAGAAGGAGGTGCCGAGATCGCCGTGCAGCAGGCCGGAAACGTAGGCGGTGAACTGGCGGTAGAGCGGCTGGTCGAGCCCGTAGATCGCCCGCAGCGCGAGGACCTCGCGCTCGGACATCTGCCGGTCGCCGACCGGGGCCATGGGATCGCCCGGCGCGAGCCGCATCAGGAAGAACGTGATGATGGTGACGAGCGCGAGGGTGACGAGGGCCTGGGCGAGGCGCCCCGCGAGCCAGCGGATCACGGACGGCGGTCCCGGTCCAGCTCGCGCCCCGGCGCCACCGACCAGCGCCACACATCCTGCCACAGGGACGGCGGCCTCAGGTTCACGTTCCGGAACCGGCTGTGCACCACCGCGAGCAGGGTCGGCGTGTAGAGGAAGATCGCTGGCGCATCGTCGTTCAGCGCGGCGATGGCGCGGCGCCAACGGGCACGACGGTCGCTGCGGCCCGTGACCGCGGCGTCGATGAGCGAATCGACCAGGGGGTTGCAGTAGCGGGCGAAGTTCGAGCCGCCGATGCCGCCGCAGGTCCAGCTCTGCCGGATCCCGGACGGGGTCGGATCCTGGGTCACGGCGCTCATCTGCAGGTCGAAGTTGCCCGCCCGGCTCCGCTGCATGAAGTCGCCCGGGCTGAGCGGGACGGCATCGACCTTCACTCCGAACTGACGCAGCTGCTCCTGCACCTGGAGGGCGACCAGCCGGAGGATGGTCGCGGTGCCCGGAAAGTTCATCGTCAGGGCGAGCGGATGCCCGTCCCGGTCGAGGATGCCGTCGCCGTCATGGTCCTCCCATCCGTGGGAGCGGAGCAGGGAGCGCGCGGTCGCTACATCGAATGGCAGGGGCTTGATCGTGGTATCGCGCACCGAGAGCAGGAGCGATACCGGCCCCACCGGGATGTCCGTGCCCGGGCCGAAGACCGACTGGATGATCCTGCGGCGGTCGATCGCGAGAGTGAGGGCGCGGCGGACGGCGGGATCGGCGAGGATCGGGTGCGGCCTGGAGGTGTCCGCCCGGTCGCGCTGGTTGAACAGCAGATACCCGATGGTGAGCGAGGGCACCGGGATGATGCGCAGCTCGGGGTTCTGCCGGAAGCGGTCCACGTTGCTGACCGGGAGGATGTTCCCCGTGGCGTCCGCTTCACCGCTCAGCAGCTGGGCGTTCCGGGCCTCCTGGTCACCGACGAATCGGAAGACGAGGCGCGAGAGGCCCGGCTTGCCGAGAAAGAACTGGTCGTTCGCCGCAAGCTCGATCAGCTGTCCCGGCTCGCGCCGCACCCAGCGGAATGGGCCGTCGCCGACCGGGTGCCGGGCATAGTCGGAGGCGGCCAGTCCGGTGGCGGGGATCTGCGCCACCAGGTGCGAGGGGAGCGGCTGGACATGGAACACCGCGTCGTAGAACTGCTCCGGGTACCACCGTTTGAACCGGAACACGACGCGGTGGTCGCCCTCCGCGCTGACCGATTCGACGTACTGGAACAGGGTCGCGTGCTGGACGTCCACGCCCGGCTCCAGGGTCCGCTGCACCGTGAAGACGACATCCTGGGCGGTCACCGGCACGCCGTCGTGCCAGCGGGCGCGCGGGTCGAGCTCGAAGACCAGCGTGAGGCTGTCGCGCCGCGACCAGGAGCGGGCCAGCTCCGGGACGAAGTCCTTATCGCCGGAGGTCTCCATCTTCGGACCCAGGCGCGCCAGCCTGAGAAACAGCTGATCGGCGACGTCCTGGTTGGCGAAATTGGCCTGCAGGAGGGTGGGGATCGGCGAGGTGGCCTCGCCACCCAGCAGGATCACGAGGGTCCCGCGCGCCCCGCCGTCCTGGGCGGCCAGCGGCGGGGAGAACAGGACGAGCGCACACAGCCAGGCGGGAACGAAGCGTCGCATCAGCAGCATCGGGGCGCCCGAGGTGAGGACGTGCGAAACCTAAGGACAGATCGGGGCACGGGGAACGGGTTCGGAATGAGCGGTCAGGGGCCGGGAGTGGTCATCTGCGCCAGGTCCACTCGGCCGATCGGAAACGATCCACGTGCCCCGCCGCCGCCGCCTCCAATCCCGGCAGGTCGGCCGCGGTCTGCCACCGATCGCTCCAGTGCGCGGCGGCATCGGCGATCGCCGCGCTCATCTCGGCGAAGGTGATCCGCCGGCCCAGGAGGGCCGACAGGGGAGCCTCGCCGGACGCGGCCGCGGGGCCGCGGCTGATCCCGGCGATGATCCGCTGGTCGTCCTCCAGCAGCAGGCTGCCGTGCTGGAGCAACGCCGCGCCCTGGCGGACCTGGGCGCTGCCGACGACCTTGTGGCCGCCGATGATCACCTCGCCGCCTACCGGATGAGAGAAGCAGGCGCCGGCGGTGAGGGCAGGCAGGCTGGCAGGCGCACTGGCAAGCGTC
>Ga0153915_10006928_pt1 | contig 10661 bp, 8 predicted proteins | sample Opewatmetagenome_2_FD_107003 | JGI IMG/M metagenome (GOLD analysis project Ga0153915, IMG submission 107003) | Freshwater wetland microbial communities from Ohio, USA - Open water 3 Core 3 Depth 3 metaG | ecosystem: Environmental > Aquatic > Freshwater > Wetlands | place: USA: Ohio, Lake Erie...
CCAGACGCGGCCGAACTCCTCGACCAGCGCGGGGTCGGGCACCCAGTTCACGTACTCCGGGGGATCGAACGCCGGGAACCGTCGCATGGCGTCAGCCGACCGTCGGGAACTCGGCGATGCGGATCTTGGTACAGCCGTAGGGCACCAGCGTCACGTCCTCGTCCGGCGCGCCGGACGATGCCGGGCTCCACGGCAGCGGACCGGTGGCCGGGCCGTACGGCTGCCACTCGGCGATGCGGCGCGCGTGGGCGCGCAGCACGAGGGGAGCCGCGTCCGCCATCCACGGCTGGTCGCCGACCGGCAGGCGCTCGAGCCCGAACGCGGCATCCCCCGCCTCGAGGTCCTTCTCCAGCAGGCCGTAGTTCCACGGCTCGTCCGTCGTGATCTCGTAGTCGGCATATGCCGCGGTCCCGCCGACCGCCGTCCACCGCTCGCGCCGCCGCAAGGCGAACACGAGCGGGCCCCGCTCGATGCCGGCCGACTGCTCGTGCCAGCGGGACACCCGGAGCGGCATCGGCAGGGTGAGCTCCACGCGGTCACGCGCGCGCCAGGCCCGCTCGACGCGGAACATGGTCCCGGGGGTCGGAGCGGGAAGCGGCTGGCCGTTCACGGCGACGGAGGCTCCCACGGCCCACGTGGGGACGCGCAGCTCGAGCGGGAAGGTCGTCTCGGCCGGACCGTCGTACACGAGCCGCACCGTCTCCTCGAACGGGTAGGTGGTCTCCTCGGTGAATCGCACCTCCACGCCGCGACCCACCCGCGCCCGCACCGCGCACGGCCCGTACACCAGCGCGGCGAGGCCGCCGTCGGGCGTCGCCATCCAGAGGTGCGTGACGAGCTTGGGCCAGCCCTGGTGGAGATTGGCGGTGCAGCAGGGATACCCGGTGCGGAGCCCGACCATCGTGGCGTCGGCGTACGGGGTCGAGAAGTTGCGGTACCCGCGGCTGCAGGCGATCTCGTTGGGCGACTGGTAGTAGTGCCGCCCCGCAAAGCGCGGGCTCAGCGCCGCCGACAGCGCGTTGTACGCGACGCGCTCGATGCGGTCGGCGTGATCCACGCGCCCGGTGATGGGGAGCAGCGTCTCCAGGCTGTGGAGGTACTCGACCACGGCGCAGGTTTCGATCCCGTGGGTCGGGTCGGTGCCGTGCAGCATCTCATCACCGGAGAACATGCCCTGGACCTGTCCGTGCACGGTCATCAGGTGCTTCAGGCCGGCCTCGACGGCATCGAGGTAGCGCGCCTCGGCCGACTGCGCGTACCACACGCCGGGCTGCTTCACCCCCATCGCCGTGTTGACGCCATGCCAGGCGTCGTAGTTCCCGGTGAACCGGCCGGTCCAGTCGACCGTCTGCTGGAACACGAGCTGGCCCAGGTCCAGCAGCCAGCCGTCGCCAGTCCGGTTGTAGAGCCAGTGGATGCTGGCGAGGTTCTCCCCGCCCCGTTCGGCACCCCAGAACGTGTAGTGACCGAGCGGCTTGGCGGGCAGCTCGCGCAGCTGGAAGCGGAAGTAGTCGCGCAGCAGCTCGAGGACCCGGCCGTCGCCGGTCACGTCGTGCTGCTGCTGGAGCACCTTGAGCATCACCATCCGCGGCCACCAGTCCGCGCCGGGCATCGGCCGCTTGCTCCCGCCCTGCGGCCGGTCCACGTCCGGCCCGAAGAATCCGTCGGACCGGCGACTGCCCAGCGCGGCCTCCACCCAGCGTGTGCTCTTGGCGATCAGCCGCTCGTCCTCGACCAGCCACGCGAGCGGCAGCAGCCCGTCCACCCAGTACGGCCCGCGCTCCCACGCGTCGCCGCCACCGCCGAGCCAGCCGTTGTCCGCGCCGACGTCGGCCCACAGCGTGTCGAGCGCTCCGCTCATCCCGTGGGCCCAGCCATCGAGCTGGGCCTGCAGCCACCCGGCCGGCCTCACCGCGCCGAGCGGCAGGGGCACGAAGCGCTGGGGGACGAGCGGGTCGCGGTTGGCGGCGTACAGGGCGGCGCCGCGCGGGGCGGAGCGAAACGTCGGGGGCGTCGGCATGAGGGAACGCGCCTCGCTGTGGATTGGGAACCCGGCGAGCGTAACGACCGTGCACGCCGTTCCTTCCACGAAGCGGCGGCGGGAGATGCGGGCCTGGGCGCGATCGGACCAGGCGGCTGGGGTGTCCATCGCGGCTCCTCTGAGGGAACGCCGGCGTGGTGGTGCGGCGCGGCGCCTAACGCAACAACGGCGCCACGCGCCCGCGCAGCTCCGCCAGGTCCGCGGCATCGACCAGCGCCCGGCCGAATTCCAGCGCCGTCTGGGGCCGGTCCTCGGGCTCGGCGGCCAGGGAGCGCATCAGCGCCGCTTCGACCGCGGCGGGGAAATCGGCGCGGTACTGGCGCAGCATCGCGGGTTTGCCCCGCAGGCGCGCGATCATCATCTCCTGGGCGCTCCGCCCCTGAAACGGCAGCTTCCCCGAAAACATCTCGAACGCGACGACGCCGAGGGCGTAGATGTCGCTGCGCGCGTCGATCGGCCGGCCGCGAATCTGCTCCGGGCTCATGAACTCGGGGGTGCCGAGAATGATCCCGGTCGCGGTGAGCTTGGCGAGCTCGGCGTCGGGCCGGTTTTCCTTGGCGAGTCCGAAATCCATCACCACGGCCTTGTCCCGCCCCTCACCGGCGGGCACCAGCATGACGTTCTCGGGCTTGAGGTCGCGATGGATGATGTTGAGCTGATGGGCGTGGTGCAGGCCCGAGCAGATCTCCGCCAGCCACTCCACGCCCATCTCCACGGACATCGGGCCGACCTTCACTTCGCGGTCGGAGAGCAGCTCGCCCTTGAGGTACGGCATCACCAGATAGATCAGTCCGTCCTCGGTCTCGCCCAATCGGAGGATCCGGCAGACGTGGGGATGATCGAGCCGCATCGCGAGGCCGGCCTCACGCCGCAGCCGCTGCACGGAGCTCTTGTCGGCGCTGAGCTTCGGGCTGAGGATCTTGATCGCGACGGTTTCGCCCCGGGTGAGGTCCTTCGCCTCGTAGACGTAGGACATGCCGCCCTCGCCGAGGCGCCGGACGACCTCGTACCGGTTGTCGATCCGCTGGCTGGTCAGGGTGAACCGCTCGGGGGCCGGCGGCTTGTAGGCTTTGCGAATCGTCGTGCCCGACGTCCCCGCGACCGCGACATCCACCAGCGGGCTGCCGTCCTTCGGACAGAACCGGGCCTCGCCCTCGTAGAGGGAGCCGCATTTCGTGCAACGCCGCTGGCTCATGTCTCCACCTGGTTCCGCCCGCTGCCTTTCGCACGGTACATGGCGGCGTCCGCGCCCGCGATCAGCGCGTCCACGGTCTCGATGCCAGGGGCGGGCAGCGTCGCGACACCGATCGACGCCGTAACGTACAGCGGCTCATCCGTCGGCGCGAAGTCGTGCTGCGCGATCCGCTGACGGATCCGGTCGGCGACGACAACCGCGCCGTCGGACGCCGTCTCGGGCAGCGCGAGCACGAACTCGTCGCCGCCGTAGCGGGCCACGACGTCCACCGCCCGCGCCTCGTGGCGCAGCAGCTCCCCAACCTGGCGCAGCACCGTGTCCCCCGCGAGGTGGCCGCGCCGATCGTTCACCATCTTGAACGCGTCGAGGTCCACCAGCAGCACCGCCAGCGTCTGCTGGTACCGTTTCACCCGCTCGACTTCGCGCTCCAGCCAGTCGAACAGCGCCCGACGATTGAAGCAGCCGGTGAGCGGGTCGGTCCGCGCCAGCTCCTGGAACCGCTCGCGATCGGAAATCGCCGACTCGAGGTCGTAGGCCCGGTCGATCGCGTTGACGGCGGCGCCGATCACCGTGCCGGCGAACGCGACGTCCGCTTCCTGGAGCGGCTCGTCGTCCTGGCTCGTCCGCAGGAAGAAGACCCCCCGTTGTTCCCGGCGCAGCGAGAACGGAATCGCGATGGCCGAGCGGGTCACGATCTCCACGCCCTCGCGGACCCATTCCGGGCGCACCTCGTCGTACAGCGGATCGGTGAGCACGTCCCGGACCAGTACCGGCGCGCCGGTGTCCAGGGCGCGCCGGATCTCCGGATAGCGGCGCATCTCGATCCTGAGATTGCGCAGCATCGGGTTGTCGAAGGCCGCCACCACCAGCCCGTAGAGGTCGCCGGCGTGCGCGATGATCATCGAGCATTTCGACAGGCCGAGCACCTTGGCCACGCGCCGCGCCAGGACGTGGTAGATCTCGTCGGGCTTGAGCGAGTCGGTGATCTCGTGCAGGATGTCCAGCATCTCGGCGCGGACGCGCGCCTCGCTCGTTCGCATCTGGGCTTCATGCGCGTTGCGCTCCGCCTCGGCCCGCGCCGCCCGCAGCGTCCGGCTCGCGCGGAGCCGGGCATCCACGCGGGCCAGCAGCTCCCGCACACGGAACGGCTTGGCCACGAAATCGTCGGCTCCGAGCCCGAGCGAGCGCTGCGTCGCCTCCTCCGGCGGCATCGACGAGATCATCAGCACCGGCAGCCCTTCCCAGCTGGGGTCCGACCGGATCCGCTCGAGCAGCTCCAGGCCGTCCACCCTGGGCATCATGATGTCGAGCATCAGCAGATCGGGGCGCTCGGCTTCGAGCACCTCGATCAGGCGCTCGCCACCCTCGACGGGAATGACCTCGTGGCCTTGTGCTCGCAAGATGTAGACGAGCGTCTTGAGGAGGGTCTGGTCGTCGTCCGCGACGACGATCCTGGCTTTGTCCGGCGGGGCCGCCGTCACCGACCGGTCCGCTCAGCGAGCTGCGCCACGAACGCCGGGTCCACGTTCCCGCCGCTCACCACCAGCACGGTGGGCCCGCGCGGCGTGAACGCCCGCGCACGCAGCGCCGCCGTCGTGGCGGCGCCGGACGGCTCGACCAGGAGATCGAGCGCCTGCTTGAGCCACACCGTCGCCTCGATGATCGCGTCCTCGGACACCGTCACGGCGTCCACCTGACCGCGCACGTGGGCGAACGGAATCGGCCCGACAGACACCGGAAGCAGGCCGTCCGCGATGCTCTGCGTGCTCTCGAGGCGCACCACGCGGCCGGCCCGGAGCGCAGCCCCCATGGCGGCCGAGCCCTCGGGCTCCACCGCGATCACCCGGGCCGTCGGCACGAGCGCCTTGATGGCGATGGTGACGCCGGCGAGCAGTCCGCCGCCTCCCACCTGCACCGCCACGTGGGCCACGTCCGGCAGGTCCTCCGCGATCTCCAGACCGACCGTGCCCTGCCCGGCGATGACGTCCGGGTGGTCGAACGGCGGGACCATGGTGAGCCCCTGCGCGGCGATGATCTCCTCGGCCTTCGCCTTGCGCTGCTCGGACGTGGTGCCCGCGAACACCACCTCGCCGCCCCACTTCCCCACGCCCTCCACCTTCTTGGCCGGCGCGTTCTCCGGCATGACGACCACCGCCCGGAGTCCCAGGCGTCGGGCGGCGTAGGCCAGGGCCTGGCCGTGGTTTCCCGAGGAATAGGTGATGACGCCGCGGCGCCGGGCCGCGAGCGGCAGCCGCCGCACGGCGGTCCAGGCGCCGCGGAGCTTGAACGCCCCGGTGGGCTGCCGGCTCTCGAGCTTGAGATAGACCGGAGCGCCCGCCAGCGCCTCGAGCGCCGCGACGCGAACGAGCGGCGTGCGTTCCGCGACGCCCACGAGGCCGACTGCGGCCTCGCGAATGGCGTCGAGCGTCACGCGTGCGGGTACGGCGGTCGCGCCGACGGTCATCAGGTCGCCAATCTACCGATCATCCTGAGCCGCCGCTACACGTCCATCTCGCGCTGATCGCGGCCCTTGGAGATGATCTCCCCACCGTTGCCGTCGGCCTCGGCGTCCTCGCCGTTGCCGTTCTCCTCCTCCTTCACCACGCGCGCCACGTCCATCACGGTATCGCCCTCGTCGAGGTTCATCACCCGGACGCCCTGCGTGTTGCGACCGATCACCCGGATGCCTTCCACCGGCACGCGGATGATGACCCCGTGCCGGGTGATCATCATGAGCTCGTCGTCGGGCTGCACCTCCTTGAGCGCCACGATCTCGCCCGTCCGGTCGGTGCGCTTCAGGGTGATGATCCCCTTCCCACCGCGCCGCTGCACGCGGTATTCGGCGAGCTCCGAGCGCTTGCCGAGTCCCTTCGCCGTCACCACGAGCAGGGTGGCGTCCCGCCGGATCACCACCATGCCGATCACGCGGTCGTCGGGCTCGAGCGCGATGCCGCGCACGCCGGTCGTGGCCCGGCCCATCTCGCGCACGTCGTGCTCGTGGAACCGGATGCTCATCCCCTGGCGGGTGGCCAGCACCACGTCGTTCGAGCCGTCCGTGACCTGCACGTCGATCAGCTCGTCGCCGGGCTCGATGTTGATGGCGTTGATGCCGCTGGCGCGCGGGTTCCCGTACGCCGAGAGCACCGTCTTCTTCACCGTGCCGGTTGCCGTCGCGAACACCAGGAAGTGCTGCTCGTCGAACGCGCGCACGGCGACGAACGCGGCGATCCGCTCCTCGGGCTTGACCTGGATCAGGTTGATGATCGGCTTGCCCCGCGCCGCCCGCCCGCCCTGCGGGATGTCGTACACCTTGAGCCAGTACAGCTGACCGTTCTGCGTGAAGAACAGCACGTAGTCGTGCGTCGAGGCGATGAACAGGTGCTCGACCCAGTCCTCTTCCTTGGTCCCCATCCCGGCGAGCCCGCGGCCGCCGCGTCGCTGCCGCCGGTAGGTGGTCACCGGAATCCGCTTGATGTAGCCGGCATGCGAGATCGTGATGACCATGTCCTCTTCGGCGATCAGGTCCTCGATCGTGAAGTCGCCCTGGTCCGCCACGATCTCCGTGCGCCGCTCGTCACCGAACTTCTTCTCGAGCTCCTCGAGCTCGCTCTTGAGGATCCCCATCCGCCGCTCGCGCGAGGCGAGAATGCCCTTGAGCTCCTTGATGAGTGCGCGCACCTCCGTGAGCTCCGCTTCGAGCTTCTCCCGCTCGAGGCCGGTGAGCTTGGCGAGCCGCATGTCGAGGATCGCCTTGCTCTGCTTCTCCGAGAGCGCGAACCGCTCGCGCAGGGCCGCATCGGCGGTCTCCACGTCGGGCGACCCCCGGATGATCGTGATCACCTCGTCGATGTGGTCGACGGCGATCTTGAGCCCTTCCAGGATGTGCTCCCGCGCCTGCGCTTCGGCAAGCTCGTACTCGGTGCGCTTCGTGATCACCGTGTGCCGGTGCTGCACGAAGTGCTGCAGCATCTCCTTGAGGCCCATCACCTTCGGCGCGCCGTCCACGAGGGCGAGCATGATGGCGCCGAAGGTCGTCTGCATCTGGGTGTGCTTGTACAGCTGGTTGAGCACGACCTCGGTGTTGGCGTCGCGCTTCAGCTCGATCACGATGCGCATGCCGTCGCGGTCGGACTCGTCCCGCAGATCACTGATCCCGTCGATCTTCTTGTCACGCACCTGGTCGGCGATCTGCTCGACGAGGCGCGCCTTGTTGACCTGGAACGGGATCTCGGTGACGACGATCTGCTGCTTGCCGGACGACGCCTTCTCCTCGATCACCGCGCGGGCGCGCATCACGATCCGCCCGCGGCCGGTCTCGTAGCACTCCTTGATTCCCTCGCGGCCGTAGATGAACCCCCCGGTCGGGAAGTCGGGCCCCTTGACGATCTTGCGCAGCTCCTTGAGGTCGCACTCGGGGTTGTCCACCAGGAAGCGGACCGCGGCGCCCACTTCGCGCAGGTTGTGCGGCGGGATGTTGGTCGCCATGCCGACGGCGATGCCGGACGTGCCGTTGACGAGCAGGTTGGGGAACTTCGACGGCAGGACCGTGGGTTCCTCGAGCCGGTCGTCGAAGTTGGCGACGAACGGCACGGTCTGCTTGTCGATGTCCGCCAGCATCTCCAGCGCGATCGGCGTGAGACGGGCTTCGGTGTAGCGGTAGGCCGCCGCCGGGTCGCCGTCCACCGAGCCGAAGTTTCCCTGGCCGTCCACCAGCGGGTAGCGCAGCGAGAAGTCCTGCACCATGCGCACGAGCGAGTCGTACACCGCCACGTCGCCGTGCGGGTGATACTTGCCGAGCACTTCGCCGACCACCGTCGCCGACTTCTTGTACGGCCGGCTCGGAATGAGCCCAAGCTCGCTCATCGCGTAGAGGATGCGGCGGTGCACGGGCTTCAAGCCGTCGCGCACGTCGGGCAGGGCGCGCGCGACGATCACGCTCATCGAGTAGTCGATGAACGACTCGCGCATCTCGTCTTCGATGAGGCGCGGCAGGATGCGTTCGCGCTGGTTGGGAGCGGTCATGCGTGTTCCTTCGCGATACGGAAAAGGGGGCCCGACGGACCCCTACTGCGGTCTACCAAAGGTACCTGGTAGTTGGTTGGTTTTCAATGGGCCACACTCAGCACAAGCTATTGTTTGGCAAGCACTTACGGCTGTCAAATCGAATGGCTATTGATTTACGTGCTGACATTGCCAAATTAACAGTGATGAATTTGCTGGTTGGCTCGCTTGGAGGGATGGGAACGTGGCACGCAAACCCCCGCGCCGGGTGCGCGAACCGATCCAGGTGTATCTCGACGTGGACGAGCGCGCGTTGCTGGATCGCGTCGCGGCGCAGACCGGCCTGTCGCGGGCGGAGATCCTGCGGCGCGGCCTGCGTCAGTTCGCGGCCGAGCAGGCCGGGGGCAAGAGCCCAATGCTGGAGTTCATGGAGTCGCTAGGCGACCTCGACCTCCCGCCCGACCTCTCCGAACGGCACGACGACTACCTGGCGGAGATCTACGAAGCGGAAGCGAGCCGAGACGTGCCGAAGAAAGCGCCATGAGCCGGCGCATCCTGCTCGACACGTCCGGGTGGGTCGCGGCCATCAACCCCCGAGACCAGCGTCACGCTTCCGCCAGGGAGTACTACCGGCGCGCCATCGCGGAGCGTCAGACGTTCGTGACGACGAACCTCCTGCTTGCCGAAACGCACGCGCTGGTGGCGCGGCGCGTGGGGGAGGCGGCCGCGCTCACCCTGCTGGATCAGCTCCCACACGACCCGTTGCATGAGGTCGTGTGGAGCACGCCCGACCTCGAGCGCGACGCGATCGACCGTTGGCTCCGGCCGCGCGTGGGTCAGGGAATCAGCCTGGCGGACGCAGTGAGCTTCGAGGTGATGCGGCGGGAGGGTCTGCGGACCGCCTTCACGTTCGACCGGGACTTCGAGGTGGCGGGATTCGAGTGCGTGCCGAGGGTGGAGACGCCATGAGCGCCCCGCACCGTCCTCGCTCGATCCTCCTGGCCGCGCTGGCGACCCTTGCGGCGTGCGCGCCGGAGCCGCGGACCGCGGCATGGACCGGCGGCGTCGATACCCTCCCCTCCGGAACGATCGTGCTCCACAACCCGGCCCGGGGTCTGTGGGACTCCGCCTCGACGTGGCGGCTGGTCGAGGACCTCAGGATCGGGTCAGTCGCGGACGATCAGGCAAGCGCGTTCTCGCGGATCGCGGCGCTCGCCGTCGACCGTACCGGACGCATCTACGTGTTGGACCGGCAGGCACAGGACGTCCGTGTGTTCGACTCGGCCGGCCGACACGTGCGGACCAGCGGCCGGAAGGGCGGCGGTCCCGGTGAGTTCCAGCGAGCGACCGGGCTCGCGATCGACCCTGCCGGGGACCTTTGGGTGGTCGATCCGGGATCGCGACGGTTCTCGGTGTTCGACACCGCAGGGAACCTCGTGGGCACTCATCGGCGCGACGTTCCGGACTTCGGGTATGCCTGGTCCGGCGGCTTCGCCGCCGGCGCGCTGTGGGACAACTGGGCCGTGTTCCCCTCAGGCAATCCGGCAACGCGACGCACCGGGTTCTTCCGATTCGCTGCGGTCGGGTACACCGATACCCTGCTCCTCCCCCCGTTCTCCGAGGATCTTTACGAGCTCACCCGTGGGGGGCGCCCGCTGTCATCGTGGCCGGTGCCATTTGCTACCAAGGAGCTCGTCGCACTGGACGAGCGCGGATTCGTGTGGCGCGCCATGAGCGACGGCTACCGCACCACCCAGCTCTCCCTCAGCGGGGATACGGTGCGGCTCGTCAGCCGGGAATACCGACGTCTTGCGGTAACCAAGGAAGACCGCGAGCGGGCGCTTGGACCGCTCCGGGAGTCGATGCAACAGGACGGCGCGGAGCCGGATCCGTCGAGAATCCCGCAGTACAGGCCGGCGTTGATCGGGATGCTCGTCGACGACCGCGGCTACCTCTGGGTGCTTCCGGTGGGCGAGGGCGGTGGATCGGGACTGCGCCTGGACGTGTTCGACCCCGAAGGCCGGTACCTCGGCAAGGTCCCGACGCCGATGAAGTCATGGACCGTGATCCCCCATCCCCTCATTCGCGGCGACTTCTTCTACAGCGTGGAGAGGGACTCGCTGGACGTCCCCTACGTCGTTCGGCTGCGGATCGTGGGACGGGGCTGAGCTGCCCCTGGCCTGCCGGAAGCGCTGGATGCATCGTAGGAAGTGGACGGCTAAGGGGCGACCATGCGGAACCCCAGGCAGTATCCCCGCATCATGAGAGCGAGCGGGCCGGCGCGGCTCAGCGCCGTGCTGCTCACCTCCTGGGCGGCGGCGTGCGGCTCCGGCGAGCCCACGGGCGCCGGCACCGCCGTACACGACAGCGCCGGCGTGCGCATCGTGACGAGCGGCGCGCCGGGAAGGTGGACGAACGGCTCCG
>Ga0153915_10006929_pt1 | contig 10661 bp, 8 predicted proteins | sample Opewatmetagenome_2_FD_107003 | JGI IMG/M metagenome (GOLD analysis project Ga0153915, IMG submission 107003) | Freshwater wetland microbial communities from Ohio, USA - Open water 3 Core 3 Depth 3 metaG | ecosystem: Environmental > Aquatic > Freshwater > Wetlands | place: USA: Ohio, Lake Erie...
GCATCATCGACATGGGCGTCGAGGTCAAGCTCAAGACCCGCGTCGGCGTGGACGTGTCACTCAAAGACGTGGAAAAGAACCACAACGCGGTGCTGTTCGCGATCGGCTGCAAATCCGGGCGCGCCCTCCCCGTTCCCGGCGCCGAAGCGCCGAACTGCATCACCGGCGTGGCTTTCCTCGAGGCCTTCAACCAGGGCCGCCTGAAAGCCGTGTCCGGCCGCGTGATCGTGATCGGCGGTGGCGACACCTCGATCGACGTGGCCTCGGTGGCGCGCCGTCTCGGTTACATCAAGGAGATGGCCGAATCCGAGCGCCCGGAATACGTGGTGCTCGGCCATACCGCACACGACGTCGCCGTTACCGCGAAGAAGGAAGGCGCCGAGGTGTTGCTGATGTCGCGCCAGCCGGTGGAGAAAATGAACGCCGCCAAGCACGAAATCGACGACGCCCAGCGTGAAGGCGTCACGATCCGCGGCTCGCTCCAGCCGGTGAAGGTCATCCTCGACGACAAGGGCCGCGCCAAGGCGCTGCGCGTGATCGAGCTGGATTACTCCAGCGGCAAGCCGGTCGAGAAACCCGGCACCGAGCAGGATCTCGCGGCCGACCTGATCGTTTCCGCCATCGGCCAGATGGGCGACTTCCGCGGCATGGAAGACTTCAACAACGGCAAGGGTCTGATCAACTCGGACAAGTTCTACCAGATTCCGGGCAAACCCGGCTTCTTCGTCTGCGGTGACATCATCCGTCCGCACCTGCTCACGACCGTCATCGGCCAGGGCTCGATCGCGGCGGAGACCATCGATCACTACCTCAGGAAAGAAGACCTCGGCAAGCGCCCGAAGGTGGACGTGCACCACTTCAACCTGCTCTCCAAGCTGAACGAAGTCGGCCTGACGCCGCAGGAATTCAAGCCGCAGGGCCCGGATACCGAGATTCCGACTTATCGCGGTCGCTGGGGCACCTCGGAACAGGGCAAGAGCGTCGGCGGTTTCGCGATTCATAACTACGAAGACCGCGCGGACTCCGAAGTATGCCAGTCGAACGAGCTGTTCCTCGGGCACTTCGAATTCACGCCGCGCAACAAGCGCACGGAAATGGTGCCGAGCGCCGAGGAAGTGCTCGGACACTTCAAGGAACGCATGCAGGGGCTGAACGAACAGCAGGCCGTCGCCGAGGCCAAGCGCTGCATGAGCTGCGGCCTGTGCTTCGAGTGCGACAACTGCGTGATCTACTGCCCGCAGACCGCGGTCAAGCGCACGCCCAAGACCGAGGCGACGATGGGGCGCTACGTGTACACCGATTACGATCTGTGCATCGGCTGTCACATCTGCGCCGACGTCTGCCCGACCGGCTACATCAAGATGGGCATGGGCGATCACTAAATCCGTCAGGCGCAAGGGGTGAGGCGTGAGGGGTAAAACAACAATCCTGGCCGGAGTGCTGGCACTGCTTGCCGCGGGTCTGTTCGCGGGCGGATCGGTACAGGCGGCGGAAACCGCCGCCAAGGCCGGCAGCATCGGACCGACGATAAAAATATTCAAAGGCGACAAGTGCGTGCGTCCGACCGAGGACATGCGGCGCAATCACATGAAGTACATCCTGCATCAGCGCGATGAGACCATGCATGAGGGCATACGCACGGAGACATACCAGCTGACGAACTGCGTCGACTGCCACGCCGACCCCAAGACCAACAGCGTGCTCGGCAAGGACGGTTTCTGCTCGTCCTGTCACCAGTACGCCGCCGTCACCATCGATTGTTTCAGCTGTCATTCGCCGTCGCCGGAAGAAAACGGCCAGCCGCCGAAGGCCGCTGAAACCGCGCCGTCGCGGCTGATGAACCTGATGCGCCTGTCCGCTGACAACGCGCGCCCCCGGGAAGATCAACCATGAGCCTGAGCCGCCGGCAGTTCATCGGTATCGGCGGCGCCGCGGTCGCCGCCGCAGCAGCCGCGCCGGGCCTGCGCCTTGTCGAACTGGCCAACGCCCGCTCGCCGGAAGAAGCCGCCACCAGCCTGCAGCGCTGGGGTCTGCTGATCGATATCAGCAAGTGCAACGATTGTGACGTGTGCGTCACCGCCTGCAGCACGGAAAACGGCTGGTACGGGCACAACCGCCCCGCCACCGATCCGCAATGGATCCGCAAGGTCACGCTCAAGGACAACCAGACCGGTTACGTCGAATCGCTGCCGGTGTTGTGCCAGCACTGCGAGGAACCGCCGTGCGTCGACGTCTGCCCCACCGGCGCCTCGTTCAAGCGCGCCGACGGCATCGTGCTGGTGGACAAGCACATCTGTATCGGCTGCCGTTACTGCATGATGGCCTGCCCGTACAAGGCGCGCTCGTTCGTGCACGAGGACACCACCAATCAGAAACCCTACGCGCCGCGCGGCAAGGGCACGGTCGAATCCTGCACCCTGTGCGTGCATCGCGTGGACGCCGGACGCATCCCGGCCTGCGTCGAGGCCTGCAACAAGGACGGCCACCAGGCCATGGCCTTCGGCGACCTGAACGACAAGACGAGCGAGATCAGCAAGCGTCTGGCCTCCGCCCCCTCCACCCAGCTGCGTCCGGACCTGAATCTGAACACCGGCGTGCGTTACCAGGGAATCTGACGCATGGCACACATTCATTATCGCCAACTCGAGGGACGCGCCCCGGGCTTCTACGCGGTCCTGGGCGCGCTCGGCGCGCTGATCCTGATCGGCCTCGCGGCCGCCCTGTACATGGAACACAACGGCCACTGGGTCACCGGCATGTCGAACCAGGTCGTGTGGGGCACGCCGCACGTGTTCGCGGTGTTCCTGATCGTGGCCGCCTCCGGCGCGCTCAACGTCGCCTCGATCGCGTCGGTCTTCGGCCGGCAACTGTATAAACCGCTGTCGCGTCTCTCCGGCCTGCTGGCGCTCACGCTGCTCGCCGGCGGCCTCGCGGTGCTGGTGCTCGACCTCGGACGCCCGGACCGCCTCACCGTGGCGATGACCTATTACAACTTCAAGTCGATCTTCGCCTGGAACATCTTCCTCTACACCGGCTTCTTCGCCGTCGTCGCGGTGTACCTGTGGATGATGATGGAACGGCGCATGAGCGACTACAGCAAGCCGGTCGGCATGTTCGCCTTCATCTGGCGCCTCACCCTCACCACCGGTACCGGCTCGATCTTCGGCTTCCTGGTGGCGCGCGAGGCCTACGACACCGCGGTGATGGCACCGATGTTCATCATCATGTCGTTTGCCTACGGCCTTGCGATTTTCATCCTGGTGCTGATGGCCGCGATGCGCGGCAGCGGGCGCGAACTCGGCGACGTGGTGTTCGGGCGCCTGCGCAACCTGCTCGGGGTGTTCGTCGCGGCGGTGCTGTACTTCGTCGCGGTGTACCACCTGACCAATCTCTACATCACCCAGCGTCATGGGATCGAGGGCTTCATCCTGCTGCACGGCGGCCAGTTCACGACCATGTTCTGGCTCGGCCAGATCGTCCTTGGCGGCGTGATCCCGCTGGTGATCCTGTTCTCCGGACTGGGCAAGTCGCGCGCCATGGTGGCGCTGGCGGCGGTGCTGGTGATCCTCGGCGGCCTGGCGCAAATGTACGTCACCATCATCGGCGGCCAGGCGTACCCGATGCCGCTGTTCCCGGGCAAGACCGTCGTGGCCAGCAGTTTCTTCGACGGCCAGATCGCCACGTACACGCCGAGCCTGCCGGAAGTGGCTCTCGGTGTCGGCGGATTCGCGCTGGCGCTGGCGCTGGCGGCCTTTGCCCTGAAGGTGCTGCCGTTCCTGCCGCAGAGCCTGTCGGACGCCGATGCCGATCCGCATCATGAAGCGGCGGCCAAGAAACAAGCTTCCGCGGCTTAAGAGAAAGACGAAACCGCGGACAGACGCGGAGTGAATCCGGCGCGGAACGCGCGCTAATTTCTCGATCGGCGTTTATCCGCTGTTCCAAATTCTTTTCAAGGGCGTGGCATGAACCGTCTGCTCATCTCCGCCGCACACAAGTCTTCGGGCAAGACAACGCTGTCCATCGGTCTGTGCGCCGCCCTGCGCGCGCGTGGTCACGTCGTCCAGCCTTTCAAAAAAGGTCCGGATTTCATCGATCCGATGTGGCTGTCGCTGGCAGCCGGGCGCGACTGCCACAATCTCGACTTCTACCTGATGGGACACGACGAAATCCGGCGCACCTTCGCCATGCGCTCCCAGGGCGCCGATATCGCCATCATCGAAGGCAACAAGGGCCTGTACGACGGTCTCAGTCTCGACGGCAGCAACAGCAACGCGGCCCTGGCGGCACTGTTACAGACCCCGGTCGTGCTGGTGATCGACGCGCGCGGCATGACCCGCGGCATTGCTCCACTCATTCTCGGATACCAGGCCTTCGACCGCGACGTGAATATCGCCGGCGTTATCCTCAATCAACTGGGTGGCTCGCGGCACGAGGCCAAGCTGCGCGCCGTCATCGAGCACTACACCAGCGTCCGCGTCCTCGGCGCGGTGCATTATGACGAGAATCTTGCGATCATCGAACGCCATCTCGGCCTCATGCCCAGCAACGAGGCCGCCGGCGCCAGATCGCGAATCGACGCCATCGCCGCGCAGGTCGCGGACTCCGTGGATCTCGACAACCTGATGGCCGTGGCTAAGCAGGCGCCGGCATTGCCACCCCCGCCCTCACCCTCATTCCCTCTCCCGCAAGCGGGAGAGGGAAGCGAGCCGAGCGCGCTGCGCGCGACCACGATAAGATTGGGCGTTGCGCGCGACGCCGCGTTCGCGTTTTATTATCCCGGCGACCTCGAGGCGCTGCGCGCCGCCGGCGCCGAACTGGTGTATATCGACACCTTGAAGGATCCGGCGCTGCCGCCGGTCGACGCTTTGCTGATCGGCGGTGGCTTCCCCGAGGTCTTCATGGAACAACTGGAAGCGAATGCCTCGTTGCGGCGCGAAATCCGACAGGCCATCGAAAGCGGCATGCCGGCCTACGCCGAATGCGGCGGCCTGATGTACCTGTCGCGCAGCCTTTCGTGGGACGGCAAACGCTGCGAAATGGTCGGCGTCATTCCCGGCGACACCGTGATGCACAGGCGCCCGATGGGGCGCGGTTATGTGCTGCTGCGCGAAACCGGCAAGGGCCTGTGGCCGTTGCCGCCGAACACGCCGGCTGAAATCCGTGCCCATGAGTTCCATTACTCCAGCTTGGAGAACCTCCCGCCCGGCCTGGTATACGCCTATGAAGTACTGCGCGGCACCGGCGTCGACGGCAAACACGACGGCATCGTCCACAAGAACCTGCTCGGCTGCTACACGCACCTGCGCGATCTGGAAGGCAACCACTGGGCCGAGCGTTTCGTGAAGTTCGTGCGCACGCAACAACGCGGGGCGAACCGGCCTCAAGCGGCACGCTCGACATAAAGTTTAAGGTATAATCGCCGCCCGAGGATTCATCATGATAATCACCATCACCCCCGAAGCCGCCGCCCAGATTCGCAAATCGGCGGAGGTTACGAATTCGCAGGACATGTACCTGCGCATCGCCGTGCGTCGCAACGACGACGGCTCGTTCGTCTACGGCATGGGCTTCGACGAGCTGGGCGAGGACGATTCTTATATCGTTTCCGAGGAAATCAAAATTTGCGTCGCCAACGCCGCCAAGGACTTCCTCATGGGCGCCACGCTCGACTACGTCGAGATCAATCCGGGCGAATCGCAGTTCATCTTCATCAACCCGAATGACCCGACGCACGCCGCGGCGGCGGGCAAGGGAAAACCCGCGCCGCAGGGCGGCTAAGCCCGCTCCCGCGCGCGGCGCAACGCCGCCGCCCGATCGCAGACACCCTCTGAAAATCAGGGCTTTGCAACGGTTTTGCTGGACGCCATCCGGCGGCGCGGCTAATCTATCCCGCTAATGTTCATCGGATTTTACCGTCCCCGGGTGCAGGCAAAGACATGAGCACCTCATCGGAGCCCAACCAGACCCGGCTGGCTGCCTGGATGATTCCACCGGCAGACGGTTGGCGGCGGAAATCCTATCGGCTGTTCGTGAATCGCCTGACCCTGCCCTTGCTCACGCTGGCACTTATCTTCGCCGCGGTCGGCGCCGCTGCCCTGATTGTCGTGAGCTTCCCCCGGTACACCGCCGTGCTCTACACCACGCTGGCGCTGCTGACCGTGGCCGGGCTCGGGCTGATCTGGTTCATCATCGCGCGCGTGCGTCGCGACCTCGTGGAACCATTGGCGCACCTGCGCAACTGGTCGCTGCGCATGCGCGGGGGCAATCTCTCGGCGCGCATTCCGGTGCCGCTGAACGGCGAATTCCGCGAACTGGCGCTAGACATCAACCGCCTGAGCGACGAACTCAAGTCGCTGACCATGGAAATGGACGCGCACGTGCGCGCCCAGACGGTGCGCCTGGCGCGCAAGACGCAGTCGCTCGACATCCTGTATGACGTCGCCTCCAGCCTGAGCCAGCCCGGCGATCTCGACAAACTGCTGGAAAGTTTTCTCGACACTTTCATCGAGCTGGTCGACGCCCGCGCCGCGACCGTGCGCGTGCTCACGGACGACGGCCAGACGCGTCTCGTCGCCAGCCGCGGCCTGGCCGCCGACGTCGTGGAAAGGGACCGGCTGATGGACACGGGCCTGTGCCAGTGCGGCTGGACTGCCAGCGAAGGCGGCATACGCATCCAGCGCGGCACCCAACCGTGCGCCAAGCTGCTGGGCCTGCCCATGCTCAAACGCGATTGCCAGGAGTTCGTCGTGGTGCCGGTCACTTACCAGGACCGCATCGTCGGCGTGTACAACCTGTTCCTCGACCGGCCGATGGCGGCGCTCGGCGAGGACATCCATGACCTCCTGAACAGCGTTGGCAAGCATCTCGGGCTGGCGCTCGAGAAATCCCGGCTCGACAACCATGCGCGCCAGCTCGCCATCATGGAAGAACGCAACATCATCGGCAACGAATTGCACGACTCGCTGGCGCAGGCGCTGGTCGGCATGCGCCTGCAGGTCAAAATGCTCGGCGAGTCCCTGCACCGGTCGGACACACGCGGCGCCCAGAACGAGGTGCGCAGTCTGCGCACCGCGATCGAGGAAGCGCACGCCAGCCTGCGCGAGCTGCTGGCGAACTACCGCCTGAAAATCGACGAACGCGGACTGGTGCCGGCCGTAGCCGGCATGGTCGAGCGCTTCAGCGAGGAAACCGGCATCAATGTCTTCTTTCACAATGAATGCCGCAAGCTCAGCCTGACGCCGGTGCAGGAGAGCCAGATCTTTCACATCGTCAAGGAAGCGTTGTCGAACATCCGCAAGCACAGCCACGCAGTCAACGTCCGCATCCTGCTGAATGGCGACGGTCGCGGCACCTACAGTCTGCTGATCGAGGACGACGGCGAGGGCATGGCGCCCGTTTCCGAAGCGCTCCCCGGGGAACACATCGGCCTGTCGGTGATGCGCGAGCGCGCCTCGCGTCTGCCCGGCGAGCTGACCATCGAAAGCGAACCGGGGGAAGGCACCCGCGTCGTGCTCACTTTTCCCGTCGCCGCCGCCAAAACCGCCGCGGCCAAATAAGAAACCGCAAAGGAGCCCGACTATTGCGTCTACTGCTGATTGATGACCATGCGCTGGTTCGCAAGGGTCTGGAGGAGTTGCTGCGCAGCCGGGGTGTCGAGGTGGTGGCGTCGGTGGGCACCGGCGATGAAGGCGTCAAACAGGCGCTCGCGCTGAAACCCGACATCACCCTGCTGGACGTCAAAATGCCCGGTCTGAGTGGCATCGAAACCCTGGCGAAACTGCGCGCGAGCGGTGTTACGACGCCGATTCTGATGCTGACCATGAGCCGTGACGATGCCGACCTGCGAGCCGCGCTGCGCGGCGGCGCCGAGGGTTACCTGCTCAAGGATATGAATCCCGAAGACCTGGTGCCGGCGCTGGAAGCCGCGCTGCGCGGCGATAACGTAGTGGCCAAGGAGATGGTCGGGACGCTGGCGCGCATCGTGCAGGGCCAGACGAGCGAACCGACGCGCCGTTCGGCCGCTCCGCTTTCCGAACTGACGCCGCGCGAGATGGAGATCCTGAGCCACGTTGCCGAGGGGCAAAGCAACAAGATGATCGCGCGCGCGCTCAACATCACCGACGGAACCGTGAAGCTGCACGTGAAGGCGATTCTGCGAAAACTCGGCGTGCATTCGCGGGTGGAAGCAGCCGTGATCGCGGTCGAGCACGGCCTCGGCCGGAAGAAAGGACAGTGAGGAGTTAGGAGTAAGGCGTGAGGCGAAAAACTGTCTACACCTCACTCCTCACACCTCCCGTCTCACTCAATTCGCTACGGTCGGCTCGAACCACTTCAACCGTTCGCGCAACCGCACCACGTCTCCCACGATGATCAGCGTCGGCGCCTTGACCTGCGCTTGCTCCACGATCGAAGGCAGCGATTCGAGATCGCCCGTCAGCACGCGCTGATTGCGCGTGGTGCCCTGCTGCACCAGCGCGGCGGAGGTGGAAGGCGCCAGGCCGTGGCGGATCAGCTCGCGGCAGATGATGCCGACGCCGTGCAATCCCATGTAGAACACGACCGTCTGGTCCGGTTGCGCCAGCGCCGGCCAGTTGAGATTCACCGTGCCGTCCTGCAGGTGTCCGGTGACGAACACGACCGAATGCGCGTAATCGCGATGCGTCAGCGGTATACCGGAATACGCCGCACAGCCGGCAGCCGCGGTAATGCCCGGCACGACCTGGAACGGAACGCCTTCGGCGGCAAGCGTATCGATCTCCTCGCCCCCACGACCGAAGATGAACGGATCGCCGCCCTTGAGCCGCACCACGCGCTTGCCTTCCTTCGCCAGACGCACCAGCAGGTGATTGATATCTTCCTGCGGAATGGCGTGATGATCGCGTTCCTTGCCGGCGTAGATGCGCTCGGCGTCGCGCCGCACCAATTCGAGCACCGCCGGCGACACCAGCCGGTCGTAAACCACCACGTCCGCCTCCTGCATCAGGCGCAGGGCCCGGAAGGTCAGCAGATCCGGATCGCCCGGACCGCCGCCGATCAGGTAGACCACGCCCACCGGAATCTTTTCGCCGTCGGTGGCGTCGATTTTCTCCTGCAACGCCTTGTGCGCCGCCGCTTCCTGTCCGGAATAAACCAGCTCGGCGATCTGCCCTTGCAGCACGTCTTCCCAGAACCGGCGCCGGCGCGCCGGATACTTGAAGTGCTGCTTTACCTTGTCGCGGAACGCGGCCACCAGTTGCGCCAGTCGCCCATAGCCGGCGGGGATGACGGTTTCGAGCCGCGCGCGTATCAAACGCGCCAGCACCGGCGATGCGCCGCCGGTTGAAACCGCCACGACCACCGGGGAACGGTCGATGATCGATGGCATGATGAAAGTGCAGAGATCGGGCTGATCCACGACGTTGACCGGAATTCCGCGCGCCTTGGCGGCGTCCGAAACCTGTCGGTTGACCGCGCGGTCATCCGTCGCCGCGATCGCCAGCGCGCAGCCGTCGAGCGCCTCGGCGCTAAATGCCTGCGGGTTATGCCGGACCTTGCCTTCGCTCACCCAATGGCGAATGGTCTCGCTCAGCTCCGGCGCGTGAATCGTGACCTGCGCCCCGGCATTCAGCAGCAATGAAACCTTGCGGGAAGCGACCTCCCCACCGCCGACCACGGCACAGGAGCGCCCTTTCAGGTTGAGAAAAATCGGAAGAAAATCCATGCGTTGAATTATACCCGGGATATCGGTCGGGAGGGATGAAAAACTATCTCGATACGGATATCCGTAAAGAGGTAGAAAATCGAGACATGCGAACTTTGTGATAAATAAACAGTGGACAGAAATGGATAACCCGGGCCTGCGACACACGCCGCATTTGCATCCTCAACTTCGCAAGCGATACAGGCGATGTACCGTACCTGACACGGCAGTGTTGTTGCATCGAAACGGGTGCGCAGCCTTGCCCGAAGGATCCGCGGATCCCACTTTCTTCTAATTCGTGCAGCTGCCGAATCCTCATGCCAGCATACGAGTGAAAATTTTTTCGGTGCCAGGTGACAAGCGTCACCCTTTCTCTCCTCGAATTCTTTCTGAATCCTTTACGCTCCCTGCCAACAAGCAAGATCCGTGCATAATTGTAATCGATGACAATTAATTGTCTTTATGTGCCCCAAGTGGTTTTGTCGTTGATTGATATTTGTCATACCCCGCGAGGAAATCTGGGCTGTAACATCTTTTCCTGCAACCTCGAAATTCGAGCGATTGTTCCCAGGACAAAGAATCGGAATATTTCTTATTATCATCCCTTCCTTTGGGAAGCGGTGTCCGGTTCCCGGCAAATGGATATTTTCGATGGAGGTTAGAAACAAGGAGAATCGTCATGAGCATTTCCCGTTTAACGATATACCGGACGTTCCGTCTGGCGCTGCTGATTGTTGTTGGGGGGTTGGTCAATGTATCGACGGCTGTCGCCAGCGATGAGCACACCAGGGTTGTCGATGGCATTGACATTTATCTCGGGGTCGTGCCATGCGAGTTGATCCAGGGACCGGAGCGCCAGATGCACGGCGGTGTTCCGGCGGTTAAGCACTGCCATCATGTGATGGTGGCGCTATTCGACAACGCCAGCGGCAAACGCCTCGAAGATGTCGCTGTCAGCGCGCGGGTACGGGAGATGGGTGAA
>Ga0153915_10006930_pt1 | contig 10661 bp, 11 predicted proteins | sample Opewatmetagenome_2_FD_107003 | JGI IMG/M metagenome (GOLD analysis project Ga0153915, IMG submission 107003) | Freshwater wetland microbial communities from Ohio, USA - Open water 3 Core 3 Depth 3 metaG | ecosystem: Environmental > Aquatic > Freshwater > Wetlands | place: USA: Ohio, Lake Erie...
CCAAAGGGCATGGTCAACGTGGTCAGCCACGGCAACGGGGTCACGGATACCTGAGGCAATGGTCCGAAGGGCGTGGAGCGGGAGGCCAAGCGCTGCCGCCGTCCCGACGCGGGCCCGCGAAATGTCGGTGTGCAGCCATTCTCTGCTGAGCCCGCTCGCACCCCCGGTCCTCCGGCCAAAGGGCACGTACGTCGGGTAGAATGTCGGTGCCATGGACCTCGAGGTGCAACGTGCCGATTTTCGAGTTTCTCTGCTCCACATGTAACCGGATCTACAGCTTCCTTTCGCTGTCCGCGACCCCGTCGCGCCAACCGGTGTGCCCGCGCTGCGGGGCGACCAACCTTACGCGTGTGCCCTCGTCGTTTGCGGTCAGCGCCGGCAAGAAGAGCCGGGAGAAGAAGGCGAAGGAGCCCGGGGGTGCCCAGGACGAGGCGTCCATGGCGCGCATCGAACAGGAAATGATGCGCATGACCGGTGAGCTCGGCGAGAACGACGCCGAGGACCCGCGCGCGATGGCGCGAATGATGCGGCGCCTCGCAGAGGTCTCCGGCGAGCGAATGACCCCGACGATGGAGGAGATGTTCCGGCGTCTCGAGGCCGGAGAGGACCCCGACTCCCTCGAGGATGAGCTGGGCGCGCAGCTCGAGGCCGAGATGGGCGAAGAGGGCGGCGAAGGCGGTGACGAGGGTGGGGCGCCGACTCGTGATGACGGGTTATACAACCTGTAAGAAAGAAACCAAAGGGTAAGGGGTGAAGGGCAGGGGGAAGGCCAGCACTCGTCGGACCGATGCGCCACGCTTCGCTCCGTCTTACGTTTGCCCTTTTCCCTTTCGCTTTCCCTGCTTCACCCGACGGGATCCGTGTCGATCATGATCTCGGTGTGCTCCCCATGGCGCTCCCGGATTCGACGGATCGCAGCCTCGGTGATTTCGTGGGTGCGCTGGAACGAGGTGTTGCGATCCAGGAGCATCCGAAACTCGAGGAACGAGGTACCGCCGGCGCGGCGCGAACGGAACGCGTGGTAACCCCGCACCTCCGGCGCGACCCCGTGCAGCAACGCCTTGACCTCGTCCTCCACCTCGCGGGGTAGGCCGCGATCGAGGAGCTCTTGCGCCGCGTCGCGGAGGATCGCGATCGCGCTCCAGATGATGTAGACGGCGATGAGGAGGGAGGCCACAGGGTCGAGCCAGCGCCAGCCAAGGGCCCGGTAGCCCACCAGAGCCAGCCCAGCGGTCAGGTTGGTAGCGATGTCGGTGACGTAGTGAAAGGCGTCGGCACGGAGGGCCAGCGACCTGCTGACCCGCGCCTCGTGCCTGAGGTAGCCCACCAGGCCAAGGGAAACCAGCAGGCTAATCGCCGCGATGGCCACGCCGGCCCCGGGGCTCTTGATGTGCTCCGGCTCAATGAGGCGCGAGATTCCGCGGCCCACCAGCCAGACGCCGGTCATCGCGATGATCACCGCCTGGATCACGCCGGACAGCGCCTCGGCCTTGTCGTGACCGTAGGCGTGCTCGGCGTCGGGCGGATCGGCCGCAACGCGGAGGAAGTACGCGTTCAGCCCCGAGCATGCGACGTCCATGAGTGAGTCCACCGCGGCCGCCAGCACCGCAAGAGACCCGGTAAGCAGCGCCACAGTAGTCTTGGCGAGCGCCAGCAGAAGGGCGGTCGAGGCCGCGATGGTTGCCGCCAGGATCTTGCGCCGCTGCGGTCTCATGCGCCGGTCCCCGGTTCATCGTGCATCAGAGGATCTCGGGCTGCGGGTGCCGGTTTGACGCCCGCGGGGTACCACCCGACCCCGACGCGCCACCACAGCACCTCCAGTTCATCGCCCGTGAGGATCCGGCTCTCGAACGCCGCCGCGAGCCGCGCGCGTGCCTCACGGTCCGAAACCGTTCCGCCACGCTGTCGGGCTACCCGGCTGAAGACGCTCGCACACCGCTGCCGAAACTCCTCCACCGGCTCGTCCAGCCTGGAGGAGAGCCGCAGCACTGAGTGGTAGTGCACCCGCGGTTCCCAGCGCTCGTGGAGCGCTTGACAGAGCCCAGCCGCGATGCTCTCGTCGATCGTAACTTCGCCACCGCGCAGCTCCGGAGCAGGGTCACCGGGGAACGCCGCGCGGCGCCCCGGGTCGAAGGGGACCGCGCCGTCCGGGTTGAGGGTCTCTTCGACGACAGGGACCGCCCAGTGCACCCATGTCTCGTCCGACGAACCCCAGGTTGCGATTGACATCCGGACCAGGGCGGCCACCTCGACCCAAGGCCGATAGCTGGTCGGTGGGGTGCCGGCGGGAGTGGACACGACGCGGGGCATGACGAGTTCGGGTCGCATCTTCTGCCGCATGGTACACTGCCCGCCTCGCGCGGAGGGCGACGTGGCGCAGGGCGGGAAGGACAAGTGGGACGGTCAGTTGAGCCTGTTTGGTGACGACTCGGCACGCCAGGCCCCAACCGGACGGAACATCGTCGTCTTCGACCTCGAGACGCAGCGTTCCTTCAAGGATGTCGGTGGCCGAACCGCGATGCGGCAGCTCGGGATGTCCGTCGGCGTGGTGTACTCGTTCCGGGACGACTCGTTCCACGCCTTCCTCGAGCCCGAGGCGGACCGGCTCGTAGATCTTCTCCGCGCCGCAGAGCTGGTGGTGGGTTTCAACCTCCTCGGGTTCGACTACGAGGTGCTCAAGGGATACCGGGACGTCCCGCTCGAGACCCTCCCGACCCTCGACATCATGTTTTACCTCCAGGAGAAGCTGGGCTTCCGGCCGAAGCTCGATTCGGTCGTGCAGGCAACCCTGGGAGTCGGGAAGACGGCCGACGGGTTGCAGGCACTCATGTGGTGGAAGGAGGGGCGCCTCGACCTGATCGAGCAGTACTGCACCGAAGATGTCCGGCTCACCCGCGATCTCTACCTCTTCGGCAAGCGTAACCGGCACGTACTTGTGTCACGCTTCTCCGGCTCCCCGCTCAAGATCGAAGTGGACTGGTAAAGCGCCGACGCTAAAGGCAAAGGGCAAAGGAACAACCAAGACACGGTGCTGGCGTCCCGCAAGTCTCCTGGTTTTCCTCCTTTCCGTCTTCCCTTCTCCCCCTTGGCTTCTGTCACAAAATGAAACGGGCGGCCCAAAGGCCGCCCGCGACTTCTCGATTGGACTTCGCTCTACTTGGCCGGTGCCTTGTGGGTGTGGACCTCCCTAGTGAACGCCTGCTTCTTGTGGTGATCCTTGCCGTCGTGGCACCCGTCGCAGGTCGCCTGCGTGGGGATGACAAGGCCGGCAGCCTTGGCCTTGGCGACGTCCTTCATAACGGACAGCGTCTTGTAGTCCGAGCCCGCCCCGTGGCAGGCCTCGCACTGCACGCCGGCCATCGCCTCGTCCTTGTTGGTTGCATGGCAGGTCAGGCAAGCGGCCTCGAACTTCCACTCCTTGGAGGCCTTGGCACTCTCGGTCGCCTTGGTGTGCTTGGTCTGGGCCCACGACTCGTACTGGACCTTATGACACATCTTGCACTTTTCCGCGCCGATGTAGGTGGGGGCTGCGCTGGCCACCAAGGCACTCAGTCCGAGGATCACCGCGACCGCCACCACAACGAGGAATGTCCGCTTCATCGAACCCTCCCTTGGCGCCCCCTCCGGGGCCCTCAGCAGATACTAAGCAATCTCCTTGCCTGACGCAACCCTGACACGAGGGCCCTAGAGGCGCAGAAACGTCATCCCGTCAGGACACACCTGGCACCTTGATCGTCTCCAGCGCGGCGCCGGAGTTGCGCATCCACCAGTAGAGGGCGGCCACGGCCACAATCGTCGCCGCGGAGACCGCCAGGAACACCGCGACGCGCCACGCCTGGACCGCACGCGGAGCAGCCTCCTCGCCTCGCCGCAGCCGCGCCAACTCAACCGGGTGCTCCTCGGCGTAGGCCTCGGCGTCCAGCAGGCCGGTGAAGATGGCCTTGTTCCAGTGCCGGATGTGCACGAAGTAAAAGTGCCATGTCAGGATCGAGAGAAAGGCGAGGATAGCCTCGCCGCCATGCGCGGCCTTGGCCGCGAGGATCACCTCTCCCGGGACCAGCAACGACCACCTCACGGGGTACAGGAGCAGAAGGCCGGTGAGGACCATGACGGCGGTGCCCCACACCAGGGCGAGGTACTCGAGCTTCTCGGCGAAAGCGTAGCGGTCCATTCGCGGGGGGTGCTTTTCCATGCCGATGTTGAACTTGATCTGCTGCATGAAGTGTTTCACGTCCGCGAGGCGTGGCACCATCGGCATGTCCAGCCGCCAAACCAGGTGCAGCCAAACGCCTTCGAGAACATGCCACACGAGCTGGACTGCCATGATCGTTCCGAGCACGTGGTGGATGAACCGCACCCGTTCCACGCCGCCGATAATCAACACGATGCCCTTCGCCCACGCCATATCGGCAAACTTCTGCGGCATCCCGGTAATCACGAGGCCGGCGAAGGTGACAAGCATCAACCAGTGGTTGATCATGTGACGCTTGGTGAAGCGCCGGATCTCCTCCCCCTGGGCGCTCATGAGGACCTCCTGTGGCGGCGGCGGCCCCAGACGTCCGCCGCTATGTACACCAGGAAGAAGCCGATCGTGCCTGGGATCACCAACTGGTAGAAGACCTTCACCCAGTAGATCATCGGATACTTCGTACGCGAAGGAATGTAGTGCTGCGTCCACGCCGAAAGGAACTTGGTCGTCGCCTGCGGGTGGCACACCTGGCAACGCGCGAGCAGACGTTCCTGGATCTGCGTCTTTCCGGCGGTCGTCACCGACTCGACGTCGTGGTAGCCGTGGCAGTCGTAGCACACAGCCTGGTTGAGGGGTTGATCGGGGGTGGCCGCGCGGAACAGCTCCGCGGTAGTGCCGTGGAAGTCCGCAACATACGTGCTGTAGACGGCCGTCGAGACGCCGTACTTGTCCATGATCTTCGGGTTGCTGTGGCACCGACCGCAGATCGTCGGTGAGGCCAGGCGGAACTGGGGAAGGAGGGGATCCACGGTGCCGTGTGCCTGGTGACAGTCAACGCAGGTGGGCACATCCGGATTGTCGTTCGCGGTGAGTGCCGCCCCGTGAACGCTTTTCCGGTAGGTCTCCGAAACGCGGCCGTGGCACTTCCCGCAGGTGAACGAGATGTTCCGGCGCGCCACGCGCGAGCCCGTCTCCGACGGCGCCAGGATGTCGTGACTGCCGTGGCAGGAGACGCACGTGGCGGCCGCGTCGAGCCCCGCGAGCTGCACGCCATGACCGTGCACCCCGACCAGGTAGTCGCGCTTGTTGTGACACGCGAGACAACGAGAGGCGACGTTGACCGGAGCCAGCGCGGATTTCGGGTCGCTGGAGGGCCGCACGTCGTGGGCCCCGTGGCAGGCCCAACACGTCCCCCGCAGCTGACCACCGCCTGCCGGGTCCTTGTGCGCGCTCCTGTTCACCTGCTTGAGGGCGTCGTCGTGACAGGTCGCACAGGGGTTGTCGTCAAGCATGCCCTCGGGGTGTGGGATGTCCCCCGCCTTCGGGTGGCAGTCGAGGCATGCAATCCTGGCGTGAACCGTCCCGGTCCCGGGCGGCGGCACCACCAGGCGATCGAGCTTTTCCGGCGTGAGCTTGAGGTCCATGGCCGCGGCTGCATCGGTTATCGACCCCTTGGAGCCGTGGCACTCGAGGCAGGCGTTGTCGTCGGCTGCCAACCCTTGCCCACAGAACAGGAATCCAGCCGCGACGGCAAGGAGGTAAGCAGCACTTGCGGCGCGTTTCGATTGCATTACTCTCCCCCTCGCGGGTCATGTTCTTTCATTCGTACATGCCCGTCAAGTCAGGAGCAACGAGCCGGGCCCCGGCGGCAAAATGCTAGAGTGAGCGCCCGGCCGCGGGCCGGGCCGGAGGTTGCGTGGGCCGTTCACTCTCTCTGGTGGCAATCCTGGGTTGGCTCGTCGTCCTGCCGGTGGAAGCCGCGGGGCCGGTTTTCAGCGCTGCGGCAACGTGGGAGGGAGCGCCGCCGGCCCTCGGCGTCTCGGCCATCGTGCGCGTCGAGGTCACGGTGCAGCCGGGGTGGCACGTCAACTCCAATGCGCCTTCAGATCCCTACCTGATCCCCACGAGCGTCCGGTTGAATCTGCCACCAGGGTGGAGCGCCGACAAGCCCCAATTCCCTTCGTCCCGCATGGCCAAATTCGATTTCAGCGAGGACGAGCTCGCGGTGTTCGAGGGGACCTTTGTCGTCACGGTACCGGTGCGGCTGGCTCCCGACGCGGGGCCGCCGGAGAAGCTGGACGGGGTGGTCGAGGCCCAGGCCTGCAACAACCAGCTCTGCCTCGCCCCGGCCGAAGTTCCGTTCACCGTGGCGCTGGCACGGGACCACTCGCCCGGGGCGGCATCCTCCAAGCCCCCGGCCCAACCGCTCGCAGCCAACGCTCAGGCATACGGGAAGGGCGTCCCGTCCGACTTCGCCCACACCGGCCTGCTTCTTCAGCTTGCCATTGTCTTCCTGGCCGGACTGGCACTCAACCTGACGCCCTGCGTGTACCCGCTGATTCCGATCACGGTCGGATTCTTCGCGGCCCAGCGCGATGAGGGGCGGGGCCGCCCCTGGCTGCTGGCCCTCGCGTCCGTGCTGGGAATGAGCATCACCTACTCCGCCCTTGGCGTTCTGGCCGCGCTCACCGGCCGGCTGTTCGGGGCCGCGCTGCAGTCGCCCTGGGTCGTGGGGCTCATCGTGGTCGTCCTCCTTGCGCTCGCCGCCTCGATGTTCGGTCTGTGGGAGCTGCGCGTCCCTGCGTGGGCGACACGCGTCTCGGGGGGGCGCAGCGGCGTTGGCGGCGCCCTGGTCATGGGGTTCGTGGTGGGGTTGGTGGCGGCCCCGTGCATCGGCCCGTTCGTTCTCGGCCTGCTCACCTACGTTGGCCAGCGACAGGACGTGCTGCTCGGGTTCGCCCTATTCTTCGCGCTCTCGCTGGGTCTCGGCCTGCCGTACCTGCTGCTCGGCGGCTTCACCGGTGCCCTGGAGCGACTGCCGAACTCCGGCGTGTGGATGGTCGGGGTGCGCCAGCTCTTCGGGGTGATCTTGATCGGGCTCGCCGGTTACTTCGTCAAGCCCTTCCTGACCCCCCCATGGGGCGATGCCCTCTTCGCCGGACTGCTCGTGCTGGGCGGCCTCTACCTACTGGTCGTTGCGCGGCCCGGAAACGAGCAGCCCTGGGTGGATCGCTTCATGCGTCTGGCGACCGCGGGTGTCCTGGTGGCCGGGGTGCTGCTCTACCCAACGCGCGCCCGCACAACTGGCACCGAGCTTTCCTGGCAGCCCTACCAGGACAGCGCGGTGGCACAGGCGCTGGCCAGCGGGCAGCCGGTCGTCCTGGACTTCTACGCCGACTGGTGCCTGCCCTGCAAGGAGCTAGATGAAAAGACGTTCTCCCGGCCCGAGGTGGCGGCGCGCCTTTCCAGCTTTGCCCGCTTCAAGGTGGATCTCACCAGGAGCGACCCGACCAGCGAGGCGCTCCGCATCAGGTTCGAGGTGGTCGGTGTGCCGACGATTGCCTTCTTCCGAGACGGCCGCGAGGTCACCGACGCCCGCCTGACCGGTTTCGAGCCGGCGCCCGAGTTCCTGAAGCGCCTCACCCTCGTAGAGGCGAGGTAAAAATGGGAAAAGGGAAAAGGGAGAACGATAGAAAACAGAATCGAGAACGCCCCCGAACAGAGGGGTCGCAGCGGTTGCTTCCCCCTTACTCTTTCCCCTTTTGCTTTTCGGCCTCTTCCCACCGCCAGACCGACTCGTCCTCGTCAAAAGACGGCAGGTTGGGCATCCTCCCGCGCGCCGCGTTGGCGCGCCACTCCCAGAGCACGGCCCACTTGAGGTAGGTGCCGAAAGCCTGCAGCATGCAGAAAACGAGTCCCGCCTTGCCATCGAGAAACCCGAACTGAAAAACGTACATCCGGAGGAATCGCCAGACCGGCCGCCAAAACACCTCCGTGACGCCCGCTTCGCGGCCCGTCTTCCAGCCCTGGGCGGCGCCCCAGTAGCCGTAGGTGACGATGCGCGGCAGGTACTGGTGGAACGACTCGATCATAAAGTGAAGCATGGGGTTCGCGAGGACCGGGGTCGGACCCTTCGTCTGCATATCCGCGTGGACCCGCTTGTTCGGGTACCGACCGGCGCCTCGCCTGACGAGGCGCACGACGCGGTCGTGCTGCCAGCCCGAGAATCGGATTACCCGGTCCATAAAGTAGACGCGGCGCTTGATCGTGTACGCGTCCGCCTCGGGGTCGGACGAGAGCAAGCCGGTGATTTCCGCCTGCAGTTCTGGGGTGCAACGCTCGTCGGCGTCGAGGATCAGAATCCACTCGTGTTGCGTCTGGTCCATGGCCCAGTTCTTCTGGGAGGCGGAGCCCAAGTATGCGCGCTGCAAGAAGCGAACCTTCTCGTACGAGCGCGCGACGTTCGGCGTCCGGTCGGTGGAAAAGGAGTCCACCACCAACACCTCGTCGCACCACAGGACAGACTCCACGCAGTCCGCTATGTTCCGCTCCTCGTTCAACGTCGTGATCACCGCAGAGACTCGGGCACGGGGGAGCGATCCGGTAGCGCGCTCTGACATCTAGGCCTCCAAGGCGAGCATGTTACACGGTCACAACGAAGGGCCCGCAACGTTTGCCGGGCCGCGCCCACGAGGACCCGCTACATGCAGTTGACGATGGCCTCGCCGAAACCGGAGCAGGACACCAGCGTCGCGCCGTCCATCTGGCGGTGCAGGTCGTAGGTCACGCGCTTTGCCGTGACCGCGCCCTCGAGACCCTTCGCCACGAGGTCGGCCGCCGCTTTCCACCCGAGGTGTCGCAGCATCATCTCGCCCGACAGGATCAGGGAGCCGGGGTTGACCTTGTCCTGGCCGGCATACTTCGGCGCGGTGCCGTGGGTCGCCTCGAAGAGGGCGTGCTCGTCACCCTCGTTTGAGCCAGGCGCCATCCCGAGGCCACCGACCTGAGCCGCCAGGGCGTCGGAGAGGTAGTCGCCGGTGAGGTTTGGTGTGCTGACCACCGAGTACTCGGACGGGCGCAGGAGGACCTGTTGAAACATCGAGTCGGCGATCCTGTCCTTGATGAGGACCTTCTTGCCTTCAGGCATCTTGCCGCCGTACTTGTCCCACAGATCGGCCTCGGTCACGGTCACGTCGCCGAATTTTTCACGTGCGGTCTGGTAACCCCAGTCCCGAAACGCACCCTCCGTGAACTTCATGATGTTGCCCTTGTGGACGAGCGTCACCGAGTCGCGCCCCTGGGCGAGGGCGTACCGGATCGCCTTGGCGACGAGCCTGGAGGTGCCGAACTCGGAGATTGGCTTGATACCAATCCCGGAGCCGGGCCGGATCTTCTTTCCCAGCTCCTTCTCGATGAAGAGGCGCAGCTTCTCGGCCTCGGGGCTGCCACCCTTCCACTCGATTCCGGCGTAGAGGTCCTCGGTGTTCTCCCGGTAGATGACCACGTTGACGTCCTGAGGCCGCTTCACGGGCGAAGGCACACCCGGGATCCATCGCACGGGCCGCACGCAGGCGTACAGGTCCAGCACCTGGCGCAGCGTCACGTTGAGGGAGCGAATGCCGCCGCCGACCGGAGTCGTGAGCGGTCCCTTGATCGCGACCCGGAAGTGGCTGATTGCCTCGACGGTTTCGTCCGGGAGCCAGGTGCCCTTGCTGTTGAAGGACTTCTCACCGGCCTCGACCTCGACCCAGGCGATGCTCTTGCGGCCGCCGAAGGCCTTCTCCGCTGCCGCATCCAGGACGCGCCTCGTCACCCGCCAGATGTCCGGGCCAATGCCGTCCCCCTCCATGTACGGGATGATCGGCTTGTCCGGAACCTGGATGCCCTTGCCGTCCCACCCGATGCGCTCTCCCCACTCAGGAACGCGCAGATCCTTCAGGCTCATCTTGAGACCCCCCAGCACTTCGCGTGCCCGGAGGAGGGTACACGCCGCGAGAGCTTCGGTCAAGAACGGGCGCCACTTGTGCCGGCGCGGATCGACGGCTAAGGTGAAGGAATGGACCTCGCGAAAGTGACAGTCGAGCGTCTGATCGAAGCCGCGCACCAAGCACAGGCGCAGGCGTACGCCCCCTACTCCGAATTCCCCGTCGGGGCGGCGGTGCTGGGGAGCGACGGGCGCGTCTTTCCCGGGTGCAACGTCGAGAACAGCTCCTTCGGTCTGACCGTGTGCGCCGAGCGCAACGCCGTCGCGGCCGCCCTCGTGGCGGGGACGCGACCCACGGCCGTCGCTGTCGTGGTCAACGGAAAGCCGGTTCCGCCCTGCGGAGCGTGCCGCCAGGTGCTGGCCGAGTTCGACCCGGGCATGCCCGTCGTGCTGGCCTCGACCACGGTCCGGCACCAGCAGGTGACGTCGCTCGATGCGCTCCTTCCCGGCGCGTTCCGCTTCGAGAAGCCGTAGCGCCTAACGGCCTCGCGCAGCGCTTGTCTCGGCCGGTTGGGCCTCCGAACCTCAGGCCGCGACGCCGAGACGCATGCGGATCGGGAGGATGATTGTCGGCAGGCCAGAGAACTGGAGCCGCCTCTGGATCGCGAACGCGGTGTCGTTGTGGAGGAATCGGTAGTAGAACTTCTCGTGCGCAAAGACCAGCTTTCCCAGGAAGAAGATGCCTTTCGGAAACTCCCGGTGCACCTC
>Ga0153915_10006931_pt1 | contig 10660 bp, 6 predicted proteins | sample Opewatmetagenome_2_FD_107003 | JGI IMG/M metagenome (GOLD analysis project Ga0153915, IMG submission 107003) | Freshwater wetland microbial communities from Ohio, USA - Open water 3 Core 3 Depth 3 metaG | ecosystem: Environmental > Aquatic > Freshwater > Wetlands | place: USA: Ohio, Lake Erie...
CCGGTTTTTCCTGGATATCCATGGGCAGGTCGATGACTTCGAAGACGCGCTCGAAGCTGACAATGGAGGTAGCGAACTCGACCGGAGCGTTTGCCAGCCCTTGCAGGGCACTGTACAGGCTGGTCAGGTACGCACCGAAAGCGACAATGGTGCCTATGGTGAATGCCCCCTGGATGGCCAGGTAGCCGCCGATGCCAAATACCAGCGCCGTTCCCATAGCTGAGATTAAGCCGACGATCACAAAAAAGGAAGCCCCGAGCACCGCCCGGCGTATGCCGATATCCCGCACGCGAGCGGCGCGCTGGTCGAACCGGGACACCTCCACCGGAGCGCGGCCGAAAAGTTTGACCAGCAGTGCACCACCGATATTGAGCGTTTCGTTCATCATGGCGTTCATTTGGGCATTCAGGTCCATGGCCTCGCGGGCAATATCGCGCAGGTGTATTCCCAACCGCCGGGCGGCCAGGATGAACAGCGGCAAGATCGCCACGCTCACCAGCGTCAGCCGCCATTCCAGGGCCATCATGACCGCCAGCACAGCCGCCGCCTGCACCAGGTTGGTGATGGCTGCCACGATGGTGTTGCTGATGGCGTTTTGTGCGCCGACCACGTCGTTGTTCAAGCGGCTCATCAGCTCGCCAACCTTGGTATTGGTGAAGAAGCGCAGTGACATGCGTTGCAGGTGAGCGTAGAGCGCCACGCGCAGGTCGTAGATAACCCCTTCGCCGATGTAGGCATTCAGCCGGCGCTGGAATACGTTCAGCCCGCCTCCCAGCGCTGGGATGAGCAATAAGCCCAAGGCCAGCAGGATAAGCAGGTTCATATCCTTATTCGGAAGAGCGCGGTCGATCAATGACCGCAAGATCAACGGGGTGAGCAGGGTCAGCCCGGTATTGACCAGGATCAAAGCCAACATGCCTGTGATCTGCCAGCGGTACGGGTGGGAATAGCGCAGCACGCGCTGCATCATCCGCCACGAGACCCTGGGTTTTTCGCCGGTCGAGCTGATGTAGCTCCACCATCCAGCACCGTGAAACATCATACTGCCTCCACTTCGATGACCCCCAAAATTTACACCAGAACGGTCAAATTTACAATAGAAAAACGGCTAGGTTTTTGTAGGTTTCAAGGTTTTAAGGTAATCAAAGAAAGCTTGGACTACCGAGGGATCGAAGTGTTTCCCCGCTTGTTCGCGAATATAGGCCTCAATCTGCTGGCGCGGCCAGGCGTTCCGGTAGGGCCGGTCCGAGTTGAGCGCATCCCATACGTCGACCACAGCAAAGATACGCGCCGCCAGGGGGATTTGTTCTCCAGCCAGGCCGCGCGGGTAGCCGCTCCCATCCCATTTCTCGTGGTGGCAGTAGGGGACATCCATTGCAGCTCGTAAGTAAGGGATCCCTGAAAGCAGCTCATAGGCAAAGACCGGGTGTTTGCGCATCATCGCCCATTCTTCTTTAGTGAGCGGGCCGGGTTTAAAGAGGATATTGTCGGGGATGCCCATTTTGCCAATATCGTGGAGCAGTGCCCCTCGGCGTACATGCAGCAGTTCATCCTCATCAATGCCCATCCTGCGCGCCAGCCCCAGGGTCATCTTCACCACGCGTTGGGTGTGGCCTTCCGTCTCTTTATCGCGCAGCTCCAGCGCTCTAGCCCAGCCTTCCAGCGTGGTATCGTAGGCGTGGGTGAGTTCAGCGTTGGAGCTTTGCAGATCCTCAAAAAGCGTCGCATTGTCCAGGGCGATGGCCGTTTGGCGGGCTAACGTATCCAGGAATCCCAGCCAGTCGTTATCAGGCGCGAAGTCCGCGCGGCGGTAAAGCTCCAGCACTCCCTTAGTTTGGTCTTTAGCAATGAGCGGCGCGGCAAAATAAACCGGATATTGTCTGGCTTGTGGCAAGACGGCTGCATGGAACAGGTCGTCATCCCGCTCCGAACAACCGGTGATCGACACCAGATGTTTATCGAGGATGGCTTGTCCCGCCCGGCTGTCCCAAAGATTCAGGCTGGATCCGTCCGGTCGCTCGATGAAGCCGTGAGAAGCCACGCAATGTAGCAACTGGGAGGACATATCGAGCAGAAGAATGTCCACTGCATCCACATGCAACTGTCCGGTGATCTGCTCCAGGATCGTTCCCAGGGTTACTTCCAGATCAGAAATGTCGGTGATGGCGATATCGATGGTGTGCAAGGCGTTCAGGCGCTCTAGGTTGCGCTGGGTCTCTTCGAAGAGAGACGCTCTTTGCAAGGCGTTTGCAGCAATCTCCCCGATAGCCGAGAGGATGCGAATATCCGTTGGGGAGATGCTCGAGCTACGATGGATACTCAGTGCACCGATAGTTTTTTCCTGCCAGACCAGTGGAATGCCCGCAAAATAACGGGCAGATCTCGATTTCTTCAACATCTTTCCCGCTTTATTCTCCAATGCCGGTTCACCTGTGATCGGATCGTAAAGCGCCAGTGTGGCTTCCTCCGCTTGCAACAACTCCAGCACTTGCTGGAGAATGACTGGGAACATCTCAGCGCGGGTGGGGGCGATGCGCAGTGTTGTCGCGACCTTGAGGATAGCCTCCATCTCCCGCTCGCGTTGGACACGCTCGGTGACGTCGTGAATGATGGTATAGAGACGGCTTTCTCCCTCCAACTTGATCGGGCCGGTATACACCTCCACCAGGCGCTCCTCCCCGCTGGACAGCCGGTGTGTACGCAGGAAATGGTTACGCTCATCTCTCTCTGCTTGCTGGATCTGTGAGTAGACTTCTTGTGCGTTCAGGGAATTCATATCCATCACGGTCTTGCAAGTCAATTCTTCTTTCGGGTAACCATAGAAATTGCAGGCAGCAGGGTTGGCGTCAACGATGCGACCATCGGCCGGATCGACAATCCACATGACCGTGTGGTTGTTCTCAAATAGGCTGCGGTAACGCTCCTCGCTCTCCATCAACGCCAGCTCGGCAGCTTTTCGCTCTTCGATATCGCGAGTAATGGAAAGGATGTGCGGCTCGCCATTCAAATGGAGCAATGTAGCCGACATCAGACCAGTCCGGAGGCACCCGTCCTTAAGGCGGAATTTGGCCTCCAGGTTTCTCACAACGCCATCTTGTCTTAAACCCGCAGTGAGTCGGTCTCGATCCAAGGGATCGTGCCAGATGTTGATCTCAAGCGAAGTCTTATCGCGTACGTCTTCGCGAGTATAACCAGTTAGTGCAGTAAAGCCATCGTTGATATCCACATAAAGACCGTCGCTCAACCGGTTAATGTTGATCGAATCTGGACTGGTACGGAAGGCGATGCGGAAGCGATCTTCCATCGCCCTGAGGGCCTCTTCCGCCTGCTTACGCTCCTCGATCTCCTTTTGCAGGTTTTCGTGGGCCTGAGCGTTCTTGATAGCGGTGGCGGCAAAACTGGCGAAGGTCTCTACCAGTGTGAGGTCTTCTTGCGAGAAGGGGATACCGATTCGGTTGAGCCAGATGGCGCCCAGGGTGCGCTCTCCAACGATGAGTGGTGCAACAATGACGTTTTCGTCGGGCAGATCGTCTGTACCTAGGATGAAATACCCCGCAGAATAGATGGCGGGATTATTGAATATTAATCCACGTCCAGTTTTAACAGCCTGACCTGTCAGACTGTTATCTACCCGGATCTGAGTTGACATGATCTCTTCTTCATAGATCGGGTGCAATGCCACGGCTGGGACGAGCGTCAGCCCGTCATCCTTGATGATGAAGATGATGGTGCCGTAGCCGTCTATGATCTGGCGGGCGCTGCTGGCGATCTGCTTCAATACCTGGTCTAGCTCCAGGCTCTCCGGCAAGCGGCGGGCGGTCTCGATCAGCTTCTCTTGCTGGCGCGTCTTGATTTCGAGGGCTTGCTCTACCTGTTTGCGCTGGGTCATGTCTGCCAACGTGCTGATGATGGTGTCGATCTCTCCCGTAGGCTTGCGTACGACGGAGAAAGCCTGATCGGCCCAAAAAGCGCTGCCATCTTTGCGTAAAAAACGTTTTTCAATTTGCAGGTCGTCCACCTCGCCGGCAAACAGCGAACCCAACTTCCCCTGGGTCAGATCGATATCATCTGGGTGAGTGATCTCCAGGTTGGTTTTCTGAGAAAGCTCCTCAGGATTATAGCCGAGCATACCGGAAAGCCTCTGGTTCACCTGGATGTAACGCCCTTGTGGGTTGATCAGGCCGATCCCCAAGGCCGCTTTCTCGAAGATCGCCCTGAAGTGCGCATCCCGCTTGCGCAGTTCTTCATTAGTCAGATGGAAGTAGAAGATCAATGTCCCCAGGGTGATGAGCAGCTCCAATATAGCCCCCAGCAGATACCCCCAGGGTGCAAACCAAAGGATGGGCCGTAAAAATGGGTAATCGGCTTTATGCACACCCCAAAGGATAAAGCACCAGCCTGTAACGGTTTTACCCACACCCGTAAAACCTTCATAGTTTAGAAAAGCAATCCCAGTCCAAATATAGATGACGCTCAGAAACAGGAAGGTTGGTGCAGTGAGCAGGACAAACGAATATCCCCGCCAGACAGCGATCAATATCCACAAGATTGCCAGGGCGGTTGCCACCAGCCATAACCTGGACATGGATCGTTTCATGAAGATATAAGTCCCCCACAACAGCAAGACGCCGCTCATCAGGGATGCAAGCTGGTAGCCCATGACCAGTAACGGGTGCTCTCCGCCGAGCACTTGCCACAGCAGGAAGATAAAACGCATCCCATAAATGCCCCAACTGGTTGCCCAAACCCCCAGGAAGCGCTGGCGCTCACCCGCGTAAAGATACAGGAAGACGAGGGTCATAATCGATGTGCCAGCCAGGTTAGCGACTGCGGCGGGGATCAACCAATCCATGGCTAACCTCGCCCTATCGCGATATCCGCAAAGGGTTGAGCATGGCAGGTACAGGTATTTCCCCCTGATCCTTTAGCTTTGTACATCGCAGAATCTGCTTTTTTCAAGAGGGCTTCAATATCCTCTCCATCCTCCGGGTACAAGCTGATGCCAATGCTGGCGGTCACAGACAGTTCTCCCCCCTCAATCAGGAAAGGTTCCGCCAGTCCAGCGAGGATTTTATTGGAGATGCTGATGGCGGCCTGTTCATCTTTGATATCTTCAAGGATAAAGGAAAATTCATCCCCTCCCTGGCGGGCAAGCATATCGCTTTCGCGCACACAGCTTTTCAGTCGTTTCGCTACCTGCTGGAGGATCAGATCCCCTTTCTGATGCCCAAAGGTATCGTTTACCTCCTTGAACCCATCCAGGTCGAGGAAGAGGACAGCAAAGGAGCGGTGATACCGTTTTGCTTTGGTTAGAGCTTGCTGCAGGTGGTCGTTGAAGAGGAAGCGGTTGGGTAATACTGTGAGCAAGTCATGCGTTGCCAGGAATTGGAGCTGATGTTCGGATTCTTTGCGGGCGGTGATATCCTGGTAGAGACCCAGTACTCCGACCTGATTGCCCTCTACGAAGACGGGTACGCCGAAGATCTCCACATCCACCAGGCTCCCATCTTTTCGCCGGCGTTTGCTGCTACCATTAACTTGTTCGCCAGCCAGGGTGCTGTGTGTATATTTCAACGCCTCAGCCAATGTCTCGGGGGTCGCGATCAGGCTATCCAGGTCGCAGCCGATGGCATCGGAAGGAGTGTATCCAAAGAGTTTCTCGAAAGCCTGGTTTATGGCGACGATACAATGCTGTTGGTTTAAAGCGACAATAGCTAGAGGGCTGTTTTGCATCAAGGCTTCGAAGTATTGTTTCTGCTTCAAGATTTCTGCCGTTCGTTTTTCTACCTGGAGCTCCAGCGAAGCACGGGTAGCTTCCAGCTCCCGGTTCTTTTCAACCAGTTCGTTCTGGTGTTTTCGGGCATGCAAAAGAGACTCCCGGATGACACGGGTGGTAAATCCGATGATGACCACGATGAGGGCTAGATTCATGACTTGAAAGATCAGGCTGCGCCAGGGTGTGAGTGGGTAGAGCGGGGCAGGTAAGATGCCAACCTGGCTGGCAGCGAAAATCGTAACAACGGATAGGATTCCTAAACCGGCGTAAATTAGACCTACAACCCGTCCCAGGAGCAAGCCTGCCGCTATGGCGATCAAAAGATTGGTCGCGATGAAAGGACTGTTGATCTCGCCGTGGATTAAGGCTGCCAGATAGCTTAATACCAACCAGTCGATGAATGTGAAATATATCCCTGCAAGGGTGACATCGCCGCGATGGAGCATGAGGTAAGCCATCAGCAAGCCGACCGCCCACAGGATGAAAATGAACGTTACACGCGTGGGGTAAATGCCAGTGACGGAATAGTACCCGCCTGCTATAAGGCAAACTAATAAATTGAAAGTAATAACCCAGTGCATCACCTGGACGCGCTGATGTAAAAGAATTTCGTCCAGCAGCATAGGTTCATAGAAGCGCGACAAAAGGTCCTTCATTTTTGTGGTGATTTTAGCATCGAAGCAGCCCGTTATATCGTACCTAATAAATCTGTAACGTCTCACTCTCAATCATCCCCTCATCTACAAATTTCGGCATCTTCTGGGGCTGTTCATAAAGACCTGACAGGTGTCTCTGACCAGCTATATTGGATTGCTGTGAACACTTGCCAGATCTTTATCTGGCAGTATGACTACGTAGAATTTGACTTTTCGGGCAGCCGCTTTGGGGACTGGGAGGGGTTAAAGTTGTCCGCCTTTGAACTCCCGAAAGAGGGTGGAAAGGCAGGTTGGGGTGGTTTATTTTTTGGGTACAATTACCGTACGGATCAAGAGATTTAAACGGGAGAGTGCTATTATGCAAAAAAGAAGTAATATCGCAGTTGCCCTAGTGTTAATCCTGTTGGGCGTATGGTTTTTAGCCGTCCAGGTGTTCCCCGGGCTGAGGAATTTCGCCTTCGGCAGCATAACCTGGCCCATGGCGGTCATCGGCGCGGGCGGGTTGTTAGGACTCATCGGCCTGCTGACCTGGGTTCCGGGTCTGATCATCCCGGCTTGCATCGTGGGGGGTATCGGTATCCTGCTCTACTGGCAGAACGCGACCGGCAATTGGGAGAGCTGGGCCTACGTCTGGACATTAATCCCCGGCTTTGCCGGCATCGGTATTGTGCTTTCCGGCTTGATGCGCGGCGACCGGCGCGCCATGGTGGGCGGCGGGTGGGCGATCTTCAACAGTCTGGTGTTGCTGGCAATCTTCGGGTCCTTCCTGGGGGGAGGCAGGATCTCAAAATACTGGCCGGGCTTGCTGATTTTATTGGGCATCCTGCTCCTCGTCCAGAACCTGTTCCGGAGCCGCAAGTAGTTTGAGTTCGTTGGAAGATGATACAAGGGTGTTTCCGTTTTTTCGCTGAGTTGAACGATTTACTGCCCGAAGACAGGAGAGAAACGCAGATCTATTTGCCCTCGAACGGTGACCAATCCGTCAAGCACCTGATCGAATCACTGGGGGTGCCGCACACCGAAGTGGGGCAGATCACCGTCAACGGCGTCTTGGTGGATTTTAGTTATCGTGTTCAGGATGGTGACCAGATCGCCGTTTATCCGCTCTCCGAGCAGGACGGCTCGATACCCATAGACCAGCTGCGCTTCATCCTGGACAACCACCTGGGGCGCCTGGCAGTTTACCTGCGCATGCTGGGTTTCGACGCGCTGTATCGCAACGATTACCAGGATGAGGAGCTTGCCAGCGTCTGTAGCTTTGAAAATCGGATATTGCTGACCCGGGATAAGCGCTTGCTGATGCGTAACCAGGTCACGCGTGGCTACTGGGTGCGCAGTAAAGCGCCCCGAAAACAGCTGGAGGAGGTCGTGCAGCGCTACCACCTGGCTGCAGCTCTCCATCCGTTCCAACGTTGTGTGCGCTGTAATACAGAGCTGGTGCCGGTTCACAAAGAAGATATCTTGCACCGTCTGGAACCTCTGACTCAACGCTACTACGAAGAGTTCGCCCTATGCCCGGTCTGCGATCAAATCTATTGGAAAGGTTCGCACTACGAGCGCATGCTGCAAATCATTCAAAATGTTTTACATTGAATTCGTATCTACTCAAACCCCCACCCCATCCCCTGCGTGCGGGGAGGGGAGATTATGCGAAATTGGGGTACATGCGGGCGCGTAAGCGCCCGCATGTACCCCAATTTCGCATATTTCCCCCCTTCCCCCAGGGAAGGGGGGTCAGGGGGGATAGGTGAATAAAAATGAATGTTGTTAAGATAGTTGTAATCAATGATCTCTGGCACATAAAAAGTTCGCGGTATGATTACTCGTGGGAGTTATCATGGGGAAGAATCTGATCTTAGTGGTTGAAGATGAACCCAGCATTGCCGAGGTCATCAGCCTGTACCTGCGCCGGGAAGGATTTCAGGTGGCTATTTCCCCGGACGGGCGTTCAGCCCTGGCGGCATTGGACAAGCAACCGCCTGATCTCATTGTATTAGATGTGATGCTGCCTGGCCTGGACGGATTTGAGATCACGCGTCGTGTGCGCGCTCAGGGGGACATCCCGATCATCATCCTTACTGCCCGGCGTGCAGAGGCCGATCGCATCGCCGGGCTGGAAATGGGCGCAGACGATTATGTGGTGAAGCCCTTCAGCCCGCAGGAGCTAGTCAGCCGTGTGCGCGCTGTGCTACGTCGGACCCTGGGCACACCGCAGGAAAGCAAGGAACACCCGCTGGTTTTCGAGGACCTGACCATCGACCCGCAGACGCGCCTGGTATCGGTTCGGGGGGATGAGATCTTGTTGACGGTGAAAGAGTTCGATATGCTCTGGTTGCTGGCGCGCCACCCACGGCAGGTATTCACCCGGCGGCAGTTGCTCGAGCGGGTATGGGGCCTCTCAGACTATATAGACCCGGGTACGGTGACGGTCCATGTACGCCGCCTGCGCGAGAAGATTGAGGCGGACCCGTCGAACCCGGCGCATATCGTCACCCTTTGGGGAGTGGGGTATAAATTTGAGCCATAGTCCAATTTCCCTCCCCGGCCGTTTTGTGGTTGGTGTAGTGCTGATTGTGGCGCTTTCACTGGTGGTCTTCGCTTTAATGATGGCTCCCACCCTCAAAGATGTCGGCTTGATGGCGCTCTTTCTGTTCATCACAGCCCTCATCTCCGCTCTGGCGGGTTATGGTTCTTACCGCCTGGGTTGGACAGACCGTACGCCAACCATCCGCTGGACGTTGCTGGGGGGGTACGCCCTTTCGAGCGTTCTGACTTTCCTCAACGTCTGGCTTACCGCTCGCCTGATGTTCGCCAGCCAGCACGACCTGCTTCTAGCGACCGTGCTGCTGGTTTTCGCGGGGGGCATGGCAATGGCGTTGGGTTATTTCCTCTCCAGCACGCTGACCGACCGCATCCGGCTGCTAGATCGTGCCGCCCGTTCGATTGCTGGAGGTGACCTGGACGTGCGCATCCCGGTGCACGGGCGCGACGAGATGGCAGACCTGGCGCGCACCTTTAACCAGATGGCAGAGCAGCTCCAGGCGGCGGAGCGCAAGCAGCGCGAGCTAGAGACTCTGCGCCGCGACCTGATCGCCTGGGTGGGCCACGACCTGCAGACCCCGCTGGCCTCGGTGCGAGCTGTGGTCGAAGCCCTGGCAGACGGTGTGGTGGATGACCCCGAGACGGCTCAGCGTTACCTGCATAACGCGTTAAAAGATATCCGCTCCCTGTCCACCCTGATCGACGACCTGTCCCAGATGGCGCAGTTAGATGCCGGCGGGTTGCCGCTCGACCGTCTCAAGAACAGTCTAGCAGATCTGATCTCTGACACGCTGGAGAGTTTTTCGGAGCTGGCTACCCGGCAGGATATCGACCTGCGGGGCAATGTGGAGGCAGGTGTTGATCCGGTTCTCATGGATGCGCCACGTATCGGGCGTGTGTTGAATAACCTGGTGAGCAACGCTTTACAGCACACCCCAGCCGGTGGCGTCGTTCAGGTGAGTGCTTTTCGCCAGGGTAAGGATATTTGTATCGAAGTTATTGATACAGGTGAAGGTATCCGCCCGGAAGACATCTCCCATATTTTTGAGCGTTTCTACCGTGGTGAGAAATCTCGCAGCCGAGCTACCGGTGGGGCCGGTTTGGGCCTGGCGATCTCCAAGGGGATCGTCGAAGCCCATGGCGGGCAGATCGGCGTCCAAAGCGAGGGGAAAGGCGCTCGCTTTTTCTTTACCTTACCCGCTTAGTTGTATAATTTGGGTGATGGCTTCAGAATCTGTTCTTGCTCCACTCTCCAGGTTATTCCCTACTGAACGGATGCTCACCCGCCCGGCGCAGCTAGCCTCCTACGAGTCGGATGCACTCACCACATTGCGCGCTCGCCCATTGGCGGTGGTCATCCCGGAGTCGCAGGAAGAGGTCATCGAGACCGTGCGCCTATGCCATCACTTTGGTATCCCCTTTGTGGCGCGTGGCAGCGGCACCAGCCTCTCTGGCGGGTCCACTCCGGTCTCGGATGGGATTGTCATCGCGCTCAACCGTCTCAACCGTATCCTGCGCCTGGATCCCCAGGAGCGCCTGGCGGTGGTGGAGCCGGGTGTGATCAACCTGGAGGTCAGCCGCGCTGCTGCCCCTTATGGGTTGTACTATGCTCCTGATCCCTCCAGCCAGCCCATATGCACGATTGGCGGTAACCTGGCCTTCAATGCCGGTGGTGCGCATTGTTTGA
>Ga0153915_10006932_pt1 | contig 10660 bp, 7 predicted proteins | sample Opewatmetagenome_2_FD_107003 | JGI IMG/M metagenome (GOLD analysis project Ga0153915, IMG submission 107003) | Freshwater wetland microbial communities from Ohio, USA - Open water 3 Core 3 Depth 3 metaG | ecosystem: Environmental > Aquatic > Freshwater > Wetlands | place: USA: Ohio, Lake Erie...
GGGAGCTACACGCTCCGATCATGGCGGACGCGACGAGCAAGAGCGCTGCGGAGCCGCGGGTATATTTCAACATTGAATTCCTCCTGGAATCAGACAGACGAGTAGTGGCAAGCGACATGCCAACCATGAGCTCCCTTCGACGTCTCCTACCATATTACCGCCCGTACGGCGGTTCTGTTGCATGGGGACTCGTATTTGTCGTGGCCTCCGCGGCGTTCTCGAGCCTTGGTCCGTTGTTTCTGCGCCGAGCGCTCGACGGTATCCGCGCCGGCGCCCCGCTTAGGACGATTTGGCTGCTGGCCGCGGCACTGATTGGGGTATCCCTCATCGGTGGTGTCGGGCGCTATTGGATGCGCGAGCTGCTCAACGGCGTGAGCCGCTGGATCGAGTACGACCTGCGCAACGATCTCTTTCGAAAACTAGAAACGGCCGACGCGACATACTACTCCCGGATGCGCACCGGCGACCTGATGGCGCGTCTCACGAACGACCTGAGCGCCGTCCGCATGGCCGCGGGCCCCGCGATCATGTACCTCACCAACACGATCGCCGGCGGCGCGTTCGCGCTCTGGTTCATGCTGCGCATCTCGCCGCAGCTGACGCTCATCGCCGCGCTGCCGATGGCGTTGCTGCCGGTGCTCGGCATCCTGTTCGGGCGCCACATTCACGCGCGCTTCGAGTCGGTGCAGGCGCACTTCAGCGATCTGACGACGCTGGCGCAGGAAAATCTTGCCGGGGTGCGGATCGTTCGCGCCTTTCGACAAGAGGCCGCCGAGGCCGCGCGCTTCGCGACGCTCAACGAGCAGTATCTCGAGAAGAACATGCGCCTTGCGCAGCTCTATGGGCTCATGCAGCCCGGCTTCGCGATCTTCGCTGGCCTCGGGATGGTCGCCGTCGTTGGCGTCGGAGGCTCGCTCGTGCTCGACGGCTCGATCAGCGTCGGCAGCTTCGTCGCCTTCGGCATGTACCTGGGAATGCTCACGTGGCCGTTGATCGCGCTCGGCTGGGTCATCAACCTGTTCCAGCGAGGTGCGGCGTCGATGACGCGGCTGCTCGACATACTCGACGTGCAACCCGCGCTGCGCGAGCCAGAGCACCCACGCGCCCTGCCGCCCGCCGTCGGCGGGCGCTCGATCGAATTCCGCAACGTCGGGTTCCATTATCCCGGCGAACCTGGATCACCAACGCGATGGGTGCTGCGTCACATCAGCTTCATCGCACCCGCCGGCGCGACGATCGGCGTCGTCGGCGCGACGGCGAGCGGCAAGAGCGCGTTGATGGATTTGGTGCCCCGCGTGTTCGATCCGCAGGAAGGCGAGATCTTGATCGATGGGATTCCGATTCGTGACCTCCCGATCGAAAGCTTGCGCCGCGAGATCGGATACGTTCCGCAGGAGAGCTTTCTGTTCAGCGATACGATCGGCAGCAATCTCGTCTACGGGACAAGCGACGAATCCGCCGCCTCGTGGGCAGCCGAGATCGCGCAGCTTGATGAGACGATCGAGCAGTTTCCAGGCGGGTACGACACGGTGCTCGGCGAGCGCGGGATCAACTTGTCGGGCGGTCAAAAGCAGCGGGCGGCCTTGGCACGCGCGCTGGCGAGACGCCCAACGATCGTGCTGCTCGATGACGCGCTCTCGGCGGTGGACACGCACACCGAGGCGGAGATTCTGCGGTCGCTGCGCGACGCGTTGACGAGACGGACCGCGCTCATCGCCTCGCACCGCGTGAGCGCGATCCGCGACGCAACGTGGATCATCGTGCTCGAGGAGGGGCGCATCGTCGAGCAAGGGCGGCACACGGAGTTGCTGGCGGCGGGCGGCCGCTACTGGGCGCTGCTGAATCGGCAGCAGCTCGAAGAGTCGATCGAGGCGGAGGACGACACCGAGTTGGCAGAACCCAGTACGGAGGATACTATCAACGCATGAGTCGGGTCGAGACCATCACCAAGCCGTCGGCGATGACCGGCAGCACGCCCGAGGCGCGCGTTGCGGTGCTCGAGGCGCAGCTCAAGGAAGCAATCGTCGAGATCGCAGAACTGCGCGCGCGCGATGCGCTGAAGACACAGTTCCTCGCCAATATCTCGCATGATTTGCGGACCCCGCTCACGGCCGTCATCACCCACGGCGAGATCCTTCGTGATGGTATCCTCGGCGACCTGTCACCGCGCCAGATGGAGAGCGTCCGCGGCATCATCAACGGCGGTCGTCAACTGCTCAACCAGGTCGGCGAAATCCTGACGTATGCCCGCGGCGCGGCGAACCAGCTCACGCTCGTTCCGACGCGTTTCGCCATGCGTGAGATGCTCGATCAGGTGAACGCGCTCAACGCGCCACTGATGAAGAAGAAGCGATTGACGATCGCCGTCGAGGCGGAGCCGGGCCTGCCGCAGGTCATGGCCGATCGCGAGAAGATCGCCCACGTTCTTGCCAACTTGCTCGGCAACGCCATCGAGTTCACGCCGTCGGGCGGACGCGTGTGGATACGCGCGTCGCGGGCGCTCGATGAGCAGGTCGATTCGCTGCTCGTCGAGGTCGGCGACACGGGCGTCGGCATCGCCGCCGAACATCACGATCTGATCTTCCGCGAGTTCGCGCAGGTCGACGCCACGCCGTCGCGGCCGCATCACGGAACGGGACTGGGTCTCACGATCGCGCGGAAGCTCGTCGAGCTGCACGGCGGCCGCATCTGGGTCGAGAGCCAGCTCGGGACCGGCAGCCGATTCTATTTCATGATCCCGTTCGAACAACCCGACTGACGTCGCCATTGCCGGTGGGCCAAGCGCACGTCCTCGTCGTCGAGGACAGCGAGCTCGTGACGAGCGCCCTGCGCGTGCTGTTGGAGAGCGCGGACCATCAGGTATCGATTGCCGGATCGATCGCCGACGCGCTCGAGATTCCCCGCCCCGGCTCGCCGTCGCTGGTGCTGCTCGACCTCACCCTTCCCGACGGCGACGGACTGTTGCTCGTCGCGCCCCTCCGGGCTCGCGGGTGGAACAAGTTCGTCGCGCTCACGGGCCACGACGATCCGGCGGTGCGCCAACGCTGCATCGCCGCCGGGTGCGTCGATGTGCTGCTCAAGCCCGTGCCGGCTCGCGAGCTGGCGTCGAAGGTCGCGGCGTGGCTCGGCTGATTGTTGTTTCTCGCAGGCCGGTGCGGGTCGCGCGGGAGTGAGGAGGCCGCCGCGGGGCGTTCGCGCCAGGGGTGAGGAGGCCTGATGCCCGCCGCGCGCACAACGGCGTCACCTGCCAGCTGGGGTGAAGCGATAGCCACACGCGCGTGAGTTCGTTCCACCGCGGCTACAGCAGATTCTTGAGCCCCGCAGGCGTCCAAGCTTGAAGCACGCCGGTGAGCACGGTGAGATAATCGGTGATCATCAAGACCGCCACGATTACCAACACGGCTCCTGAGAATCGCGTCACCCAGATCATGTGCCGCCGTATGGCCCCGAACGCGGTGAGGAACGACTCGACCGCGATGGCGGCGATGACGAATGGCACGGCGAGCCCGAGCGAATAGGCGCCGAGTAGAACGAGGCCACGCGACACCTGCTGCTGCGTCGCCGCGTATGTGAGGATGCTTCCCAGAATGGGCCCGATGCAGGGCGTCCAGCCGGCGCCGAAGGCGACGCCGACGACCACGGTTCCGAGATAGCCGAGCGGCTTGTCGGTGACGTGGAATCTGCGCTCACGCGCGAAAATGCCTACCTTGAAGATGCCGAGCAGGTAGAGGCCGAACGCCAGCACCAGCAGTCCGCCCACGCGGCTGATCCACGCCCGATACGTCACGAGCAATCGACCAATGAGCGTCGCCGACGCGCCGAGGGCCAGAAAGATGAGCGAGAAGCCGAGCACGAAGAGCAATGCGTGGACGAGGGCGAGCCGGCGGGCGCGCTGCACGTCGTCGAGCGTCATCCCCGTGATGAAGGTGATGTAGCTCGGGATGAGCGGAAGCACACACGGGGAGAGGAAGCTGGCCAGTCCCGCGCCGAACGCGATCGCGACGCCTACGTTGCCCGCCACTAGCCCTCCTCCACTCGGTGACGGCCAGCACGGTGCTGGCCCGGCGCGCCCGGCACGTAGCGCCTCCCGCATTCTTCGTTGGTACTTCGCGCTGAAATATCGTGTCTTTCGCCGCGAACGTCGACCCGACGATGGCCGTCGCGGTCTCATCATGCTGCAAATCGACGCGCTGGCGTACGCCGAGCTGCGACGCGCGATCGAGTTGGGCTACTGCCCGACCATCTCGCAAATGGTCCGCGAGGAAGGATACACGCTCCGCCGTTGGTTTTGCGGCCTGCCGTCGGCGACGCCGTATTGCCAAGCGGGAATCTTCCACGGCGAGAATGAAGGAATTCCCGCCTTCCGCTTCTACGACAAGACCGAGCGTCGCGTCATCACCTGCAACACGCCGGCGGGCGTGCAGTACATCCGCGACCGCATCCACGCGCCCGGCGCGCTCGCCGGCGGCTCGAGCTATGTGAACCTGCTCGACGGCGACGCGCAGACCGTTGCCTTCACCGTCGCGACGCGCGAGCGACTATCGGTCTTCAAGCGGCTCGGTGGTTGGCGCATGGCGCTGCTGATCATGCTGCACCCGATCCGCGTCGCGCGCATGGGGCTGCAAGCCGTGCTGGAGTGGCTGCGCGAGGAGTACGAGCGTGGCGTCGGCGAGTTGGCCCGCAAGCGCACGCACAGCGAAGGCTTGTTCCCGTTCGTGCGCGTCCTGAGCAACGTCGTCGTCCGCGAGCTGCAGACGATGGCGATTCTGCTCGACGTCTACCTCGGCGTTCCGATCATCTACAGCACGTTCATGCAGTACGACGAGCTGGCCCATCACTTCGGTCCGTCGAGCTTTCAGGCATTGCGCGATCTGCGTCGCACGGACGCGCGCATTCGCGAGATTCGCCGCATGGTCGACAGCGCCGGCGGGCGGGAATACGACCTGGTGATCCTCTCCGACCACGGCATGACGCCCTCGGCGAGCTACCGCGTGCTGTACGGCGAGACGCTCGGCAAGACGGTCCAGCGGATTCTCGACGGCGACGCCGCGCTCCGCGGCGGGCCGTCGCTCAGCATGCAGGAAAGCTTCTCCGACACATCGGAGTATGCGGACGTCGGCCCGCGAGTCGTCGAGGCGGTCGCGGAGATCTCGCCGCCGTCGCAGCGGACGTTCCGTCGCGGACTGGCCAAGCTGCGCGACTGGCTGCGCAGCAAATACGGTCTGCGCGAGCTGATTTTGCCCGAGAAGTATCGCGTCGAGCAGGGTCACGACGTCGTCGTGACGTACAGCTCGTGCCTCGCCCTGCTCTACTTCGCCGACGATCCGAGGCCGCTCGAGCTCGCGGACATCACACGCGATCCCCGTCGCGCCAACTTGTACCTCGAGCTCCTCAATCATCCCGGCGTCGGCCTGCTGGGAACTCGCAGCGGGCCTTCGGTACATCTGGAGAGCACGACGGGCCGCGCCATCATCGTCGACGGACACCTCGAGGTGATCGACGGACGCAACCCGCTGGAGAATTACCAAACCGGCGAGCTTGTCGTGCGCGCGGTCGAGCATCTCGTGTCGCAGACCAACACCGGCGACGTCACGATTTTCGGAGCATACGATGGATACGAGATCGTGTCGTTCGACGATCAGATCGGTGCCCACGGCGGCGCCGGTGGAAATCAACTCCATCCCTTCCTGATCGGGCCCGCGCACTTGAACCTCGACAAGGCGCGGATCGAGGACGCGCGCGATATCCACTCGGCCTTGATGACGCGGTACGCCGTCACGGCGCTCGCGCTCCTGCTCGCGTTCGCGCCGGCCCTTCATTCGCAGCAACCCGTTCGACGCGACACGACCGGAGTGATCGCCGGCCGCGTCGTCGACGCGACGACGTCGGAGCCGCGCGCGGGAACTGGTGTGGCGCTCGTCGGCACGGCGCGCGGCGCCATCGCCGACGCGGCGGGACGGTTCGTCATCCCCGGTGTCTCGCCAGGCGACGCGACGGTCCGCGCGCGGCTTCTCGGCTACAAGACCATCGATCGCACGATGACCGTGCGCGCGGGCGACACGACGCGCGTCGAGCTCCGTCTCGAGCCGGAAGCGACGGTGCTCGGCGCGGTGCGCACGGAAGCGCGACCCGTCGAGCGCGACGTCTACGAATCACGACCGAGCGTCGGCACGGTGCAGATCACGGCGCACGCGGCCGAGGGCGTCCCGAAGTTCGGCGAGCCGGACATCATTCGCGTCGTGCAGCTGCTTCCCGGCGTCGAGGCGCGGAACGATTTCTCGACCGGTTTGAACGTCCGCGGCGGCGAGTCCGACCAGAATCTCATCCTCATCGACGGCTACCCGATCTACAACCCGTTTCACCTCGGCGGGTTGTTCAGCACATTCATCGATCCGACCGTGCACGACGTGACGCTGATGACCGGCGGCTTCCCCGCGCGATACGGCGGCCGGTTGTCGAGCGTCCTCGACGTACACTCGGCGGAGGACGCTCGCAATGGATTGCACGGCACCGCCGAGCTATCCGTGCTCGCGTCGACTGGTGAGCTGGGCGGCGCCTTCGCGCAGGGCAAAGGAACGTGGATGCTCGCGGGCCGTCGCACGTATGCCGACAAGTTCGTGAGTCTGATCAGCACGCAAGAACTTCCGTACCACTTTCGGGACACGCAGGCGCACCTGACGTACGCGTTCACGCCGACGACGACGCTGGCGATCACCGCGTACAACGGCCGCGATGCGCTCGACGCGAACATCGCCAACTTCGGCGACTCGACCAACGCGAACGCGAACGGCGGAGCATTTCTCTTTGGCTGGGGCAACAGCGTGGCCGGCGCGACGCTGACCAAGACGCTCACGCCGCGGCGGCGCGGCGCCCTCGCGCGATGGATCCTCGGCGACAGTACGACGCTCGAGCAGCGCGCGTCCCTTTCGACGTTCTCGACCGGATTGGATCTTGGCGCCGGCTCGCTCTCACTGCACAACACGGTCGCCGATCGCCGACTGTCGGGCGTGCTGACGGGGCGCACGCCCGCGCACGATCGGTCGTTCGGATACGACGTGGCGTCGTATGCGTTTCGGTACAACGTGTCGTCGTCGCAGACGGACGTGCAGCTCTACAACCTCCGCCAGGCGCCGACGTCGGGTGCCCTGTTCTTCGACGATCTGTGGCGCGCGTCACCGTCGTGGCTCGTGCAAACGGGCGTGCGCGCGGAGGGTCTCACCGGGCGCGAATGGGCCGCCGTCTCTCCGCGTTTGTCCGCCAAGTATTTCGTCGATCGCGACTTCGCGTTGACCGCCGCCGTCGGGCGCTTCTCGCAATGGACGCATTCGCTCGACCGCGAAGACATTCCAGTTCGCTTGTTCGACTTTTGGGTAGCGAGTGACGCGACTACGCCGGTATCGAGCGCCTGGCACTACATCCTCGGCGCCGAGCGGTGGCTGAGCCCGACACGTTACGCGCGCGTCGAAGGCTTCTACAAGCGCTATGGCCGCCTGCTCGAGGCCAATCCGCAAGACGACCCGAACACGCGCGGCGATGAGTTCTTTCCCGTCGACGGCGACTCGTACGGCGCCGACCTGCTGCTGCGCCAATTCGAGAGCGGTCCACTCAGCGGGTGGATCTCCTATACGTACGCCGTCGCGACGCGCAAGCGCGACGGGCAGCATTATTTTCCCGGTCACGATCGCCGGCATGACGTCAACGTCGTCGCCAGCTGGCGGCTGAAGAAGTATTTGGTGGGTTTGCGGCTTGGCTATGCGACCGGTACGCCGTACACCGACATCGTCGGCGAGATCGTTCGCCGGGTGTACGATCCGGGGCTCAACGCGTTCGGAACGCGCGGCGGTGGATCGCAGCTCGAGTTTGTCGGCGGCGCGCGCGACGCGGCTCGGTTACCAGCGACGCAACGTCTCGACGTCGACGTCACGCGGAGCTACCGCGTGTGCGGCGCGACGATCGCGCCATACCTGAGCCTCGTGAACGCGTACAACGCCAAGAACGTCTTTTTGTACGTGTTCGATTACTCGAAGAGTCCACCGACCCGACAGGCGATCTCGCAGTTCCCGTTGCTCCCGTCGGCCGGTGTCACAATCCGCTTCTAGCCGCCCGATGCGCAACGTGCGCGTTGTCTCCTTGTTGGTCGCGATGCCGTTCGTGGTATCGTGCAAGATCGGCGAGGTCACCGTCGCGAAGACGGCGCCGGCGATCGTCGTTCACTCCGTCCTCAATCCCAACGCGACGAGCCAAGTCGTGCTGGTCGAACGCACGTTGTCCGGCGCGATCACGATTCCGGATACGTTGTTCGATCCCGGCGATCCCGTAGTGACGGGCGGCGGCGTGCCGGTGAGCGGCGCGCTCGTCGAGATCATCGACTCCACCGGAAAGGCGGTGCGCGGCATCGAGGACAGGGCGGTGAGCACCAACGGTCGGGGTGCGGGCGTGTATCGCATCCCTCTTGGCTTCGGGTCGCTGCGGCTCGGCGCGCGTTACCAGTTGCACGTGCACAGCCTGGAAGGCGAGGACGTGACCGCGTTCACGCGCCTGCCGGCGCCCGAGTTCACGTCGTCGGGTGGCTTCACGCGCTCGTTCAATCGCGACCGCGACACGTTGATCGTGCAGTGGAGTCCCACTCCGAAGACGCGGAGCTATGCCGTGCGGGTCGAGAGTCCGTTCGGTCCGTTCTTTCTCTTCACCGACAGCACGCGGTTTCGTATGACCGGCGACCTGCGCAATCTGTTCGCCGGTGATCTGCAGCGTGTCTTCATTCCCGGCTTCCGGCAGGACATGCTCGTCGCGGCCGTCGACTCCAACTTCTACGACTACTACCGCACCAACAACGATCCGTTCACCGGGGCAGGCATCATCAGTCGCGTGAACGGAGGCCTCGGTCTGTTCGGGTCGCTCGTGAGCTTGAACAGCGGGACGCTGACCGTCGTGGCGAATCAGACGGAGCCGATCGAAGGGCGCTTTCGTCTGGCGTCATCGGGCGGCGGTGCCGCCCCCGTCGCGAATCAATTCACCCTCTACGTCGAGTCGAAGGCGACCCGGCCGGATCTGCCGACGGCGCTCAGCGGACGGTACGTCACACCGGCGCCCAACGCTCGCGGTGACGGGATCATCGGGCAGCAATTCGGATCGACGATCACCCTCGCGCTGCTCGTCAGCCAACTCGCCGGCGACACGATCGACGTCTTCACCGGCGAGCTGCGCGGCGACACACTCACCGGGACCTATCGCAAGAACGGCGCGACGTCGGTCTTCCTGCGAAGTCCGTAGCCGGCTGCCGTGGCGCGCTGGCGGGAACTGTGCGCGTTGTTGTCGCTCCTGATCCCGGCCCAGCCTCGCCAGCGCACCCTTCTAGCTCGCTTTCGCCTCGAGAATCGCTCGCACGTCGTCGCCTTCCATGCGCGTCGCGACGTCGGCGTCGCCCGAGCGACGCTGAACGCCGCGCACGACGGCGTCGACGGTGATGAGCGGTGCGTCGGCCTCGGCGACGACGCTCGCCTCCCACTTTCCGCGATCGGGGCCCTTGAGCGTCAGGCGATATCGCGCGGTGTAGACGACCGGGCGCACCGCTCGCTTATCCTGCTCCTGAATCGGCGTCTCACTCGGGATTTCCATCGGCGTTTCAGTCTCGACCCCGGTCGGCGCCGCCGGCCATGCCGCGACGACGGCGACGCCGCTCTCGACGCCGCCCTGCCTGATCGGCTGAAAGAAGTGGATCTCGGCGATGCGCTCGACCGGCACCTGTCCGGCGATCGCGAGCAAGAAGCGCTCGCGCGTTTCCGTCAGCAGCATCATCGCGTCGCCGCCTCGGCGTTGCCACGCGCCGTGGCGGCGCGGGCCTCGAGCTCGCGCTCGACGTACAGCCGCAAGATGTGCATGAAATCCTGTGCATTGGTCACGACGCCGAACGCCTGGTGCGTCCCGCGATCTTTCAGTTTGCTCACGTCGAATTCCGACGAGTCGACGCAGATCGTCGCCAGCTCCCGCATGTTCCCGTCGGGAAGCTGCACGAACGCGGGCAGCATGTTGCCCGTCGCGATGGCGTGCAGCGCCGTCGCGATCAGGATCGCCATCGTCGCCTTGATCGCGTGCGCGCGCATCGCGTCCTGCGCGAGACACATGTCGGTGATGACGTCGGGCAACGGGCCGTCGTCGCGGATCGAGCCGGTGAGCACGAACGGCACGTTGTACTTCACGCACGAGTACATGATGCCGTCGGTGATGATGCCCGCCTTCACCGCGTTGGCGATCGAGCCGGCGGCCCGCACGCGGTTGATCGCCCGCATGTGCAGGCCGTGCCCGCCCTGCGTGATCTCACCGGTGTTCGTCATGCCGAGCGTCGTGCCGTAGATCGACGCCTCGATGTCGTGCACGGCGACGGCGTTGCCGGCGAGCAGCGCGCCGACGTATCCGTTGGCGATGAACCAGCTCATGTCGGCGCGCGCGCGCGAGTGGACGAGCGCCGGCCCCGTGACCCAGACCGGATATCCGCCGCGCTCCTTCTCGTCGATCAACACGCGCGCCATGTGCGCGTAGTCGATCGGCTTCTCGCGCGACACGTCGCTCGACATGAAGGTGAACGCGTCGGGGTCGGCGCCGTGCGGGACGAGATGCGTCTGCACGAAGATGCCCTGGCTGCCGTCTTCCTTGTCGCCGA
>Ga0153915_10006933_pt1 | contig 10659 bp, 10 predicted proteins | sample Opewatmetagenome_2_FD_107003 | JGI IMG/M metagenome (GOLD analysis project Ga0153915, IMG submission 107003) | Freshwater wetland microbial communities from Ohio, USA - Open water 3 Core 3 Depth 3 metaG | ecosystem: Environmental > Aquatic > Freshwater > Wetlands | place: USA: Ohio, Lake Erie...
GCGCTTACCGGCGCGTGCTCAGACGCGCTTACCGGCGCGTGCTCAGACGCGCTTACCGGCGCGTGCTCAGACGCGCTTACCGGCGCGTGCTCAGACGCGCTTACCGGCGCGTGCTCAGACGCGACGCAGGGCGTCGTGGCCTGAAGGCGTTCCCTCTTCCCTGGCATCGGCGAGGCCCACCAGGAACTCCGCGATCTCCGGCGTCCCGGAGCGTACAGCCATGCGCCGGATGTTGTCGCCGTATTCCGCGAGAATCCCCGGATCCTTGCGGATCCTCCGCAGAAGGGCCACGAAGTGCCGGGGGCTTCGGGAGACCCAGCCGAGGTTGTTTTCCACCACCCAATCGCCCGTTTCCTTCTCATTGGCCAGGCAACTGGCGATCACGATGGGCCTTTCCTGCATCAGCGTCTCGAACACCTGGTTTGGCCCGGATTTCCCCAGGACAAGGTCCGCGGCGGCCACATAATCGGGAAGGTTGGTCACGAATCCGCGGACCACGATGTGCGCCTCTCCCCGATACGCCGCGACGTCCTTCTCGAGCATCCTTTTCAGGATCTGGTTCCTTCCGCAGACCACCACGACCTGGATGGCCAAGCCGCCGGCCATGATCTCCTTCAGGTACTGCCGCACGGGACCGACGCCCTCCGCGCCGAAACAGATGAGGACGGTGAACCGCGCCGGATCCAGCTCCAATTCGCGGCGGACCTCCTCCCTGCCTACCGTCCGCCGTGCCGCGCTGGGCTTTATGGGGAACTGGAAGACGCGGATCGTCTCCCGGGGGATGCCTTTTTCCACGATCTCCCTGCGGGACTTTTCCGAGAAGACCATGGTCCAGTCGAAGATCGGGGAAAACCAGACGGAATGGGAATCGAACGGTTCCGGGTTGAGGATGACGGCCACGGGGTCCAGCTGTTTCACGCGTTTGAAGGTTTCCAGGTAATGGGTGAAGGTGAAGTAGGTGGAGACGACCACATCCGGTTTTTCCCGCCGCAGATAGGCGTGGAACCGCGGCAGGAGGGTGATGCCGAAGAAAGCGTCCAGAATCTTGGTGGAGAGCGGATTGTCCGCCCCGCTGTAGAATGCGTTGATCAAGGGCGGGTATTTAAGGGCGGACTTCCAGTAGGTTTTGTAGATTCCGGACATGAGATGGGCGCGCAGCGCCTTGCCCAGGTTGACCACCCGTACCTCGATGTCCTCGCGGCCCATCGCGTCAATCTGCTGCTTGATCGCCACTGCGGGCGCGATGTGTCCGCCGCCGATATCGATCGCGTACAAGTGGATGCGTTTCATCTCCCTACTGTAGGGAGCGGCCCGGAGGTTGTCAATTCGAGCTCCGGAGGCGTCCCTGCAGCTGCCGTCGTTGCCCCGGAGCCGGTTTGGGCCTATACTGACACCGATGTGGAACGCGGTCCGCTTCGGCAGGACGGGCCTCCTGTCCATGGCGATCCTGTTTCTGCTCCCCACCGCCGGTCACGGCCTCGAGGAATCCGGCCTGGAACGGGAAGCCCCGTCGCTGAGGGCGTGGTTCGGTCAGGCCGCCTCCCGGGGATGGTTCCGTTCCCCCCGCGACGGCGTGCGCATCGAATACGCCGTCCTGCCCGCCGCGGATGAGAAGGGCGCCATCCTCCTCCTCCCTGGCGAATCCTCCTCCTTCCTGCAGTACCGGGAGCTGGCATATGACCTGCGGGGCATCGGGTTCTCCCTCTACATGATGGATCATCGCGGGCAGGGCCTGTCGGCCCGTCTGCTTGACGACCCAGCGCGGTCCTATGTCCATGACTACAGGGACTGGATGGCGGACCTTCATGCCTTCTACGGCATCGTCGCATCCCAGCGGCCCCATGGCAGGGTGTTCCTCCTCGGCCATTCCGTCGGGGCCGTGATGGCCGCGCTGTTCGCCTCCGAGAATCCGGCCCTTCTTTCGGGCATCGTCCTCGCCAACCCCCTGTTCCGCTTCCAGACGCCCCTTCCGGAGCCGATCGCCTATGCCCTGCTGCGGGTGGAGATCCTCTTCGGCCGCGAGAAGGGCCCGTCGCCGTGGCCCATGGGCGATCCGGGCACGAAGAGCGCCGTGCGGACCGCCCTGTCCGCCGCAGACGGGGCGGAAGCCCGTGTCGTGCCGCAGGGGGGCGCCACCGTGCGCCTCCTCAAGGAGATCCGGGACCTCGGCACGCGGGCCCTGCGCCGCGCCCCGCGCATCCAGGCCCCCGTGCTGCTGCTGGAGGCGGCGGAGGACGCGATCGCCCGCCGCGACATGATGGAGGAGGCGGGACGGCGCATGAGGTCCTGCCGCCGCCTGGTCATCGATCAGGCGGGCCATGACCTGTTCTTCGAGCGGGACGCGGCACGTTCCGCCGCCCTGGATGCGGTGCGCGCGTTCCTGGAGGGCATTTCCCGGCCCTGACGGCGGTGGCCCTAGAAATTGCCGATTTCGACGCGCATCCCGATCTTCGCCGTGAGATAGTCGCCCGCAATGGCCGACAGTTCGCTCCCGATCACCCCTTCGGTCGTGATGGCGTACACGCGGTAGTCGACTGACGCGTAGGAGACCTGGGCGTAGAGGGAGATCCAATCGGTCACCAGCGCGGTGCCGCTCACGGTGTGCGTCCTCCTGGCGTATCCCAGGGCGGTCCGGGTCTGGCCGTCCGACACGTAGACGTCGGCCGGAACCTCCCCGGCGGACTGGCTCTTGCTTTCCACGCGGTACGTGTAGCCGAGGCCCGCCTTCCGCCAGTTCAGGCCCGCGGACAACGAGTAGGAAAGGTCCTTCCAGCCAATGAAATCCGCGAGCGGCCGCTTCGGGCTGGAATCCCGCTCGTAGATCTTCATGCCGCCGAGCCCTCCCTGCAGGAGGAGGACGTCGAAAAGCCGCACCGCGAGGAACGCCTCCGGCGCGTAGTCCCATTGACCGTCCCCCGAAGCCGTGTAGCTCACGCCGTTCAGGACGAATCCCGGCAGCGAGGCGTAGCGGTGCCGGAAACCGGTCCAGAAGGAATAGCGCCCGATGCCGGAACCGATGCCGAGGGATTCCAGGTCCAGGGTATAGTAGGGTTTCAGCTTGAATCCATTGAAGGAGGGTGTCTCCTCGTAGGTGAACCGGTATCCCGTGGAGCTGCCCACCGAGACGCCGGCGATGTAGGATGCCGCGTGGGCCAGGACGTACGTGCCCATTCCCAGGAATCCGCCTCCGAAGTAGCTTCCCATGCCGGCCAGCATGCCCCCCAGGCAGGCGACGGCGCCCTCCTCCGAGAACGCCCCGTAGCGCAGCGTATTGGGAAAGGTGTAGAGCGCGGCGATGAGCCCCACGGGAATGGCGGCATCCTGCTCCCCGCCGAGGGCCAGCGCGATGCCATACGCGGAGCCTCCGAGAACCAACGAGAGGACGCCCGCTTCCAGCCAGTGGTTGTCCTGACTCTGCCCGGAGTCGGGCATGAGGTTGCAGACGCCTCCGAGGGAGAAGCTTCCGCCCCAGCCCGGAGTCGTAAGGGAGGCCGGATCGGCCAGGATCAGCCCCGCGCTCTCCGCGAAGAGCCGGAACTCCGGGTCGTCGCTCCCTCCGTCCATCGCTTCGCCCGATTCCGCCTTCATGATCCTGCCGTCCTGGAAATACGAATAGGACTCCTCCGCCACGAGCGGAACGAGGCCTGTCAGAACCAGGAGAACGGCGGTCCGAAACCACTTTTGCATTTAGGAGGGCCCTCCTTCCTCCCCCAGGATAGGCCGTGGCGCGGAGGCACGCAAGTACCGGGGTATGTCCGTGCTGTCCAGGGTGCGCCGCCGGAAGTCTTGGAGTAGACAAGGCCGCCCATCCGTGGTAACGGTTTCTACGGGTTCAGAAGGAGGAGATTTATGGGCATCCCTGTGGCATTGCAGCTCTATTCCGTCCGTGATGAAACGGCCAAGGACTTCGCGGGCACCCTGGCCAAGGTCGCGGCGATCGGGTACAAGGGCGTCGAGTTCGCCGGTTTCGGAGGCCTGACGGCCAAACAAGCGCGGGCGGAACTCGACAAGCTGCACCTGGAGGCCGCGGGAAGCCATGAAGGCTGGGAATCCATGCAGAAGGACCTCTCCGCGGTGATCGCCTACAATGTGGAGCTCGGGAATCCCTACATCGTCTGCCCTTGGGCGCCCATCCAGGACGCGGAGAGCGTGAAGAAGTTCGCGGCCCTCTTCAACTCCTGGGGCGAGAAGATCCAGGAAAACGGCATGGAATTCTGCTACCACAACCATGCCCACGAGTTCGCCAAGGTCGGAGGCGACTACGCCCTGGACCTCCTGTTCAAGGAGACGGACCCCGCCCTGGTGGAGATCGAGTTCGACACCTGCTGGGTCACCGCGGCCGGCGCCGACCCCGTGGAGTACATCCGCAAGTACGCGGGCCGCTGCCCGCTCATCCATCTCAAGGACATGAAGGCGGGCGGGGACAAGGTCCTCACGGAGGTGGGTTCCGGGGTGGTGAACATCGCGGGGATCGTCAAGGAATCCGATTCCGTCGGAGTGGAGTGGCTGGTCGTGGAGCAGGACAAGGGGGAGAGGCCCACCCTGGAGAGCGCGAAGATCAGCTACGACTTCCTGAAGGCAAAGGGCCTGCTGTAGGATCCCGCGCTTGACTCTTGCGGCGGACTTCGACATCCTATAGGAGATGCTGCCGCTTTGACGGAGACGAGTAGGCGGACTCCCGCGTCGACAGAGAGGGTGAGCCCATGGGCTGAGAGGCACCCGTCGCGGAGCCGCTGAAAACCACTCCCGAGCGGCGTTCCGGAAAAGCACCCCGTGCCGAGTATGGAACGGCGGATGCCTCCCCGCGGCAGGAGGTCCAAGAGAGCGCGCGGCGCATGGCCGTGCGAAGTAAGGTGGAACCGCGGAAGCCCCGTACGGCTTCTCGTCCTTACGATCCGTGATCGCGGCCTGCGCCGCGGACGGAAAGAGGATGGAGGGCCGTGCGGGGTTTCTTTTTCCCCGGCCGGTCCCCGACGAGGAGGTGGACCTTGGATTCGAATCAGGACAAACGGCTCCCGATCCGCCATTCCTTCGCCCATGTGATGGCGGAGGCGGTGCTGCGGATCTTCCCGGACGCGAAGACCGCGATCGGGCCGGCGATCGACGACGGCTTCTACTACGACTTCGCGCTTCCCCGCGCCCTCAAGACGGAGGACCTTGCGGCCGTCGAGGAGCAGATGCGCGCCATCGTGGCCGGAAACCACGCCTTCCAGCGGAAGGCCGTGAGCCGCGACGAGGCGCGGAAGCTTTTCGCCGGGCAGCCCTTCAAGCTCGAGCTGATCGAGGACCTTCCGGAAGGGGAGGAGATCTCCATCTACGTCCAGGACGGGTACACCGACCTGTGCCGCGGACCCCACGTGGAAAACACGTCCGAATTGAAGCCGGACGCCTTCAAGCTGCTCTCCGTGGCCGGAGCCTACTGGCGCGGCGACGAGAAGCGGCCGATGCTCCAGAGGATCTACGGGACCGCCTGGGCCACGAAGAAGGAACTGGACTTCCACCTGAAGAAGCTGGCCGAGATCGAGAAACGGGACCACAGGCGGCTCGGCAAGGACCTGGACCTGTTTTCCGTGCACGAGGAGGCGGGCGCGGGCCTCGTCTATTGGCATCCCAAGGGTGCGCGCATACGATTGGTAATCGAGGACTTCTGGCGCAAGGAGCACCTGCGCAATGGCTATGAGCTGCTCTATACGCCGCACATCGGCAAGTCCTGGCTCTGGGAGACCTCCGGCCACCTGGGATTCTACAAGGAGAACATGTACGCGCCCCTGTCCATCGACAACCAGGATTATTACCTGAAGCCGATGAACTGCCCGTTCCACATCATGATCTACAAGAACCAGCAGCGCTCCTACAGGGACCTGCCGTTCCGGTGGGCGGAACTGGGGACCGTGTACCGCTACGAGCGTTCCGGGGTGCTCCATGGCCTGCTGCGGGTGCGGGGTTTTACCCAGGACGACGCGCACATCATCTGCGCCCAGGAGCAGATCGAGGACGAGATCCTGGAAGTCCTGCGTTTCTCCCTGAAGATCTGGAAAGCCTTCGGCTTCACCGACATCAAGGCGTACCTGGCCACTAAGCCGAACAAGAGCTGCGTAGGAGACCCCGCTTCCTGGCAAAAGGCGACGGAGTCCCTGAAGAAGGCGATCGAGAAGGAGAATCTGGCCTACGAGATGGACGAGGGCGGCGGCGCCTTCTACGGGCCCAAGATCGACCTGAAGATCAAGGACGCCCTGGGCCGCGAGTGGCAGATGACCACCATCCAGTTCGACTTCAACCTGTCGGAACGCTTCGACATGACCTACGTCGGGGCGGACAACTCGCCCAAGAGGCCGTTCATGGTCCACAGGGCCCTGCTCGGGTCCCTGGAACGGTTCTTCGGCGTGCTCATCGAGCAGTACGGCGGCGCTTTCCCCGCCTGGCTGGCTCCCGTGCAGGTGGCCGTCGTCCCCGTGGCCGCCGCGTTTCTCCCTTATGCCGATGAGGTGGCCAAACGCCTCAAGGCCCGCGACGTGCGCGTCGAGGTGGACCGCGGCGATGAGCGCATGAACGCGAAGATCAGGAACGCGCAGAACCGCAAGGTGCCCTACATGCTGGTCCTGGGCGAGAAGGAGCAGGCCGGAAATACAGTCTCCCTGCGAACCAGGGAAGGGGAGCAGAAGAATTTCCTGAGCATGGACGATTTCTTTGCGCTGGTTGGAAAGGAGCTCGAGCCGAAATCCTTGGAGGGGTAGCCTATGATCGACAGGATCATCAAGCGGGACGGAAGGATCGTGGCCTTCGACAGGGCCAAGATCGCCTCGGCGGTGTACCGGTCCGCCATCGCGGTGGGCGGCCGAGACCAGGAGGAGGCGGAGCGCGTCACCGACGACGCGCTCAAGCTCCTGGAGGCCCGGCATGCGCCGGACACCTACCCGACGGTCGAGGAGGTCCAGGACGTGGTGGAGAAGGCCCTCATCGAAAGGGGGCACGCCAGGACCGCGAAGGCCTACATCGTCTACCGCTACGAGCATGCCCTCAAGCGCAAGGGCAAGGAGAGCCTCACCTACGCGGAGGAGAACATCCCGTACCGCAAGCTCTGGGAGGCCCTTTCCTGGGCCACGGACCAGAATTGCGTGACCCTGGCCCAGCTCTCGGAGATCGTGTCCTCGGGCCGCTTCGGGAAGCTCATCGAGGCCTCCGACGGTTTCTACCGGAGCGAAGTGGAGGCCGCCGCGGAAAAGATCCTGGAACGGAGGGAGGAGGTGCGGATCGTCATCGTGGCCGGTCCCTCCTCCTCCGGAAAAACCACCACGACGATCAAGGTGAAGGAGCATCTGGCGCAGAAGGGGATCTCCACGGTGCCCCTCACTGTGGACAACTACTTCTTCGACCTGGAGACGCACCCCAAGATAGGCAAGGACGACCACGATTTCGAGACCCCCCAGGCGCTGGACCTCGAGCTGATCAACGAGCACCTGGCCGCTCTGGTGGAGGGCAGGACCGTCCAGGTGCCGCGCTACGACTTCAAGACGGGCCTGCGTGGGAAGGAGACGGACCCTCTCCGGCTGAAGGACAATGAGGTCCTGCTTATCGATTCGCTCCACGGCCTCTTCCCCGAGATGACCTCCTCGGTGGGGGAGGAGCGGAAGTTCCGCCTCTACATCGAGACGTTGTCCCAGCTGAAGGGCGCCGACGGGCGCTACATCCGCTGGGCCGACGTGCGCATGCTCCGGCGGGTCGTGCGGGACATGCAGTTCCGCAACTATACCCCGCGCCAGACCATCCGCCACTGGCATCTGGTGCGCCGTTCCGAGCTGCGCTACATCGTCCCGCGCCTACGCGACGCGCATGCCATCGTCAACAGCTTCCTGCCCTACGAGCTGCCGATCATGAAAGGCCGCGCCGCACGGTTCCTGCAGCCATGCATCGAGGAGTTCGCCAAGGATCCCGAGCGGGAGGACGCCCTGGAGCGGGCCCGCCGCGTGGAGGCGATGTTCGCACAGTTCCCGGCGGTGACCGACGAGTCCGCGGTTCCCCGCGATTCCCTCCTGCGGGAGTTCATTGGCGGAAGCTACTATGCCTATTGAGCCGCCATGTCGGGCATAGGGCTTCCCTTCCTTGCCAGCGCCTATCCCTGGGCCCTGGCCAGCGGCATCGGCTTCGGCGCGGCCGTGAGCCGGGCCACGAGGAGGACGGCACGGCAAAAGGATCCGGAGAAGGCGGCGACGCGCAAGTGGGTCCTCGTTTGCTTCTACCTGAGCGCTTCGGTCCTGCTGGCTCTGGCAGGCGTATTCCTGCCCTCCTCCCCCGCCGTCATGGACATCCGGCTTCTCTGGGTGTTCCTCGCCTCGGCCGTCCTTTCGGCCGCCTCCTTCCGGTTCAGGAAGACCGCAGGCAGCCTGATCCTCCTTTCCCTGATCGTCATCGTGCTTTCCTTCGCGCTTTTCCTGCAGAGCCTCAGGGCCTTCAGCGGGGAGACGGAAATCGCCGTCGTGAGGGTCCTCTCCGTGGACGACAGCCGCATGAAGCTCGAGGTGTCGCCTTCCGATCCTTCGGTCGCGGCGCCCACGGTCCTGGATCTGGAGGGGCGGTACTTCGCTCCCGTGGTGAAAGTGGTCATCTTTGACGATCTTTTCGTCTTCCTCGGCGTGAAGACATGGTACCGGTTCATGGGCATGACCTCCTTCCGGGTTCCGGCCGATTCGAAGACGACGGAACTGAAACAGGGGCAGGGGGGCTGGTGGATCCGGCGGCCTGCGGACCTCGCGGAAACGATGTACGCATGGTTCGAAAGCAACGATGGCCGGATTCCGGGCGTGAAGACGGTCCAGATCGGAATGGACCTCAAGAAGGCCAGGGAAAGAGGGTCCTACTCCATCCGCGTGCAGAACGACGGCGGCGTTGAGATCGTTTCCCTGTCAGACTGAACGGCGCGATGCGGCCTTTTTCCCGCCTGCCACGCGGGAGAGGTAGAGCGCCTTGTCGACCACGGAGGCCGACACGACTGCCGCGGTGATCCATTCGACGATCCTCACCAGCACGAGGTTCCCCAGGAGAGGCACGCGGAAGAACTCCATGGCTTCCACGATGTAGCACACCATGATCGAGAAAACGCATGCCTTGCCCAGCAAGGTCGCTTCCCCGGTGATTTTTCCCGCATGCAGTGACAGGCCGATCATGGCGATGGCAAAGACGACCAGGCGCACCAGGATCAGGGTGAAAAGCCAGACTGGCACGAGCCTGTAGGCGAAAAACGCGATCGAGATCCCCACGATCACGGCGTAATCGCTGGCGGAATCCAGATACCGGCCAATGACGGTGATCTGATGGGTCTTCCGCGCGATCAGGCCGTCCAACAGGTCCGTGATGAAAACGAGAGCGAGGAAGGGGACCAGGATGTAAGCAACGGACGGTCGCGGGCCAGCAGGATGGGGGAAAGCGCGGCTGGAAGGGATGCGTTCCGGTCGACTGTCAGGAGGTTGGAAAAGTTGACCCGGGTCAGTGGCGTTTCCGGATCCACGAGCCTGAAATCGTCCCTTTTCCTCAGGAGCAGGGCGAGAAGCACGCAATAGTAGCCGACCGAGACACCGAGCATCAGGCCTGTGACCAGGCGTCCCCACAGGCCCAGGATGGAAGCCGTGACGGCGATCAAGGCGGTCTGCAGGATGAAGAAGACTGTGACGATTGCCGTGATGCTCCGCGCGATCGGGCTCCTCAGACAGCAGCGCATGGCGAAGACTTTAGGGGGCGCAATGGCGCTTGTCAAGTCGATCTTGGAAGCGGGTTTTCTCTGCCCATTGACATGGCTGTACGCCCGGTTATGATTTCCCGCATGCATTTACCGCTTTTCCTTACATCACTCCGCATCGTCCTGAGCCCCGTTTTTTTCGCCTCTTTCCTTCTTGTGGGACGGGTGCCGGGAATGTTGGCCGTGGTATGGGGCCTGTTTCTCGTCATGGAAGCTTCTGATTTCCTGGACGGATACCTCGCCAGGCTGATGAAGCAGGAATCCGAGCTGGGCAAGGTCCTGGACCCTTTTGCCGACTCCATCGGCAGGCTCACCTATTTCATCTGCCTCAACAGCGCGGGGATCCTGCCCATTTGGATCCTTTTGATCCTCGTCTACAGGGACCTCGGAGTCTCGTTCGTCAGGCTGTTGGTCGCGAAAAACGAGGGTCTGATGCCGGCCCGATGGAGCGGGAAGGTGAAAGCCTGGGTTTATGGCATTTGTGGCCTCGTCGGCATTCTCGCCTTCAGCGCGGAGAAGACCGGTTGGCTCCCCGAAGGGCTGTCCGCGGGCCTGCAGGCGACCGCGAAGGCGCTTTGTTACGCCTCCGGAGCCGTCGCATTGTGGTCCCTCGTGGATTACTCGTCCGTTTTAAAAAAAAAGTAAGAAAGGTGTTGACACTCCCACGTTGTTTTGGTTATATTCCTCTTCGCGCCACGACGTGATGCACCCCAGCGGTGCGGAACACCAAAAGGCGCCATAACGATCTTTGTCATGGAACAGGGAAGGGTGAGAGAGAGCGGGTCAGACACTGACGGAGTGTCCGGAAGGGCATGAAGGCAGTGGATATGGTCAATCGCGTTCTCCGCAAGGAGAGCGTACTATATCATGGAGAGTTTGATCCTGGCTCAGAACGAACGCTGGCGGCGCGTTTTAAGCATGCAAGTCGA
>Ga0153915_10006934_pt1 | contig 10658 bp, 10 predicted proteins | sample Opewatmetagenome_2_FD_107003 | JGI IMG/M metagenome (GOLD analysis project Ga0153915, IMG submission 107003) | Freshwater wetland microbial communities from Ohio, USA - Open water 3 Core 3 Depth 3 metaG | ecosystem: Environmental > Aquatic > Freshwater > Wetlands | place: USA: Ohio, Lake Erie...
CACCGCGACACCTCGGACGTTGCTACCGTGTCGAAACCGTGAAATGTTTCGGGATAGTGGTGCAGCTCGACGGGCACCCCGGCTTGGAGCAAGCTTTGCGCGTAGTTAATACCCTCGTCTCGCAGCGCATCGTAATCGACCGTCATCACGTAAGCCGGCGGAAGGCCACGAAGGTCACACGCGCGAGCCGGAGCAGCATATGGCGACACATCCTTGCCGATCCTCTCACCAAGATAATACGCCCACATGCGTTCGGAGTTTCTGCGGTTCCAGCCCTGGATGTCGACAAAGCGGATCATCGATGGAGTGATCATGCGGTCGTCAGTTACAGGGTACAGGAGGAGCTGAAACGCCGGCACGCGAACCCCGCGATCACGGGACATAAGGGCCACAGCCGCGGCCAGTGCGCCGCCTGCACTGGCGCCGGCAACGGCAATGCGGGAAACGTCAATGCCGAGTTCGTCGGCTTCCGCCATCGCCCAGAGATATACCGCATAGCAGTCTGTGATTGCCGCGGGGAATGGATGCTCAGGGGCAAGACGGTAGTCGACCGCTATGACCACGGCTTTGGTCTCTTTCGCCATTTCGAGACATCTGGGATGCTCGATCTCCAGATCTCCCAGCAGAAAAGCCCCGCCGTGGAAATAAATTACCGCGGCAGCGGGTTTGACCAGGTCCCGGGGAACGTACAGCCGAACGGGGACGGCGGAAGCGCCATCGGAAGGGCAGATCCGATCAACAACGTCAACCTCTGGGTCGGTCAGCGAATGAAGTCCCAGCAAAGTCGACAGCTGAATGAACCGATTCCTTTCGGATCGGGCCGCCACCGGATCGGTACAATCAAGGCGCGGGAGCATGCTCATGGCTTTCCTGAGTTCAGGCTCCATTGAAACTCCCGCAAAGTTTATCGTCAGGTTTCCGCAGGCGAACGAACGCGTATGCGCCGCGAAGACTGGAGATCGCCGGGAGATTTTCCCGCGTGATATCCAGCGGTGAGCCGCGGAGCTTCTCAATGAAAGCCAGGAATGAGATGAGGAGCAGCGAATCGAGGATTCCGCTCTCAATCAGATCAGCATCGGCGTCGAGTGAGGCGGATTCCACTCCGGCCACTTCATGGAAAAAGGTCCGTGCCCGATTGATGAATACTTCCTCGGTCAACTCTTCCATCTGTCCAACCCTCCAACCAACTCAGCAGTGCTCTTTTCCATTACGAGTTCAGTGAGACCAGCGAGCGCCACATCTCCGCCACTCCCTGGCGGTCAAGCTTTTCCGAACCGGTGCGGGGCAAAGCATGTGTAATCTGAATCACGCGCCTGGGCGCGCGATGGGCGCCCAGCCGCTGTCGCAGCTCGGCTGCCACGACATCGCAGGTCAGACCGGAATCGGGCACAAATCGGACCAGCAGACCAATATCTTCGCCTCCGGCAGGAAGATGCCAGGGAACCCCCGCAACTTCATGAATCCCATCAATCTCAAACGCGGCACTCTCCACCTCATCCAGATAAATCGAATGGCCGCCCTTCATGACGACATTCTTCAGCCGCCCCACGATCCAGTACCGACCCTGCTCGTCGCGTCTGAAAAGATCTCCGGTCCGAAGCCAGCATCCGCGGAAGGCAGCCTCTGTGGCACGCGCATTGCGATAGTACCCATCGAATACCGTCGGACCCGACAACTCCAGCTCCCCTTCGCCGGCCCCCTCTACAACGGTTCCGTTTCGATCACGCAGTTGAGCCTTGAGCAAGGCAGGGGTGCCAAAGGTGTTTCGGCCCATTCCGCGCTCATCATACTCACCGAAGAAAGAGGGGCACATGGATTCCGTGAGCCCGTATGCGTTGAGCAGGCCGAGGCCAAATCGGCGCTGAAATTCCTGCTGTGTCCTCTGCGATAACGGCGCACTGCCGGAGATGCAGGTGGGAACTTTGCGCATTCTTTGCGGTGGCGCCCCCACCTGGTTCAGAAGTTCGATAAGTGGCGGCACCAGAAAGATCTGTTCGATGTCGTGATCGGCAACTGTGTCCCAGTACCCGGGAGCAGTTCGCAAATTAAGTTCCGGCAGGACGACAACGGTCGCGCCCGCGCAGGCGGCCCACATGTAATGCAGGATGAGAACGCCGTATCCGGAGAGCCGCATGCTGCAGGCCATGTATTTAGGCGCGACGCCACGATGCCGGACAATCGCTGCCGCCGCCGCATAGATTGCCGTCACCAATCGATCATGCGGTATGACAATTGCCTTGGGATCTCCAGTACTCCCGGAGGTATAGGCCAGGAGCGCGGCCCCATCCGGCAAATCCGAATGTTCGTCTTTTGAGGAAGAGTCGTTGAGCAGCGAAACCGTAAATTCCGGATCTATCGTGATGGACGCATCAGGCCGGCTATGGGAATAAACCGAGCGGCGCACGCTGACACCCCATTTCGGGTCGACCAGCAGTGCGGTACCCGCAAGGCGCCAGATTCCGAGCAGCAACGGCAGTGTATCGGGGTGGTCTGCCAGCTCAACCGCGCAAAGACTTTGTCGCCTTATGCCGGCTGCCGCCAGCCGAAGACTCAGTTCTTCGCCCCGGGCAGCGAGCTGAGCCCACGATAATCTGAGGCCCACGTAAGGTTCACGCTCGAATATCAAGGCAGGCTCATCCGGGCGCTCGCATGCGAGCGCTGTATAGATGTCGAGAAGGTTCATCATATTTGCGACTCCATTCCGAGGGGGTCTCGCGATCATCTGCCGGAATCGGACTGCAGGTATTTCTCGAACCAATGATGGGCGTAAGGTTCCTCGTTGAAGGCGTCGACTTCGATATATCCTTCCTTTCGGTACAGTGCCTGAGCCTCGGCGAGGGTCCGATTAGTTTCAAGATGGAGCACTGTAAGTCCCGCTTCCCGGGCAATGGTCTCAAGCGTATGGAGAATTTTGCGGGCAACACCCCGCCTGCGCGCGTATGAAGCCGTCCACATTCGCTTGATCTCACCCGTGGTTGGATTCTTGCGCTTGAGCACGCCACATCCAACAGGATGGCCATCAAGCCGGGCCACAACAAAGTAACCCCTCGGGGGAACCAGATCCTCGTCGGGAGCGGGATTGCTCCTGATCGGATCGAAACCTGTGTCGAAACGCTCCGCTAGTTCCAGATAGTACTGCTCTATACACCAGCGCGCGTCGGCGCTATCCGGTACGTCCACTTTCACCTCGACCGTGCTCGTTTGGCTCAATTCATCTTCTAGTCCGTGGCACATAGCAGTTCTCGCGATAGGGCAGGCCGCCATGGTCTCGCCAGCTCTCCAGCCAGAGCGCCTGAAGGTTCAACGGAGAGAAAGAGTCTTCCCCGCAATACCCGATTGAGTTTAACTCCGAACTCCGTTGTGGATGTAACGAATTGCTAGGAGCTTGTTGAAAAATACCAAGACAGTAAACAGAGCCAAGAGTAGCAAACTGATTGAAAGCCAATGCTCATGCGGGTCAGATGTGTTCAGGTTCTGATCAAGCGCGCACGAAAATGAGTTTTTCAACCAGTTCCTAGAGGCGGCTCCGCTGTTCTTTGGTCTAGCTCACTCTGTTTCTATATCAGGATAAAGCAAAACTCTTAAGAAGCCACAGCCGCATCTGTGGACCGGAAAACTTCAGCGCAAATCTCGTGCAACTGGACGTCACTGACTGCTCTCTGGATGTCTAGCACCTGCTTCACTCTTATGGAGACTTGGTCGAGCTTTTCGCCTTCCACGTGATATCCGAGCTTTTCAAGTTTCGAGCGCAACGCGTTGCGGCCGCTTAGCTTGCCAAGTACCAGGAGGCTTTCGCTGACTCCCACGTCCGAGGGGTCCATGATTTCATAGGTGCGCGGATTTTTGAGCATACCGTCCTGGTGAATCCCCGCCTGGTGCGCGAATGCATTCGCCCCCACAATCGCTTTATTGGGCTGAACAACCATGCCAGTCAAGTCACTCACTAGCTTACTCGTCCGCCAAATCTCCTTCGTGATGATGTTTGTCTCTAAACTGAACAAGGGCGCCCGTGTACGCAGTGCCATGACAGTTTCCGTCATGCACGCATTGCCGGCTCGCTCCCCGATACCGTTGATGGTTGCCTCGACCTGGCGGGCCCCATTTGCGAGACCGGCCAGTGTATTCGCGGTGGCCAAACCCAGATCATCGTGGCAATGCACACTCACGGTGACACCAGCAGAAGCAAAGTGGTGATGAAGAAAGCCAATCAATGTGCCGTACTCTTCCGGCATTGCGTATCCGACTGTATCCGGAATGTTGAGAGTCGTGGCGCCGGCTTCCACCGCCGCCTCCAGCACCTGCACCAGAAAATCGCGATCGCTCCGGGTTGCGTCCTCCGGGCTGAACTCAACATCATTGCAGAGATTGTGAGCGTAGGCGACCGAACTCCGGGCCATCTCTATAACTTCGGGTCGTGTCTTGCGCAACTTGTATTCCATATGAATATCGCTGGTTGCAAGCACAATATGGATGCGCGGATGGATTGCATCTCTGACACCGCGCCACGCGCTATCGATGTCCGCGCGACTTGCACGCGCCATCGCAGCGATGCCAGGCGGGTCCGCTATCAAACCATACTTGTTGTTGCGCTTCGCTTGACCTACGCTTCCTGCGATCTTCTGCACAGCGTTCATATCCCCTGGACTGGAAACCGGAAATCCAGCTTCGATCACATCGACGCCCAACTTTGCAAGCTGTTCTGCGATCTGCAACTTCGCGTCAGCGGTGAGTGAGGCCCCCGGGCTTTGTTCCCCATCGCGCAGCGTAGTATCGAAGATTCGTACGAGCTCAGGCTTGGTGGGTTGCAGGCTGGGGTTACGGACTGGCAAGTTATTGCTAGTTGCTTTCATCGTCGTCTCCTGTTACATCCTGTTACATGTTGAGATTTGAGCCTCAACCGCCGATCGGTTGATGAGCGATCAGTTTCGTTAGCTCCTCCGCAATCCTGGAGAGGACGAGTTGTTCAGCGCTGTGCAAAAAGAAGTGATTGCCGGCAAAGCGAAAATATCGAACCTCTGCGGTCGTTTGAGTGAGCCAACCGTTCAGCCCTGCCTCGGTGCTGAGCTCGTCTTCGTTTCCGAACAGAACCACAATCGGGCACTCTAACGGTTCCTTCTCGACATACTGGTACTGAGCCGATACGGTTAGATCGGCTCGGAGCCGCGGAAGCCAAAGGTCGCGCAGCGCCGCGTCCCGCAACAAAGCCCCGGGTGTGCCGTTGTAGGCAGTCACTGCCGCAACAAACTCATCATCCGGAAGCAGTTGCATCCCGGCATCCCGCCACTTGAATTGCGGTGCGTTCCGCCCCGAAGCGATGAACATTTCAGGTTGGCGAAGCCCTTGTTCACGCAAGAGTCGTGCAACCTCGAATCCGACGAGCACGCCCATGCTATGACCGAAAAATACGAATCGCTGGTCCAACGGCAGGATTTCGGTAACCAGGCCCGCAATTCCATGCAGGTCCGTCAACAGCGGCTCATCAAGTCGGTACTCTCGCCCGGGAAGCTGGACGGCCACCACTTCAATCCCCTCCGGCATCGCTTCATCCCAGGACCGAAAGATCGAAGCCGATGCACCCGCATAGTAAAAGCAAAAGAGGCGGATGTGAACTCGCGCTGTATTCCTGGAGCGAAAGCGGATGAGCCACGGAGAAGTGGACTGTTGCTCGAGTGCTGTCATGCCTGCCTCAATAGTGTCGGCACCAGCGTCAGCCGACCCCATTGGTCGACGCCGGCCCTCTGGAATTCCAGGGAGTATTTCCTGGATTGCTTAGTCGCGGCGCTCGAAGTGCGCCGGACCACAGAAGATGACGGCATTACCGCCTGCTTCGTAAACCCTCAAGCCTTCAAAACACCAGAAATATGGACCTGGGAGGATCCCAGGGCAGCACTCTTCCGTTCATCCGGACGAATGCCCGCATGGGATAGCGTGGTCCCCTTACATCGCCCTGTGCTTATTAAAAGCATCAACTACGCTTTGACCGGATTCAATATCTCTGCGGACGTTCCTCTCCAATTGCGTCTTGGCAAGCGCCCGGTTAAGGATCTCCCCTTCCGCCTCGTGTGGAATGACACAGACACCGTCACCATCGCCAAAGATCAGATCGCCCGGTCTGACCCGCACCTTGTCGATTGTGATCGAACAGCGAAAATCCACTACATTGTGGCGGCGCTGCAAACCGTAGGCGTGACAACCGTGAGCGAAGGCGGGAAAGTTCAGGGATAATATGCCGTTGCCATCGCGAAGATGCGCATTGATCACGACGCCCGCTGCACCTAAGTTTTGCGCCCGCATCACCAGCATGTCCCCCAGCCTCGCAACATGCGTTGGCCCACCGCTGGCGATATATACGTCGTTGGGACGAAGCGCCTCGATGGATTCGAACAACAAACCGAACGGCTTCGCATCAAAGCGCGATGGCTCCCCGTATTCGACCGGTAGTTCATCTTGTACCGGCATAGCACGCCCGGTCAGCACCATGTCGCTTCGTAAAGGGCGAATATGCGCCGGCAGCATTGGATATCGAAAACCAAGCTGCTCCATCACGTCGCTGACAGGAGGAGTTGAAAGTTCTTTCCGAATCCAGCCAAATAGTTCTTCGTCCGATTTCCATTGCGCCATGTCTTCGTCTCTCGACAGAACAGATTGGTTTACCAAGCTTCAGCGACTTAATTGCCGGCAGCGTTGGCGGTCGCCGGTTTCAACGCAACTTCTCGTGATCTTTCTGGCGGGGCTACTGCTCGCCTCATCTCCTCCGGACAGAGTAGTTCGAGCACGGGTGAGGTCATGAAGGTTGTGATCAACGCCATCGTGACCATCATGGAAAACAGCGCCGGTGAGATGACCTTAATATCGAGACCGATATTAAGGATCACCAGTTCCATGAGTCCACGAGTGTTCATGAGTGTCCCCAGCCCAGCGGCCTCTCTGGCGGGCATACCGGCAAGCGAGGATGCGAGCATGGAGCCGCCTAGCTTGCCTGCGGTGGCAACCAGCACGATCAAAGCGCAATACAGCCACATCTCGAAGCCCTTCACCAAGGTGATATTGGTTCGCAGCCCCGTGAACGCAAAAAAGAGAGGCAGAAGCAGGGTGACGGTTACCGTCTCGAACCGGTCGAGGAGGTAGCGCACAAACTTCTGTTCCTTGGGCATGATCGCGCCCATCAGGAACGAACCGAACAGCAAGTGGATGCCCAGCGCTTCTGTACACAACGCAGACACCAGGACCAACACGAGCACGAAGGCAACCATGTTCTCGCTGAGCCCGCCCCGCTTCTCAAAACTGATGACGAAGCGGTTGAGCGCGCGTTGCACGCCATAGATCATGAGCAGGGCGAACCCGACAACTCCCCCGAGAGTTACCCAGATCGGCGTTCCTGCGTGCGAGGAGCGAATCAGCACTATGATGTACGCCAGAATGCACCAGCCAGTGACGTCATCGACTGCGGCGCAAGCAATGGCCACCGTACCCAGCCGGCTACCCAGCATGTTTCGTTCGCTCAAGATGCGCGCCAGTACTGGAAAAGCTGTGATACTCATGGCCGCGCCCATGAAGAGCGCGAAACTGGTGAACGCCACGCTGTCATCGGAAAGGCGGGGATAGAGATAGAGCGCAAGGCAGGACGCCAGCACAAAGGGAGCTGTAATACTTGCGTGGCTGGTCAGTACCGCAGCGTGCCCCTGACTCTTCAGTTCGCGCGGATTAATGCCCAGACCCACGAGGAACATGAAGATGATGACGCCAACCTGGCTCAGCGCATTCAGGAAGCCCAGGCTGAACGCGGGAAAAAGGTATGCCGAGAAGTGCGGTGCGACCCAACCGAGCAACGAAGGGCCAAGCATAATACCAGCAAACATCTCTCCCACCACGCGTGGCTGGTGGATCTTTTGGAAGAGAGTTCCAGCCACACGGCATACCACCATGACCACCGCGATTTGTAGCACCAGCGTGAAAAGATTGAGCATTATTGAGCGCCTTTTTTTTGTGTCGAAACTTGCGCAACTGCATAAAACTTGACGGAATCGCATGACGGACAATTGGCAAGCGACAGCTCACCGGAGAGCATGCGAGGACTTGCCTTGGCTGCGACGGTAGCCGTGAGCAATACAGAGCCGTCGTCTCCACAATTCGGAGCCGGAAGGAGCGTTTCTGCCGGCTTAAGTGACGCCTGCAGCGTCGTGCCCTCGATCAGGCCGGTCCCTCCGATTTTTCCGGCATTGATAACGAAGTTCTTTCCGGATTGTGAAATAGTGAGCAGCGTGTCCTGATCAAGGCCGAGCGCACTCATGCACGGCGGCCTGGTCCCCCTGGCCGCGACGGATTGAATAGTCCATACGCCGTCCACTGAGGTGGGCGCCTTCAGGTTTTGGCCTCTCCTGAGTATGCCCACCAGACCGAAAATAGGCAGGGCCACCAGAGATACGTACGCGATCACAAAGTTCTTGTTCAGACGGGACACTTTTGCTCCTCTTTGGATTTTCCAAAGCTCATAACAGCACGCGAATGACCCTATGCTTCTAAGGGGTTTGATGTCAGGCCGCTAAAAAAAAATTTGGCCAAGAGGGAACGTCTGAGAAAATAAAGTATGCGTGACAGAAGAAAGTCTGAGCTGGTGCTCGTAGAAAGCACTGGAATTTTTTCAACTAGCCAAGGGCTTCGCCCTCGACGCAGTTCGACCCGAAAGGGATATCAAGGGCAAAGCCCGTGGCTAGTCAGTTAGTTAGAGTGACGGTTAAACGCTCGTTGTCGCAGCCACCTGCATGGGCGGACGCACGCGATTGTGGCGATAGCGGTCTTCTCCCAAAACCAGGACCGTTGAATATCTGTCCAGCGGCAGTTCTTCCCCAAAGTGATGGAAAGAGTCCTGGCCGTCGTACACCTTCACGTGGGTGGGCACGAAACGGGTCGCCCAGCCCATGCGTGTCTGGTCCTTGGTCGTGTTGGGATTGGAGCCGTGCATACACCGCGAGGTGAAGATGCAGAACTGGCCAGGCTTCATCACCATATGGACCGCCTTCGACTCGTCCGGCTTCCAGTTTGGATCGAGCTTCAGTTTGTCGTAATCGTAGCCATAGAAGCCGGCCTTCTCTCCGGTGTCAATCGTCTTCTTATTGAAGTTTTCGGGTTCAAAGGGCACATTCCGTTTTTCATCGAAAAACCACGTCCGATGAGTTCCAGGCATGACTTTGAGGCAGCCATTTTCCTTGGTTGATTCGGCCATCGAGATCCAAGCTGTAACCTCCCAGGGCCTGCCCTGCGCATATTCTGTCAACTCCTCTGCCGCGGTTGGAAACAGCTTTTCCGTTCCCTCGAATTCGACGAAGCTTTCCGCCTGGTGCCAATCAGTACCTTCGTCTCCGGGGTACTTGGGAAACCACTCCGTACGCCAGCTCAACACGTTAGGTCCAAGGATACTTGAAACGCGATGAGTTATCTTTGGATTGTTAATGATCTGATTCAGCACCGGCAAATCGAGGTGCCGGTCATAGTTCAATTTGCTCTCCGGAAAAGGTGCGTTACGGGTGTCCAGCAGGTCCATACGTACCTCTTCGAATAGACTCGTCATTTCGTCTGGCTGCATCAGCGTGAACGGACCCAGATAACCATTCTGGTAAAAAAAGTTTGTTTCCGCTTTGGAAAGATAATAATCGTTCTTCATACGACTCCTTCTTGACTTGTAAGTCTAGACTGTTTTTACTGACTGGTTGTTAAGGCCGCCTGGCTCTCCTGGCGCAGAGAGTCAATCTTGGCGGCGATGGCTGCTATTGTGGAGTCAGTTTTGTGGAAGAGCATGCGTACGGGCAAAGCTACTCCGGTCTGACTGTGGATCCGCGTCAAGATTGCACCCAGATGCAGTGAGTTACCGCCGATGTCAATAAAGCGGGAATCGCGGCTCACTCCCCTGACTCCGATTACATCTTCCAGGATTTTAGTTACTACAGCTTCAGTTTCCATGTGTGGTTACCACCTCCTCAGCTTCCTTCGTCATGCGAACCGCAAGAATGGATGTGAGCGCCTTACGATCCGCCTTGCCCGACGACAGTTTCGGGAAATCGTCGAAAATTGCGAGATAACGAGGCACCATATAACCTGGCAGCTCCTCCACAAGACGAGCACGAATCCGAACGATCTGCTGATTGACGTCGAGCGCCCCCGCTTTGCCGCTCTCATTGAGCAGGATTCCCGCAGCCAGGACTTTTTCCTGATACTTAGACTCGACCAGGACGACCTCGGAGTCGTGCACATTCGGCACACTATTGATGACGCGCCGCACTTCATTCGGGTGTACGCGATAGCCGCCGATCTTTATCTCGTTATCTTTCCGCCCAAGATAGAAGAGACTGCCATCCTCCTGATAAATACAGATATCACCACTGCGATAGCAGCGTATGCCGTCCAGATACGTCACAGCAGCCTCCGTCTCCGCCGGCAGGTTCCAGTAGCCCCTCATTACCTGCGTACCGCCGATGTACAGTTCGCCCGGCACATTCTTTTGTGTGATTCGCTCGCCTTCGCTGCCGACGAGGAAAGTTTGCACATGTTTGAACGGACTCCCGATGGGGTAAAGCTCCTTCCGGCCAGGCTCAATGTCTCTGATCGTGTACGCAGTGCAGCCGCATGTGACTTCGGTTGGACCGTAAGCATTGATCACTTTA
>Ga0153915_10006935_pt1 | contig 10656 bp, 7 predicted proteins | sample Opewatmetagenome_2_FD_107003 | JGI IMG/M metagenome (GOLD analysis project Ga0153915, IMG submission 107003) | Freshwater wetland microbial communities from Ohio, USA - Open water 3 Core 3 Depth 3 metaG | ecosystem: Environmental > Aquatic > Freshwater > Wetlands | place: USA: Ohio, Lake Erie...
TCAGCAAGTTCTTTCATTCGTTCCTCCTCATAGCTCAAAAAGGGCCATCCGTCTCCAGGGTTCGGCCGTCCGGAAGTGGACGATCTCCTTTTTTATTTCATCCTGAGAGAGTCCGCGAAAATTGCTCCTAAAGTCGGAATGACCGAGATAAGGAGAGCCGTGGATCCAGAGTCCGGATTCTCTGGGCCCGGGTGGGCTGCCGGAGTCGAGCCGACTCAATTTCAATGCGGGATAAATCAGGAGATATATCCCGCTGACTTTGCAGAAATCCCTCCTCAGCATGGGTTTTCTCCTTTGTCTGGGACAAATTCTTGGAGGTCTTCACTTTCCAGCCGGCGGCAGGGCGCTCCAGTTAAGAAGCGCGTTCCAGAGGAGCCGGTAATCCGAGCGGTTGAGGTCCCTATGGACCGGGTTGAAGTTGAAGGCGATGACTCGCCCTTTTCCTGCCGGCAGATCGAGGATGGCGGGTCGTCCCTCGAGCTCGTCCTCTCCCTTGAGCGCGCCGCTCACCAACATCTTGACCTCGTCCTTCTTGGCCTTTTCTCTCGCTTCTTTAGCCTCTTTTGTCAGCGTAAGCTCGGGGGCCTCTTCCTCTCTGTCCTCCTTCCTGAGCTTCGTCCCCCACTGGAGGACGACTCCGCGGCGCCCCGAAATGGCGATATCGTAGACGGGCATGTAGCTGCGGAAGACCGAAGTGACCTCGGGCAAGCCGTAAGCCAGCGGATGGTCGGGCCGGACGAACTTGACCTTGAGCTCCGAACCCGGCGTGAAGAAAGCGCCCGATTTCCGGTAGACGTCCCGGACGAGCCCTCCGTCGAGGGCGAGCGCCGAGCCGTTGCCGAGCGTGATGAGCAGCCCTCCGGCGTCGAGATACTTCTCGAGGTTGAACATGCCCGCCCAACCGATTCCTCCTGTGATGTCCTCCGAGGCGTCGGGGACCCCCAGGCTGGGATAATCCTTGGTTTTGGCGTAGGCCATCGGCCCGAATTTCTTGTCGATCCCCTGGATCTGGTCCTTGAGGCTGAGATAGTTATGGGCGAAGAGGATGATGTCGAACCTATCCTTCAAGCCCCCGGCCCGGATGTCGTCGTCCCGGATATAGGCGTAGGGGATCTTTTCCCGATCGAAGACATAACGGATCCAGCCGACCGCCTCGGTGTCTGCCCAGGTGTGCCAGACCGCCAGACGCGGGATTTTGGACTCGTGGCGGGGCACGTCGGGAAGAGCGGGAGCGCTCTCGAGATCGATGGCCAACCCGGCAGCAGCCCGCTTCAAGGCGTCCGCGAGCCCTTTTTGATCGGCCAGGATCCAGGAGCCGGCTGGGAAGTCCTTGTCGCCGGACTTGAACGCTTTTTCGGCGATCTCAACACGGAACGCGGACAGCCGAGCGCGGAGAGCGAGCAGGCCCTCCTGGCCCGTGTCTTTTAGCAGGTAGATGGGTCCCGCCGCGCCGGTCACACTCCCCTGGATTTGAAACCCGGGCTGGAGCGATGAGAGCGGCACATCCATGATCTTGGCGTCGTCGATGCGCTTGGCTTCGAGCCCGTAGTGGTTAGGCAGCGACCAGGACACGTCATCATAAGGCTCATAGACGGCGTCTTGCGGGAAGACCTGGGGAGTGAGCAGGTCAACGGCGTAATTCCGGTAGGGCTGGTCGAGACGCACGACGTACGTCCCGGCGGTGAACTCCCCTTCTGCGACCTTGAAGAGCGCGGTCGCCCGCGAGACTTCGATGTGGTGGGCGATCAGGAGTTCGACCATGTCGGCGACGCGACGGCGGTCGCCCTGGTCGGCGGGGATGGCGAAGGCGTAGGGGCCGCCCTTGACGCCTTTCTGCCAGGAGTTGTAGCCCTTGCGGTAGAAGTCGCGGAGCATCTCCTTGGCGTTCTTGGCCGTGTAGTCGAGGACGGCCAGGCAGCCGCTCTCCATGTAGTTCGTGTTGTTGCGCAGTGACCAGCGGAACTTGCGCGGCGGCGGCATGGGCCTGTACCATTCCTGGCTCGTGACCGGGCGCCCGGCATAGCGCTCCTCGTTCGGCCGGAGGACCCGCTCGACGGTCTCGGCTGTGCCGTTGCCGAAGGTCTCGTAGCCGCGGCCGATGCTGTTGTGGTTGACGCCGATCGAGTCGAGGAAGACGTGCTCCCAGCCGTCACTGAAGCCCCAAGTCCAGACGCCGGGCATGCCGGCCGAAGTCAGAGCCCCAAGCTCGGCCAGGGACATGGCGAACCACTCATTGATAAGGATAGGATCGAGGTTGGTGTTGAAAGGCCCGGTGCCATTCCACGTCTGGAGGAGCGGGATGGACTCGTGGAGGTCGTGGACGACCGTCGGATGGTAGTCGAAGAACATCCGGCTGACGGCCCGCGACAACTCGAGGGCCTCCTGGTGCGAGTCGCGGTTGTTGTCGTGGAAGACGTAGAACCCCCAGTAGGGCGGCGAGACAGGCGGGAGGTCGTCGAAATCCGTCTTGCCCTTGAGATAGCGATAAAACCAGTCGACCTGCTTGTCGCGGCCGTCGGGCTCAGAGACCGGGTTGATGAGGACGACGACCTCGCTGCGGATCCTGCGGATCATCGGCTGCTCGGAGACGGCCAGGCGGTAGGCCAGCTCCATGACCATCTCAGGACTTCCGGTCTCCGTCGAGTGGAGCCCGGCGTTGAAGTAGTAGACCGGCCGGGACGCGGCGATGAGAGCTTCGGCGGCTTCGGGGGAGGTCTTGCGCGGGTCAGCCAGGGAGGCCGTTGCCGCTTTAAGTTTCGCCAGGTCCCGGATTCCCTCTTCATCGGCGATTATGACCAGCAGGATGTCCCTCCCCTCTTCGGTCCGGCCGAGCGTCTCGATGCGGACGCGGGGCGAGGTCTCGGCGAGCTTGCGGAAGTAGCCGTAGATTTTGGCCGTCGAAGAAAGCTCTCCTTCGGCTCCGACAACGTGGCCGAGATACTTGGTCGGTGAGATCACGGTGTCCGACGCCGGCACATAAGCGACCCAAGGATTGCCGAAGCGGGCCTCGGTGGTGAACTTGGCGATGGCCTCGACCGACCCCGGCTCGGGGGTGTCTGGGGCATAGGGGTTCTTAACTTGAGACTGAGGGGCCGCGGCAACGAGGATCGCACCCGTCAGGAACGGCAGGAAGAGCCGGGCAAGACGACGGATTCTGTTCATGGATTCACTCCTGTTCATGCTGGCAAGGATACGTTTTGCGCCGGTTGAGGTCAAGAGGTTATGGGTCAAATTGACATTTTTGCATCCGGTCAATATCCTTGGGCATGCGTCTTTTCGGCCAGCTCAACTCCCAGCCGAGCAGCTGGGTTATGATCCGGTTTCGATGGAGGCAATAGTGAAAAAACATCGACTCTTTGTTCTGGGCGCCCTGCTGACCGTCCTCTGTGCCGGCCTTCAGCCGGTCGAGGCATCGGTTCCCGGAGATCAAACCAAGCCGGCCGCACCGGATATCCAGGCCCTCGACAGCTTCATCGCCGGAGAGATCAAGACCAAAGGCCTCGTCGGACTGTCGGTGGCCATCATGATCGACGGCAAGGTTGCGCTGGCCAAGGGCTACGGGCTGAGCGCCCTGGACGGCGCCGCCGTGACCCCGGAGACTCCTTTCGCCATCGGCTCGATCACCAAGCAGTTCACCTGCGCCTGCGTCCTGAAGCTGGCCGAAGCGGGAAAGCTCTCAGTGAACGACAAGGTGGCCAAGTATTACCCCGGCCTCACGCGCGCCGCCGATATCACTCTTCTCGACCTGATGAACCACGTCTCGGGATACCCGGACTACTACCCGCTCGATTTCACCGACCGCCGCATGTTAAAGGAGATCTATCCGGACGACCTTATAAAGGAGTATGCGGGAGGCAAGCTGGACTTCGAGCCGGGAAGCCGGTATTCCTACAGCAATACGGGTTTTATCATCCTTGGCCGCGTCGTCGAAAAAGTCAGCGGCCGACCCTTCGGAAAATTCCTGGCGGAGGAGATCCTCAAGCCGTTGGGACTCAACCACACTCTCTACGAGCCCGACCCGAGCCAGGCTGGGATCGCCCGGGGTTACACGACATTTGCCTTGAGCAAACCGGAACCCGCGATAAACGAGGCGAAGGGATGGATCGGCAGCGCCGGCGCGATCTATTCGACAGGATCCGACCTGGCGACTTGGGATCTGGCGCTTGTCAGCGGCAAAGTTGTCAATCCGGCTTCTTATAGTCTGATGACGACACCCCGCCTGCTCTCCGACGGCCGGTTCAGCTTCTATGGGTGCGGGCTGAGTTGGTCCATTCGCAACGCCAGGACCGTGCTCTCGCACGGGGGAGCTGTAGCGGGGTTTGTGGCGATGAACACGACTGTTCCCAGCACCCGGTCGGCAGCGGTTCTTCTCTCCAACTATGACAGCGGAGAAGTGAGTGCTATCTTTAATAAGCTTGTAGAAGCCATGAACCCGGCTTCGACAACTTCCGTTCCGGCCATCACTGGCCTATCCGCGGCCGAGGCGCACAAGCTGATGCTCAAGTCTTTCCAGGAGGGGAGGGTCGACCGTTCGCTCCTCGGCGATGAGTTCAACTGGTACCTGACCGACAAGAAACTCCAGGGCGCCTCCGAGAGGCTCAAGACCTACGGTGAACCGACCAAGGTGGACGTCGAATCGACCTCCGAGCGCGGCAGGATGGAGGTCTCGCGGACGCGCTTCACCTTTGCCAACGGCGTCCTGAGGGGAACGATGTACCGTACGCCCGACGGCAAGATCCAGCAGTTCTTCGTCTCGAAAGACTGAGGCTTTATTCCGGGTTTGACGGCGGGCTACTTGATGAGGTGGGCCTGCAGCCGGATCTCCGGCCCCCCGGCCAGCGCCTTGGAGACAGGGCAGCCTTTCTTGGCTTCCTGGGCGTGCTTCTGCAAGTCTGATTCCGTTAGATTGAGGACTTCGGCTTGTGTGTCCAGCTCGATCAGAGTGATCGTCGGACCCTCTCCCAGGTGGACCGTGGCAGTGGTGGCGACGCGCGTCGGCGTGAATCCCGCCTTGGTCAACAGCGCCGCCAGGAACATAGAGAAACAGCCGGCGTGGGCCGCGCCGACCAACTCTTCCGGATTGGTGCCAGTGCCTGATTCAAAGCGCGAGGCATATGTGAAGGGGCCTTCGTATCCGGTCTTGCCTACCTTCATGGTGCCGGAGCCTTCCCGTAAAGTGCCCCTCCATTCCGCGGTCGAAGTTCGAATCGCCATACTCTCCTCCCTTTTATAAGTAGATGATTCTTTGAGTCCTTTGGATTATACCCAACTCGACGGCCGGAGTACAGGCGCCCTCTATCTCTTAATCGGCCAGGATGGCGGCCCGCAGGCTATCTTCTAGATTCGCCTTCTCCTCAAATGCTTTGGCCTTCCATCCCGGAGAGATCCGGTCCAAAAGCATGGCTTGGGCCGCGCCGCTCAGGTAAAAACGGAGGTCTCCCGTTTGGCCGCCGAGGCCTCTTCTCAGCCGGCCCAAATCTGCAGGCCAGAAGGGATGGCCTGACCGATAACTGGCATAGGCCGTTTCTTTCGCCCGGGACGCGGCGAGCTCATAGATCCGGACTTCAGCATACTTTGCCAGCCCCTCCAGCCATTCAAGCTCACGTTCGTAGGAAATGAGCTCCGGGTCGAGGAGAATTTGCCTTCGGCGCGACTCCCGGATATCCAAGAATTTTCTAGCCAGACCGGAAATCGTAGTCACCTCCTTGGCTCTTAGCGCGTCGGCAAGGGTTTCTCCTTCACTATTCCAAGCGGCGGAAAACGCCGGGTCTTTGTAAGGGTATCTCTCTTCGAATTTGTAAACGCTCATGGCTCTCGCAAAACGCTGCGGCGCTAGAGTCGCTTGGAAGGCATGGAAAACTTCGTGGAGCATGATCACGACGTGAAATTCCCGACTCAGCCGGAATGGAATCTTGCTATTCATCAGTTCCAGAGTGCCTATGCTTGCGGCCCACCGTGTTCCCACAGCAACCGCAAAAGATTGAGGATTCTGGGCGGGGCGCCGGTGATAAGGTCGTCCCAGGAAATCATCACCTTTGACGACTTGCCAGGGGGACGGCGGCTCCAACTCCCCGATAAGAAATTCATAGCGCTCATTATAGAGGATGATGGGGAGAGCCAGGCGGCTCAGGCCGGGCCATACTTGATCACCCAATTCGGTTTTTAGACGCAGGACTTCAGCGATCTCTGCTTTATCAGCAGTGCTCAGCACTTCGGAATCCAAGGGAGAAGCCTGGACTGCGGCCGCACTTGTCATTGGCTCCGAAAGCAGCCAACAAAAAAAAGCGGCCATCAGGAGGAACGTAAAACATCCCGTCTGAAATCCGGATTTTTTCATTTCCGGCGCAGCGCGGGCAAGACCACGTGAGAGGGAGAGGCGGAGTTCCGCTCGACGGTGAGGACCGGAGCGCCCTCCTTGGGATACCTGTCCTTGAGCGCATCGTCGTGACCGGCGATCGCGATCCGGATGGAATGCCCTTTTTTAAAAACTGTCGAGATCGGGAACAGGGTGATGGCGACCTCCGCGGTCTCGCCGGGAACGAGAGGCAGGGCGTCCGCTCTTTTGTAAGTGTGATAGACGCCGAGCGGCACGTACGGCGCCGTCGCGGGGTCGGCCGTTTTTCGATGGATCGCCCGAAGCAGTCCCTCGGTCAGGTAGGAAACGCGGCCGTCCGGGCCCACGTCTTCAAGATAAACGTAGAAGGCCCCGTCCTCATGAGTGGAAGCCACATGGAGCGTCGCCGTCGGGCTTCCCGTCACCTCGAGGTCCTCGGCGAGCGGAGCGGAGGTGTAGGTGAGGAGCTTCCTATCCTCGTCCCTGCGGTCTCCATAGCGGACGGGCATGCCCATCTGGCTCATCCACCGGTTCTCGTTGCCGGTGGTGGCCGTGAAATCCACCGTGTAGCTATCGCTGCCCTGGCCGTCGGTTCCCGGATCCATGGTCAACTTTTTATCAGGCGCCAGATACCAGGTCTCGTTGACGATCCCCTCAGGAGGCCAGACGGCGGTTTCCCTCCAAGTGTTGGCCACATAGGTGAAATAGATGATCCGGCGCTCTTCCCTTCCCTCTCCCGTCCCTTTCAGATGACGGTCGAAATACTCGAAGAAATCATCCTTCGCCAGTTCACTTCCTCCCGGATACTCGGGGGAATTCTCGCCGAACGGGTTGACGAACTCGTTCTGGGGATGCCCGGCCGGGAGGAGGACGACTTTCTGGGGTGTGTTGAAGGTCAGAAATTTCTCGAGAGCGCCTTCGGCGACTCCGGCGTCCAGCCAGCCGGCCCGGGTGTTGGTGTTCACCTGGGCTTTCTCAATTTGGTCCCTGTACTCATAAACGCTGACGTCCTCGAACCCCACGCCCTCACCTTGCGACAGCTCTGAATCCTTGAACTCCATAAGCCGGACGATGTCTTCCACACTGGGTGTGAGCTTATGGTCCTCGAGCGCCTGCTTGAAGATGGCCCGGTCTTTCCCTTTTGGACGCTTTAACCCTCTGGTCAGGGACCGGAGATAGAGCGTTTCAAAAAACGACAATTTTTTACCCGAATCGATGCTCATGACCTTGGCAAAGTCATTCTCGTCCATGGCCTTGACCATCGCGCCCCAGATGCGGACGAATTCCGAGGAGCCGAGGCCTCCCGGCTTCACTGTTTGTCTGTAATCATCGAAATCGGGGGCCTTGGGATAGACGGCTTTCAGCGCCGCCCTCAAGGTAGCGCAGGCCATGTCCGCGGTCGTGCCCGAGTAAGAGGCTCCGAATGCGCCGACTCTCTGGTTCGACCAGGGTTGGCGAACGACCCAGTCGATAGCCACCCCCATGGCCGCGACCTCGTTGGGCGGATATTCGCCGAGCCGGGGGCCGCTCGACTGACAGGAGCCCGGGGATTGGACCCAGACAAACGCATACCCGTTGTCAAGGGTGCGCCGCGCGCTCCGGTAGTTGGGGTTAGGGCTTAAGGAATAGGTTTCGAACACTCTGGCCAGCCAACCGGGCTCCATCTGTCCTGAATAGCGCGAGGTCGTCATCAGGGTCGGGATCTTTTCATCCGCCTTCAGACCGGGTGGCAGCCAGGCGCTGATCCAGACGTTGGTCTTCTCATCCAACGGCAGGTAATGCGTGCTGTTGATAGGGAATCCGGCCGGCGTCTTTTTCCTGGCATAATCAGGCGCCAAGACGATGCCGACGATGACCAGGATGATGACGAGCGCGATCAAGCCGGCAAAAACGCGTCCGGCCTTCTTCAGGATCGAAGTCTTCTTGGGGGATGGCATGCTTCATTCCCTCCCGGAAATGGATTGTCCGCACCCATTTAATCCATAATCGTTCCCCACTTCAAGCGGCTCATTTCTTTTGTAGAGGCGAGGGGTATAGGCGGAGAAGGTCATCCGGAGGCGAGCGGGCAGGGTTCCTCGAAGAGGAGAGCGAGCCGAGGAAATAAGCGAATTTCCCTCGCCGGGGGAAATTCGCGGGCCTTCGAGCCTATACCCCGAGCCTCGGCTTGACAGGTGTTCTTCGGGAGTGATAAGAGCGGAATAATAAAGTCATGGCTGACGAAGACAGAGCCGGGGAACTGCGGCGGGGGTTCCCCCTGGCCAGGGAGCGCGATGCCCAGGCGTTGGAGGCCGAGCGGGTCTATCTCCGGGAGGTCAATGGCCGCCCTGGTCTGCTCCGCCGCTGGCAGGGCTACTGGAAGTTGACCGGCCCTGGCTGGCTTCAAAGCGCCATTACCCTGGGGGCAGGCTCGGCCGGCTCGACAATTCTCGCGGGCGCGGCTTTCGGCTACAAGCTCCTCTGGGTCAACCCTCTGGCCATGTTTCTGGGCGTCGTCGTTTTCTCCGCAATCGGCCGGCAAACCCTTCTTACTCGCGCCCGGCCCTACGATGTCTTCTGGAAACGGCTCCATCCCGCACTGGCCCTTTTTTGGGGCCTGGCGGTCTTTGTGTCTTCGATCGTCTGGCAATTCCCGCAGTACTCGCTCGGCACGGAGGTCCTCAAGGATATCCTCTCGGTCGCGGGCCTCTCGGTCCCCAGGCTGCCCATCGTCCTCGTCCTGCTTGCGGCCTCGACCGCAGTCTGCTGGAGCTACGGCCGCGGCAACCGCCGGGCCCGGCGGACCTTCGAACAGACGCTCAAATACATGCTTTTCTTCATGGTGGGTGCTTTTTTCCTAGTCGTCATCAAGACCGGCATCGACTTCAAGGCCCTGCTCGGCGGCCTCTTCAGGTTTCACATCCCGGGAACGAAAGAAGGAGTCTCGCTGGTCCTCGGCCAGCTCGGCGCCGCCGTCGGCGTCAATATGACTTTTCTCTTTCCCTATACGCTGTTGGCGCGAGGGTGGGGCAGGGAACACCTGCGCCTCAAAAACTTCGACCTCTCCATCTCCATGTTTCTGCCGTTCGTCCTGGCTACGAGCTTTGTCACCATCGCCTGCGCCAATACGCTTTACGCGCGGGGGATCCAGGTCCGCGGAGCGGTGGACGCCGCCCACGCCCTGGAGCCTCTCATCGGGCTCACCCTCGGCCGGGTCGTCTTCTCTCTGGGAATCCTGAGCATGTGCTTCACGACAATGGTGCTGGAGATGCTGATCTGCGGGCTCGTCCTCAGCGAGATGCTGGGGTTCGAGCTCCATGGTCTCGCTTATAAGGCGTCAACGATGCTGGCCAACATCGGCGCGCTGGGCGCCTTCGCCTCACTCCCCTTTTGGGTGCCCGTGGCGGCCTCGTCTCTCAATCTCGTCATGATCCCGGCGGCTTACCTGGGGTTCTTCCTCCTCCACAACAGCAGAAGCTACTTGGGAGAGGATGTCGTGCGCGGCCCGAGGGCGGCGGTTTGGAACGCTCTCCTCGTCCTGGCCATCCTAGTCGTGGCTGCCGGGGCTATGGCCAAAATTTTATCGTTCTTTTAGCCGCTTACCGAAAAAGTCCAGCAAGCTCCCCAGGTCGATTTCGTGCCCGCCCGGATGTACGGCCAAGCTGACACCATCTGTCTTTCCCATGTCGGAATAGATCGAACGGATCTCTTTCAAGGCCAGGCGGGCCAGAGGGACCACGAACATGGTCGGATCCTCAGCCAACCCGTTCTGGCACTGGAGCGGGCGCGGGGCGATGAGCGAGTAGATGTCGGCGAAATCGACGAGCTCCCTCAGCCCCTCGAACTTCCAGCATAGGCAATGGCCATGCTCCATCTGGTCCATGACGGTCAAGAAGCCGGCGCTGACGCAGGCGGCCACCCGCTCGTCCATGGCTGCCAGCCACATGGCCATCTCGCCGCCGAGGGATAGGCCGGCACAGCCGATGGCGGCTTTGTCGACGTCAGGCAGCGATCCCAGATAGTCGATGCAGCGCCGGACATCCCAGAGCCGTTCGCCCAGGAGCGTCCGTCCGGTTTCGTAGACCTCATGTTGGCCGACATCGGTGGCGATGGTCACATAGCCGCTTTCGGCGAGGGCAGCGGCGAACCCCTTGTAGACATTGGACTTGTCGTAGACGACATGGCGCGAGCCCCCGTGGCCATGAATGCAGACGACGACGGGATGCGGGGGCGCGCCGGAGCGCGGAAGCGTCACGGCCGCCCTGATCCGCCGGCCCCGTGTCGAGTTGAGCTCGACCTCCTGGAAGACGTATTTCGGCCGCTCTTCCGAGCTGATAATTCGCGCA
>Ga0153915_10006936_pt1 | contig 10656 bp, 5 predicted proteins | sample Opewatmetagenome_2_FD_107003 | JGI IMG/M metagenome (GOLD analysis project Ga0153915, IMG submission 107003) | Freshwater wetland microbial communities from Ohio, USA - Open water 3 Core 3 Depth 3 metaG | ecosystem: Environmental > Aquatic > Freshwater > Wetlands | place: USA: Ohio, Lake Erie...
CATTGCTTTTGGGCAGGTTCCCGATGAAGTTCTTGAGCAATATGCCGGAATACAGATGAAGCTGAACAATTATCCTGCGGCTATAACTTTGTACGATACTCTTGTTGCAAAAACCGGCAATTCGGCTTATGATAAACTAAGGGCAAAAGCATATTTAATCAGCGGCGATTCAATCCGCGCGGCATCTGAGTTTGAAAGACTTGTTCAGGATAATCCGAACGACGTTGAATTAAAAGTATATCTTGCCGATTCGTATGTAAAACTCGGGAAATATGATGAAGCAAGAAAACTATATAAAGAGACTTTGGCTTCAGCTCCTGTGGAGTTTGCGGTTGAAGACAAACTAAGCGATCTTCCTCCTGAACCGGGAACGTTTAGAAGTTTTATGCATTCATTTACGACGGATATCTTTTCGTATCTCGATATTACGCCCGGCGCTTATTATTATTCCGATAATTTAGAATTTGATTATTTTAAAGGGGGCATTGCGGGTGAAACAAGCCTGAATCATTCTATTTCGATCGGAGGGAGTTATTCAAAAGGTTTGTTCTCAAATTCAAGCAAATCGGTAAATTTTACGGAATACAAAGGAAGCATTACAATAAAGACGAGCGGAAGAACCTCTTTCGGATTCAGTTACGGAATTATGTCTCTTGAAGGAATTGAAGATCAGCCTGTTATAAATGCATTTATTAAATTTGAAGATAAAGAACAACTTCAGGCTTCGTTGAAATATGCTATGGCAGACGGCGCGGCGCTTTTATGTTCTCCCGATCTTGTGACAAACAGAATAAGGACGCATAGTTTCAGGCTTGATGCATTGTATAACTATGAAGATAAATTGAAGGTATTCGGTTATTACCAGCTCTTTATAACTGAAAAATCGAGTATTTATTATAATAAAGAATATGAACTTGTAAAAGGGAATGTCGGCAATTATTTCATGATACGGTTCGGAAAATCTTTCTATAACGGTTTCTTTGCAGGTTATGAGTATTTATACAGCGACTTTAAATATACTCTGGAGATTTATTATACGCCGGAGGAATTTAATTCTCACAGTTTATGGGGCGAATGGGAGATTGCCAAAGATTACGAATGGGAACTGTATCTCGGAGGGAAAATAGGATATATTCCGCAGGCCGATTATGTGGTAAGAGAAGCAAATTTCAAGATTATTTACAAATTGACAAATAATTTTAGATTAGGTATAAATGGATTTATTAATAATACTGAACGCAATAATTCTGCTTTTAAATCCAGTATTATTAATGCAAACATTTATTGGTCTTTGTAAACGTTGTTCTTTTAAAGATAATTCTTAAACGATATGTTTAACTATTTTTCTTGAAAGGAGTTAAAATAAAATTTATATTTGTTTTTAATTGCCGTTATTTTGTTTTTACGGCAAGATGAAGCGAAAATTTGAAAGTAATATTGTTTAATAAAATAAAATATATTTTAAACCTTAACAATATGAACAAAAAATAAGCAGAATGGATAAAGGGCCTAAAATAAATAAGTACCAGATTGCTCTTGATAACAGGGAAATTAAACCTCCTCAAAGGCATGAAGAACATGAAAAGAAACGGGCTATTTATATAAGCGGTTTCCTTTCGGTTTTGTTTCTGGTAATTATCCTTGTCACTCTTCCGCTGACGGTTCTTTCATGGAGCGGCCTTTTTGTTTATTCATCCATTGTTTCGCTTGTCATATTCCTGTTCGTTCTTCTCTTCAGGTATTTTTCTACTCTTATACTTGCATATTTATATATTGTAAAATACACAGTGCAGGATAAAGATGGTTATTATCCTTTTGTATCCATTCTTGTGCCTGTGTATAATGAGGAAAAAGTTGTAAGGTCTTCCGTTGAATCGCTTCTCGAAATTGATTACCCGAATTATGAGATAATAATAATAAATGACGGTTCATCCGATAAAACAGCGGCCGTTGCCGAAACTCTGGTAGGTTACCATAGGGGTAGAACATCGCTGGTTAAGGTTTCTCTTATAAATAAGGCGAACAGCGGAAAGGCCAAGTCTCTTAACGCCGGTATCCAGTATTCGCAGGCTCAGTTTGTTTTATGCATGGACGGCGATTCGCAGTTGTCGTCAAATTGCCTCCGGATGGGGATGAAACATTTTACCGATCCTTCAATTGGAGCCGTTGCGGGAAATGTTAAAGTTCACAACAGGAAAAAAATGCTTGCCGATCTTCAGGCTCTTGAATACCTGGAAGGATTGAATATGGCGCGCAGCGCGCAGGGATTTGTTAAAATGGTAAACATTATTCCCGGCCCGATGGGTATTTTCAGAAAATCCGCATTGCGCGATGCAGGATTTTATTCGAGCGATACATTTGCCGAAGATGCCGATGTTACTTTGAAAATTCTTGCCAAAGGATGGAAAATTGAATATGAACCGAATGCAATTGCATATACCGAAGCTCCTGAAACAATACATCAGTTATTGAAACAGAGGTACCGCTGGACACGCGGCATCCTCCAGGCTATCAGAAAACATAAGAAACATCTATATAATCCGACCGTAAATTTTACGAATACACTGATATTATGGTCGATGTTTTATGAATCCCTTGTATGGCCTGTAATGAATATTTTCGTAAATCTTTTTTTCATTACAGTAGCTTTGTTTTATGAAAAATCGATATTTATCTTTTTGTGGTGGATGGGTATAGCGATACTCGATATTATGGCCGCCGTGTACTGTGTGGCGGCGGAAAAAGAGGATTTCAGGCTTGTTCCTTATGCAATTATTTACAGAATGATTTTTGTTCTTCTGATTGATATTACAAAAGCAATGGCTACTGTTGAGGAGTTCCTTGGTATTCAGATGACTTGGGGCAAACTTGAAAGGAAGGGGATTGCCCCTATTTCGGATGGAAAAAAAGCGGTTCCCGTTTCAACCGCTATTAGATAAAAATTTATAAGTGAGGTTATAATGGAATTAATACCTATCCTTTCGTTAATTATATTGGTGGCTACAATATCTACCTTTATGCTTGCAGTAGGCGCCTATATTTTATATAAAGTAAGAGAGAAAAAAGGAAAAGTTGCGCAGGCTCCTCAGCCGGCTACAGTGCCGGCTGAATTACTGGCTCCGGCTCCTATGTATGCCGAACAGCAGGCTCCTCAGCCGGCTTTAAGAAAAACGTTTATTGAACAGCCTTATAAGGAAGGGGGAGAATTTCCTCAGCCGGCGTTCCCTCCGCAGCAGGAAAGAATGCAGGCGGGCCCCGAACTTAAACCTACTTACGTTTCGCAGACTCCAAGTTTTCCAGAATCGAGATACCAGCGTTCTACATCGGACGGCTTTTCTTCCGATCAGGAAAAAGGGGGAAAGAAAAAAATGCTCCGTTATACGAGCGATGGTTATATAGAGCCGTCGAAAGAAGAAAAAAAAGAGGAAAGCCTTAAGTGGCGGTAAGAAAACAAAAAAGTTTTAAGGTTAATTACCTTATTATATTCTTAAGCGGATTGTTTCTGCTTATCAGCGGAATACTTGTATTCATGCTGATTGTTAAAAATATCTACGGTAATTACGAGCTTAAGGAAATTCTTCCTACGAGAGAGAATCTTAAATTTCTTGCATACGATAAAGAAAAAAAAGCCGCAATACTTTATTCAAAGTACACCGAAAATATGCTTCAGCCTGCCGGAAACCCATGGCTTAAGGATAACGTCGATTCCTGGGAGCGTTATTTAAAAAACTCTATTAAAATACCTTATGACATAATTGATGATTCCACTATTGAAAACGGCAATCATATGAAGTATAAGGTCATTATTCTGCCGGGCTCTAAATCCATAAGCGACAGGGAAATTGTGCAGATTAAAAAATATATTGAAAAGGGGGGAAGCGTTTTTGTAACCGGAGGTATTGCCACTTATTCCGATGAAGGTAAATGGAGAGGCTGGAATTTCTTTACTGAAGTTTTCGGCATGAATTTCAACAGGGAAATAAAACCTGAAGAGACAAATCAGCTTAAGGTGCATACTTTAAGAGGCAATCTTCCTCTTACGGGGGGAATACCGACTGGATATAATCTTAAAATTGCAACGTGGGACAGGCCTATTTATGCCGAAGTGCTCGAACCGAGGACTACACAGGTTAGCTTCTGGTACGATTTCAGGCACGAAGCAGGGCTTGTTATGGAGGAAATTAGAAAAAGCGCCGGAATTGCTTCCGGTTCTTACGGAAAAGGAAGATTCGTTTGGTTCGGGTTTGAAATTAATTCTGTTTACGGCGGCGAGCAGGAAGACAACATATATTTCGAAAAACTTCTTATCAATTCGATTAACTGGCTTACTTACAGCCCTACGGCATATATTAAAGACTGGCCTGCGAATTACGATGGCGCGGCAATTATTGTTCCTACTGTTACTTCCGAAGAAGAGAACATCAATAATATTACCGGAATTTTAAGAAGCGAAAAAATTTCAGCTAACTTCTTTATTAGTCCCGCTGTTGCAAAGCGGAATAAAAATATTGCCTCATATTTGAATAAGAACGATAGCATAGGGGTAATTCTCGATATAGGTTATTTAACCTCGGCTGAGGATACGATAAATAAACTAAAAAGCAAAGAAGAACAGTTTACCGTAGTAAAAGAAGAAAATTATAATCTCTTTGTTAATAATAAAATGCATACAAATGCAATTATGCCTCTTTACGGCTATTACGATGAAAATACGCTTCAGGCAATGGCTAATGAAGGGGTTGAATATCTCGTTACGGATTCTCTTACAGACCGTTCTGTTCCTAAATTTCAAGTTAGAAACGGCAGGATAATGATGGTTGTAACCAAGACTGCGCGCGATGATTATGATGTTATACTTAAGAAAAAATTAACTAATGCCAATTTTCAATTTTACACTTATAAAGAAGATGTTGACCGGCTTCTTTTTGAAGGCGGGCTTCTGGTTTTGAAGTTTCATACGGATGCACAGCTTAAACCGGAATACGCAGGGGTTGTGAAAGACCTGATTTCGTATATGAGAAGTAAAAAGATATGGATTACCGACCTCGGCCAGCTTAAAACCTGGTGGAAGAAGAAAGAAGGAGTTGAGGTAAGGCAGGAGAACAGAAGCGCGCGCCGTATTGCAGTTCAGGTGAATAATCCTACTGAAAAAACTTCGGAGAAATTTATTGTGCATATCAATCTGAATAAAAGGGTGGCAAACGTTGTCATATCTTCTGATATTATTAATACCAAGATACCGAAATTCGATCTTCTTAATAACGATCAGACTCTTTACCTTTATATTGATGAAATGGTGCCTCATGAAACGAGGTCGCTTGTAATAGATTTTGACAATATTGTAAAATAACTTAATAATCGATATTATTATAAAATAAATTTTGCGAGATGCATTTGAAAATTGAAAAGAAAAAGGTTTATAGTGCGCTTCTCATTTTATTTTGCGCATTAATGATAGTTAGAACCGGGTGCGTGGAATCGGTAACAGACAGCACAAGCACAAGCACTGCAGCTCCCACAATTGAAATATCTTCGCCTCTTACAGGGGATACGGTTTATGTAGGCGATAATGCTATAACTTACACTGCTACAGACCCTTCGGGGGAAGGAATTACAAGCTATGAAGTATTTATAAACGGAACCTCTACCAGTTTATTTGAAGTAGGTTCAAGCAGCACTACAAGCATCGATATTTATCTTCAGATACCGGAAACATTTCTTTCACAGAGAATTAAATATTACGTAATTGTATATTCAAGTTCGGGAAAATACAAAAAGAGCTCCGAACAGACTAATCTGCTTGTCAGACCGGCTCTTCCGAAGGCTCCGGGCAAATTGAGGATTGCAAAGGAAAGCGATACCAAATTCAATCTTACATGGGTTGACAGTTCCGATAATGAAAACAGATTTGAAGTATGGCGTAAAGACGGGCTTTCGGGAACCTATAAGCTTTTAAAGTCCCTCTCTGAAAATCAATTCTATACCGAAGATATCGTGTCATCGGTTTATACTATTTATTTCTACAAAGTAAGAGCGGGGCATTCTACAGGGGTTTCGGAATTTAGCAATGAAGTAAATTCATTTATCGCCCCTTCAAATTTGAAAGCCACATCAACCGCGGTTACAACAGTTCAATTATCGTGGACTGATAATTCGGCTTTTGAAAGCGGTTTCCGGGTTGAAAGAGCGCTTGTTTCAGACAGCAGTTATGAGTGGATTGGGAGAACCCTGACTAATGTTACCACTTATTCCGATTCCACTGTTCTTGCAGGAACTGCTTATGTTTACAGGGTTGCGGCTTATACGGAAACTGCTACTAGCCCGTATTCTAGCACAGTGAGTATAACTACTCCCGATGTTGAAACTCCTCCTTCTTTACTGACTGCCGATTTTAATTATTCAACAAGAAAAGTTGTTCTTAACTGGACTTCTTCGAATTACAGCACTACATATATCGAAAGAAAGACCGGCTCATCGGGCAAATTCTCCCAAATAGCTTCAATGAGCAGTGTGCTTACCACTACATATTCCGATTCTACCGTAAGCCAGGGGCTTCTTTATTATTATAGGGTTAGGGAATTAAGCAGCTCAGGGCTTTATTATACCGAATATTCCAATATTGATACGGTCTATGTGCCCTATATGGCTCCCGTAACTCCTACAAACCTTACTATAGGTAAAGTTTCCGATTATCTGTACAGCTTTGTATGGGACGACAATTCCGATGATGAAGATGGATTTAAACTATACCGGAAAATAGGCTCTACTGGTTCATGGGAGTACGTATATACATTCGACGCAAATTATCATGCCGGCTCTGTTACCGTGCCCAGTTCAAGCGCTCTGTTCTCTTTTAAAATTACGGCATACAAAACTGTATCGGGCGTTACTTACGAATCGGATTACTCAAATGAAGTAAGTACTTCGGAATTGGGAACTTGGGCGTTATCGCTCGTATCGGTTACTTCAAGTTCTGTTAAGGTAAAATGGCTCGATAATTATACCGATGAAGTATTCTTCAGCCTTGAAAGAAAGATTGAAGGAGGAACTTATGCGCAGGTGGCTTTAATTACTGCCTCCAGCGGCTCAGGGTCGTATGTAACTTATACCGACATCGATGAAGACCTTCTTCCGGGCATAACATATGTATATAGAGTACGCGCTGTCTTTAATATCGGCTATTCAGGTTATTCCAACGAGCTTAGCGCAACAACAAGTGTATTATAGATATGGATAAGAAAAACAGTATGGAACATGATATTCAGAATAGCGCTCTTGAAGGGAACAGAATAAAGGTCTTTACCGCCGATATTCAGGAAGTTGTTAAAGACGAAGCTATTATAGAGGTTATAAAAAAAATAAAATCCAGTTTCCCGTTTACTTTCATAGAAAAATCGAATATCCAGAGAATGATTAATAAACTGGATGATTTTTTCTGGATAAAGGAAATAAACGGAAAATACATTCTTACAAACGAAAAGTTTGCCAAATCGATAGGGGTGCGCACTTCGCAGCTTGAGAATAAGTTCGAAATTGATTTTATTCCCCCTTTCCAGCGTAATATGTTCAATATAATGAATACCTATATTATTGATACCTCAAATTCAGTAATTCTTGAAGGGCTTGGCACTCCTATTTTTTCAAATCTTTCACTTGATGAACAGATTATCCAGTTCCCTCTTCTTGATGTTGATAATAAAGTTGTAGCTATTGTAGGAATTTCCGCCCGTAAAAAGGAAGAGAAAGCTAAAGAAAGTTCTCCGGCTTCAATTTGTTTTGAAGCGATGCTTGAGGATTTTAAAGAACCCGCCCTTATGGCAGGCAGGAAAGGAGAAATAATCGGTTTTACCGGAGGCTTTGCCGAAACTCTCGGCATTAATGAAGCCTATAAAGGAAAAAGCCTTGAAGAAATATTCGACTCTAATTTTATCAAGAAATATAAGGAATTTCTCGATAGGATAGATGAAAGCGAGGAACATCCTTTAACGGTTGACAGCGGCGGCAAAAAAATTAAAACAGTTCTTAAATTTAAAAAGCATTTTGATAATTCGGGAATAATACAAGCTGTTCAAATTACTTTTCCTCCAATTACAAATCAATCACAAACAGAAGCTAAAAGCGCTATGTATGATTTAATAATGCAAACGAACCCGGATGCGATTTTCATTTATGACATTGATAATCTTAAATTTCTTGAAGTAAATGACGCGGCTGTAAAAATGTACGGGTATAAAAGAAATGAGCTGCTTAATATGGACCTGACCGACCTATATGCTCCTGAAGACATTCAGACTCTTATTGAATCGTCCGATTCGAAGAATTTATCGGGCGCTTTTACAGGTCCCTGGCGCCACAAGAAAAAAGACGGTTCCTCGGTTCTTGTGGAAATCAGCAAAGCGTCTCTTGAGTATAAAGGGAAAAGAGCGCATATAAATATTGTGCGCGATATAACCGATAAAATTGAAAACGCCAAGAAGATTCAGTTCTATCAGGCCGCTTTTGAAAGTTCCGGCGATCTTATTTTCTTTACCGATAATGACGGCTTTATTACTTATGTGAATGATCAGGTTTCCAAAATTCTGGGCTATTCCAAAAAGGACCTCGAAAAAAGGCCGTTTCTTAGCCTTGCAGTCGATTCCGACAGGGCAAAAGTTAATAAGGAAATCTTTCATTCGGGAGTTAAAAAACCGGTATCGGTTTCTTTATGCCTTAAGAATCATTCAAACGATCAGGTGTTTACCGAAGTTTTTGCTAAACCAATTTTAAATTTTGACGGAGGAATTGATTCCTTTATCCTCATTATCAAACCGATGGAAGAGGAAAAAACTTCTGCCGCAAAAACCGGCCAAACGGGTTCTGCTATTAATGCTTCATTCCTTTCAAATGTATTTCATGAAATATTAACCCCTATTAATGTAATCCTCGGTTTTACACAAGAACTTTACGAAAGCATCGGCGCTCCGAACAGCGAGCAGAAAGAAGTATCGGAAATTATTAAAGAGAACCAGAAACTGCTTCTCCAGATTATGGATAATGCGGTTGAATATACATCTTTGGAACAGAATGTTCTTGAAATTAAACCTGAAAGTATCCGCTTTACCGAAATTATTGAGGAATTGAAGGATAACGTCAAAAAAGCCGCGGGGGATAAGGAAGTTGAACTGACTTACGGCAGAATTTCGTCTTCTCTTTCATTTGATACCGACCAGCAGAGATTCCTATCGCTGCTTACCCTTCTTCTTAAATTTGCAATTCAGCTTACGAAGGAAAAAAACATTTATCTTTCAGCATACGCTTATGAAGATGAAACTTTCCTTGTAAGCATCAGGGATCAGAAATCGTCTATTTCTCCTATTCTGCTTAAAGGGCTGCAGGAGATATTTACAGACGATGAAAACAGCGTAAGAAAACATCTCGGCTTTTCAAGATTCTCGGTTAGGCTTGTGCAGAAACTGGTTGAACTTCTTGCAGGGAGAATTGAAGTCGTTAAAAAGTCAGGTCAGCCGGTTGAATATGCCATTATATTTCCTTTTAAGCTTAATGTTAAAGAAGCCCAGGCTTTAAAAGAAAAACCGAAGAAAGCGGAAGAGAAAATTATTGATTTTGAAGAGGAAGAAATAATTCATCCGGTTAAAGAAATTGAAGAAAAACCGAAAGAAGTTACTGCCGAAAAAGAACCGCCTGTAAAGAAAAAACATGAACTGCATAAACCGGAAGATAAATCGAAAATTGAATTCAGCGAGCTTTCCTGCATTTATCTTGAAGATCAGGTCGATTCGCAGATCCTTTTCAAATCGCAGATGAAGGATTTGAAGAGAATAGATTTTGCAGAAAGTTTCGAAAAAGCTCTTCCTTATCTTAAAAACAATAAATATAATTTTATTGTTATGGATATTAATCTTCAGGGGGAATATAACGGGCTTGACGCTTTAAGGATTATACAGAAAATGCCCGCATACGAAAAAATTCCTATTATTGCCTGCACGGCGTATCTGCTCCCCGGCGCTAAAGAGAATTTTATTGCCGCCGGATTTAAGGATTTTATATCAAAACCGATTATGCGTGATAAGCTGACCGAATCATTAAAAAGAATATTAGCATAGATAATAATTTTAGTGCCTTTTATTAAGAGCCATAGCAGATGCTGTGGCTTTTTTATTTGCCGTTGCAGCAGCCGGGTGGAGTTGTAGTGTAATTTTATGTATTAATTTTTATAGCAAATAATGGTTGTTTTAAATCATAGAAAAAATAAAATAATTAATAATTGCGGTTAAAACTTAAAATAATCTAAAATAATTTTGCTGTGGATAAATAAATACCTTGACATTTTTTTTTTTATATTTATTGGTGCGGGAATAATTTAGATCAATTGAAAATGTTTTTAGCCGGCTATTATTAAAATGCGGGGGCATTCAAGAATATTTGCGCTAAACGTAATTATATATTAAAGCGTATATATGCAAAAAAATGCAGACAGAAAAACATTGTTAAGGGTATAAAATGAAATCAAAGTTGGGAAAAAAACAAAAAGGGGAGTAAATGAAAAACATACTATTATTGCTGTGCATAGCGTTTATAATATTGGGTTTCGGCAGTTGTAAAGAAGATAACCCGGTAGAGCCGGTGGCAGGAAAAAGAGATTATACATGGACTGCC
>Ga0153915_10006938_pt1 | contig 10654 bp, 9 predicted proteins | sample Opewatmetagenome_2_FD_107003 | JGI IMG/M metagenome (GOLD analysis project Ga0153915, IMG submission 107003) | Freshwater wetland microbial communities from Ohio, USA - Open water 3 Core 3 Depth 3 metaG | ecosystem: Environmental > Aquatic > Freshwater > Wetlands | place: USA: Ohio, Lake Erie...
ACGTCGCCGGCGCCCCCGGTTAGGGGAGCCGGCGGGCGTTATGCGTCCGATGGTCCGATGTTGCGCTCTTACTTTGGCACCATAGTGGCGTGGTCGAGCACGTAGACCAGGCGGCCGTCTATCTTTTTCTCGAGGTCTGTCCAGCGCTCGACGATTTGCTGGCTCGGGCCGCCGCCAATAGGCTTCAGGTCGTATGTCGCGGTGCCGACGGCCATGATCATGTCGCCGATCGGCACGTAGGAGATCTCGTTGACTACTAACTTGACCGATTCATTCTGAGCGAACATCTGGGCAATGCCGGCGCGAACGGTATCGTAGCCGCGTTGGACGTTTCCGAAGAGCACTACGATCAGGTCCGGGTTGTTCCAGAAGCAGGACATCGCACCGTCCAGGTCCTTGTGACTCATGGCCTCGGTGAACCGGTTCCCCAGTTTCTGAGCCTCGGTGAGATCAGGCTTAGTCCCGCCTGTAGTGGCACAGGCAGCAAGCATTAAGGTGCCAACGACGAAAGCGATGAGGAAAACTCGAAGCAAGGCTTTGTTCATGACTTCATACCTCCTATGCATAAAATAAAAGTTATCCTGCGATCGTTGCGACACCGTTACAGAATGCGTTACAGGAAGGTATCATTCCTTTTTTTCCGGCCCTCTGTTATGCTTATTGCAGAGGATCGAGTATGTCTCGGCTGGCCCTTTATTTTCTGGGGCCACCCCGCGTTTACCTCGACGGATCCATCGTAGAAATCCGCCGCCGCAAGGTGCTGGCCCTCCTTTCATATCTGGCGGTGACAGCGCAACGCCACAGCCGTGATGAGCTAGCCGAACTGCTATTCAGCGAGCAGGACAGGGAGCATGCCAGGGCCAATATCCGCCAAACCCTTTCTTTCTTGGGCAGCGCTATAGGAGAGGAACGCCTTGGCGCCGATCGCCACAGCGTATGGCTTCTCAGCGGCAGCGGCTTGTGGATCGACGTGGCCGAATTCCGGCGCCATCTGGAAAAAGGACGAGCGGCGGATTCGAACGGCGACCTGTCCGACGCCCAAGGCCATCTGGGCAAAGCCGCAGAGCTGTTCCGAGGGGAATTCCTTTCTGGTTTCTTTCTCAAGCACAACGTCACTTTCGAGGAATGGCAACTGGGGGAACAGGAAAGCCTGCGCCGCGAGCAGGCCTCCGTTCTCCAGCGTCTGGTGCAGATCCACGGAGCACGAGGACAATACGAACAGGCTATCGACCTGGCACGGCGATCGCTCGCCCTGGATCCCTTGGAAGAGGCTATCCATCGCCAGCTGATGCGGCTGTACAGCCTAGCGGGTCGGCATTCCGAAGCGCTCCGCCAGTACGAGAGCTGCCGGTCCGTACTGGAGCGGGAGCTGGGAGAGAAGCCAGGGGAGGAGACGGAGCAGCTACGCGAACAAATCGCTTCCCGAAAACTCCTGCCAGGGGAGGAGAAGCCACACGAGCGAGGCAGCCAAGTGCACCGGGGAGTCCCGCTGTTTCTTTTTGCTCAAGTAACGGATTTGAGGGAAGAGGAGGCCTGCCGGCAGGAAGCCCGGCTGCGGGAGGCCATCGCAGCCGCCCATGGGAAGATCCTCGGCATGGCGGGACGGATGCTGTGCGCAGTCTTTGCCGCTCCGCGGGCGGGGATCGAGGCCGCCCTGGCGGCCCAAAGCGGGGCACTGTCTGCGAGCGGCGGGGTGCGGGCCGTTCTCCTGCCGGGGAAGAGCCACCTGCAGGAAGAAACTCCCCCTCTGGCGCTTGTAGAGCGAGCGGCAATGCTCCTGGATGCTTCGCAGAGGCAGGTTTTGCTCAGTGAAGCGGCGGCGAAGCTCACTGGCGGAGCTGGGCTTCCCGAAGGCGCAACTCTACGCTGCTTAGGGACCCATCGGCTCAAGGACCTGGGCCCGGCGCAGACCATCTATCAGCTCGGACATCCGACTCTCCCGCAGGAACCTTGCACCTTGAAGACCCTTGACGACCAGCCCAACAACCTGCAGGTCCAGCCGACACCGTTCATCGGGCGAGAGGAAGAGCTTGCGGCCGTGCAGGAAGAACTTCAGCCGGAAGATGCGCGACTATTGACGCTCACCGGCGCGGCGGGGACTGGCAAGACGAGGCTCGCGCTACAGGCGGCCGCAGGACTGGCTGGGTATTTTGAACAGGGGGTTTTCTTCATAGACCTTTCGGGCCTTCGCGAGCCAGATCAGGTAATAGAGGCCATCGCTGCGGTGCTCGAGCTTCGGGAGATCGGCGGCGATGGCCGGCCCTTGCTGGAGACTCTGCAGGATTACCTGAGGGAGAAACGACTGCTGTTGCTGCTGGATAACTTCGAGCACCTGCTGTCAGCGGCGCCGCTGGTGGCCCAGCTCCTGGCGCGCTGCCCGCGCCTGAAGGTACTAGCGACCAGCCGGGAGGCGCTGCACTTGCGGTCCGAGCGGCTGTTCCCGGTTCCGCCGATGCGGCTTCCCTTCCAGGGGCAGCGCGCGGAAGTGATCAAGAGCTGCGAGGCAGTGCGACTGTTCGCCGAGCGATCAGCGGCTGTTCGGCCCGATTTCCAGCTTAGCGAGAACAACTTGGAAGCGGTGGCCGAGATCTGCGTCCGCCTGGACGGGCTTCCTCTGGCTATCGAGCTGGCCGCCACGCATATTCGGGTGCTCACGCCGCAGGCGCTCCTGGTGAGGCTCAAGAACAGATTGGAGCTGCTCAAAGAAGGACCCCGTGACCTGCCGGCGCGCCAGCAGACGCTACGGGGCGAGATCGATTGGAGCCATGAGCTGCTGGGGGAGGATGAGCGGCGGATGTTCCGGCGCCTGTCCGTGTTCCCGAGCGGCTGTACTACGGATGCAGCCGAGGCCGTGTGCCCCATGGCAGGTGAAGAGCTGAACATCCCGCAAGGCCTTTCTTCCCTGGCCGAGAAGAACTTGGTCAAGCTGACCGACCTCAACGGGGAACCCCGTTTTCGGATGCTGGAGACGATCCGCGAATACGCCCGAGAACGGCTCGCGGAAAGCGGTGAGGCCGACAACATCGAACGGCGCTTTGCGGATTATTTCCTCCAATTCGCTGAGCAGGCAGAGCCAAGATTATACGGCCCAGAGCAGGAACTGTGGTTCGGGCGGATCGAGGGAGAGTACGACAATATCCGGGCCGCACTTGCCTGGCTGCGTGACCAGGGAGCACGAGCAGACGCCCTCCGCCTAGCCGGTGCGCTGGGATGGTTTTGGTTCCGGCGGGGGCGCTTTTCGGAGGGGCAGTACTGGCTCGAATTGCTCCGTTCTCACGCCGGCCAGGATGTCCCTTCGGGCTCCAGGGCGAAAGCCGCGTACTACCTGGGCTGGATGAAGCTTTGCGCCGGCAGCTTCTGGGGAAATCCGGAAGGCAAGGAATTCTTCAGGGAGAGCCTGAGGCTTTGGCGGGAATCAGGCAACCGGCGAGGGATCGCTCTCTCGCAAGTCTGGCTGGGTTGGGAAACTGGAGTTATCGAGGGGGCGGAAGCCCAGGCCCTGGCGGACGACAGCGTCGTCCTTGCCCGGCAAACCGGTGACCCCTGGGCGATCTCGTGGTGCCTCAGGGTCGCCTACGCGAATCTGTGCCGTCCGGACAAGGACCTTGATGCCAGGCGGGCAGCCCTCGAGGAAGCCATCGCTCTCGCGCGCAAGACCGAGGACCCATTCCTGCTTTGCCAGGCTCTCACCGGCATGGGCAATGTGTTCGCATCGGTCGGGGAGCTGGAGGCGGCCGAGCCGTGGTACCGGGAGGCCCTGGGCGTCGCCCGGAAGATTAAAGACACATGGTCGATTTTGGATTCCATGAACTGCCTGGCCGACGCCTATCTCGGTCTCGAGCAGACAACGAAAGCCAAGGAGCTGTTCTGCGAAGGTCTTCGCCTCGCCGTGGAACAGGCCGCCCGAGGATATCTAGGCTGGTTCATCGGCGGTCTGTATGGGGTGGCAAAAAGGGAAGGGCGTTTGAAACGGGCTGCACGCCTGGGATCTGCTTCGGAATCGATCTTGAATCCTGGCCGCAGCTACGATCCCGGCTACGCTCGGGCGCTTGGCCTCGATGAGGAGATTGCCCGGGCAGAATGGACGGCCGGGCAGGCCATGACCGTGGAACAGGCCGTGGCCTATGCCTTGTCGGACGAGTGAGCCGCGGCCGCTCGCCTACTTGGGCACAACCGTGGCGTGGTCGAGCACGTAGACCCAGCGTCCGTCGATCTTTCTCCGGAGATCCGACCAGCGCTCGACCATCAGCTGCGGCTTGCCGTTCACAGGCTTCAGATCGAAGGTCGCGGTGCCGACCCCGATGATCCCATCGCCGGACTGTAGATAGGTAATTTCGCTGACCTCCACCCTGAGCGATTCGTTCTGATCGAACAGCTGCTTGATACCGTTACGCACGGCAGCAGGCCCTTTCTGCACGTTGCCGGCTATCACCACGACCACGTCCGGATCGTCCCAGAAGCAGGCCATCGCCGCCTCCAGATCCTTCCGGCCTAGGGCTTCGCAAAACTTCCGATCGAGGTCTTGCGCTTCTGCGAGTTCGCTTTCGGACAGGGACTTGGCAGGAACGGTCTTGGCCACATTCTTCCTCCTTCCCATTTTGAATAGTATTTCACTCAGGCAGCCTGTCAATAGAGTGAAGGCTCTCTGTGCAGCGGCAAGCGGGTCTATCTGCGTTTCGTGGCAATTCGTCGTTGCTAGTTGCCGGCCGCCGACTTATAATAAATGCTGCAAGAAAGAAGGTGCCCATGTCGACGATGGATTTTCTTATCAAAAGAATCGGCACGCGCCTGATTGCCGGAATCCTCACGGGCAGGCCGCGGGACCTCCGCAGGCTCCTTCTCTTGCGCAAGCTGCCCTTCGATTTCTATGGCCTCCAGGCCTTCCTCAAGGGCGTGGAGCAATCGCTGCCGCGAGAAAGCGGGCTCGCGGCCCAGCTGCTCAGGATTGGGAAGCTCGTCAACCCACAAGTCAAGCGGCGGCTCATCGAAAACCTGATCTTCAACTGGGGCGTGGTCTGGCCTAAAATCCGGGCCCGGATGAACAAGCAGGGGATATGGATCCCCAATTTCGTCGCCATCAGTCCCACGATGCGCTGCAACCTGCGCTGTCGCGGCTGCTACTCCGGAATGTATTCCAAGGAAGAACAGCTGAGCGCTGAAACCTTGGACCGCCTGTTCTGCGAAGCCAAGTCCTTCGGTTCCTATTTCGTGGTCATCACCGGCGGCGAGCCATATCTACTGAAAGACACCTTATTTCCGTTGTTCCGCAAGCACAACGATATGTTCTTCCTGACCTTTACCAACGGCACACTCCTGGACCAGCCCACGGTGGCGGCTTTGGCCGAGCTTGGAAACGTCGCCCCGGGCATCTCGGTCGAGGGCTTCCAGGAGCTGACCGATCGGCGCCGCGGCCAGGGAGTGTACGAAAGCGCCATAGAAGCCGCCCGCAGGCTGCGCCAGGCCGGGGTGTTCTACGGAATCAGCGTCACCTATACCTCGGAAAACATCGAAGAGGTCACCAGCGAGGCGTTCGTGAAGCACTTCATCGACCTGGGAGCGCTGTTCGCCTGGTACTTCATGTTCATGCCCGTGGGTAAGGACCCCGTCCTGGAGCTGGTCCCCACTCCCGAGCAGAGGGTGGCCTGCGGCCAGAGGATCAGCGAGCTTCGGGAGAGGCTTCCCCTGTTCATGGCCGACTTCTGGAACGATGGACCCCAAGTCGGAGGCTGCCTGGCCGGAGCCCGCAGCTACCTGCACATCCTGGCCTCGGGACGCGTGGAGGCCTGCGTGTTCGCCCACTTCGGGGTTGACTCGATCTACGAGAAGTCCATCCTCGAGGCCGCCAACTCCCCCTTCTTTCGGGCCATCCGCTCTCGGTTCCCCTATAATGAGAAGGGCAACCTTCGAAGGCCCTGCATGATCATCGACAATCCCGAAGTCCTCAGGAACCTGGTCAACGAGTATCTGGTTCCCCAGGGGCACCCGATCGCCGAGGACATCATCCGCAACCCCCGCACGGTGGCCTGGGTCGATCGTTATGCCAAGCGCTTCCAGGAGCTCACCGACCCCCTGTGGGAAGCCCAGATCAACGACCCGAAGGACCGCTGGTACCGGGAGGGCGGCGAATATCGGGACCTGTTCCGTTTCAAGCGAGGAGAGCAAGGCCAGGGCGCCGAATCGTAAGGGCTCAGAGCCTCTTTTCGAGAAGAGCGACCAATTGCTCGGCCAGTCTGTCCGCGCGGTCCAGCGAAGAAGCCGAAGATAGCGCGTCTACCTGGATATCCCGCTTATCCTTGTCCGGCAGCGGTGTATCGGTGCCGCGGGTATAGAACACCACGAGCTTTCGATTTGTGGGATCTTTCTGCAAGAACCTGCTTACTCGTTCGTCGATTCGCCCGGCCCTATAGCCCGCAACCAGCAAGATCGCCCTGTATTGCCCGGTTTCCTGCTGCTCTAGCTGGCTCAAGCCGATGATGCGGTAGTAGCAATCCCGAGCCCCAAGCTTTTCAATCAATCTGGCAACCAGCTCACGTTTGAACGGGCTGGTTTCCCCGGCGATGAGCACTCTGCGCGTGCTGTGGATGTTGCCTCCCTCCAAGGGCGTCAGGTTTGTCCGGCAGCCAATCACAAGGAGCATACCAGCCAAGTAGAGTAGGGCAATTCTTCGCATCACGTTGCCTCCTAACGAAAGTCTACGATTTCGCCGATCTCCCGGCGTCGGAGGATGATCCTGATCAGCCGTTTGAAATCCGGCGAGCTATACATGGGTTGATCGCGAAGCACGTTTTGGAGCTTCAGCTCCATCGCGGAATCGACAAGAGGGGCCTTCTCTGCCGCCAGCTCCCGAATCCTGTGAAGATAGGGTAGGTTGAAGCGCAGGCCTTCGGGGTCGACCAGGCCCGCCTTGATTGCGCTTTGGATCTTCTTCGCGCATCGGCACGGATTGTTTTCATTCATCAAGCCGCACCTTTCGTTCATGAAATTGCCCAGCCGCTTTCGCGCGCGCGAGACCACCTGCCGGTAGTTCTCGGCAGTCGTTTCCAGGAGCTCTCCGCCGAGCGCCGAGCTTGCGTCGAAGAAGGTGCTGAGGATGAGCGCGATCCGCTCGCGCCGTTCCAGACAGAGCAGCATTCCGGTAAGGCAGCCGGTCTTGGTCTCCTCAAGCAGGAGCTTCTCTTCGACCGGGCTGAGCTGCGAGCGCCCCGCCTCGCTGTCTTGAAGGCTTTCGATCAAATCGGCGTGGCGCTCGAAGGAGGAAAACAGCCGCTCCCACGCCCGCCGCCGCATGGCCAGGATGTGGTTCACGACGATCCGATACACCCAAGTCCTGAAGCTGCTCCTCCTCTGGAAGCTGGAAAGGCTGGTGATGAGCTTGATGAGTATTTCCTGCGTCACGTCGCCCGCGTCGTCGGGATTGCCCACCATGCGCAGCGCGATGTTGTAGATCCACTCCTGGTGCTTCTTGATCAGCGCCTCTAGCGCTGCCCTTTCCCCGCGCTGGGCCCCTTCGACGAGAGCCGTGTCGTCCAGATCGCCCGTGTAGTCGGTCCGGAAGATGTTTTGCACGGCTATTGCTCACCGTATGGGCAGGCGGCCACGCAGCGCGAGCAGACGTGCATCGTGTGCTCGTCGAATGCCCGAAGGTTCATGAGGCGCGCGGCGGCAGAGGGGCGGATCCTGGACAAGAGCCTGAAGCGCAGCCTGGACATGAGTGGAGTCCGGGCGGCGTAGGCCAGGCAGCGCATGACGTCGACCCTCCGGGTGCGGTGCGAGATGGCTCGCGCGGGGCATGAATTGATGCAGATCCGGCAATTTGGAGGACAATCGGCTTGCTCCACGTCGGGAACGCGCATCGCCGGAAGCTCGATGGTTGTCAGCACCGCTCCCGGCATCAGTCGGGCGCCATACGGCCCGTGCAGCAACAGTCCGTTACGCCCGATCCTGCCGATCCCGGCGAGCTCCGCCATACGAAGCTGGTTCACGTAGCCGACGATCCGGCCCCGCTGGTCGACGGCCATGGGGCAGCAGCCGAACACCGGCACGGCTCCGGCTCCCTGCGCCTCTGCCGCCTGGGCGAAGGCCAGGGACAGGGTGTCCAGGCGCCGATATAGCAGGTTTTGCGTCCGCCAGACCATCTCGGTCGTGTAGGGGCTCTTCTGATAGACGCTTCGAGGAACGGGGAGCCCGAAGCAGATCATGCTGCGCGCTCCGGGAAGCAGGTCCGAGGGACGATATCCCGCCGGTTCGTTCTCCATTGCTGCGCACGAACCGATCCCAAGGACCGGGACATCCTCGGCTTCCGCCAAACGCCGGATTTTCTCGGCGATCACCTGCGCATCGTTCATCTTTTTTTGCATTATAACAGCTCCTTGATTATTAGACGCAGCGAATATGCGTTTTGTGACATGCCGGAAATAATCTCGCTTGACAGGGGAGGCAGCTGTTCTATGATGGTCGGCGATGGCCGCAGTTGATGCCACACGAAGAGGGCTCGCTTGAAAGCGGCAGTATTGTACGGCAAGGGTGACGTCCGGCTCGCCTCGCTGCCCGACCCGCGCCCCGGGCCCGAGGAGGTGCTGATCCGGGTTCGGGCCTGCGGGGTGTGCGGCACCGACAACTCGCTGTTCAAAGGGGATTACCCGGCCAGCTACCCGGTGGTGATCGGGCACGAGTTCGCCGGGGAGGTAGTGGAGGTCGGGACCGCCGTGCGCGGGCTGGCGGCGGGGAACCGGGTCACAGCCGACCCGAACCGCGTCTGCCGGACCTGCGCCTACTGCCGCGCCGGCCGGGAGCATCTTTGCAGCAACTTGAGCTCCATGGGGGTGCACCGGGACGGAGCGGACGCCAAGTACTGCCTGTCATCGGCCTCCAACGTCTACCGCATCCCCGACTCCTTGAGCTTCGAGGAGGCGGCCTTCTGCGAGCCGCTGGCCTGCGCAGTCCACGGGGTGGACCTGGCCGGGGTGCGCCTGGGCGACACCGTGCTGGTCATCGGCGCCGGCCCGATGGGCAACCTGATCGTGCAGCTCGCGGTCCATGCTGGCGCGGCTAAGGTCATCGTGAGCGAGCCGATCGCCCTGCGCCGAGATCAGGCGGCCCAAAGCGGAGCCACCCATCTGCTCGACCCCGCCCGCCAGGACGTGGGCCGCGAGCTGGCCAAGATCCAGAGCATCGGGGCCGACGTGGTGTTCGAGGTGGCCGGCTCGAGCGAGGCCCAGGCCTCCTGCCTCTCGCTGGCGCGCAAAGGGGGCACGATCGTATTTTTCGGGGTCAGTCCGCAGGGGCGCACGATCCCCGTGAATCCCTTCGTGATCAACGAGAACGAGCTCACGATCCGCGGCTCGTTCAACAACCCGTTCGCCACCGCCCGGGCGGTGGAGCTCCTGGCCAGCGGCGCCTGCCGCGTGGCCGGCCTGATCTCCCACCGCCTGCCCCTATCCCGATATCCGGAGGTGTTCCGCCTGTTCGGCGGCGCCGATACGCTGAAGCTGATGGTGCGGATCGATTGACTGGAGGCGAAGCATGGATCTGGAAAAGCTCGTAGAAAAAGCAATCGGCAGCAACCTGTTCACCGCTCCGGTGCTCGGGCCGCATCTGGAAAAGTTCCTGGCCGGGCACGGCGAGCAGGTGCGCGGCCTGGCCCACGAGGCGGTGAAGGCTCAGGTCGAGCATTTCTACTGGATCGGCTGCGGCAACTCCCTGGTGAACCTGTGGTCCGGCAAGTATCTGCTGGACCGGTACAGCGACACGCCCAGCGACTGCGCCACCGCCTACGAGTTCGTCTGGGGCGCGCCGAAGAGGCTGGGCCCCAAGAGCTGGGTGTTTCTGGCCTCCTGGTCCGGGTCCACCGAGGACACGGTGGCCGCCCTGCGCCACGCCCGGAAGCAGGGAGCCCGCACGATCGTGCTGCTGAACAAGGCCGACAGCCTGATGGGACGGGAAGCGGACACGGTCCTGGCCTACGAGTCCAAGGCGCTGTACATCCTGCCTCTGGCCGCGGTGTACCTGTTCGCCCTGGAGTACGCGCGCCTGCGCGGCGCAAGCGGCCTGGAGCCCGTGCTCGAAGGCCTGCAGCGCCTCCCGGAGCTGTTGCGCCGCCAGTATGTAGAAGAGAAGAATCCGGCCCGCAAGCTGGCCGAGAAGTTCCGCAAGGAGAAGATCTTCTACACTCTGGGAAGCGGCGTGCTCTGGGGCCTGGCCTACAAGTTCGGGCTCACCGTATTCATGGAGAACATGCGCGTGCACGGCTCGTTCATCGATGCCGCGGAGTTCCGCCATGGCCCGGCGGAGATGCTCGACCGGGAGAAGCCCGCCTTCGTGGTGCTCAAAGCGGGCGACGAGTGCCGCCCCCTGGTGGAGCGGGTGGTCGGGCTGCTGGAATCCCGCAAGGTGCCGCTCCTGGTCTACGACGCGGCGCGCTACGATACGGCGCACCCGCTCCTGGCCCCGTTCGTCCTGATGATCCCGCTGCAGTGGTTCGCCGTGTACTCTTCGCTCCTGCGCGGCATCACCGACCTGGACGAGCGTGCCCTCATGGGGCACGGCGTCCTGGGCCGGGGGCAGGGGGTCACCTGGCCCTGAGGAACGGGGGCCGGACGATGCGGCAGGATATCCTGGCGGTGCTGCGCGGGGGGGTCCCTCGGAGGATCCCCTG
>Ga0153915_10006939_pt1 | contig 10654 bp, 11 predicted proteins | sample Opewatmetagenome_2_FD_107003 | JGI IMG/M metagenome (GOLD analysis project Ga0153915, IMG submission 107003) | Freshwater wetland microbial communities from Ohio, USA - Open water 3 Core 3 Depth 3 metaG | ecosystem: Environmental > Aquatic > Freshwater > Wetlands | place: USA: Ohio, Lake Erie...
GCGCGAATATCCTTTCTTCGCTATAGGCCTTTGCGGTGGATTGCCAAGTGAGGCCATTGACCGTCACGCGCTACTTTGAAATAACATGCGGCGGCTATTCCAGACCGTGGCAGGCAGGACGCTCGCTGAGAAGATACTCTCCAGGGCAGCAGGAGGAATCGACGCTAGGGCGGGCGACGTTATCGAAGCGGAGCCCGACCTCGTCTTCTCTCACGAGAACACGTACCTCGTCAACAGATCCTTTTCCGAGCTCGGTCTTGCGAAGCCGTGGGACTCCTCGAAGATCGCCGTCTTCCTCGACCACAGGACCCCGGCGAACAACGCGCAGACGGCTGCAGTCCACGCACGCATACGCGAGCTGGTCCGATTGTACGGCATCGAGAAGTTCTTCGATGTTGGAGAGGGGGTGTGCCACCACCTCCTAGTCGAGCACAGGCTGGCCAGGCCGGGACAGCTGATCCTTGGAGCGGATTCCCACACGACCACCGCGGGCGCGGTGGGTGCGTTCGGCGCGGGGATCGGGGCGACTGAGATGGCAGGGGTCTGGGCCACGGGCAGCATCTGGCTCAAGGTGCCTGAGACCATCCGAGTCGTCCTGGACGGACACTTGAACCCGGGATGCTTTCCGAAGGACATAGCGTTGTATCTGGCGAAGATGCTCGGACCGTCAGGAGCGGACTATCGGTGCGTCGAGTTCGGTGGGACTCATATCGTGGATTCCTCGCTCGCCGGCAGAATGGTTCTGTGCAACATGGCCGCGGAGATGGGCGCGAAGGCAGCTATCGTCCCGGCGGATTCGGCCGTCAAGACCTGGTATGAGGGTTGTGGCCCTTCTCAATGTGGCGTCGGATCGGATCCAGATGCGGCAATCGAGAGGCGTTTGGCAGTGAATGTGTCGGAGATACCCCCGATTGTCTCTGGCCCGGACAGGATTGATTGGTCTGACGAGGTCGGCAAATTTCGCGATGTTCGGATCGACCAGGCATTCATTGGCACATGTACGAACGGGCGCCTCGAAGACCTGATCTCCGCGGCTAGAGTTCTCAAGGAAAGGCATGTGGCTGGCGGCGTCAGACTGCTGATCGCACCGGCTTCGAGGAAGGTGCTCGACGACGCCGTCGAGATTGGGGTGGCCCAGACGCTTCTCAAAGCTGGCGGGACGATCCTGCCTCCAGGGTGCGGACCTTGTCTCGGCGCTCACGAGGGCGTCCTCGCTCCCGGCGAAGTATGCGTATCCTCCAGCAACCGCAACTTCCGCGGACGGATGGGCTCCGAGGAAGCGAAGATCTACCTCGCGAGTCCGGCGACCGTCGCGATGAGCGCGGTCAGAGGGCGTATCGCGGATCCAAGGGAGGTGCTTTCTGAATGAGCGTCGGAGGCAGGGTGTGGCGGTTCGGGGATGACATCAACACGGACCTGATAATCCCCGGCAAGTACCTGGACAACTACGATCCCAAGCACCTCGCCTCTCACGCGATGGAGGGTGCGAGCAAGGTTTTCTCGGGGAAGGTCTCGAAGGGGGACATCATAGTCGCGGGAGCGAACTTTGGATGCGGCTCGAGCCGGGAGCAGGCGGTCCTCGCCCTCAAGCACGCAGGGGTCTCGGCTATCGTCGCGAAATCGTTCTCGAGGATATTCTACAGGAACTCAGTGAACCTCGGGCTGATGGCGCTTGTGTCGAAATCAGCGTTCGACCTGTTCGAGGATGGCGATGAGGCGTTGCTGGATCCTGAGTCGAACTCGCTCATGTCCCTTGACGGGAGGAAGAGGGCGCCCATCGAGCCGATCCCGGCCCACATCTTGAAAATCCTGGATACGGGCGGACTCGTCCCGTATATCAAGGGGAGGGTGTGTGGCAAGACCTAGCCGAAATCGGCTCAAGTATCTTTACTCGGATTCTCGGTTGCCCACTCCAAGATGGCCCTGGCATTCATCGAGGATCCTTTGGGATTATTCGGGATTGCGATTCTGATCTTCGTCGTAGTTTACATTCTCATCAGGATATTGACCCACAGGCATTGAAGGCCCCTCTGCAAAGAATATTATACGCTGGGTCAATGACTGCACGGGCCCGTGGGGTAGTTCGGATATCCTTTTGTCCTTCGGAGCCGACGACGTGGGTTCAAATCCCACCGGGCCCGCTTTCTTCCGATTGGCCAAAACCTTACAACGATTTCTCGGATTTCGAGGCGGCAGTGGCTTCCCACGTCTGCCGCAATTGAGAGAACGCGGTTTCGCTCCGAATCCTCGCTTAGTAGTCTTCCGTTGTTCGCGTATCGGTATGTCTTAGGGCTTTCGACATGAAGATGTCACGAATCTTGTTAACGAGATGCCGGTTGGCGGGTCTCTGGGTCTGGCCTCGACCCTCTTAAGCCCGCCCCTGAACTTGGCCAAGATGACTGCTCGTGCCATCCTTCAACCGGAAGGTAGACAGTCAGTATGGACAAACGAGGAATCCACGCCTCAGGCAAACAGAATTCCAGACGCATCTATATAGCACGGCCTTGATTCTTGGAGGGATCATGACAGTAATCGGCGTGGAAAAAGTCTCCTCTGAAGACGACGACGGATTCACGGGCAAACACGTTATTGTTGTCGAGAATCTCTGCAAGAGCTACGGGGATTTTCAGGCCCTCAAGGGGATTTCTTTCGTCGCCCACGAAGGCGAGGTCTTCGGATTGATTGGCCCGAACGGAGCAGGCAAGACGACCGCGCTTAGAATCCTGGCCACTCTCTTGCAGATTACGTCGGGAAAGGTCACTGCGTTTGGAAAGGACCTGGGCCAACATCCAGAAGAGATACGAAAAGTCCTGAGCTACCTGCCCGAGGACGCAGGCGCCTACAAGAATCTGACTGGTCGCGACTACCTGGAGTTCGTCGCGGACTTCTTTACAAAGGACCATGAAACTAAGGAGATGGTCCAAAGAGGCCTCGAAATCGCGGACCTTGGTGACCGAATCGACACCAAGGTCGAAACCTACAGCAAGGGAATGACCCGAAGACTGCTAGTCGCCAGAGCGCTCATGACTCGGCCCCGACTAGCCATTCTGGACGAGCTCACCTCAGGGCTCGATGTCGTCAATGCCCAGGAGATCAGGAGGATAGTCAAGCAGGCGACGAAGGACGGAACGACTGTTCTGCTTTCGTCTCACAACATGTTGGAGGTCGAGTTGATGTGCGACCGGATTGTCCTTATCGACAACGGACTGATAGTCGAGCGTGGCACGCCAGCTGACCTGAAGAAGAAGTATGCTGCGTCCAACATAGAAGAGGTCTTCATGAAGGTGGTCGCATGAGCGGATTCACCAACATTGTGAAGAAGGAGCTTCGCGAGCTGCTCACGCGCTCGACCATCATCCCTGTAGTGTTGATGGCAGTGATGTTCGGCTTACTCGGAAACGCCTTCAGCGGAATCGAGGACGAGATCACGGCCCCGCCCAAGCTTGGTATCGTGAACATGGACAGCGGCGTTCTGTCGGAGATCGCGGTGTCCCAGATTGGGAATCTATCTGAGGTCCAGTATAATGGTACGGACGTCAACATGGCCCTCGACAAGATCGAACAGAACGGCGGAACCGCCGTGCTCGTCATACCTGCGAACTTCACTCAGCGGGTGATGGACGGCAGCAGTGGCTCTGTGGAAATCTATTGGATCATGAAAGGAGCGGGACTCACGGACTCGGTCTCCTCGACCTCTGTTGAGACAGTCCTGTCAACTGCGAGCGCAAGCATCTCTGCCTATCTTATTGAGCACAACACCTCTGCGAACGCTTCGATCGTGCTCTCTCCGACTAGCCACACGGATACTACGATTTTCAGGTCAAAGGAAATGATCGGAATTTCGCCGACGGAAATAAGCTCCATGTTGTCCAGCCAGTCGACCATCGTGCCGATCATCATAATGATGATAGTGATGATGGCCGGGAGCACGATCATTTCGTCCATGGGAATGGAGAAGGAGAACAAGACACTCGAGACCCTCCTCACTCTTCCGGTCAGAAGATCATCGATTATTGCGGGAAAGCTGGCAGCCGCGGCGATTGTCGGCCTTCTCATGGCAGGAGTCTACATGATTGGATTCGGCTATTACATGCAGTCATTGTCCGCGCACCAGAACATCGATCTAGCTGCGTACGGGCTTACCCTTGGCGTGATAGACTATCTGCTCGTCGGATTGTCGCTGTTCGCAAGTCTTCTCGCAGCACTCGCACTGTGCATGGTGATCGGGACTTTCGCGACCAGCTACAAGAGCGCTCAAGCCCTGATTATGCCCATAACGATCCTGACGATAATCCCCATGTTCATCCTCATGATGAAGGACTTCAACACACTGCCTACCACTGGCAAGGTACTAATCTACGCGATCCCGTTCTCCCATCCGATGATGGCTTTCCGGTCACTGATGTTCGATGACTACGTGCTGGTCATCTCGGGGATAGTGTACAGCACCGCGTTCGCCGCAGTCATGATTGCCGTGGCTTCATGGATATTCAAGACCGACAGATTGCTGACTGGAAGGATTGGGAAGAAGGCGAAGACCAGGAATGGTCTGCTCAGCTTCATTTCCAGCCTCATAGCGAAGAGAAGAAGGGCTTGAGGAGACGGGGCTTCATCTCCTTCCACAATGGCACGTCAAACAACGGCGGAAACTGCGCGTGGAAAGAATGAGTAAGGGGTTTGTGGTTCTGGCGCATTTCGCCCTTGATTGAACGAGATGTGAGATTTGCTGGTTGGTCTTGGGTGCGATTCCCACCGGGCCCGCTCCTACGCATAGCCAGTATGATTAGTTCGCGGGTTTCCGTGAGAGCGCCAGTATCCCACCGATTATGCCTAGGATGAACCCTATTATGAATCCCCCACCAGTGACCACGCTGGGTATCGAGCTCGCCATTATCATGATGCCCCACGCTCTCTTGTGTGCAGGTCTACTGCGTAGCATCATCGCTCCAAGCACTACCAGGGCGCCACATATCAGCCCGACGACCGCAACACTGTAAAGGGTCGCCGTGTCGTTGCCTGACGATCCTGGGAGCGTGGGAAATATCTCAGGAAACCAGGTCGCTGCCGTTGCAACGGCAACCGCGTTCATCAGTATGAGGATGCCCGCTATCGAAGACAGAACAAATGCTCGAGTCCGTTTCTCACTTTCACTCATTGATCTCGTCCCTTCTCAATTCGCGAGTCTCGTAAACGCACGCACACCTGGGAGCATGCACAGCCCAACGAAAACGACCCCGAAAAGCGCCATCATTATCTGCAGAAACCGCGGGAACCCTGGCGGGGAGCCAATCATCGCCACCTCAACCGCTATCCAGATTATGAGGAGAACGCCCGTTGCCAAAGTCGCAGACCAGGCCCAGTTCTGCCCGGTCCACTTGTTGAAGGCGTCAGTCCAGCGCGCCCTCGGCTGCTTCCAGAGGCCGACGATGGCTGCGACAGGGAGGAAACCATACGCCAAGACGAAGAAGACCCCTACCGGCATAAAATCCTCGATTGGAGTGTTTCCTTCTAGAATGGACGTGTCCATGCCATGGCTTCCTCCTGACGGATCAGTGATAAAACTGAATCCGCTGAAGAACCCGAGAAATGCCAGTATGGCCAGAAGGGCGATCATAACCACAATAGCCGGTGGTCGGCGCATCTTAACACTATCCACCATAGTAGCCCGAGGGGAAATCTGAATAGCCCAATATTACGGTTGCGTGAATCTTGTCTAAAACCCTTCAGGAATGTCGGCAGTGCCATCGGAAAGACCATAGGCAATGTACTGCGATTCTCCACTTGGAGGAGTCATTCTGGTGGACGTACAGCAGATCTTGGATGGTGCGGTAAGTCTAGCGGTCATTGCAGGTGCCGTCTTCGCAGTAATTCAGCTGCGAGATATCAAGAAGGATAGACGAATGGGACTAGTGATTGAAGCTGGTATGCGTTTGACATCAAGAGAGTTTGAGGAAGCGGTTTGGAAGCTCTGGCGGACCGACGCAACTGATGCCAAAGAGTTGGAGGGGAAGGTGGGACTTGTAGAGCTTAGTATGATAACGGATTTCTATTCGGGTATGGCGAACCTCAGTCAAGTAGGCATAGTCGACAAGAAGACACTGACTTCATTCGTCGCGTTCAGCCCAGTGTGGAACAAAGTCAAACCGTTTGTTCTTGCTCAGAGAGCGGCAACAGGTCTGAACTTATGGGGCGATCTGGAGAAGATGGCCAAATTCGAGGAGACGGAGGGGCTCTTCCCGGTGGCTAAGTGAAGCACCCTCGGAGGCGCAGCAATGAGCGACTCGACCGTATGCGGCGATGTCAAGCCAGGATTCGAAGCTGTGCGGAAGACCTTCGTCGAGAACTTCGAGCGCAGAAATGAGCTCGGAGCGGCCTGCTGCATCTACTACCGTGGCGAGAGAGTCGTTGATCTCTGGGGTGGGATTCGAGACAAACTGACCGGCGAGCCGTGGGAAGAGGACACGATGGTCTTGGTCGCTTCTACTACAAAGGGCCTCGCGGGTCTCGGGATGGCTCTTGCACACTCGCGAGGCCTGATTGATTATGACGAGCGAGTGAGCACTTACTGGCCGCAGTTCGCACAACAAGGCAAGGAGAGGATCACAATTCGGCAGCTGCTGGCACATCAGGCGGGGCTATACGCTTTGGACCAGCGGCTTGATGCAGAGACTGTGGCAGACCTCGACCGGCTTGCGGAAGTGCTCGCAAGGCAAAAGCCGGCGTGGGAGCCTGGGACGCGCCAGGGATATCACGCCGTCACAATCGGGTTCTACGAGAGCGAAATCTTGCGTCGGGTCGATCCCAAGCATAGAAGCTTGGGGCAGTTCTTCCAGGATGAGATCGCCACTCCTCTGGGTCTCGAATTCTACATCCGATTGCCAGAAGAGATTCCCAATACCAAGCTTGCTCCCATTGTGAGGTTCACCATGGCTGATGCGATCTCGGGCATCTTCGTAACACCGTTGTTCGTGCTGTCAACGATGACCTCGCGTTCGCGGATCCGTCGATCGCTTCTGGGGTCGGAGCTGCCGACCGAAGCAAGCAAAGGCAGCATCTACGCTCGGAACCTGGAGGTGCCTGCTGGAGGAGGGGTGGGCACGGCAAGAGCGATAGCCAAGGCGTATAGTGTGTTCGCCACGGGCGGAAAGGAGCTTGGATTGCGAGACGAGACTCTCCGCGAGCTGATGGCGCCCGCACAGCCATCGAAACGCGGATTCTACGATGAATGCCTCAAGACCGAGACGAGGTTCTCGCTCGGCTTCGCGAAGCTAGGCGACACGAACGAGTTGTTTGGAGATTCGAGTTCATTCGGGGCTCTGGGGTCAGGTGGGTCGTGCGGTTATGCCGATCCTCACAACAGAATAGGCTACGCCTATGTCATGAACCGGATGAAGGCCCGTCTGGTAGACCCGAGGGACGAGGCTCTGCGCTTGGCGATGTACAGGTCAATTCGGAATAAATGAAGGGGTTTGAATCCGAGTTCATTTCCCCTCTGATCTACTTTGTCATGCTGGCTCGTCGTAGGTACGATTCCCACCGGGCCCGCAAGCCCCCCATGTTCTGGGCGTTGAGAAAAGACCATTGGGAGTTCTGGCGATTCCCTTCATCATGACTCGCGGGTCCGAGTCTGCCGTTGCTCATGACCGAGGGCGAAATCCTGCGAGCGTGATTTCTATAGTCGTAATTCTAATCTGCCTCATCTCAGGAATCGGGCTTGTTGTCGCGGGAATAGCCATTGGCGAAGTTGCGAACCTCTGGACTTCTGGCCTCGGGGTGATCCCAGTAGTTGGGGTGCTATTCCTCGCTGTGTCCGTCGGCGCCAGATACACGTGGATAGATGCTCACCTCCCAGAAGCGTCAATCGCCTTGGCCCTGTTCGTCGCCATCGAATTCTTGGCGGGGGTAGTTCTGGCATACATCGGGCTCACGAATCTAATTTCGGAGGGCACGCGAGTCGACTGGATTCTTGTCGGGCTTTTCGCATTTGGCGTGCTTCTTACGGTCGATTCCATTGTGTTCTACCGGAAGGCCTTCAGGCAGCGCAAATGAGCGAACAGAGAATCCTGGATACAAACTGCCAAGGGACTGAGTTGGCGCGATTCCCGACCTGGGCCCGTCCTTTCATGGGAAAAGCCCATAGAGGAGGAAGAACTTGGGGGGAGGGGGAGCGGCGATGAAGAGTGGTGAGTCAGATCTTGAGAGGATCCTGAGGGAACGACAGCAGGTGTTGTCAGCCTCCGAAGAGGAATCGGCGAGAGCGCGTGAGGCAGACCTGCCCATCCGATGGAGAGAGGTGCTCAACGTCTTCAAACAGAGGGCAGACATGCGGGAGCGAAGCGCAGTCTATCCTCGTTGGCAAAGACTCTTCGAGATAATACGGGAAGACGGCAGGATCCGACTCATGCTGGACTACGACGAGGAGAACCCGACCCCGGACTTCACCGATCGAGGGCAACGCCGTCAGGTCGAGTCCTTGCTCGGGTTCGAGCAGCCGCTGGAACGGTTGATAGACGATGCCGGCAACCGCTGGCAGGCCGGGGATTTCGAGGGGGAGGCCGCGCTTCTTGAGGAATTCGCTCGCTCCAATCCTCAGAAAGACGCCATTCTCGATCTCGTTGCTGAGGCAAGACAGGACGCCCTTTCAGGCGCCTCAGCTCGAAAGAAACCGAGACGGAGGAAAGTGGTCTAGAGACTCTTCTCGTACTTTTCGATCAGTTCGTCGCCTTGCCGCAAAACGGGCTTGTCTATCGGCTGGACCTGATGCTCCTTCAGCAGCTTCTTCGCGACTGCCTTCGCCTCTGGAATCATCCTGCTCGACCAGGTGGCTTCCCATTCGAGCCGCTTCGGGTCCCAGAAGTGCAGCTCCTTCTTGAAGTTCCTCAGCGTGTGCGGATGCGTCAGGAACGAGTTGCCATGTCCGACCGCCTTGACGATATCCAGCGCCGCGGTCTCATCATTGAACGTGAACTTCCGCATGTACGCTCTCAGGTCGTCCCACATGTAGGCGTCCACGACCATCTGCTCGAGTGCGGCCCCTTTCACCGCATCCAGGCCGCCCATCCCTCCAGCGAGATCGGTCCCAGAGAACAGCGTGAGCGCCACGCCAAATATCTCCGTGAACGAGTGGGGCATCCCGGGTTCCTCCTTGTCGTTGATTCCCCAGTCCCCCACTTCGCTCGGGAGCTTGTACCTCGCGGCCATCTGTCCGAGCCCCGCGCTAATCACAGAAGGTTCCGAGGTCATGTAGTTGATCGAGCCCGTCCTCATGCTGATTGGTGCTGAGGACGAGCAGTAGATGTGCGGCGCGCCTGGGGCTGTAAACTGCGTGATGCACAGGCTCGCAAGGTTCTCGGTGTTCGCGTTGATGATCGTTCCCGCGACCGTCACCGGGGCCGAGCCGCCCGACAACGACATTGACATCGATACTACGGGGACCCCGTACTTCGCGAGCTCCGCCATGCCCTCGACCGCCCTCTCGTCGAACGACAGCGGCGCGATGGAGCAGCATATGACCGAGATCAAAGGCCTCTTTCGGAGCGCATCCTCTCCTCCAGCAACGAGAGCGGCGAGCCGTGCCTGCATCCGAGAATCCTCAGCGCTTGATACCTCCACGCTCTGCACGTGCTTCGTGGTATTCTGCAGGGCTGTCCAGAGCTCGTGTAAACCGTGGGCGGCCTGCGGAACGTCCGTCGCAGTGAGGGATGTCCAGCAGTACGAGACTGGGTCAAGCGCGTCCCCGAGCCTGACAAACTGCGCGATGTCCCTCCTGGTCGACGGCCTCTTCTCGCCCGTGTCGATGTCCCGCATGTATATCCCAAGCCCCGTGGTCCCGATGTACGGGGCGGAATCCGTCGGAAGCGCAAGGTCGTGCTTCTTCTCCCTGCCGCAAAGAGTGATCGTCCTCGGCGCTTTCTTGATGGCCTCGTTCACCATGCTCTCAGGTATCTTCGCGATGCCAGTCTTGAGGTCGACAGACGCCCCGGCCGATCCAAGTGTCTTCAGGACCTTGTGGCTGCGGACGAGGATGCCTATCTCCTTCAGACTCTTGATGCTCTGCTCGTGAACGAAGTCCTCTTCGCGCTTGTCCAGGAATCTCAGTCTTGCCACTGCCATGCAACTTCGCCTCCCAGCGGTCTTGCTGCCGTCGTGTGATGGGTCAAGTGGAACTATTACTAGAAGATTTCCACGGCGCGCCCCGCGCCGCAAGCCAGACTCTGAAAGACTATTGGTCCGTTCTTCGGACCCTCCATCTACTGATTGCGCAGACGACGGCGATGAAGATGAGTGGCAGAACGAAGTCGCTGAACTCGGGAATCTTGTCGAACATCACGTGGATTGTTCCCGTCGTGTTCTGGGTCCACTGCCAGCACATGCGGATCTCCCCGGATGCGGAGTAGATCGAAGTGAGATGCTGTTTCGAGTACGAGGTTTCAGAACCTACGGTCAGGTTGCTCCAGGTCCCGCTCACGCACTTCCTCCCCATGATTTCCTTTCCGACCCCGGTGGTGTCAGTCCTGAGCCAGAACACATAGAGGTAGTTCGTAGAGGTATCCAGCGATATCGTGGGGTAGATGTCCCCGACGTCGTTCGGAATGTACTCGTCGAGGTCAACGGCGGTGGTGTAGGTCGTCGCACCAGTATCGTTGTGGACGTA
>Ga0153915_10006940_pt1 | contig 10654 bp, 12 predicted proteins | sample Opewatmetagenome_2_FD_107003 | JGI IMG/M metagenome (GOLD analysis project Ga0153915, IMG submission 107003) | Freshwater wetland microbial communities from Ohio, USA - Open water 3 Core 3 Depth 3 metaG | ecosystem: Environmental > Aquatic > Freshwater > Wetlands | place: USA: Ohio, Lake Erie...
GTCATCGGTGCGGTGGTCGGAATTTTCTTCGGACTGCCCGGCGTCCTGATCGGGCCGTTTCTCGGGGCGGTGGCCGGTGAATTGTTAACCCAGCGCCATCTCGGGAAGGCCGGGCGCGCCGGTATCGGCGCCACGCTGGGGCTGGTCCTGGGCGTGGCCGCCAAGCTGGCGATCGCTTTCGCCATGCTGGGGATATTCGCGGTCGTGCGTTTTACCTGAGCGCAGGACGATTCGTCCGTACACGAGCGCGCGTGAATCCGGTGTCGCATCAAGGACAGGAAACCTGTCACCCCTAGCGAACAGTTGCCGCAGTACTCAGAGGCAGAGTAAAGTCGAACCATCGACATCATGTCATTCCAGCGCCGAACACTGCGGTGCCAACTTTTCATAACCTTCTCGAGCCTGCAGATCTGCTTCGGTGCTTTCAGGAATTTCCTCCGGAAGGTTTTTCCACGTTCGACATGGACGGCATACCGGCGTTTTCCACACCGTTCGATCTGCTCACCACCATGGAACCTGCCGTCCGCAGGAAGCTGGAGGCCCTACCGTTTTCGCGCTGGTGGCGGCGGTGTCTGCACCCAAATACCTTCTCCGTTGGCACTACGGTCTCTGAATACGCGTTGCTGCCCGGCGCAACATCGCCTGAGGTCTTTGTGCGTGATCTGTTGGCGGACATGGCGCCCCGCTATCCGTTCCTGATCATCAAGGACATCCCGACCGACGCCACGCTGGTCGGCGACGCAGCCTACGCCTACTCGCATCGTCTGGCCGAAGTCTGTAGCGAAAAAAGATTTGTGTTGGTGGAAGGTCAGGCGCTGGCCTACGTGCCGATCGATTTCGCCTCGACGGAGGAATACCTCGCGCGCCTGTCTCGCGCGCGACGCAAGGATCTCCGACGGAAGCTCAAGAGCGCGTCGCAATTGGAAATTGAAGAAATCCTGACTGGCGATGCACGTTTCCAGGACGAGGCGCTGCTGGCAAAATTTTATGCGCTCTACCTGAATGTCTACCGGCAAAGCGAAATCCATTTCGATTTGCTGACAGCCGTTTTCTTCAAGGCGTTGTTGCAGGACGTCGGCAGCCACGGCGTCGTGTTCGTATACCGAGTCAAAGGTCAGCTGATTGGTTATAACATCTGTTTTGTCGAGAACGATAAGCTGATAGACAAGTATGTCGGTTTCGCCTATCCACAGGCGCGGGATTACAACCTGTACGCGGTGAGCTGGTTCCGCAATCTGGATTACGCGTTAACGCACGGCTTGCGTTGCTACGTCGCCGGTTGGACCGATCCGGAAATCAAGCGCCAGCTCGGCGCGCGCTTCACGCTGACGCGGCACGCTGTGTACGTGCGTAACCCGGTGTTGCGGGGAATCCTGGCGCCGTTCAAGCGCTTTTTCGAAACCGATCAGCGGTGGCACGCCAGTCATGTCCCGGGCGCTGATTCTTAATTTCGACGAATCGGTAAAACCCCTGCCGGGGACGGAGGTCATTCCACTGGCCAACCGGCAGGAAGCCATCCGCTTCGGATGCCGCAAGACGGCGCTCCATGAGTTGGGTCGGGAATTGGCCACGGCCCTGGATGCCCGACCCCCTGTGGTGTTCCTGGGCAGTGGCGATTATCACCACGTCAGTTACCTGCTGATCGAGCGACTGCGGACACTCGACACGCGTATCCAGGTCGTGGTGTTCGACAACCATCCCGACAACATGCGGTACCCGTTCGGCATTCACTGTGGATCATGGGTGTGGCACGTGAGCCGGCTGCCGTTTGTCGCGCGCGTGCACGTGGCCGGCATCACCTCGACGGATGTCGAAACCGGCCGCCTCTGGGAAAATCATCTGGCGCCGCTTTATTCCGGCAAGGTCGTCTATTGGTGCGTGCAGCGCAATCTGAGCGCCATGCGACGCTTGGGCATCCGCCACAGCCGCTCGTTTCCGTCGATGCCTGCCCTGCTCGACGATCTCGCCGCCGCGTTGGCAGCCGCGCCCGAACCGGTCTATCTCTCCATCGACAAGGATGTACTGGCACCTGACGTCGTGCAGACCAACTGGGATCAAGGCGTCATGCGTCTGGAAGAGCTCACGGCCGCGATCCGTATGCTGCAGGGACGGATTATCGCCAGCGACGTGACCGGGGAAGTGTCGTCGTATCGTTATCGCAGCCGGTTCAAGCGCCTCCTGAGCCGCCTCGATGCCCAACCGGAGATTTCCGAACGGACATTAAATGAATGGCAGGTTCAGCATCAGAAAATCAACGGTCAGCTGCTGTCTCTGCTGTCACCGTGAGTTCGGCGCACTGCGCAAGCACCTGGCGGATCCGCATAAAATCGGTTTCATCCAACCACGGGCTGTTGGAAATGGTGAGCATGCGCGCCGCGAAGTCGCGCGCGTTGGGGACGTCCACCTTGCCGAGATGCGCGGAGAGATAGGGATAGTCCGGCAAGGCGTGGATGAACAGCCGGCTGACCCCGAGTCCAGCGGGCCATAACCGCGCCAGCGCCGCATCCCGCGCCTGTACGGTCGGCATCAGCACCATCAAGTACGGCCAGGTGCCACGGCCGCCTTCCAAGTCGTCCATCACAGTGATGCCCTGTATCGCCATCAGTTTTGTTTTTCTACTTGCGGCTTGCTCGGAGAGCACCTCAAGAAATGACGGCAGCCGGGCCAAGGCATTGGCGCCGATGGCTCGGCGCCAGGCGCCAACCCGGTGCACCGGGATGTCGGCGGAGAAATTATCTCCGACCGCTTCGATGAGTTTGCCTTCTCGCAATGCGCGCCGCAGCGGCATGCCATAGGCAAGGCGAAGTCCGAACGACCGATACAGCGCAGTGTAGCCGGCGAGTTCCAGCAGTCGTCGGATCTCCCAGATCAGGCGATAGGGCGCGATCTCTTCGCTCGTTTCGTGCAAACGCTGGCGCAGACCTGCATCGCCGGCAACCAGTACTCCACCTTCAAAGAGAGTCAGGCCCTTGCCCACCGCCAGGCTATAGAAGCCGGCATCGCCCAGGGTGCCGACCGGCTGTCCCTGCCAGGTGGCGCCCAATGATTGGGCCGCATCTTCGATCACCGAAGCGCCAATGCGTCGCGCCATTTTTTTCGCACTGACGGTATCGGCGACACGTCCGCCGAGATGCGTGGGGACAATGGCGAGGGTATCGCCGTTACAAACTTCCTCGAGGGCTTGCGGCGATAGATCGAAGTGATCCTGGCGCAGGTCGCACAGGACCGTTTTCAGGCCGCAATGCCGGATCGCCAGCACCACCAGAGGACAGGTGTAGGCGGGAATGACCACCGAGCGCCGCGTGCTGCTGCGTTTGAGCGTGGTCAGCGCGACGATCAGCGCCGCGGTTCCGGAACATTCGATCTGCACCGATGGCAAGCGCAGGAACGAAGCGAGCCCAACCTCGAGTTGGCGTCCGGGGGCGGGCAGGAAATCTCGCCACCGCAGGGGAAGACCGGCCGTTGGGGGGGCTTCTCTCAGTTTGTCAGGCATGAGGATGTTTCGACTCGCTCTGGCTCAGAAAAATAATGCCGAGGACGATGCACAGGCCGCCGACGATTTGCAGCGGGGCGAGGCGCTCGCCGAAATACAGCACCGAAACGATCAGTACCGTGACCACCTCGAGATGCGAGGCGGCGAAGGCGGGTCCGACCGGAGCGTGTTTGAGCAGCGTCATCCAGGTGACGAACGCACCCAGGTAGCCGGCCACGGCGCCGTATATCCAGGGACTGAGGACGGCGGCTTTCAGCCATTCGAGCGTCATGGTGAATTCGCCCGTTTGATGGGAGGCCAGCTTGAAGGATACCTGCGTCCAGGTATCGAAGAGCATCAACGCACCGAAGCCGAGGACATAAAAGCGCGCGGTGCTCATACAAAGCCTCCCGCAAGTCCGACCCCGACCGCGATCAGCCACATCCCCGCCACCCGCATGCGGTCCAGCCGTTCATGAAACAGCAGCCTGCCGGCCAGCATCACGACGACGATGTTGATGGAGCCGATCAGCATGGCCAGTGACAGCGGAATGAGCGACAGCAGCGCGAACCACACGCCGAACTCCAAGCCGAAGCAGGCGATGCCAATCCAGATCGGCGGTGAAGACAGCATCATCTTCCAGCGCTGCAATTCGATTTCGTGCTCGGTAACAGCGGCGGACTTGAACGCCAGATGCCCTATGGTGTCCAGGAGGATGTTCGTGATCCAGAAGAAAATGGCGAGGTTCGACATGCGGTGGCTGGCTAGAAAACCAGACCCAAGCCAAGATAACCCATCAAACCGTTTCTTCGCTGAACGATGGGGCTCGCGGCAGCGGCCGCCCCGAGATAGCTGAGCTCGCTGCCAAACAACAGGGCATAATCCTTGTTCAGCTTATAAGCGCCGGAAAGACCGAGAGACGAAATAACCGTGGCGCCCGGTTGGTAAGACGGCCGTGCGGCGTTGGCTTCGTCGGGCCGGACGCCGAAGTAATACTGCACGATCTTGGTGCCAGCATAGTCGAGGTCAATGTAGGCACTGACATCCCAGGATCCACTGTCGACGAGTTGATGATCCACGGACAACCGCCATGACTGACCACCGGTTGTTTCAGTCCAGTCGGTGAAATAGGCCGCACTGAGCGACACCTGAGGCAGTTCCCACTCGAAGGCGACTCCCCCTTCGAGGGAATCGTGTCGGCTCGACATTCCGTCCAAGCGGTTCCCGTCCTTGGGGTGAAAGCCAAAACGGGGTTGCGCGGCAAACCCGAGCGCCATTTTCTTATCTGGTGAGTTCCACAACCGGATTCCAGCGCGATCGAAATGGACGTAGACCGTCTCTTCATATTCGAGAATGGCAATCGGCACAGGTTTCGTTGCGTTGTCCGTACCGCCGACATATTTTGGCATGGAGATTACGCCAGCGCCTAAATAGCCATCCAGCGATTTTTTTGCGGATTGTTCCGGTGTCTGTGCGCTACAAAGGTTCGGATAGATAACCATCACAGCAAGCAGACAGAGCGCGCGACGCAGGAGTGCGGTCATACATAATACAGGTCTGGTGTCATTATCATTGCTCGGTCTGACGCGCGATCAGCACGGCATTGGTGCCGCCGAACGCGAAAGAATTCGACATGATGCCATGAATATTCTGATCGCGTCTGCCTCGGCCCGCCACGTAATCCAGATCACATTCGGGGTCGGGATGCTCCAGATGGGCCGTCGGCGGGACGGCTTGGCGGTGCATGGCGAGCAGGGCGATCACGAATTCCATGGCGCCGGCTCCTCCCAACAGGTGCCCATGCATCGATTTGGTCGAACTGACCGGGATTTTATACGCCCGCTCGCCAAAGACTTGCTTGATGGCGCGGGTCTCGGTTACGTCGTTCAAGGCGGTTCCAGTGCCATGGGCGTTCACATAATCGATGTCGCTCGGCGTCAGACCGGCGTCGGCAAGCGCCAAGGACATGGCATGCGCCTGTCCGTCCACGGAGGGTTTAGTGATATGGGAAGAATCGTTGGAAGACCCGTAACCCACCAATTCGCCGTAGAGGCGCGCGCCCCGACGTATCGCCGCCTCGCGTTCCTCCAAGACGACCATCGCCGCCCCCTCGCCAAGCACCAACCCGGATCGATTCTTCGAGAACGGGCGGCAGGAGGCCGGCGGATTAGCACGATCAGGAATGGCCAGAACGCGCAGCGCCTCCCATGCCTTAACAAGACCGAAACTGAGGGGCGCTTCCGCACCGCCGGCGATCATGGCGTCGGCATAGCCGTGACGGATCTGGCGGCAGGCCTCGCCGATAGCGACAGCCGAAGATGAACAAGCGCATGAGTAGGTGAGATTGGGTCCACTCAAACCGTGCTGAATCGCGATGTGCGCGGAGGCGGCATTGTTCATCACCGTCAGGACGGTCATGGGTTTGACGCGGTCCGGATCGCGCTGCAGCAGCTGAATATAGGTTTCCTCAAGCGTGTTGGCCGCACCCATGCCGGTACCCCAAGACACGCCGAACCGACGTTTGTCGTCATCCGTGAGCCGGATCGTGGAATCTTTCAGCGCCATCGCGGCGGCAGCGATCGAGAACTGGCTGACTCGATCGAGGTTGTCGGTTTTCTGCGGCGGAGGGAAATACTGCGCCGGATCGAACTCGACCGGGGCGGCGATGACGGAATATTGCCCCCGGGGTCCGTCGGCGGTGATCAGCCGGATGGCCGATTCAGCCGCCAGCAGCCTGGAAAACAGGGTACCCGGATCGTTGCCCAGCGGGGAGATGACGCCGAGCCCCGTGACTACGACCCGTCTCAGAGTCAATGATCGCTCACCAATTGGGCTGGGATTTGCTGCGGAACCAGCCGGTTGACGATATCGACGATGTCCTGAACCGTGGCGATTTTTAAATTTATGCTTCCGTCCTGTGGAACACGAATATGGAACTCGTCCTCGACTTCAAACAGCGTTTCGACCAAATCCAGCGAGTCCAGCTTCAGGCTGTCCAGCGTAGCCTCCGGTTTGATGCTCTCGCTTGGCAGCGAGTATTTCTTTACAAGAATCTCTCGAACCGCTTCTAACGTTGTCGTCATGATGGATATCTCTAACTATCGTTGGGACAGGATTATCAATGCCAAACTGTACCTCGTGTCAAAGCCGTTTCATGCCCTGATGGAATCGGCGGCGCCCGGTTTGGCGACGCTCGTTTCGTAGCGCAGGAAGAATTCCGTCACCTGGTTGGCCACGTCGTCTTTACGCTTGTCCAGCGTCAGGACATGGTAGGTATCGTCCACGTAAAACGTCTCCAAGTGCCTGGAAGACACCCGCGCGGCCAGGAACTTGGCGTTCTCCAGGCTCGCCATGTCGTCTTCGGTCGAATGAACGATCAGCAGCGGCGTGACGATCCTGGCCAAGTCGCGTTTCGTTGACCGGATGAGGCGGAAGGTTTCACGGATCGTCACGGCCGGGAATTCCGAATAGCCGTATTTCTCCGGCATGTTGGCGCTATTGCCTTCATAGACTGCGGCGATGAGATGACGAAGACGCTCATCCTTGATGCCGTAAGGCGCAGGTTCGTGGTAAGAAATAAAATAGCGCAGTGGCGAATAGATCACCAACGGCAATAAAAAACGCTGCTTCATATGCGGCACATTCCATCCGTCGTAGAAGAACGTTGCCGACAGCGTAGCGACACCCTGAATGCGGTCGGGATGATTCGCCGCAAGCTTCAGCGCCAACAACGCGCCCATGGACAACCCTGACACAAACACGGTGTCACATTCGCTGCTCAAAAAATCCAGGCCGATTTCAAGGGTTGCATACCAATCTGTCCACTGGGTTTGTTTCAGATCTGTCAGCGTCGAACAATGCCCCGCGAGTTGCGGACAGGCGACGGTGAAACCCTGTGCCGCCAGTTTTCTCACGAGAGATTTCATTTCGGTGGGCGAACCGGTGATGCCATGCACCAGCAGTACGCCGGTCCTTCCGCGCTTCTCGAAAATACCGTATCGGCCCAGAGCCGTCAGCGGCATTGTTTTGACATTGAATGTCATGTTGCGAATTCCCTTGCCGGCTCAGACCGCGCCACAGCGCCGGAACAGACTTTCCAGCAACTCGATACCCAGGTCGATCTCGTCTTCCGTGATTTCGAGGGATGGCGCCAGGGTGAATACGTTCTTGTAATAGCCGCCCACATCCAGAACCAGACCGTATTTCTTCCCGCGCGCCGGGATATCGCCTTTCAGGCCTTCTTCGAAAATGGCGTTCGTCAGTTTTTGATTGGGGGCAAACCCGTCGTCCTGACACATTTCAATACGCATCGCGAGTCCGATCCCGTCGACGTCACCGATCATCCGCCAGCGCGTCTTCAGGTCCTTCAATTGGGACAGAAAATAGGCGCCTTTCGCGTTCACCTTGGCTTCGTAATCCGTTTCGGAGACCATGCGCATGACCTCCAGCGCCGTCGTGGTGCCCAGCGTGTTGGACGAGAACGTGGAATGTGTCGATCCGGGCGGAAACTTGTCCGGTGAAATGAGATCTTCCCGCGCCCAGACACCGGACAACGGATTCAGGCCGTTGGTGATGGCCTTGCCGAAAACGACGATGTCCGGGCGCAGACCGAAGTGTTCGAACGACCAGAACTTGCCGGTCCGGTGGATTCCCATCTGGATCTCGTCGGCCACGAGCAGGATGCCGCGCTCCTTGAGGATGCGCGACAACTCCTCGAAATAGCCCTTCGGGGGAACGACATAACCGCCGGTGCCCTGGATCGGTTCGATGTAAAAGGCGGCGAACTCCGATTGCGACGCCTTGCTGTCCCACACCGAGTGATATTCCGTTTCGAACAGTTTCTCGAACTGCTTCACACAGTAGAGCTCGCAATCATCGCGCTTCTTGTCGTACGGGCAGCGGAAACAGTACGGGAACGGGATGAACTGCGCGCGGTCGGAAAAGTGACCGAAACGGCGCCGGTAGCGGTAGCTCGAGGTGATGGCCGACGCGCCAAGAGTGCGGCCGTGATAGCCGCCCATGAAGGCAAAATTGAGATTCTTGCCCGTCGCGTTGCGGACGAGCTTGAGAGAATCCTCAACCGCCTGGGCGCCGCCCACGTTGAAATGCACCCGGCCTTTCACGCCGAGGCGCGCCTCCATCAGCTTGCACAATGCTTCGGCGAGCTCCACCTTCTCCGCGTGCAGGTACTGACAGGCGAGTTGCGGGAGCGTGTCAATCTGGCGCTTCAGGGCGTCATTCAGTCGGCGGTTCTTGTAGCCAAAATTGACCGCGGAATACCACATCTGCAGGTCCAGATAAGGCGTATTGTTTTCGTCAAAAAGATAACTCCCGTCGCATCGCGAAAATATCTTTGGCGGGGTCGCATAATGAACCGTGTCGCCGTAAGGACAGTAGCGTCTGTCCTTGTCGAGGAGTTCGTCCGTCTTCGACGGGGTCATGGATATCTGGACGGCAAGTTGGTCTATCGCGCTTCTAAGGGACATGTCCTCTCCCGTAATCTTTGGTTGAATTGGGTTGTGTCCCATTTCCGGATCACAGCCATAACGTCATCGAATGAATTAAATGATGTGCAGGTAATACCTTCATCTTCGCAGTACCTTCGTAGCGAACCCTTGGCAAAGACGTAATCAGCGGACCGCGCGATACAGCGATCCGACCGACCGTCACCGATCAGAACCGTGGTCAGCCCGCGGCCGTCATCGAGCGAGCGCGCGGCGGCGCACTTGCACACCCCGCTCCGATGCGCGCAACCTGGATCCGAGTGCGGAAAGGAGATATCCAAACCATGCTTCCGGAATTCAAGCCTGTTGGCATACAGGGGTAATGGCGGGATGCCTTGCTTTTGCAAGACGCACCGGATCGGATAGTCCAGACCGTCACTGACCACGGCGATATCGGCGAATGCGGACGCGTACTGAACAAAGTCAGAGAAAAACGGATCAATGACAATCGACTGCAGAAAGCCTTCCAGGATGGGGCCATCCGCGCTCACCAAGGCAAGCTGGGCTTTCATGCATTCCTGGGAATTGAGCTGGCCGGTAATCCACTGCTCTTCGACCCGACGCCATTCAGGATCGGCAAATCTTTCCAGCAGCGCATCCACGGTATCCGTCGGAGCGATCGTTCCGTCAAAATCAACAATAAATAACATGAATAAGATGTGCTTTTCCGAGACGGTGGATCATTCTGAATCCACGTTTGTTTATGCGAGAAAGCAGGAATTGACCCGCGATACGCAGCCGTCATGTTTATCTACCTCGAGGAATATATCTGCAGTTCCTTTCTCAGGCCTTACAAGCACGGCCGCACGGGAGGACAAGCATGACCATTCGTCATACAGGAAGGAGACGTGTTAATCAGAGCAAAGCGGGTTTACTGCATGAAGCAGCAGGGATTCCACTGATGGCCGTGACCCGACCCGCCTTATTCGTGGACGAAAATATCCATCTCCGATTCGGCCGCTGGCAGAGCCAGCAGGAATGGCTTTCTAGTCTGGTGGAGGATTTCTGAATTCAACGTTGACGCGGGTGCCGCCTTGCGGGCCGGCATCCTCCAGCCACACGTGTGCGCCGTGCGCACGGGCGATCTCATGCACAATGGCCAAACCCAGTCCGCTTCCTGATTCACCGTTGTCCGACACGCGGTAAAAACGCTGGAAGACCCGCTCGCGTTCCTCCGGTGGAATACCCGGCCCGCTGTCCTCCACCGTCAGCAACGGTTTCTCGTCAGCGACAAGACGCACCGTGATCTTGCCGCCGTGCGGTGTGTAGCTTATGGCGTTGTCCAGAATATTGGCCAACATCACGCGAAGCAACAGTGCCTGGCCGAATATCGCTACCGGCTTTTCGGGTCCTTCATAACCAAGATCGAGTTGCTTCCGTATGGCGTGCGGTACCCAGTCTGCCGTCTGTGTGCTGGCCAGTTCATTCAGATCCAACGATACAAACTCGTGCGACACGTCAGAGCCGGATTCGGCACGAGCCAGCACCAGCAGTTGATCCACAAGATGGCTGGTGCTGTTGATCCCCGCGCGAATCTGTCCGAGCGCCTGCCGTAATACCTCAGGATCAGTCTGGCGCAACGCCAGATCGGTTTGCATGGTCAGTCGAGCCAGCGGCGTACGCAACTGATGTGCGGCGTCGGCGATGAAATTCCGCTGTATGTGCATCACCTGGCTCA
>Ga0153915_10006941_pt1 | contig 10650 bp, 7 predicted proteins | sample Opewatmetagenome_2_FD_107003 | JGI IMG/M metagenome (GOLD analysis project Ga0153915, IMG submission 107003) | Freshwater wetland microbial communities from Ohio, USA - Open water 3 Core 3 Depth 3 metaG | ecosystem: Environmental > Aquatic > Freshwater > Wetlands | place: USA: Ohio, Lake Erie...
ACCGCACGCCCGGACGCGTGCCGGCGGCCGCCAATTCCTGAACGATGACATCGATGATGCGTTGGAGTTCTTCTCTAGTCATCAGTGCCCGGTCGCCAGTCCCCAGCCGTAGTGCAGACCTTCAAGTCTGTCCGTAGTGCAGACCTTCAGGTCTGCCGTCTTTCCAGCGCTTCGATCTTGGCGAGGCGCGCGATATATCGCGGCTCGCGCATCGACGTCGTCAGCCACGTCGTCACAATCGCTTTCGCTTCGTCCACCGTGACGAGTGTGGCGCCAAGCGTCAGGACGTTCGCGCCGTTGTGCTCGCGCGAGTACCGCGCTATCGTCTCCGTGGTCGCCATCACGGCGCGGATGCCTTTGACCTTGTTCGCCGCGATCGCCGAGCCGATGCCGGCGCCGTCGATGACGATGCCCGCGTCCGCGTCGCCGCGCGCGACGAGGTCGGCGACGCTGGCCGCGACGTCAGGGTAATCGACGGCATCGGTCGTGTATGTGCCGAGGTCGTTCACGGCCAGCGCGCGACCCCGCAGGAACGGGATCAACGCCTGCCGCAGCGCGATCCCGGTGTGATCGCTGGCGATGGCGACCGACCGGACGTCAGGACGCGGCGCCAGGGCCGCGGCAGCCTCGGGCGCCTGCCCCTCGCGAACGACCGTCACCCGGCGCTCCTTCAGCGTGTCGGCCGCCAGCGGCGTGATGTGACCGCCTCTGGCCAGCATCACCGTGTCGCCGCGTTCCAGCACGCGCGCGTCGCTTTCGGTAATAATTTCGAATCGTTTCATCGTTTCAAGGGCTTCTATGATCCCACGAGAAATCCTGATTCCGGCACCGCAGATTCAGGCGCGCGTCGCCGAGATGGCCGCCGAAATCCGGCGCGACTTCCCCGACGAAGTCCACCTGGTCGCGGTGCTCAAGGGCGCCTTCATCTTTCTGTCCGACCTCGTGCGCCACATCCCCGGCAGAGTGTCGCTCGACTTCATGGCGACCTCCAGCTATGCCACGGGCACGACGACGTCCGGCGAGGTCAGGCTGACGAAGGACCTCGACCTCACGCTCGACGGACGCAACGTCATTATCGTCGAAGACATCGTCGACTCCGGCCTGACGCTCCACTACCTGCACGAGATCCTGCAGGCGCGCAATCCGAAGACGCTGCGGACGGCGTGCCTGCTGAACAAGCCGTCGCGCCGGAAGGTCGAGGTGCCGGTCGAGTACGTGGGCTTCACGATCGAAGACCATTTCGTCGTCGGCTACGGCCTCGACTATGCCGAGCAGTACCGCAATCTGCCGCACATCGGCGTCGTCAGCTAACATACGAGACACTGTGCCGCTGCTGCTGGTCAATCATCCGCTCGTGCACGACGCGCTCGCGCAACTGCGCGACAAGACGACGCCGCCCGACGCGTTCCGGCGGCTGGCGACGCGCATCAGCGTGCTCCTCGCGGCCGAAGCGCTGCGCGACGTGCCGATGTCGCTGTCGACGGTCGAGACGCCAATGGGGCCGGCCGATGCGCGCCGCGTCGCGGCCGACGTCGTGGTGGTGCCGGTGCTGCGCGCGGGGCTCGGCATGCTCGACGCCGTCCTCGGGCTCGTGCCGTCGGCGCGCGTCGGCTACATCGGCCTGCAGCGCGACGAGCAGACGGCCATCGCGTCGCAGTACTATTCGAAGCTGCCGCAGGGCCTGCGCGACAGCTACGTGCTTATGATCGATCCGATGCTGGCGACCGGCGGCAGCGCGTCCGCGGCGCTCGAGCTGCTCCGGCAGTCCGGCGCCTCGCGCGTCCGCATCGTCTGCATCGTCGCCGCGCCCGAAGGCGTCGCCGTCGTCGAACGCGAACACCCGGACGTTTCTATCTATACGCCGGTCGTCGACAGTCATTTGAACGCGCACAGGTACATCGTTCCCGGCCTGGGCGATTTCGGAGACCGGCTCTATGGAACGCTGTGATGAGTGAGGATGATCGTGAGCAACGCTGAACGCTGGCAGACGTCACTCACTTCGATCGCGCCGGACAAGATCCTCGTGCGCGGCTACCCGCTCGACGAGATGATGGGACGGCTGACGTTTGCCGAGGCCGTCTACCTGCTGCTGATGGGCGAGCTGCCGACGCCCTCCATCGGCAGGATGTTTGACGCCATCCTCGTGTCGTCCATCGATCACGGCGTCATGCCGCCGTCGACGCTCGCGGCGCGCAACGTCGCGACCTCGGGCGCGCCGCTCAAGGACTCCGTCGCGGCCGGCGTGCTCGCGTTCGGCCCCCGCCACGGCGGCGACATCGAGTCGTGCATGCGCTTTCTCGACACCGGGCTGTCGCTCACGCGCGGCGGCAAATCGCTTCAGCAGGCGGCCGAGTCGATCGTCGACGAGTGCATCCGGAACAACGAGGTCCCGCCGGGGTTCGGTCACCGCATTCACGCGCACGACCCGCGCGCCGCGCGGCTGTTCCAGATGGCGCTCGAGCTCGAGCTCGAAGGCGAGCATGTCCGGCTGATTCGCGCCGTCGAGCGGGTGCTCGACAAGAAGTCGTCGCACTACGGCCGGCCGCTCCCGGTGAATGTGGACGGCGCCATTGCCGCGGTCACCGCCGACCTCGGATTCGCGTACGACCTCGGGAACGCCGTCTTTCTCGTCTCGCGACTGCCGGGCCTCATCGCGCACGCGCACGAAGAGCGCGCGCGCCAGAAGCCGATGCGCCAGATCGATCCGAAGGACCACACCTACGACGGCGCCCGCGAGCGCCGCTTGCCCGAGCGGCGGAAATAGTGAAATGATTGAGCTCTTCTAAGGGCGCTTAGCTCAGCTGGTTAGAGCGCGTGCTTCACACGCACGAGGTCATAGGTTCGAGTCCTATAGCGCCCACCACTTACCCACTCCGATCTCGTATTTCGTCGGCGATGACAGCGGGCCGTGACGGGCACCGTGGCGAACGTACGTTCCGGTCGGCGCTGCCTTTGCACCGTGGATGTGCAGGGAAGGAGGCGCGCCATGTCGATGCACGCCTCGAGACTGAGAACGCTTGCCATCGCGGCCTCATGCATCTGCTCGTTCGCCGCCTCACCTGCCGCCGCGCAAAGCCGGTTCGACGTGCTCGGCGTCGACGCGATCGCGGCCGTCAAGGGCATGAACGTCTACACGATTCGCGACAACCAGATCGCCGCCTGCTACAGCGTGTTCGTGATCGACGCGCCGGACGCGGCGCCGCCGAGTCTCCCCGTCCAGACGCCGGTTCCGCCACCGACACCCGAGCAGCTGGAGCAGGCGCGCGTGGCGCAGGCGCTGAAAGACGCGATGGCGATCCACGACCGGAAGATCGCGGAACTGCAGTCGCACCGTCTGATGTGGAGCGTCGAGTACGGCACCGAGCGCCAGCGCATTGAAGACGAGTACGAACTGGCCGTCCGCCAGGTGTTGCCGGACCTGCACCCGACGGCGCAGGTCGCTCCGGGATGGCCCACCAGCACGCGCGAAGAACTGAACGCCGCGGTCCGTCGAGCCATCGCCGAAGCTGAAGCCGTTCCGAACGGGGCTGCGGCGGCCCGGTCCGGCATCGACGAGCGGCTCGAATACCTGCTCCGCCGGATGACGGCCGCAGGGAGGCTGGCGGTCACCGGACCGCTGGCGTGCCCTCCGCCGCCCGCCGCGCAACCAGTCCGCTAGCGCGCCCGCAAGCCCCTCAACCTTTCCTTATACCTTCCGCGAAACACCTCCGGTTTCATCAGGTATTGGACGCGGACTGACCATGCTGTTAGGGTCTCCGCGATCTGCAATATCACAGCGACTTTTGCCCGCTGTGCGGGGCGACGTGTGTTGTCGTGTTGTCAGTGAAGGAGACCATCGATGCGTGGACTAGGGAGGCTGCTCGTCGCATTCGCGCTCACCGTGATCGTGCCTGCTGTGGCATACGCACAGGCGTCGATCTCTGGCACCGTCAAGGACGCGTCCGGTGCCGTACTGCCTGGTGTGACCATCGAGGCCGCCAGCGACGTGCTGATCGAAAAAGTGCGCTCGACGCAAACCGACAGCGCCGGCCGCTATCAGGTCGTTGACCTGCGCCCCGGCAAGTACGTCATCACCTTCACGCTGACGGGATTCAGCACCGTCAAGCGAGACGGCGTCGAGCTGTCCGGAACAGGCACGACGACGGTCGATGCCGATCTCAAAGTCGGCGCGGTCGCGGAGACCATCACCGTCACCGGCGAGACGCCCCTCGTGGACGTCTCGAGCACCAAGAGAGAATCCGTGCTCGATCACGACACCGTCCAGAACCTGCCGAGCTCGCGCCAGTACTTCACGCTCGCCCGCATGATCCCTGGCACGTCGGGCGGCGGCACGGACGTCGGCGGCAGCGGCTCGGTCGGCCAGAGCGGCATCGCGGACGTCGGGCAGAGCCTCACGGCACACGGCAGCAAGAACGTGGATCAGCGAATCATGCTCAACGGCGTCAGCATCATGACGCTGCAGGCCGGCGGCAACATCGGCGGGCAGCAGCCGGACGTGGGCTCGGCGGCGGAAATCGCGGTCGACACGTCCTCGCTCTCGGCCGAAGGGTCGTCCGGCGGCATCCGCATCAACTTCATCCCGAAGGATGGTGGCAACACCTTCGGCAACTCGACGTTCTTCACGTTCGCGAACCAGTCGATGCAGGGCAACAACTACACCGACGCGCTGAAAGCCGCCGGTCTCCTGACGCCCACGCAGGTCGACAGCACGTACGACATCAACGAGTCGATTGGCGGCCCGATCAAGAAGGACAAAGCCTGGTTCTGGTTCTCGACCCGGTACAACAAGTCGGCCAACTTCGCGGGCATCTTCGAGAACCTGAACGCCTATAAGCCAAACCTCTGGTCGTACGTGCCCGACACCAGCAAGCCGGCTGAAAACCGCGGCACGGTCAAGCAGAACAACCTGCGCATCACGTGGCAGGCCGCGCCGAAGATCAAGATTGCGGCCGAGCAGAAAGTCGACACCTGGTGCAATTGCCCGAACAACATCAGCGCGACCGTCGCGCCCGAGGCCGGCCGCGATCGCCGCTTTCCCCGGCTGCGCCAGGAGCATCTGGAATTCACGTCTCCGGTGACCTCCAAGCTGCTGATCGAAGGCGTCGGCATGCACCTGTTCGAACGCTGGGGCAACATGGATCTGCGGACAGTGGCCGAAGGCGGATCGATTGCCGATGCCGCCCAGGCCGCGCAGCTCCCGAACATGATCGCCGTGCTCGAGCAATCCTCCGGCCTGACCTACCGGAACGGCGCGGCGCCCTGCTGCAATTCGGTGTTCAACAACACCCTGGTGCCGAATTACACCTACCGCGTCGCGGCCACCTACGTGACCGGCACGCACGCGGTCAAGGCAGGCTGGAACGACACGTTCGGCTACCTGAGAGCCTACAACTACGCGTTCAACCCGGTGAGCTACACGTTTCTCAACGGCTCGCCGACGGCACTGACCGAGTACATCGTGCCCTACACGGCCGAACAGGAAGAGAACCACGACCTCGGCATCTTCGTGCAGGACAACTGGAAGGTGAATCGCGCGAGCATCATCGGCGCGATCCGGTACGACTGGTTCAAGAGCGGCTTCCCCGCCCAGACCATCGGCGGGGGCAGTCCGCTGGTCGGCCTCGGCAACCGGAACCTCAGCTTCCCGGCGCAGGAAAACCTGAACTGGAAAGACATCACGTACCGATCGGGCGTGGTGTATGACGTGCGCGGCGATGGCAAGACGGCCGTCCGCGCCGCGGCGAACAAGTACGTGCTCGGGCAGACCCTGAACGGCCTCGGCAACTCGCCGAATCCGGTCAACGCGCTGCAGACGACGACCACGCGCGCGTGGAACGATGCGAACAAGAACTTCGTTCCCGACTGCGACCTGTCTATTCGCACGGCCAACGGCGAATGTCAGGCCATCCAGCAGAACTCCTTCGGCACCACCAACCCGGCGCAGACCTTCGATCCGGATCTGCTGAGCGGCTGGGGCCATCGGCCGTCCAACTGGGAATTCTCCGGCGGCATCCAGCAGCAGTTGCCCTGGCGCATGTCGGTGGACTTCGGCTACTACCGGCGGATCTGGCAGAACTTCCAGGTCGTCGACAACATCCAGGCGGCGGCGAGCGACTTCCAGGCGTTCAATATGAACATCCCGACCGATCCGCGGCTGCCGAACGGCGGCGGCGGCCAGCTCACGTACTACAACGTCGTCCCCACCAAGCTCGGACAGCAGACGCTGTACAACACGCTGTCCGACAAATACGGGAACGAGTACGAGCACTGGAACGGGTTCGACCTCGTCGTCAACGGCCGGCTGCAGAACGGCCTCCGGTTCCAGGCCGGGCTGAGCACCGGCCGTACAAGCGTCGACAACTGCGAGGTCATCGCGAAAGTGCCGGAGATGCTGACGTTCGGGTCGGTGAACGCCGCCGGTCCGGCGGTGTCGCCGCAGCCGCAACTCGCGCAGCAGTTCTGCCATCTCGACGAGCCGTGGCTGACATCCTTCAAGGCGTTCGAGTCGTACACGATTCCGAAGATCGACGTCCAGGTCGCGGCGACGTTCCGGAGCGTGCCAGGCACCACCGGCGGCGGGGCCGTGGGTCAGGCGTCGGGCATGGCCGCGAACTTCACGGCGACCAACGCCTACCTCGCGGCAAACTCGAACCTCGGCCGCAACCTCACCGGGACGACGGCGCCTACGCAGAACGTCTCGCTGCAAATCGCCAACCCCGATGCGGTGTACCTGGACCGCGACAACCAGCTCGATCTGCGTTTCGGGAAGGTGTTCCGGTACAGAGGCATCAGGTCGACGGTCAGCCTCGACCTGTTCAACGCGCTGAACCGCAGCACGGTGCTGACGGCGAACGCGTCGTATGCGGTGTGGCTGGCGCCGACGGCGATCACCAACCCGCGGCTCTTAAAGGTCAGCTTGACGCTGGATCTTCGCTAGAGGCTAGAGGCCAGGGGCTGGGAAGAACACTGTGTTTTTCCCAGCCGCCAGCCTCTAGACTCTAGCCTCGTGATCTTCCTCCTCTTCTTCCTTTCAGGAATCAGCGGTCTCGTCTACCAGGTCGTCTGGGTCCGCGAGTTCGGCACGGCGTTCGGCGCGACCCTTCACACCACCTCCCTCGTCGTCGCCATCTTCATGCTTGGTCTCGGCTCCGGCAGCTATCTGGTCGGCCGTTGGGCCGATCGACGCTACGCGCACGCGCCGGAGTCCCTGCTGCGCGCGTACGGCGTCGTCGAGCTCCTGATCGCGGGCCTCGGCCTTGCGATCTCGCTCGTGCTGCCCCGCCTGCATTCGCTCGCGGCCCTCTCCTCGTCCTACGTCAAAGACGCGGCGGGATGGTTCGTGCTGTCCTGGATGTCGTATGTGGCACAGGGCGCGATCGCGCTGGGTCTGGTGGGTCCAAGCGCACTGCTGATGGGCGGCACGCTGACGCTGCTCATCCGCCACACCGTGCGCGCTGACGTCGAATCGGCGGGCGGCTGGAAGATCGGGCTGCTCTACGCCGTCAACACGGCCGGCGCCGCGGCCGGAGCGTTCCTGACGGATTTCTCACTGGTGCCGAGCGCCGGGCTCAGGACCACGCAACTGGTCGCCGTGGCCCTGAACGTCGTCGCCGGCGCCGGGGCGATTGTGCTGTCGCGAGCAGCCGGCGCCCGTCCGGCTGGCGCCCGTCCGGCTAAAGCCGCCCGTCCGGCTAAAGCCGGACGCTACAGGCCCAAGGTAGATGCCGGCGTGGTAGAGGCCGACGTGGTAGAGGCCAACGTGGTAGAGGCCGACGTAGCGTCCGGCTTCAGCCGGACGACCGGGCGCAACGGGAACTCGGTCGAGGTGCTCGTCTGGACGAGCCTCGCGCTCGGGCTGACGGGGTTTGCCGGGATGGGCCTCGAGATTCTCTGGCTGCGGCACTTCAATCTCCTGCTCGGCGGGTTCCGCGCCGTCTTCTCGCTGGTCATCACGATCATGCTCGCCGGCATCGGCGCCGGCGCGCTCGCCGGCGGCGCCGTCATTCGCCGCTTCGACGTCGCTCAGCGCAGGCACGTCGCGAGGCCGGCGCAGGCGTTCATGGCCGTGCAGGCGCTGCTCGTCGTCGCCGTCTTTGCGGGGCTCGCCAGCAACAGCGCCGCGGCGATCCATGCCGGGCGTGATGCGATCGAGTTCTGGTACAACGCCCGCCCGATGCTGCTCGAAGTGGGATTGCCGGCGATCCTGATGGGCGCGAGCTTCCCGCTGGGAAACGCCGTCATCCAGCACGCCGAGCGCGCCGTGGGCAGCCGCGCCGGCATCCTGTACCTGGCAAACACCGCGGGGGCCGTCTGCGGCTCGCTCGTCACCGGGTATGTGCTGTTGCCGCATTTCGGGATGCAGGGCGTCGCGACGGTGCTCGCGCTCGCCGCCGGACTGACGCTGGCGCCGCTCTACCTGATGTCCTCGACCTCGCCGGCCACGCGGAAAGGCTCGATGCTGACAGCCGTGGCCAGCCTCGCGGTGATGGTGATCGCGATTGACACCTGGCTGCGGCTGCCCGAGAGCTACCTGCTGGGGCGCTCGCTGCCGGCCTTGTCAGCGCAGGAGAAGCTGCTGTCGGTGCACGAAGGCGTCACGGAAGTCGTCGCCGTCACCGAGATTCCCGGCCGCGGACGCAGCCTGATGACGAACGGACACGCGATGTCGTCAACCGCGCCGCTCGATCAGCGCTACATGCGCGCGCTGGCGCACATCCCGCTGCTCTCCATGCCGCACCCGTCGCGCGTGCTGGTGATCGGCTTCGGGGTCGGCAACTCCACGCACGCCGCCACACTGCATCCGTCGGTCGAACGCGTGGACGTCGCCGATCTGTCCCGCGACATCCTCGAGCATGCGAGCACCTTCCGCGACGCGAATGCGGATGTCCTGAAGAATCCGCGCGTCACCGTCTACGTCAACGACGGCCGCCAGCATCTCCAGATGCAGCCCGAAGGCACGTACGACCTCGTCACGCTCGAGCCGCCGCCGATCGCGCACGCCGGCGTCGGCGCGCTGTATTCGCGCGAGTTCTACGAGCTCGCGCGTACGCGCCTCAAGGCCGGCGGCTATCTCAGCCAGTGGCTGCCCGCCTATCAGGTGCCGGCGGAGACGAGCCTGGCCATGGTCCGCGCGTTCGTCGACGTCTTCCCGCACGCCGTGCTGTTGTCCGGCACGGAGGCCGAGCTGCTCCTCGTCGGCACGACGGGCGACCGCATCGAGATCGATCCGGACCGGCTGACGCAGGCGCTGGGCCAGGCGCCGAAAGCGCTGGCCGACCTGCGCCGTCTTGATCTGGGTTCCGTGAAGGAAATCGTCGGGACGTTCATGGGATCATCCGCCACGCTTGCGCGCGCGACGCGTTTGTCGCCGGCGGTGTCCGATGACCGCCCGCTGCAGGAATATGGAGTCCAGTCGGTGCTGGCGACTGGCGTCAACGGCGTGCCGGCGGCACTCGTCGATCTCTCAGCAGCGGCCGCATGGTGTCCGCGGTGCTTCAACGGAGAGCAATCGACGCCCGCAGCGGAAGGACTCGATGCCTACCTCGCGCTGCTCGACGAGGCGTATCACGCAGCACCTCGCGCAACGCCCTCGCAGCCGCGACCGCGAATTCTCGGCAGCGCGTACCTCGGCGCGATCCTTCCCGACACCGACGCCGTACACAACATCGTCGGCGTCACGCTGCTGCAGGAGCGCCGTTACGACGAGGCCGCGGCCGAGTTCCGCGAAGCGCTCGAGCGGCGCCCGGACTCGCCCGACGCGAATCGCAATCTCGGGACCGCGCTCGCCGCGACCGGACATGTGCAGGAAGCCATTGAATTTCTGGAGCGCGCCGTACAGCTCGCGCCGGACAACGCGTTCGCGCGGAAAGAGCTCGAAGAGACGCGCCGCCGTCGCTAGGACGTTACTGCGCCGTGCAGGGCGTCGCGTGCCACATGGATCCGTCGCGCTCCTGCTTGAACCCGCTCGACGTGACGTAGGGGCCGGTCAGGTACTTCGGGTCCTCGACGATCGTCGTCACGGTAATCCACACGTCGCCGTTCTTCTCCACTTGACGATCGAAGTACTCGGTCACGATGGCGTTCCCCGTGTACGGCACGCCGTTCTTCCGCAGGTAGCCGGGCTTCAGCCTGTCGGTGACGACCTTCAGCGATCCGAACCGCGGTCCGGGCGCATTCGCGGCTGCTCCGCCGCCTCCGCCGTTCTGGCCTTGCCCGCCACCGCCGCGCGCGACGCCGATGTTGCCGAGAAACTCCCAGCTCGCTTTCGAATATCCCTGCCAGGAAGGTTCAGCGGCGCCGCCTGTCACCTGCCCTGAGCCTGTCGAAGGGCCAAATCGCAAGAGCTTGGTCTGTGTCCCAGCGTCAGCCTCAATTTTCAGTGTGTTCTCGTCCTGCCAGGTGATGTGCAGGCGCGTCGGCACGCGCATGATCGCCGCGGCGCCGTACGCCTTGCACGCATTGCCTTCGCGCTCGTCTTTCGCCGGATCCCACGCGTCGGCGACTCTGCGGCCTTCGTCGGTGAGCGGCATGCTCGCGTAGTCGCCCTTTTTCGGCGTCACCATGCGCCAGCGCCAGTCCTCGGTGACGACCGACACCCACCAGCCGGTCAGATCGCTCGGCGCCTGCTGCTGAGGCGTCTGTGGCGCCTGC
>Ga0153915_10006942_pt1 | contig 10650 bp, 8 predicted proteins | sample Opewatmetagenome_2_FD_107003 | JGI IMG/M metagenome (GOLD analysis project Ga0153915, IMG submission 107003) | Freshwater wetland microbial communities from Ohio, USA - Open water 3 Core 3 Depth 3 metaG | ecosystem: Environmental > Aquatic > Freshwater > Wetlands | place: USA: Ohio, Lake Erie...
ACAAATTAGTTCTTTCTTGTATTCTTATATTTCTTCTTCCATATTTAGCGATGATTGAAAAACAATTAAAAAATCCTTAAAAAATGTTTTTAAAAAACACCATCTATTGTCGATTCTATTTCTCTCGATGCGTTAAAATTGATTTAAATATCTCATACAAGAAAGTTCTTCTTTTTTTTCTGATTTCAGAGTCGCCTCATTTTTTATAATTCCTTTTCTTTTTCTCGTCATATTTTGGTATAAATGTTACAGCACCTTATTATAATACCCATGATTTAGGTTCTTTTATAATATTTTTTCTTATATACGTGATTATGATAGGGTAACATTTATGTACTAGTGTACCATATAATATTATGGGGGTCTGGACTTTCCGTATAAGAAAGCTTTTACGTTTCAAACCTTTCCTCCCAGATTTTAACACACCGGACCCCCCTTTCCTTCTCCGCAGAACTACCACAAAAGGGAACTTATTTTCTTCTGGATCAAGACAGAAACACCTATCCGTTCTCCTCTTCCTCTTCTTTCTCAGGCAATCGTATGCGATGCTTCTCCACAAAGTCTTTAGCATTTCCCAACCAGAACTTCATAGACGCTTTCCGCTCAACTAGACCTGCAGTCGCGATGCGAGCAAAATCATTGTCATAGGTAATAATCCCACGCACCTCGGGATGTTCGTACGCAGCTTGAACAAGCGACAGATCAGCAATCGACGGTTGCTTCAAAAAATTCGTTTTAATCTCCTTTAAATCACCTGGAATTGTCGTAACATTGTACACCTGGAATGTCTCGGGAATCTGCTTCTCAATGACGGAACCGACCTCTTCGATGATCTGCCGCGTCGTCCCGATGCTCATCGATGAAGATTGCATCTCAAGAATCGCCTGACAGTATTTCCGTCGGATGCTCCGAGCGTCAAATGCATAAATCAAAATATTAGCATCGATCAGATACACGTCATACGCGATTTTCTCATGGAGATAATGCCGGTAATTTAAAAGCTTCCCACACCCACAAACGTTCTTCCGGTTCCGAACGATACGCATCCGTCGTTTACAATGAGGGCAAGTCACCTTCATAGTACAATACTGTAATACCATAGGACTTTTATTTACTAATCCCTTCAAAATCCTTGTTTCGATGGAATAATTGGTGCAGAAAACAAGTCACTTTTTCAAAAATATAATATTCGTATCTCTCTTTTCAGAGACTCAAAACGCGATATTTTGTACTAATATTTTTAAATGAATATAAGATGTATTTGTTTGAAGGAGGATAGTCATGAAAAGAAAAGTAATCGTTAGTATTTTGATGGCAGGTCTCTTTCTCATCCCGCTCCTATCGATGTCCGGTCCAGCCCAACAAAGTCATGGAAAAATCTATACAGGACCTAAGATAGTATTCGATGAGAAGAACAACCATGAAACGGAGGCGAACTCCCAGCCAGGAAATAATCCAAAAGGAAAACCGCAACCACCATCACCAGGACCTGATAAATGGGCGGTAGTCATTGGAATCGCTGACTATCAAGGCGTTCAGAATGATCTTCTCTATCCTGATGACGACGCCATGGATATGTATAATTATCTTCTCTCAAAAGGATATCCTTCGGGTCATATCAAACTCTTGACCAATCGGAAAGCAAGCGCCAATAACATTGTCAGCGCGATCAACTGGATGAATACCCAGGAGACCAAAGCAACCTCCGAATGCGTCTTCTTCTACTCAGGGCATGGTACCACCTATGATGGCTATAACGATGGAGACAGTGAAAATATTGATGAAGGGATAGTGTCCTATAATCTCTACCTGATTTTAGACGGACAGCTTCGAGACCTTTTCTCAACGTATACCTCTCAGAAAATCGTTTTTATTTTTGATAGCTGTATGTCTGGTGGAATGAACGATTTGATAGGTGCCCATACCCAGCAAAACTACGATGGGCGAGTGGTAGACACCGCCTGTGCAGAGGGTCAATATTCTTGGGACGGAGACTCAACAATGAACAATGGAGTATTTACCTACTACTACATGCAAGGAATATATGCATATAACACCGCAGAAGACGCCCAAGCCTATGCGACACCATTGGCACACGACGCAGTACAAGAGATGTACGGCGTACAGATGGATCCCCAAGAATACGACACCTATACCGGAAACTGGCAGTTCTAGACACACCCCCCTAAATACGTAGAGTCTCCAAATGGTTCTGTTGATACAGAAAAGACAAAAATCTCTCCTTTTTCTCTTTTTTATCTCTTTTACTCCAAAATCAAGGAAATAAAAATCTATTAAAAGGGGTAACTGATTCAATTATTAATGAAGGGAGGATTGTCAGAAACACAACAAAAACTTATCGAATGGCTCGAACAGAATAACCATTGGTTCGTCACCGCCAAAGAAATCGCAGCCTTTCTCTCCATGAATGAAACACAGGCACACAGTCTCGGCTTCGCACTCAGCCTGAAAAAATGGTTTGCAACCCTTGGACACGACCAGTATCTCCTTCTCAAATCAACACAGGACAGACCCCTCCCGTTTCTCCATCCCCTCACCATCGGAAGCAAACTGGTCGACCCGTACTACTTCTCCTTTCACACCGCAGCATCCTACCATAAACTCATCCCCCCAAACAACCAACAAGTGTACCTCGTCACCACCACCATACGAAACAACACAGAAATCAGAGACGTCTCCTATCGTTTCATCCACGTCACCCCACGCAAATTCTTCGGATACGTCCCAGTCATCATGGGTGGAACAACCATCAACATGGCAGACAAAGAAAAAACCCTCATCGACAGTCTTGAGAAATTCAAATATATCGGTGGTCTGTCTGAAATCATTCGCATCCTTAAAAACGCCATCGAGACCCTTGATGTCCAACGCCTCGTTGACTACACCGTCTTGATGGGATCAAGCACGCTCATCCAACGACTCGGGTATATCCTCGACCATCTTGAGGTTGACTACGACGAAGAATTTCTCAAAAGTTACTCTTTGGGCGTATTAACCTACTTTGATCCATTGAACACCTATGATCAAAAACCAAAACGAGACGAGAAATGGAACTTGATGATCAACATCCCAGATTCACTTTTTAAAAAAGAACCATACTCATAGGCGCTCAATTCCTTTTCCTAAGTATTTATCTGTGACAAAATATTAAAAAAGGAATCAGTAATTAGTATATGGGGAGTAGACTCCATGATAAGAAAACTTCTAGGATTCTTCATCTGCCTTCTATTCATGATTACGCCAGTGAGCATCGCAGAACAATCAGAACAAGAACGAAGCTTGCCCGATCTGATTCCAAACTATCAAATGTCATGTTTCCCATCATCTTCACTGAGGACTTCACATGATGGCTGGGAGCTCCAATGGAGCCATAACTACGGTGGCATGGGTCATTCACAACTTGCGCAACCGGTCGGGGATCTTGATGGGGATGGGATCAACGAAATTATCGTGGGTGGCTATGAAAACTCCGGGATGTGCAGGATTGTATCATACGATATGATCCAACAGACGTACGTGGAGGAATATTCCTGGTTTATCCCTGGAGGTTCCTATCACATTCCCACAGGCGCATGTATCTTCGACCTCAACGAGGACGGTGTACTGGAGCTTGTTGTCGCCTGGGGATTTACCGGTGCCGATGGAGTGTATGCCTATACCTGGGATGGAACCACACTGGCGACTCTCGATTGCTACAATGGCGACGGCGTTGATTTCCTGTACGATGTGTTCGCTTGTGACTATAACGATGATGGTCACATCGAGGTGATTGTCTCAAACGCACCAAACATGGGGACCAGCCCGTGGCATGTCTACGCCCTGCGTTGGGACGTCGACCATTTTGTCGCGGAGGCCTTCTGGGCATGTCCGAATGGGGCAAGCTGTGAATGCCCGATGGTCTGGGGAGGCGATGTCGATAATGATCAGAAGACGGAAGTCATCGCTGACGTCTCAAACAATGGATACTTTACCCCAGGAACCTGGGCATTGAACTGGAATATTGAAGCGGAGGATTGGGATGCGGTGCCTGTCTGGACTGCCTATGGTGACGCGACCGTTTATGGTATCGGGATAGCGGATATCGACGCAGATGGGACACCAGAGATCGGGGTCGGAAGCTACGGCGGCACCCCCTCCGGCTGGCTGTTCGAATGGAATGGGACAGGTTACGAGATGGTCTGGCATGGGGAATATCCTGGGGGAGAGCCCGTGATCGAATCGGTCGCTCTAGGGGATGCGGATAACGATGGGTCCCAAGAATTCGTTTTTGGTACTCAACAAATCCATATCATCGGATGGAACGGAGACGCTTACTATGAAGAAGCAACCCTGACTGACCCGCAGTCGATGTTAGCAGGCATGAACATCTGCGACTTTGACACCGATGGTCGGAACGAGTTAAAGGCCTGTGAGATCATCAGCGGGAGCGGGACAGAGTTCATCTGGAAATACCATATCACGGATAATATTCCCCCAAAGACGACCTGTTCGTTGACTGGAGAGATGGTACATGGTATCTATGTCAGCAACGTCACTGTCACCTTGACCGCCAGCGACAATGATTCTGGGGTGCAATATACCAAATTCAGACTCGATGCAGTGGAATGGACAACGTACACATCATCGTTCCTTGTTTCAGATGATGGGAATCATACGTTGCGGTTCTACTCGGTTGATCGATCGGGAAACATCGAAGGGGAACAAACCAGGATTTTTACCATCCAGCACCATCCTTTAATCACTCTCACCATCACAGGTGGGAAAGGGATCTCGGTCCTTGTCGAAAACAAAGGGGAACTGTCACTGGACAAAGTCCCCTGGCACATCAACCTCACCGGTGGTATTTTGTTAAAAGGGACATCGAAGGAAGGATTGATTCCACAACTCCTCCCAGGTCAACAGAAAATGCTGACCTCATCGGTCCTTGGGTTAGGAAAAACGATCATCACCGTGACCGTTGACGATACACAAGCAACCACAGAAGGTTTCGTCCTTCTAATCTTTGTTATTGGAGTACGGTAACTCCAAATTCCTTCTTTTTTTCTTATTCTTTGATCTTGCTAAGATAAAACCGTTTCTTGTGCTCAACCTCTATGAAGGTATGTAACGATTCCAGAACCTCTGGTTCCCATTGTTTCTCCTGAAGTACTTTACAAAGCGCTGTAGTATCAAGCTGGCTGACCTCCTCCAGTCTTCCATACTTCTGTAATACCTTCTCGAGTTGTTCCCGTTCCGCACTATTCTTGCTTGGAAACGAATATTTCTCATTGTCTGTGACTCGTAATTTGTTCTTCGACCCGAATACCACCTCGATGTGTTCTTTCTCTACGAATGAACTTAAAGCCTCCTCGAGTTTTTCCAGCTCCGCGTCCCACTGCAGATTCGCCAGTTTCTGGGCTGATTTAATCTCCGCGTATCGATTCACCAAGGCAACGCCTGAGTCTTTCAGATACTCATTCGCGGGTTTGTCTTTAATAAGATGCAGATGGGACCATTGGGGACAGCAGGATTGATACTCACACCAGTCGCATAGATACCCCGGATGTGCTTCAAAATGGGTATCGTTTTCAATAGTCTTGATCAGCTGGATGGTATCTTTTTTTAGGGAAGAAAGCTCCTTGTCAGTTCTGGTGGAATCAATCTCTTTGTCGAACTTCAGGAAATGCCAGATCAACTTCACTTCCTTCACATCAGGGTACTGGTTCTGGACACCAATCATGTACAATGCGAGCTGACGGTCCGAACGGATATAATCAGCTAATGGCAGCCGGGAATTCGTCTTGTAATCATGGATCTCATAGTATCCATCCTTGGTCTCAGTCAACCGGTCGATGTACCCCTGAAGTTTGTATTTCCCCTCTGTATCCAGGGTGATGCGGATCAGTTCTTCTAACGCTACGGTTTTTCCTTGATTGAATGGTTGATATCGCTGATAATAAGTTGTCAGATAGTTCCTCCCCATGTTCAGGTAATTCTCTGCGGTATATTCTTCGTTGACAATGATGATATCCTCAGTCCAGTTCTCGTTCCATTCATTGGTAAAAAATGCAAGGAGTTCTTCGAGCGTGTCTGCTTTTTGATGCTGAAGATCACGATATAGTTTCTCAAGTGTTTCATGGACCCGGATGCCTAGGAACGCTTCGACGCTCTGCTCCTCCTCAGTTTCCACCTTATCGATGTACTGTAGCTTGAATTTCTGAGGACACTGTTCGTAACAACTGAGTCGAGAATGAGAGTACACAGTCATGAGAACCTAGAACAATTATGCTCGTTTAATCATTATTGTGTGTCCTTCACGAGATTGAGAAGTTTGGTGTACTCCGTTGCACCAGCCAGTCGTAGATCTTTGGATACACCTCGTCGCGGGCATGCAACCCGAGATTCAGATCAAGATGCCCATAATCAGCTTGATATCCTGCTGCTCTGGAAAACTCTAGATATGTCACATCTGCACTGCCCACGTGGTCCTTCACATACAGCATATCGGTCTTCGGCGCCATCTTATCTAATCCACCAGCGATCACCAGCAACGGAGCGTTGAACCGATATAGATTGTCTGTATAACTGTACGGGGTGAACACTTTTTTCATCCCAGGGATTCTTCCTATCGTATCGTACATCCAGGGATATCGTGGGTACCGACAGAACGTCATATGCTTAAAGAACAACGAGAACTGAGACAGAACCTTGGAGGACAGCGCATTAGAAAACCCGACTCGCATGTAGGCTTTCAGCACCGCAGGGTCAACATTCTCAAGATTCACTCCCATGCCTCTGAAATGGTTGCTGAGATCGCCTGATTTTTCCAGAAGCTCTGTGATCCGGATAGGGATGGATACGTTCCGCGGGGTGACCCGGGTGAGGAACTCAAGGAACACATTGGTTTTTCCAAACATGACCGGGGAACCAAGGGTGACGACGCCCTTGAGGTTCTTCTGGCCTTCCTTGGTTTCTCCATAGGCGTACGCGATCATCCCACCCATGCTTTTTCCCACCCAGAACACCGGGGGTGTATCATGTTTCTTCTCAATGTACCATTCCTGAACCCTTCTGATGATCGCAGGCACGTCCTTATCGATATAATCATCCACGGTCCAACGGTACCGCTCCGGATGCGTTCTAGGATCAAAGGTCGGATGGCCGTTGCCTCGAAGCTCTGGCACCCAGACGTCGAAGACAGCCCCGTTCTCCGATTGTTGCTGTGAGAGGTACGCCGCAAGACTGTACTGTTCCCACTCTGGTGTTCCAGGTTGGCCGAAATCACAACTGTTCTTGTTCGCCGCAAGACCATGACATAAAATGACAGGATATCGCACGACATTTTTCCCAATCGGCAGATAATGATAGAGCTGAAGGTCCCATCCATCTGAAGTCCTGGCTGACACTTCCTCCTGGTAAATCTCAGCGTGTTCCATAGCTTCCTAGAACACGTGACGATAGAAAAAACCTCCCCTCCCGGTGTATCAAAAAAGAAATCGATGGTACAGTATCTCAATGACAGAAGTGTATTTACAATGAAAAAAATGATACGATGGAGCTATCGCTCGTCATCGCAATGGAAACAATAGTACCGTTCGAAATCGTAACTGACTGTTTTTTCATCAGGAGTAAAGGTTTTTCCGCAACTCGCGCAATTCAAAGTCTGTCGTTTCTGAGTTTCTTTTAATTTGTCCTGCATCTCCCTCACCATCCATGTTGGTTCTCGGTTGAAGTTCAGCATGTATGGACATCCAATATATATTCCTTTTCATTTGATGCATCTGATAAAAAAACAACAAAACATCGTTTCAACAAATAGCTCACGGTATCGGCGAAACAGAACCTCCTCTCCATCAGAAACTGGGTCTGGGCCTAAAAGTCTGGGAGGAAAGAATGCAAAAAAAAACATTCTAAAGAGCCCAAACCCAGATATTAATATAGAAATCAAATAGATAAATCTATCTATTTCTTGATAGGAAGAAAAATATCCTTTTATCCCCCGACATTATAGAAAAATAGTACATGCCCCCTTCTTCTCAGCATCACCTTGTTCCATAAAACCACAGAAAGCAGAGAATTGCCCGAACCACTCATTTTACCATGAAGGCACTGTTCAACAATCACCAGTCGAGCGGACCCCAATTCCGACTTTGACATTTCGGACACACATACGTCGGATGACCTTTCTCAGCCTCGATTTTCTGAGGTGCGATAAATTTCGTTTCGCATTTTTTGCATTTGTAGAAGTTCACCATATTGCAATAAAAGAACGACTCTGACTTATAAAAACCTTTTTTTCCACCACCGTCTGACTAAAGAACCAGACCACCACCGCGTTTCAATCAATACTAAATACGGACAACCCTTAACAACTTCACCTAGGACCGTGACCATTTGACAAAAAAAACCTCCGCACAACCAGACCGCCTGGCAGAAAAAAAAGAAGTCGACCGTGACACAAAAATCCTCAACGTCCTTTGTAACACCTCGATACTAGTCATGACAATGATGACCGATGCATTTTCTGAAATATTCTCCACCCTTTCCAAAGAAATGATGACCGCAGTAGCCAGCGGTCTTGGCACCCCAGAAGAAGCGACAAAGAAAATAGACATACTCCATCAACAACTCCCCGACCATCTCAGACAAGAATTGATAACCATGAAAAATGACCTCCAGAAACAGCTCCAGAGAAAAAAAGAAGAACTCAGTCCTCTCCTCAAAAACCCGCTCTTTGACCAAGGGATCGCACTTGCTGAGCAAACATCCATTCCTCTCCCAAGACTCACCTTAGATCTGGATGAGGCTGCCCTCTTTGGGTATCTCACCTTGCTGAAAACAAATGACCCGCAGGCGACTATGTTGTTTCAACAGCTCTTTGAATGGATGAACGCGCTGCCGCAACCAAAGAAAAAAGAAAAATAAAAAAAGAAGAAAAACGGGTTTTTTATGAATACCCGCCGATCTGTAGGCTTGGGTCACCCAGCAGCTCCCATTGTTGTACTGTCTTCTGATCGATTCCGTCCCAACCATGGTCGACCCGCCAGTAGGTGTACTCCCAGGTCTTAAAATTCGAGATATACCCGGTGATCGCCTGGATATAGGCCATGCCCAGGACTGTTTGGTTCTCCTGACCATACTGTCGGTAAAACTCGGTATTGAGCCATCCGTCGCCAGGACCGATCGTGCAGACGTCGCCTTCCGAACCCCAGCCGTACCCGGTGTTCCCCATGGTCGCAATTGAACCAGTATGCGGCATCTTCATCATGTACCACCCCCAGCAGTCCGGCAATGGCGTTCCATACGTAAACATGTTCATCGGCAGCAACCCATCCAACAGACAAGGGATCATCGAGACGCTGAACATGCTGTTATGGCACCCGCCCACGTTCGTCACTGGGAGTTTCTCCGAATTTGTCAATTTCCGCATCGGAAGGACAGGGAGTTGTACAAACGGGAAGTACCGGTCTGCCTGCATCACGAGTAATCCAGGGACCTGACCGTACCGTCGGTTCCCAGGGATGCCAGGGTAATGATCCCCCCACCATCCTGGACTGCCATGCCCTGAGAAATACGCAAGACCATAGCCTTTTGAAAACTCGTTGATGACATCGTTCTGATCGAACCATTTCCCATTTGACGTAAACACGCTGTTGCTGACAAACTCCTCAGGCATGTAGGTCAATGCACCACCACGACCATGGAGCGTCTTTTCTCCAACCACCCATTCCCCCTCAAAGTAGTTCTCCATATGCTCCCGGGTGGCATTAAAAACGCTCACTCCATCCGCATTTTCAATCCAGAGAACCAGGTCCGTCAGATTCCCATATGGTCGAGGATCGTAGCATTTCCCTCGAATCGTCAAGACTCCTCCAACATAGGAGATGTTCGCCCACCAGTACAAATCGTTACAGTACGCTTCCATGTCGGTTGGGGTATAGGTGTAATCCGTGTTTCCCAGGATGTTTCCATTGGAGACCGATACAATCTCTGCGATAGGAGGAGCAGGGTACCCATCAGCCAGTGCAGGGTTCAGATTGTCATCCTGATTAAACGTGAGGTTCGACGCGACGGTCTTATCCAGGGTGATGTTGATTTCATCGACCGGGCCACCCTCCTCCGGGTTGAAGCATTGCGCAAAGATGGTGTACTGACCATTTGGCAGACCCGTGGTGTCCCATTGGATGTTCCAGTCCTCCTGATCAAGGAATCCGTCCCCTGAGACCACGATGATGTTGTTGAACCAGCTGGGGTCCGCAGGTTGTTTCTCATAGTTGATGATCTTATCAACGATGTTTTTTGCCTCCCGGGTGCTGCGGCATGCGAGCCGTCCGTAAGCGACATCGGGATACAGGTCCAGCTCATCACGCAATCCTCCGGACCATTCCGCATAGACTTGATTTCCATTGGAGTCCCAGTTGTCAAACACCCCGCCTTCCTTATACACGTCCGCATAGTACAGATCACTGATGTATCCAGGTTCACCGCTGGTGAAGTTATAGCTCTCATCCCCATCCCATTGGAAATTCGAATATCGGATAGGGAAATACCAGGCTTTCGAGCCCTGGTTGATGTCATCCTTTGCTTTTGCATACACATTTGATTTTAGTCCCCCGAAGAAAAGAACATACGTCACACCCCAAGTCTCCA
>Ga0153915_10006943_pt1 | contig 10648 bp, 4 predicted proteins | sample Opewatmetagenome_2_FD_107003 | JGI IMG/M metagenome (GOLD analysis project Ga0153915, IMG submission 107003) | Freshwater wetland microbial communities from Ohio, USA - Open water 3 Core 3 Depth 3 metaG | ecosystem: Environmental > Aquatic > Freshwater > Wetlands | place: USA: Ohio, Lake Erie...
CGGCCGACATCAGCAAGCAGCTGGTGGCGCGCGGCATGTACATCCCCATGTCCAGCCTGTCCTTCGTCGGCGCCCAGCAGTACATCGATGCCGCCGGCGAGGCGGGCGCGGGCGTGTCGATTTCGCAGGTGGTGCCCAACCCCAACGGCTCGCTGCCGGTGATCCGCGAATGCGGCAAGGCCTTGCAGGACGCCGGCATCACCAAGGCCATGAACAGCACCCACCTGGAGGCCTGCATCGGCGCCAAGGTGCTGACCGAAGCCATGCGCCGCAGCAGGAAGCCCGGCGACGCCAAGGCCCTGCTGGCCGCCCTGGCCAGCCTGGGCAGCTACGACGTGGGCGGCTTCACCGTCACCTATGGGCCCAACCAGCACCACGGCAGCAAATACGTGGAACTGGACATGGTCACGCGCGGCGGCAAGTTGCGCAACTGATCGCGCCACGGTGGCGGGCGCCCAGCCCGGCCCGGCCACAGGCGGCAGAACTGCAGGAGGGGCGCCGGCACCCCGGGCGCTCCCGCACCCATCGTCCCGAAATGTCAGCGCCAGGCAGATCTGCGGACCACCTGGAACCTTTCGTTACACGAAACAACAATTGGACACAAAAGTTGCGATTGATGCCGTGGCGCGTGCCCCGTTTATGGAGCAACATCAGGCCAGACTTCAAATTTTCAGGGATTCGCATGGTTACAAGTACTCATTGGCGCCAGCTTCTGGCCACCCTGCTTTGCGCCGCAGGCACCCTGGTGCACGGCGCGGCCCAGGCCCAGAACACCTGGGTCGTCGGCCAGTCCGCACCGCTGAGCGGTGGCAACGCGGCCTTCGGCCGCGACATCCGCGACGGTTCCCTGGACTATTTCAAGCTGGTCAACCGCGAGGGCGGCGTGGCCGGTGCGCCGATCGAACTGGTCACGCTGGACGACCAGAACCAGCGCAAGCTCGCGGGTGAAAACACCAGCAAGCTGCTGCAGACCAGGGGCCTGGTGGCCCTGTTCGGCTACGCCTCGGCCACGCTGAGCCTGGACGCCATGCCCCAGGCCGAGAAGGCCGGCGTCTTGTTCTTCGCCCCCTTCTCCGGCGCCAACCCGGTGCGCAAGCCCAGCCCCGTGGTCTACACGCTGCGCGCCTCCTACGGCGACGAGCTGGAGAAGATGCTCGCCTTCTGGACCGGCTACGGCATGAAGCAGGTGGTGGTGGTGCACTACGACGACGAGGTGGGCAAGCAGAACCTGGCCGTGGTCAGCGAGTACCTGGCCCGGCAGGGCAAGAAGCCGCTGGCCTTCGCCCTGGAGCGCAATGCCAAGATCGACGCCGCCAAGATGGATGCGCTGGCCGCCCTCAAGCCCGAGGTCATCATCAACACCGTGCTCTCCGGCCCGGCGGCCGACATCAGCAAGCAGCTGGTGGCGCGCGGCATGTACATCCCCATGTCCAGCCTGTCCTTCGTCGGCGCCCAGCAGTACATCGATGCCGCCGGCGAGGCCGGGGCCGGTGCCTCGATCTCGCAGGTGGTGCCCAATACCACGGCCTCGCTGCCCGTGATCCGCGAATGCGGCAAGGCGCTCCACGACGCGGGCATCACCGCCGCCATGAACAGCACCCACCTGGAGGCCTGCATCGGCGCCAAGGTGCTGACCGAAGCCATGCGTCGCAGCAAGCGCGTCGGCGATGCCAAGGCCCTGCTGGCCGCGCTGCGCAATCTGGGAACCTACGACGTCGGCGGCTACGCGGTCCGCTACGGGCCGGAGCAGAACCACGGCAGCAAGTACGTGGACCTGGCCATGGTCACGCGCGGCGGCCGGCTGCGCAACTGAGTCGGCCTGCCAGGCGCAACAGGGCGCCCGCCGGGCGCCCTTTCTACGTGCGGCGTGAGTCCACGCCGATTCAGGCCGTGATCTCGCGCGCCGTGATCCGGTACTGGAAGGCGTCGGGCGAGTAGGAGTCCAGGCGCTCGTCGGCCGTCTCGCAGATCGGGTACATCAGGAAGCCGAGCCTGGGCCCCTCGGCCTGCGGCAGCGCGACATCGTGCGCCATGTTCCAGGCCAGCCAGTTGCCCTCCCAGCCGCCGAACAGCGCACGGTTCACGGGCGCCACCACCGGGTGCTGCGTCGTCTTGATCCACTCGGGCGTTTCCAGGCGCATGACCTTGGCCACGTCGGCCGGGTCCATGGCCACCCAGCCGTAGTCCTGGAGAAACACCTCGGCGCGGCAGTGCTGCGCACCGGTGAGGCTGGCCGGATTGCCGCCCAGTTCCTTGTAGCCAAAGGCCGAAGGCGCCAGACGCAGGCCGTAGACGTCGCGCGCGGGCAGGCCGACGGCGCGGCACAGGCCGACGAAGACGGCATTGAGGTCGGCGCATTTGCCCCCCAGATTGCCGGTCTCCAGCATGGTCTTGATGTCGCCCTGGCCGCAGCCGCGCACCTTGGGCTCGCGGTAGGTATTGGCCACCACCCAGTCGTAGATGGCGCGCGCCTTTGCCACGTCGGTCCTGGCACCGCGCGTGGCCGCCAGCGCCGTCGTGCGCACGATGCCGTCCGTGGGCAGCAGCGCGCTGGGCCGGGTCCAGAACTGCAGCGTGCCGGCGTCCTCGCGCGCCGCCTTCCTGGCCGTCCAGTCCACGGCGCGGTTGCGCGTCTGGATGCGGCTGCTGAGCTCGACCCAGGGCTTTTTCTCGCCGGGCGTGAATTCCACGTGCAGGAAGCGGGCCCCGTAGACGGCATCGCTCTGCAGGCGTGCCGCGCCGTTGCTGGCCCAGTTGCTGTCGAGGGAGCGCTGCCAGTCGCTCTCCACCGAGGGCAGCGGCAGCCAGACCCGGGTCTGGCCTTCGGCCTGCCGGACGTCGACCCGGGTGGTGACCTCGAAGGTGCGCCAGGCGCCAGGCTGGGGGTGGAACCGGCGCTGCGCCGCAGCCGCCTGGGCCCCGCTCAGAGCGGGCCAGGTGTAGGCGGCAGACAGCGTCGCCGCGTTAATCAAAAGTTTACGACGAGCGGTGATCATGTAGAGACCTCCGAAATGGGGTGGAAACGCCGCCGGCGCAGGTGAAAATGCCCCGGAACGAGCTGCGGCCCGCCGAAGTGGCGGCCGCGGCCGGATTATCGGCCGCGGCCGAAACCGGGCGTTATCCCCTAGCTTGCCCCTGGAGGGCTTAGGGTATATTTGTAGGAACGCTTATGAGATTGCTGCCGGAGACATATCAGGCGATGACGCAGACAGGCATGCAGCAGGCACCTGCCATACGCGGCATCGTGCTGCGCGGCCCGCAGGCCCTCGACGCTCCCGCCACGCGCCACGCGATGCTGGAGCGGCTGGCCGCCACCGCGCTGCTGCCCCAGGTGCAGGCCGCAGCCGGCCGGGACGCGCTGGGACCCTGGGTACGCCTGTGGCTGGACCAGCCCACGGCCCAGGCCTGGGCGCCCGGCTTTGACACCATGGGCCTGGCCCAGCGCCTGGGCCTGCGCACCCTGGAGCGGGACGCCGACCTGCAACACGAAATCCTGGTCGCCATGCTCATGGGCCCCACCGGCTTCCACTTTCCCAGCCTGGACGAGCTCGAATCGGCGATCCACATCCGCCGCAACATCGTGCAGGCCGCCCGCCGCACCACGCTGGCCTTCGAAACCGAAGCGGCCGAGCGCCCGGAAGACTGCTGGACCTACGACGAGGACAAGGGCTTCACCCTGCTGCCCGGCGTGCACCTGATCGACGCGCTCATCAAGACGACCCAGCCCGAGGTCTCGGGCCGGCTCTACTCCTTCTCCTGCTACCGCGCCACCGAGTACGTGACGCTGCTGGGCATCGCGCAGGAACTGGCGCGCAGCAACGGCGAGCTCTTCGAGCGCCTGCAGTCGGTCTGGCGCCAGCGCGCCATCATGTCGGAAGAGTTCCACACGGTGTTCCTGCGCGAGCAGGGCTCCATGGCGCAGCCGGTGCCGCCGCTGTACTACGTGCCGGGCGACCGGGTCTGGTTCCGCAACCCCGACGAAGCCTCGGCCGACGCCTGCGGCTTCGAGGGCTCCTGGGTCATGTACCTGGGTGGCGGCCTGTTCACCAACTTCTGGAAGCAGCACCAGCCCTATACGCTCACGCGCAAGTGCGTCGAGATCTATCACTGGCGCCACGGCCTGTACCGCGACGAAAAGGGCGAAGCGCAGATCGACGAAGCCCGTATCGAACCCATGATCGAGGCCACCCTGAACGATCCGGATGCGCTGGCCCGCGTCATGGCGCGCATGACGCGCTGGCGCGAGCCGCGCGGCGTCTACACCGAAGCCGGTGGCTGCATGGATACGACGCGCGAGTTCGCGCGTTGGGTCCGCCCCGGCACCGGCGACATGCCCATCCCGCATACCTGAGCGCCCGGGCGCGGCTGCCGCGCTTCATGCAGCCCGCGCACCGGCCGCCCCCGCGGGGCCGGCGCGGCTCAGATCTTCCCGACCAGATTGATGAACACGCCGCGGTGGGTGTAGCTCAGGTTGGTCAGGTCGTCCGAGAAATCGGTGAAGTTCCAGCCCGCCCCCATCTTGATGCTCTCCGACAGGTGGTAGTACACCGCCGTCAGGGCGCCGCTGCGCACCTCCCCGGCCTGCGGCAAGGACAGCGCGCGACCTTCCAGCGTCAGGTCCCACTTGCGGATCACATGCCAGTCGACGCGGGCGATGTAGAGGTCGGCGGTGCTCTCGAAGAACACCGGATTGACGCGGTCCTCGCTGACCTGCCCGGCCTTGTGCGCATATTTGCCGCCGACCGACCAGCGCGGGGTCAGGTCGTAGATCGCGTCCACGGACAGGATGTGGCTCTTCTGGATGAAGGCCACCGCGGTGTTGGCCACCGTGGTCTGGCCCGCGCTCGGCAGGTTGTAGAAGTAGGTGTACTTGAACAGCAGATTCAGGCGGTCGTTCTCCACCGGACGATAGCCGTAGCCCACCACCGCCTCCGTGAAGGTGCCGTCGTAGAACTCGCCCAGCGAGCTCTTGCTCTCCGAGTAGTTCAGCTTGCCGATGAAGCGCCAGTCCGGATTGAGCTGGTACTTGAGGCTGTTCTTGGTCAGGAAGTTCGTGCGGTTGGAATAGCTCAGATCGATCGGTGACTGGACCTGATCGTGCCGGTATTCGAACAGGCTGGCCACCTTGACGGCTTCGAAGCCGTAGCCCACGGCAATGCCGAGACCGTTGCGATCCATGATGGCGCCGCTGAGGTTGTCGCGCAGACTGCCGCTGTCCACATGGGTGGAGAAATTCCAGCGGTCATTGGGCGCATAGTCGACGCCGGTCGAATGCATCAGGCCGGTGGGCACGTCGCCGTGGGTGTACTTCTCCTCCGCAAACACACTGGTGGTGTCGGAGTAATGGCTCTTGGCGCCCGCGACCATGTTGCCGCGGTTGGCGCGCACGCCGTTGTCGGTGCGCTCGTTCTCCAGCGCGTAGTTGGCGTAGGTGGTGGTCCGGTCGGAGTAGAGATATTCCGTCCCCAGGCGCGCGCCCAGGCCCATGTCGCCGTCGGACAGCTCGCCGTTCATCTTGAAGCGGTCGCTCAGGCGGTAGCTGCCGCCGGCGCCCAGCCGGCCATTCGTCTCGCGGTTGCCGCTGGTGGCCGCCGTGTCCTGCACGTAGCCGTAGGCGGTCCATTTGCCGCGCGAGTCGTATCCCGCGCGCACGACCACGTCGGTGCGTTCGCCCTGCACCTGGGTCAGCGGCACCACCGGCGAATGGTCGGTGCGCACATCGTTGCGCACGCCGGAGCTCAGCGTCCAGTGCTCGTCGAGCCGGTGGTCCACATTGACTTCGGCGGCCGAGGTTTCCAGCGCCATGTCCTGCGACTTCTTGTCGGTCTTGAGGCGCACATCGGTCGCGTCGCTGACCGCGGCCTTGACGGAGCCGCCGTATTGCTCGACGTTGGTCGGCGTGATCAGGCCCGGGGCGGAGTAGCCCGCTTCGACGGACTGGTGGTAGAAGGTCGCATTGCCCTTGGCGTTTTCCGCCACGTCCTTCAGATCGACACTGCCGTCCACCCGGTCGGCGCCGTGCCGTCCGCCAGAGGGGCCGACCAGTGTCACCGTATTGCTGGTCGAGCTGAAATTGAAACCGCCGTCGTTGGAGCCATAGGCCGTCGTGCCCGGCCCGGCGCTCTGGGCCTTTTCCAGCTTGACCCAGGTGCCGGCGCTCTTGCGCAAGGTGACGTCGGCGGCCTTCAGGGTGCTTTCCGCGCCCGGATCCGTGTTCTTGTTGCCGGTCACCCCCAGCTTGACCGTGTCGCCCAGCCAGTAGTGCATGCGACCACCGCCCGACAGATTGTCCATCTGCTCGAAACCGGTGGAGTACTCGTAGCGCACGACCAGATAGGCTTCGTTGCCCGGCCCCATGTCGCTGACGACCAGCAGGTTGTCCTGCGCCACCGGCGACAGCGGCGAGCTCAGCAGGATGCGGCCCTGCAGGTAGTCGATGCTGTAGTCCTGCACCGCGACCAGGTTCTTCACGCCGACCACCATGCCCGAGACCTTGTCGCGGATCTCGATGCGCACCCGGTCGGAGCCGGACATGATGTCCTGGTGTTTCAGGTAGTAGAGCGAACCGCCCGTGCCGCGGAATTCGTCGCGCCCGGCCACCGTGCCCGGCTGCGCCACGAAGCCATCGGCCACGAAGCGCTTCTCGCCAAAGCTGGTGGTCTCGCCCGGCTCGAGGTGCAGATTGGCGCCGTACAGCGTGCGGTCCACGTGCGCCAGGCTGTTGCCGGTGTAACCGACCTTGAAGTTGCCCCACAGGCCGTAATGGGCATCCTTCTTGAGGCGGACGTAGAACTTGCCCAGCGTCGGCGCCCCCTCCTCGGTCGTGCTGTCGTCGCCGTAGGTCGGGTAGAAGTAGTCCGGGTTGATGCGCCGGAACATGGCGTCCGGCGTCTTCTGCATGAAGTTGCTGAAGAGTCCGCCCACCGGCCCTTCCAGGGTGTCGGCGCTGGCCCGCAACTGCCAGTTGTCGCCGAACTTGCCGTCGGTGAAGAAGGCCAGGCGGCCGTCCACCGACAGGCCGTTGTCGTAATGCCCCGATTCATTGGTCACCAGCTTGGCCGGACCGTTGGTGACCGTCTCCGCGGCCGTGATATCGGCGATGCCGACATAGAACCAGTCCTTCTTCTCCAGCTCGAGGTCGCGCAGATAGACGTCGCCATTGCCGGCCTGGTCCAGCACCGACACCTCCACGGTGTGCAGGCCCTGCGGCAGGATTTCCTCGACGGCAAATTCGCCGTTGTCCGCCACCGGCACCGGTCGACCCGCCACGGACAGGCGATGCCCGTCGGGGATGTTCGAGCCGTAGACCTTGATGGTGCCGCCGTGCAGATTGATGTTTTCGACCGCCAGCCGGTTCTCGCCATAGCCCACCAGCAGTTCCTTCTCGACGTTCTGCTCCTTCAGGCCGGGCGCGTGCTGGTCCAGCACCCACATCAGCTGCGGCGCGGTCTCGTCGAAATTGCCATCCTTGTCGTAGACCCGCAGCACGTACTTGAGGTCGCGACCGGCCGCGGACGTCTCGGGCAGATTGGCGCGCCACTGGCCGCGGCCCTCCTTGTTCAGCGGCACGATGGCCAGCGGCACGTCGCGGGTGGACTTTTCCTGGTCGAAGATGCGCACTTCGGACCTGGCGATGAAGGCGGGGAAATTCGAGTAGGCCCGGAAATCCACCTGGTCGTCGCGGATGTCGGTGGCCGGATCGTCCTGATAGCGGATCGAATTGGGCCAGGCCGTGACGTTCAGGCGCGGCTTCATGTGCAGGTTGTCGTACTTGAACTGGATCCTGGCCTTCTCCAGCGCCACGTCGGTGCAGCGCTCGACGTCGGAGACGTTCTTGCCCGGGTCGTCCAGCGGCTTGCCGTCCACCGTGATGCGCATCAGGTTGAGCGCGTAGGGGTTGGCCAGCTGGACCTCGCGCGTCAGGCGCGTGATGTCCAGGCCTTCCTGGTTGTCGAGCGCCGCCAGTTCGTCATAGACCACCTGGACTTCGACCCGCGACACGTCGGCCTCGGTGAAGCCGGTGTTGACCACGTCCGAAGACTGCACGTAGCCGTGCCCCTCGAACTCCACCTGCTCCGCCTGCAGCCCGAGCTGCTGCTGGAGCGCCTGCGCCACCACCCGGGCGCGGGCCGTGGACAGGCCGATGTCGTCGCCGTAGGCCAGCGCGGTGCGGCGGTCGAGCCGGTCGTTGTTGGTGTAGCCGATGAAGCGCAGGCGCACGTGGCTCTTGTCCTTGACCTCGGCCAGCACGCTGGCCAGGTCCTGCGCATAGCCCGCCGGGATCTGCGGCTTGCCGTTCTCGTACGCCACCGGCTTGAGCGTGGTGTTGGGCGAGTGGTAGATCCGCGTCACCGTCTCCGCGCCGGCCGCCTCCGGGCACAGCTGCGGCTCCGACGACTGCACCTGCAGCGGATCGTCGTACCAGAACTCGACCTCGATGCGGCGGTTGGCCGCGCGCCCGGTCTCGGTGTCGTTGGGCGCCACCGGGTTGGCGGCGCCCTTGCCGTCGCTGTCCACGGCGCTGGCCGGCAGCTTCAGCGCATCCTGCAGGGCCAGGGCCACGCGGCGCGCGCGCGCTTTCGAGATCCCGAGCTGGTTGCCATAGATGCGTTCGTCGCGCCCGCTGAGCGGCGTGTTGTCGGTGTAGCCGATGAACTTGACGACCACGCCCTGCTTGTCGCCCAGGTCGCTGAGCACCTGCAGCAGCTTCTGCTGGTAATCGGCCGGCACCGTGGCGCTGTCGTCGTCGTAATGGAAGGGCGCGATCAGGTTCTTGACGCGCGTGCGCCGGGCATGCCCGGCCTTGTAGCTGATGCGGCACATCTGCTCGATGCGGCAGATCTTGACGCGCCGGATGTTCTCCGGCACCACGACCTGCTTGTCCACCAGCTTCTCGTCGATCTCGTCGTACCAGACCTCCACCTCCATGCGGCGGTTCTGCGCCCGCCCGGCGGCGGTGGCGTTGGAGGCCACCGGCTGGCGCTCGCCCATGCCTTCGTAGGTGACCGACTCGGGCGGCAGGTTCAGCGCCTTCTGGAAAAACTCGGCCGCCACGCCCGCGCGCTCGCGCGCCAGACCGGTGTTGTCGCCATAGCGCGCCTTGGCCTCGCCGATCAGCTGCACGTTGTCGGTGTGCCCCACCAGGTGCAGGCGCACGTTCTTGCGGTCCTTCATGCCGGCGAGAATGTCGCGCACCTTGCCGACGTATTCCGGCGGGATATTGGCCTCGCCGGAGTCGAACAGGATGGGCGGCACGACGTTGTGCAGCTTGATGGTGCGCACGTTCTTCTCCACCACCTTCTGCACTTCGATGCGATCGCCCTTGGCGCTCGGCAGGCTGCTCTCGTCCTGCATCCAGGGGGTGTAGGGACCCTCGGGATTGAGCTGTTTTTCCACCGCCTCGCCGAGGACCGGCGTCCTGAAAACGGTCTGGCTGCCCGGCGCGCTGGCAGCGCCGCTCCCGGCCGCCACCTGCGCCCAGGCCGGGGCCGCCAGCAGGAGGGAGAGCGCGAAATAGAGGACTTGTCTAGACATTTGCTTATCGGTTCCTGCCTGGGCCTCAGCGCGGCCCGCCCATGCGCCAGAACACTTCCGTTTCCACGCTCAGCTCGTAGTTCCCTGCCTGCTGCTTCCAGGCCTGCGTGATCTCACGCTGGACGACGGCCAGGCGATCGTTGACCAGGCCCTCGGGCTCGGCCTCGGCCAGGTAGGACAGGCGCAGGACGGAGGCCGACTTCTTGAGTTCGTTCAGCAACAGGTCCAGGCGCTGGCGCCACTGGACGCGGATCTCGGTCGAACCGGGTTCGAAGACGCCGTCGGAGAGCTCCAGCTTGACCACGCGGTGGATCGCGGCGCCGAAGTTGAACTTGGCCATCTTGCCGCGCGTGACGCGCTGCACCCGCGGGTTTTCGGTGGTGATGCGGTAGCCGCTGGGCAGCGAACGGTCATCCACCTTGAGGATGAAATTCGAGCCGCGGTCCGGATCGGGCACCACCGCACAGGTCAGGTGGAAGCGCCCGTACTGGTCGGCGGTCACGATCAGGCCACGCGCCGTCACCAGCCGCACGCCGGGCAGGCCCTTCTCGCCCTCGTCCTGGTAGCCGTTCAGGTTGGCGTCGTCGAAGACCTTGCCGATGATGTCGGAGCAGTCCAGCGTGGGATCGGGCACCACGCGCACCGCCGCCGTGGCCTCGCCCGAGGCGGCGCCGCCGGTCTGACCCGAGAACACCTGCGCCCGGTTGACATACTTGCCTTCGCTCACGCCCACACCGACGATGAGCATGAGCTGGATCACGCGCTTGCTGTTGGTGGCCAGCTGCAGATTGCCCCAGCTCAGCTGATTGCCGACGGCCACCGGCTCGACCGGCTGGCCATCCAGCCGGCCGGAGCCGGGCACGTACTTGAAGCCGGCCGGGAAGTTGTCGACGATGTTCACGCTCGACAGCGTCACCGGCAGGGTGTTGCTGACCGTGATCGTGTAGGGCACCAGCTGGCCGCGCGTCACCGTCTGCAGCCCCGCCACCTTGGTGATGGAGACCGCGTTGCTCAGCACCGGGTCGATCGCGATGTGGTTGTTGTAGATCTGGCTCGTGCCGGGCATGACCGTGTTGTTCAGGCTCAGGCGCAGGTAGTAGCTCGTCCCCGTGCC
>Ga0153915_10006945_pt1 | contig 10647 bp, 8 predicted proteins | sample Opewatmetagenome_2_FD_107003 | JGI IMG/M metagenome (GOLD analysis project Ga0153915, IMG submission 107003) | Freshwater wetland microbial communities from Ohio, USA - Open water 3 Core 3 Depth 3 metaG | ecosystem: Environmental > Aquatic > Freshwater > Wetlands | place: USA: Ohio, Lake Erie...
AGAGCCGCCTATCTCCTCTTTTGGATGACGCCAGCGGAAGGCCATGGCCATGGGGGCTCAGCAGAGCTTGCTCCCATGAAAGAGCCTCCTCCTTCCATGCTGGCAGGGATGATTTTCCTGTCAGGCCTGTGCATCCTGCTCGGAGTTTATCCTCAATTGGTTCATCCCATGCTCGATTCGGCTTCCAAGATCATCTTGAAGCTCTTGACGGGACTATGATGATTACCGCTTTCAGAGAGGAAATGAGATGCTAAAATCCCTTTGCAGGAAAGCCTTCCCCAAATCACTATGGGTATTTCATACCAACACGGGTGCCTGCAATGGCTGCGATATCGAAATAATCGATGTGCTCACGCCATATTACGACGCGGAGAGATTCGGCATTAAACTGGTGGGTTCTCCTCGGCATGCAGACGTGTTGCTCGTCTCGGGCGCAGTTACCCGTCAGGTGCTGCCAGCCCTTAAGCGCCTTTATGAAGCTACTCCAGATCCCAAGCTCGTGATCGGTATAGGGGATTGCGCGACCGGAGGGGATATATGGTTCGACTCTTATAGTGTGTTGGGCGGAGCCCAGAAGGCCATCCCCGTCAATTTCTATGTTCCCGGATGTCCTCCGCGGCCGGAGGCCATCCTTTATGGTGTGGCGGTGGCTCTTGGTTTGGCGCCGAAGAAAGCGGCCCCTCTGATCAGCAAGCAAGAATTTCTGAGGATGATCGAGGAGGAAGAGGTTTGAAAGTTCGAGGGCACTTCCCCCGATACTTTCCTAACCTATTGGAGCACCTTCGAGGAAAGGGAATATGAGAATAAGGGTTTCCCTGGTCATAACGCTTCTTGTTTTGGGCCTATTGGTTAGCTGCCATCCTACCGCTGGCACGGGTGGAAAGAAAACAGTGAAGGTTACCATCCTGCCTGAGTATTCGCTTGAGCTCATGGCGGGAAAATACATGGACTTAATCAATTATTTAGCGAGGGAAACCGGGTATCGTGTGGAATATGTCTCCTCCCTGAGTTATAGCAACTACCTATCCACTGTTGAGGCTTCTAAGGCAGATATTGGATTTCAAAATGCCCTGATTTATGAGATATTAGTGAATACCCGTGGGGCCTACCCCCTTGTCCAAGCCATCGGCTCCAACGGATCGAGGACCAACCGCGGGATAATTATAACCCATAGAGGAAGCGGCATCCATAATGTCTCCGATCTTAAAGGCAAGAGGGTGATGGTGGCTTCTAAGAAGGCGGTATCTGGCTATTTGGCGCAGATCGCCGAGTGTGCGGAGCAGGGAATCTATCCCGATCGAGATATGTGGATCATCATTGGAACCCAGCAAGACCAGGTCGTAAGAAAGGTCTTGCAGAGGGATGTGGATGCGGGTTTTGTGCGCGAGGACGTCTTGCCAGCGGTGGCGAAGTTGATGGATGTTTCGAATATTCGGATTGTCCAGCACACGAAATATTTTCCCAACTGGGTGGTCTCAGCGTTCAGAGAAACAGATCTGGAAGTGGCTTCCAAGGTCAGGGAAGCCCTCTTGAAGTTGAACGAAGAAGATCCCGAGCACCGAAGGATCTTGCAGTTATTGGGGCTGAAAGGCTTTGCTCAATCGGCTGATAGCGATTACGAAGAGGTGAGGAAGATCGCTACCAGATTGGCCCTGCCTTTTTGAGATCATCGAAGTTTCCCCAGCAAGGTGGGGGAATCTTCAGATGCAAGGATTTCTTAACCATTTATTTCTTCGCAAACCCAGAAGCTTAGTGTGGGATGGCGCTCGCCAGATATTTTCAGCTGCTGCAAAAGAAGCTTTGCCTTCCTGCTTATATTAATTAGTCCTCATTTACCCTTTACCTCCCCCATTGGTTACCATTTGAAGCCCAATCACGGCCAGTTCTATGAATGAGCCGAGCGTTGCCCCCCTCCCCCTATGGGCTGTTCCACCCGAAGAAGGTCCCATTTCTATCTGCCCGGAGAAGGAGGTTTTCCCCAAAATCTCCCCTCTCTTTGCAGCGCCCGGGCCGGATCAGAGGAGCAGCGGGTAAAATTATCTGTTGCAAATCCGATCCCTTTGTGGCTCCTGTCCTTCTCCTAACCTGTTCATTTTGAGGCCGCGGACTCCTCTCTTTGCAGGGCTTGTTTGGACTAAAGTAGAGTGGGCCTGGCAAGAAATTATCTGTTGCCCCGGCCCTCACTTTATTGTAGAAGAAAGGGAAATCAAGTGGCGAGATGGTGTTGGCAGCAATCCCTGGGCGAAAGAGGTGAAACGGCATGCGGAAATTAACCAAGCAGAGGTCAAGAAAGGCTGGCCTTCCTCCTGGGACCCTGATCCACATCGGAGAGAAGAAGGCCGAGGAAGTCAGGATCAGAGTGGTTGATTACGATGAGACGCATTGCCAGGAAGTAGAGACCAAGGTCATGGAGGAGTGTTTCTCCTTCAAAGGCAAGCCGACTGTGACCTGGATTAACGTAGATGGTATTCATGAAATCGACGTCCTGGAAAAGCTGGGCGAATGTTATGGCATCCATAGCCTTGTATTGGAGGATGTCCTCAATACCGACCACCGCGCGAAGATGGAGGATTACGGCGATTACATCTATACGGTACTCAAGATGATCTCCTTCGACGAAGAGACCCAGGGCATAGCGGTGGAGCAGATCAGCCTGATCCTCGGATCCAATTTCCTCATTTCTTTTCAAGAGCGAGAAGGAAAGGTATTTGACCAGCTCCGGGAGCGAATCCGGAAAGGAGACGGTCGCATAAGGAAGATGGGGGCCGATTATCTGGCCTACTCCTTGCTGGATTCGATCGTTGACCACTATTTTATCGTCCTGGAGAGGCTGGGGGAGAAGATTGAGTTCCTGGAAGAGCAAATCGTCAACCGTCCCAGTCCCGAGACCTTGCAGACCCTCCATCATCTGAAAGGCGAGATGTTATCGTTCCGAAAGTTCGTCTGGCCTTTGAGAGAGGCGATTGTCCGCCTGGAAAGGGGAGGATCTTCACTCATTCAGGAGTCTACCCAGACATACCTCAGGGATGTATACGATCACACGATTCAGGTGATCGATACGATTGAAACCTTTCGGGAAATGCTTTCCGGGATGCTGGATATATACCTCTCCAGCATCAGCAATAGGACGAACGAAGTGATGAAGGTATTGACCATCATTGCCACGATTTTCATGCCCTTAACCTTTTTGGCCGGCGTTTACGGGATGAATTTTAGATACATGCCGGAACTGGAAAAGCAGTGGGGCTATCCGGCCATCTTGCTCATCATGTTGGCGGTATGCATCTTTATGTTTGCGTATTTCAAGCGGAAAAAGTGGCTATAATGGGGTTTGGCAAGGGAGAGAGAGCTCAAGGAGGGCGAAATGAGGATCGCAATCGTGGGGGCAGGCGCACTCGGTTCGGTAATTGGCGGATGTCTCGCGCGCGCAGGAGAGGAAGTGACTTTGATCGACATTGTCACTCCCCATTTGGGGGCGATAAGAGAGCGCGGCCTGAAGGTGACCGGTTTTCAGCAGTTCTCTGTTCCGGTGAAAACTACCGCCCAGCCCTCCGAAGTCCGAGAGGTGGATTTCCTACTCTTGATCACCAAGAGCCTGGACACCGAGAAGGCCCTCGCTGGAATGGGCCACCTGCGTGTGGGATACGCCTCGTCCGTCCAGAACGGAGTGACTAAGGATGAGCGTCTGGCCAAGGTCTTCGGAAAGGAGAAGGTCCTGGGTGGGCTCACCCTGGTCGCTGCCCAGCGCCCGGAGCCGGGAGTGGTGGAGTGGACGGTGGAGGGAATTACTTATTTCGGAGAGTTGGGAGGAGGGTTTACTGCGCGAGTGAAAGAGCTGGTGGAGGTCTTCCAGCGAGCGGGCCTGAAGGCGGAAGCGAAGGAGAACATCCTTTCCCTGGAATGGTCAAAATTCATTTCCTGGGCGACTACGGGCATGATATCCGCTCTGACGCGGCTCCCCTTTCCTAAGGTCCTGCAATCCTTTGACCTGGCGTCCCTGACGGTCAAGATGGTGCGTGAGTTGAGCCAGATTCCTCAGGCCAAGGGCATTCCCCTCGAAAACTGCGGTCCCCATCGAACCGGGACGATGCTGGAGTTGCCCTTTGAGGCTGCCGTGCAGGAGATGATGCAGGCTGGGGCTCGCATCGATCGCCCCGGGGTCTTCCCCTTTCATTCTACTGCCCAGGACATCCTGGCAGGGCGCAAGACAGAGATGGAGGATTGTATTGGGCCTCTGATAGCAGAGGCAAGAGAAAGAAAGATCAAAGTTCCCCTATCTGAGGCCGTCTATGCGCTCGCCCAGGGGTTAGAGACTTCCATTGCCCGCGGGTGGGCCAAGTAGGCCAGACCAGATGCCTTCCCTTTTTCGCCTGACTCTGCTTCCGCCTTCATGATGGAGGGGAGGAGGAGCTCGCCTCCGACAGCTCTCGTTGCAGGATACCGATGGCTATGGAAGTGGCATCGGAGATGGAGACCTCCTCCAGCTTTGCCCGGTACACATCGACCCGATCCGCGAAATCACCTACCACTTTCGGATTCATCCCTTTCAGGGGGACACTGAGGCCCAGTCCCATCTCTTCCAGCTTTCGACCGTTATAAAATTGCTCGAATTGCCCGCCTTCCGGGATGACGAGCATTGGCTTTTTCAGGAAAAAGGCCTCGCACGGAAGTTGGTGACCTGCCGTGGACAAAACAAAGCGGCATTGGGCCAGATCGCGAACGAAGCCTTCACGGGAGAATTCTTTGAACTTTATGTTCCTTGATTCCTGAAAGCGCTGCGGCTCTTTCACGTAGAAGAGAAAATCAAGATGGGAAATTTCCTTGATGAACTCCAAGAAGAGATGTTCATTCGGGGGCTTCGGATAAACCAGGACGCGATCTCCCTCCTCCACGAAATCCTTCGCCGCAATAACCTCCCTTTGCAGGATGGGTCCCAGGAAGGCAACCCCTTCCTTCTCTTGATGGGGAAAGGGGTAGAAGGTATTGACGATGGTGGTGCGGCCCAGAGGATACAGATATCGGACGGTGTTTTTTGCCACAAGATAAGAGGTCCGAACCCCCTGGGGAAGCTCAGAAGGACCCAATTTCAAAAAACGGATGAAAAGGGAATGACTGAAGGCGATGATGGGGATCCCCGCCGCCAGGGCAGCTCGGGGGGTATATTGTTCGAAGTCGGTGATGACCAAAGAGATTCTCTCTTCGCGAAGCCGCTGGCTCAGCTCGTTCAACCTCTTCTTTTTGCGTCCCATGTGGAGGAGGACATGAAGGGCGGTCTTCGTTACCAAGACCTTGCCCTTTTTCATCTGCGCATCGATGCCCCAGACCTCCTCGACCCGGACCCTTCGATGATCCCTGTAGGCCGCCTGGAAGAAATCGAGGGCCGCCATCGAGGAGAAGACCAGCACCTCTAAATTCGGGTCTACGTCCAGAAGATCGTCGATGACCCTCTTGGAGGCGGTAGCATGGCCTAATCCCACGCCGTTTACTCCGTATGCGATCTTGGTCATCCAGATGACTCCGCGTCGGGCTCTTTAATCGCTGCCGGCAAAGCCAAACCCGGCCGGGGAAATTGGCCGGGAAGATCTCCCCCGGGGCAGGATCTCATGATCTTCATTCTTACCAGATACGGATCTCAAAGAAAAGGCCTTTTTGCGTGCCCCTGGCGAGCAGTCAGGCCAGGGGATGGATCTGGCGAAGAGAGGCGGTTTGACATTCTATGGCGGCTATGTTATCTCTTGGAAGCTATCAGGCGCATCGTGATCAGGAACGGGGCACATGGAGCGCAAGAGGCTGAGGCTTTATATTCTTTGGTCCTTACTCGCAGCAGGCCTGATTTATGCCGTGTGGGGATTCTCCCATCTTTATTTCCAGGATAAGGCAGAGTCGGGCTTGATCTATGCGAGTGGTCGCATCGAGGGGACGGAGGTTACGGTGGGAACCAAGGTGGCCGGGAGGGTGGAAAGGCTCTTGGTGAAGGAGGGGGACACAGTAGCAAAGGAGGCCCTCCTGGCAGAGATCTCTTCCAATGAGATCAAGGCCCGTTGGGAGAGGGCTCAGGCGTTTATTTTTGTTGCCCAGAGGAATCTGGCTCGGCAAACGGAGAACGTCCAGTACTATGAGCATAAAGTGAGGGAGGCCGAGGCCTCCCTCGAGTTTTTGCGAAAGCAGGTTCAGGAGCAAATCGCACAAGCCGAGGCTGGTCTGGGAGCGGCTACTGCGGGATTGGTTCGAGCCGAGGCTAATCTTGACTGGTGGCAGAGGGAAAGCCGCCGCATGGAAGATCTTTACCGCCAGGGGATGGTCTCGACCCAGTCGGTGGATAATGCGAAATCCTCTCTGCGTGCCGCTTTAGCCGAGGCGGACCAGCTCCGCCAGGAAAAGGAACGGGCTAAGGCGTCCCTGCGATTGGCGCAGAGTGCCCGCCTGCAGATCGATGTCAAAGAAAAGGAACGGGCGGCGACTCTTTCCATGTGGAGCCAGACGAAAGAATCAATGGAAGGCGCCCGAATGGAAATGAAGATGGCGGAGGCCGCCTTGAAAGAAGCGCAGGCGGTCCTGGATGACTGCCGGATCCTGGCCCCCATTTCCGGCACAGTGATGACCAAGATCGCCGAAGAGGGTGAGGTCCTGGCTGCAGGGCGGCCTATCCTCACCCTGGTCGACCTGAATGATATCTACCTCAAGGTCTATATCCCCCAGGTGGAAGTGGGGAAAATCCGCTTGGGGAATGCCGCGCGAATCTATTTCGACGCCTACCCCGACCGGCCTTTTGAGGCGAAGGTGACGAATATCAATCAGCAGGCCGAGTTCACCCCCAAGAATGTGGAGACCAGGCAGGAGAGGGTGAACCTCGTTTTTGCCATGAAACTGACGGCCGATAGCCCTCAGGGCCTCCTCAAGCCGGGGATGCCGGCGGATGCCATTATCAAGTATAAGGATCAGGCATCCTGGCCCAAACAAAATCGCTAACTTTGCCACAGAGGACCGCTGCGCATTGATCCCTTCAGCCAATCTTAACAGGTCGCCCAGGGGGGACATATGCATCCGGGTACAGGAGCTCCAAAAATCCTATCGAGGTGTCGCGGCGGTCAAAGGCGTGAGTTTTTCGGTTTCCCGAGGAGAGATCTTCGGCCTTCTGGGGCCGGATGGAGCCGGAAAAAGCAGCATCATCCAGATCCTTTGTGGTCTCCTCTCCCCCACCTTGGGGCACGCGCTCGTGAACGGGGTCGATGTGCTCAAAGACCCCGAGGGAATCAGGCCCCATCTGGGCTACATGGCGCAGGGCCTGGGACTCACTCTATTTGATAACCTCTCGGTGGAAGAGCACCTCAATTTCTTCGGCGATCTCCACCAGGTTCCTCTTGCAGAGAGGGAGCGAATCAAGGCGGACCTGCTCCGCATCACCCGCCTTTCCCCTTTCCAGGATCGGTTGGCAAAGGACCTCTCCGGGGGGATGAAGCAAAAGTTGGCCCTCTGCTCCACCCTGATTCATTCCCCGAAAGTCCTCTTCCTGGATGAGCCCACCACCGGAGTAGATCCTCTCTCCCGCCGCGATTTCTGGATCATCATCAATGAGCTTCTGCGGGAGAAGGATGTCACCATTCTGCTCACCACCTCCTATATGGACGAGGCCGAGAGGTGCCACAGAGTGGCGCTCCTCCACGAAGGGGAGATCATCGCCCTGGGCAGCCCGGAGGAGCTGAAAACCAGGGTATCCAAGAAATGTGCGGAGATCTGGGCGAGGCCCGAGGAGATGGTGCAAAGAGTTGCCGCCAAGCAGGGCTGGCGAGTGAGGAGAGTAAAAGATCGGTTTGCTGCTATGGTCCCCTCGAGCCAAAGTCAAGAATCCATCTCTGCTCTGCTCCGCGGCGAAGGGGCAGAGGTGATGCGCCTCCGCGAAAGGCCGGCAGATCTGGAAGAGATCTTTGTCTCCCTTCTGGAGGGAAACGGGAGAGCAGAGAGCGCGTCCTCCCTGGGAGTGGAGAGGTCCTACCAACCCTCGAAGGCTGACGGTCCGGCCATCAGATTACATAGGCTGGTCAAGAGATTCGGCGATTTTACTGCGGTGGCGGGTATCGACTTTCAGGTGGAGCGGGGAGAGATCTTCGGCTTCCTGGGTCCGAATGGAGCGGGAAAGACGACCACCATCAAGATCCTGTGTGGCATCATCCCCCCCACGGAAGGGGGAGGGACGATTTCCGGCTTCGACATCCTGCGGGAACGTCACCAGATCAAATCGCGCATTGGATACATGTCCCAGAAATTCTCCCTGTATCGCGACCTGTCGGTCTCGGAGAATTTGAGGCTGTACGGGGGGATCTATCAGGTGGATCGCAAATCCTTCCATAGCCGGCAAGCCTGGGTGGTGGAGCTTGCTGACCTAAAGGGACGCGAGCACATCCTGGCCCGGGATCTTCCTTTGGGCATTCGCCAGCGTCTGGCCTTAGGATGTGCACTGATCCATAAGCCGGAGATCCTCTTTCTGGATGAACCCACCGCGGGGGTGGACCTGGTGGCCCGCAGGAAGTTCTGGGACCTGATCTTTGCCCTCTCTCGCGAAGAGAAGGTGACCGTCCTGGTGACTACCCACTACCTGGATGAGGCGGAGAATTGTGACCGCCTCGGCTTCATCTACGAGGGACGGCTCGTGGCCCTGGGCAGCTCTGCCTCTCTGAAAGAGGATACGGCCCGGCGCCTGGGCGTTCCCCTCTATATCGACTGTGCTCAGCCTCTCCGGGCTTGGGAGCTTCTGCATAAACCCTTCCCGCGGATCTTCCTTTACGGCCGGCGCGTCCGGGTCTTTTCTTCCCATCCGGAAGAGGATGCCCTCGGGATCCGCCAGTTGTTGGAGCAAGAGGGAATCCCCCTCCACCATTTGCAGGAAGGGGAGATCCGCCTGGAGGATGCCTTCATCCAGTACATCGAGCTGGAGGAAGAGAGGGAAAAGGCGAGGTGAAAAGGAGGGTTGCCACGGTCATCAAGAAGGAATTCCTGGAGATCAGGCGGAGCAAGCTCTATATTGCGCTCTCGATCGTGGTTCCCGGAATGTTGATGGTGATCTTCGGCTATGGCATGTCCCTGGATGTGAAGGATATCGCTATCGCCGTCTGGGACCTGAACCGGACCCCGGAGAGTCGGGAGTATATCTCTTCCTTGCTGAACTCCGGCTATTTTCGGCTCGGTTTCTATGCACAAGGCCAGGAGGAGATGGAGGAAGCGCTTCGTCGGGGCAAGATTCGAGGTGCCCTGATCATCCCCTCCGACTTTTCCTCCAAGCTTGGGGCGGGAAGGCCGGCTGAAATCCAGCTCCTCATCGATGGCTCTTTCCCCAATCAAGCCTCTACGGTCAAGAGTTACATGGAGGCCATCAATGCCCAGTTCAACGAGGATCTGGTCGAATATCTGGCGCCGGAGCTGACCCCCATCCGCATCGAGTCGCGCGTCTGGTTCAATCCGGAACTGGTATCCAAGAATTTCATCGTGCCCGGGATCATCGTTACCACCCTCCTCTTTTATCCCGCCTTGCTGGCAACGTTAGCGGTAGTCAGGGAGAAGGAACAAGGCTCCATCCTCAATATCCTCTCCTCTCCCATCCAGCCCTGGGAATACATCGTGGGCAAGATGATCCCCTATCTTGTCATCTCCCTTTTCATCTTCTTTGTCCTCTTCCTGCTGGCGGTCTCGATCTTCCAGATACCTTTTCGGGGGAGCTTTCCTCTCCTGCTCCTCTCCTCTCTCTTTTACCTCCTGGGCACGGTGGGAATCGGTTTGCTCATCTCCGTGCTACTTCGCACCCAGGTGGGAGCCATGCTCATGACCTCGATTGCCACCATCATTCCCGCCTTCCTCTATTCCGGTTTTTTCGTTCCCATCTCCAGCATGGGGAAGGTCGCACAGGTGGAGAGCTTCTTTTTCCCTTCTCGGTACTATATGAAGATCGTGCGCGATACGTTCTTGAAAGGGATTGGTTGGGATCGGCTGTGGCCGGATATCCTGGCCTTGGCCATTTATGCCTTCATCCTCCTCGCCTTGTCGGTTCGGCTGTTTAAGAAGAAGATCGGCTGAGATGATCATTCGCCTGGCTTCATTGGTGCGCAAAGAGTTCCTCCAGTTCTCACGGGACTGGGTCATCCTGGTCATCGTCCTCTACAGCTTCACCATCGACATCTACCTGGCAACCAAAGGGTTCAACTTGGAGGTGAGGAGGACGCCCCTGGCGATCTATGACCTCGATCGTTCCCAAAAGAGCCAGGAACTGGTGGAGATGTTTCGTCTTCCCTACTTCGTGCGAGTGGCCTTTACGCATCAGGAGGGAGAAGTGAAGGAGTTGCTCGATAAAGGGAAGGCGAGCATGGCCCTGGTCATCCCGGCGCATTTTGCCCAGCATCTGGCTGAAGGGAGGCAGGCGACGATCCAGCTGATCGTGGACGGTACTCATTCCAACTCCGCCTTGATCGCTATGGGTTATGCCGCCCGAATCATCGAGTCCTATTCCCGCCAGATCATCTTGGAAAAATGGGGCCTGACCCCCAGGAATCTCCAATTGTTTCCCTATGTGGATCTCCGGTATCGAGTTTGGTTCAATCCCAACCTGAAAAGCGAGTACTTCATGGGATTGACGGAGCTCTTCTCGGTCATCACCATGCT
>Ga0153915_10006946_pt1 | contig 10646 bp, 6 predicted proteins | sample Opewatmetagenome_2_FD_107003 | JGI IMG/M metagenome (GOLD analysis project Ga0153915, IMG submission 107003) | Freshwater wetland microbial communities from Ohio, USA - Open water 3 Core 3 Depth 3 metaG | ecosystem: Environmental > Aquatic > Freshwater > Wetlands | place: USA: Ohio, Lake Erie...
CCCGCCTGCGCGGACCGCGTACTTGTCCAGGATCCTGAGGCCCGGCGCGGTCTTTCGCGTGTCGAGGATCCTCACCTTCGTGTCCCGGACCGCGTCGGCGTAGCGCCGGGTGAGGGTAGCGATACCCGACATCCGCTGGAGGAGGTTCAGCGCCACCCGTTCGGCCGACAGGATGGAGGCCAGCCGTCCGGAAACCTCCGCCAGGAGGTCCCCCTCCCCCGCCCTCTGGCCGTCGTGCATGAGGGCCGTCACCTCCAGGGAAGGATCGAGGGTGTAAAAGACCTCCGCGAAGACATCGATACCGGCCACGACCGTTTCGGCCTTGGCCGTCGCCCGGGCGATACCCCTTTCGTCTCCGGTCAGCGCCGCCGAGGTCGTGACGTCACCCGCCCCGATGTCCTCGTCGAGGGCCTGCCGGATGAGCCTGGTCAAAAGATGACGCGGCCACATGGTCTCTTCTATCCCTCCCTGGCCAGCAGGGCCAGCCTGCCGAGGGCCGCTTCGAGAGCGGCCTTCTTTTCTTCCAGCCCCTGAGCCTTCTGCTGCTCCTTGGCGACGACGGCCTCGGCCGCCTTCGCCAGGAACTCGGGATTCGCCAGTTTCTTCGCGACGAAGGCCAGGTCCTTGACGACGCGGGCGAGTTCCTTCTCGAGCCGCGCCTTTTCCCCGGCGATATCGATCACCCCGGCCAGAAAGACGTAGATGCGGACCGAACCGGCCAGGGCCGTGGCCGCCCCTTTGGGCTCGTCGACGATGCCGCCGATGGTCAGGGCCTCGAGATTGGCCATGTTCACGAGGGTCGCACGCCCCTTTTCCAGAACCGCCCTCAGGGGCTCTTCCGGAACCGCGAGGGTCACCTTCAGCTTCAGCGAGGGAGCCACGTTCATCTCGCCCCGGATGTTCCGGATCCGGGTGATCACCTCCATGAGCAGGGCCATCTGGCTTTCCGCCTCGGGATCGGCGAAGGTGGCGTCTGTTTCGGGGAAGGGGCTGACCATGATGGAGGTCCCGTCCGCGACCAGGGTCTGCCAGATCTCCTCCGTCAGGAAGGGCATGAAGGGGTGCAGCAGTTTCAGGGACGTCTTGAGGACCGTGAGGAGGGTCTTCTGCGCCGCCACCCTCCCGGTGCCGCCTGCGCCGCCGTACAGGACCGGCTTGATCAGCTCCAGGTACCAATCGCACAGCTCGTGCCAGACGAACTGGTAGACGGCCGCGGCCGCATCGTTGAAGCGGTACTCGTCGAGCCCCCGGATGACGTCGCCGACGGTGCGGTCCATTCTCGAGAGGATCCAGCGGTCCGCCACGGACAGGTCTACCTCGTCGGGAGCCGCGTCGGCGGGCAGATCCTCGATGTTCATCATCGAAAACCGCGTGGCGTTCCAGATCTTGTTGATGAAATACTTGTATCCCTCGATCCGCTCCTCCGACATCCGGACGTCGCGCCCCTGGGCGGTGAAGGCGGCCAGCGTGAAGCGGAAGGCATCGGTCCCGAACTTGTCCATCATCTCCAGGGGATCGATGCTGTTCCCCTTGGATTTGCTCATCTTCTCGCCGTGCTCGTCCCGGACCAGGGCGTGCAGGTAGACGTGGTGGAAGGGGACCTCCTTCATGACGTAGAGCCCCATCATCATCATCCGGGCGACCCAGAAGAAGAGGATGTCGAACCCCGTGACCAGCAGGGAGGTGGGATAGAAGGTCTTGAGCGCTTCGGTCTGCTCGGGCCACCCCAGGGTCGAGAAGGGCCACAGCGCCGAGCTGAACCACGTGTCCAGGACATCCTCCTCCTGCTTCAGCTTCGCTCCGCCGCAGCCGGGACAGCTCTCGGGATCCTGGGAGGCGACGATCACCTTGCCGCACCCCTCGCAGGTCCAGACCGGAATCCGGTGGCCCCACCAGATCTGCCGCGAGATGCACCAATCGCGGATGTTGTTCATCCATTCGAAATAGGTGGCCTCCCACGAGGGGGGGATGATGCGGGTCTTAGCCATGACCACGGCGGAGATCGCCTCCTTGGCCAGGGGGGTAATCTTGACGAACCACTGCCGGGAGACGGCCGGTTCGATGTCGGTCTTGCACCGGTAACACTGGCCGATATTGTGCGTGTAGGGTTCCGTACCGACCAGGCAGCCTTTCTGTTCGAGGTCCCGCACGACATTCCGGCGGCATTCGTAACGGTCCTGCCCCCTGTAGGCGCCGCCGTTTTCGTTGATGACCGCGCCCGCGTCCATGATCCGGATGACCGGCAGGTTGTGGCGGCCCGCGATGGCAAAGTCGTTCGGATCCGAGGCCGGCGTGATCTTGACCGCGCCGGAGCCGAACTCCTTGGTGACATACTCGTCGGCGATGATGGGGATCCGGCGGTTGACCAGGGGGAGGATCACCTCCTTGCCGACCAGATGGCGATAGCGTTCGTCGTCCGGATTGACCGCCACCGCCGTATCCCCCAGCATCGTTTCCGGCCGGGTCGTGGCCACGACGATTCCTCCCTCCCCTTCGGCAAAGGGATAGCGGATGTTCCAGAGGCTGCCCGCCTCCTGGTGGTACTCCACCTCCAGATCGGAGATGGCGGTCCGGCAGCGGGGGCACCAGTTGACGATGTAGTCTCCCTGGTAGATGAGGCCGTCGTTGTACAGGCGGACGAACACCTCACGGACGGCCCTGGAAAGTCCTTCGTCCATGGTGAAGCGTTCGCGCGACCAGTCGCAAGAGCAGCCGAGGCGCTTGAGCTGGTGGATGATCACGCCGCCGTACTTGGCCTTCCACTCCCACACGCGGGCGATGAACTTCTCCCTGCCGAGATCGTGCCGGGAGAGCCCCTCCCTGGCCAGCTCCTGCTCCACGACGTTCTGCGTCGCGATGCCCGCATGGTCCATTCCGGGCATCCACAGGGCGTTGTACCCCTGCATCCGCCTGTAGCGCACGACGATGTCCTGCAGGACATTGTTCAGGGCATGCCCCATGTGGAGCATCCCCGTCACGTTCGGCGGCGGGATGACGATCGAGAAGGGTTTCTTGCAGCTCTTGTCCGCCGCGTGGAAGAAATCGTGATCCAGCCAGTACTGGTACCATCTGGCCTCCGCTTCGCGGGGTTCGTAAACCTTGGTCAACGCCTCTTTACCCATGCCTTTGCTCCCTGCTCCCTATCAAATTAAAGGGCTTCCGGTCGGGCTTCCGGCCCCGAACGGCGCCGCATACCCTACCCGCAAGCCCTTCTTCCCGTGTTCCCGCCTAATAGCGCCACTCCTCCCTGAGCTTGCGGATGACCCTGAGCGCTTCGAGCCCCGCGATCGGCCGGAGCGGGGCGAATGCCCCCGTCCCGGGATCCCAGGGTTCCATGATGCCCCGCGAGGTTACGACCATCACCGCATTGAAACAGGGCAGATCGGGCTCCAGGTCGGGGAAAGGCGAGGGACTGCCGGCAAACCGCGTGTCGAGGGCGCCATCGCCGGTGATCCGCAGGAGGATGTCCTCGATCATCACCGCGAAATCGGCCCTGTCCACCGGCTGAGCCGGCCGGAAGCTCCCGTCCGGAAACAGCTCGAAACCCCGCATGCCGGCGCGGAGGACCCCTTCGATGTCCGCCCGCAGAGGGTGCCCGGCGATGTCCCCCGGCCCGGCGCCTTGAGCCCCGGCCTTCGGGGAAACCTTGAGCGCCGTGGCGAATCCCCTCAGTGCGCGTTGCGCGTAGAGGGCATCGATCTGAAGCTCGTCCATGAACAGAGCCGCCGCATCCGCGCGGGTCACCCGCTCCAGCAGGGCGATCCTTTTGCCCGTCTCGGTCGCCGGCATAGCCCGCTGGATCTTCTGGACCCGCTTCCATCCGGCATCGGCTTCGGCCACGCGTTCCGTCCCCAGGTCCAGGACCCGGCTGAACATCCGCCCGGCCGCCTCCAGATCCAGCGCCGCAAGGTGACACTCGCCCATGAAGTAGAGGGCTTCGGCCGCCCGGGGGTCGAGGGCCAGAGCCCTGTCGAAGGCGGTCCTCGCGCTTGCGAACCAGGCGCCGTCGGCCATGCATTCGCCGCCGCTCCTCAGGCACGCTGCGCGGCCGAGCAGGTCGACCCGGATCGACCCGACAAGGACGAAGAGCTGCTCCTCGTCGTCCCGGACATCCCCGGACGCCTGGTCGATAAGCGTGCGGGCCCCCGGGAAATCCCCGCCGTAAGCACTGACCAGGGCGGCGCCGGTACGGGCCTTGGCGCTGTGCGGCTCCAGCCTCAGGGCCAGCTCGAATTCTCGCCCCGCATCGAAAACCTTCCCCTGGTTGATCAGCCGCATGCCCGTGAGGGCGTGATGCTCCGGGGTGTCAAGCCGGCTCAAGGGTTGCTGGGCCATAGGACCGCAGCCGACCATCATGAGGCCGATGGCCGTTGTGATCGAGAAAAGCCGCCGGATCGATGCTTTCATGTGGCCCGTCATCCGTTCTGTCCCGGGCGGGGAATCCCGGCAAATCCGTTCGTTTCCCCACCGCCGCCGTGGCTTTCCATATCCGCATCCCCTTTTGAAGTCAAGAAAATTCCCTGCGCAGGCCCGCGGGGCGGGGCCGCGGCATTTCAGGAGCCCTCCAGAAAAGGGTCGATTCGCGAGGCTGCCGCATCGTACGCGTCGGGGTCGAGCCAGGTGATTTCAGGGTCAGCGGCAAACCAGGTCATCTGCCGTTTGGCGTAGCGGTAGGTGTCGCGCTCGATCAGGGCTGCGGCCCCGGCCAGGTCCGCCTTGCCGGCCAGGCAGGCGACGAGGTGGCGGTACCCCAGCGACTGCATGGGTTTGAGGGATCCGTCATAGCCCATTCCGATCAGGGTGCGGACTTCCTCGACGAAGCCCGCCGCAATCATCCGCTCGGTCCTGGCGGCGATCCGCTCCCTGAGCCGCACCCGGTCCAGGGCCAGGCCGATCTTGAGGACTTCGTAGGGCCTCTCCAGGAAGCGGTGCTCCCGCTGGTGCTCGACGATCGAGCGACCCGTCAGTTCCAGGACCTCCAGCGCGCGGATGATCCGCACGCCGTCCGAAGGATGGATCTGCGCCGCGGCCCTCTCGTCCCGGATGCGGAGCTTCTCGTGGAGACGGGCCTTGCCCCACCGGTTCATCTCTTCCCTGAGGGCCTGCCGAAGGTTTTCATCCGCTCCGGGCCCGTCGATCAGTCCCCCCAGAAGCGCCCGGACGTAGAGCCCCGTTCCCCCGACGACGAAAACGGGCGTCCCCCGGCGGTGGAGACCCGCGACGGCATCGCGCGCCAGGGCCACGTACCGGGAAACGTCGAACGGCTCGTCGGGATCGACCACATCGATCAGGTGGTGGGGAACGCGCGCCCTCAGGTCGGCGGGAGGTTTGGCCGTGCCGATGTCCATCCGCCGGTAGACCTGCATCGAGTCGGCGCTGACGATCTGCCCTCCCCATCGCCCGGCCATCCGGACGCCCATCTCCGTCTTGCCGACGCCGGTCGGACCGACCAGGACGATCACGCGGGGCTTGGTCACCGGGGCGTCCTCCATGTCGGGCCTACCTCCTCTTGAACATCTTCTCGAGATCGGTCACGGAGATGGGAACGGCGATCGGCCTGCCATGCGGGCAGGTCGCGGCCTGGGGAAGCGCATCGAGGTCCCGGCAGAGCGCCTCCACTTCCGGGGCGCCGAGCCGGCGGTTGGCCTTGATCGCCCCGCGGCAGGCGAGCGCGGTGAAGATCCTTTCCCGCCTTTCCGCCAGCGGAAGGGAGCCGTCCGTCTCCCGGCAGTCGGCCAGAAGATCCAGGACCAGCATCCGGGATTCTGTCTGGGACAGGAATGCAGGGACCGCTTTGACGACGACGGAATCCCCGCCGAAGGGTTCCACCTCCAGACCCGCTTCTTCCAGGATTGGGGCGGATTCGCTCAAAAAGGCGCAATCTCCGGGGGGGAGGCTCACCACTTCCGGCAGAAGCAGACGCTGACCGATGCCCCCCGCCCCTTCGCCGGCCGCCCGGCGCTTGAGTTTTTCGAAGAGGATCCGCTCGTGCGCGGCGTGCTGGTCGACCAGCAGCAATCCCTCCGGGCCGGCCAGGACCAGGTAGGTCCCCGCTACCTGACCCAGGTAGGCAAGATCGGAAAAGGCCCCTTTTCCCGCGGGGGTTTCCCCCTCGGCCGCAACCTCCTGGCGTACGGGAGCGGGCTCGGGGCCCGGGGTCTGGCTGGGGGTGAAGGGGGGGCTGCCGAAATGGAGCTTCTGGGGTCCGCTGAAGAGCCGGTACCTCTTGAGGGCCTCCTCGATGCGGCCGGCATACGCCGGCGGCCTTGCGCCGGACGGGCCCGCCTGGTCGGGCCGGGAACCCGCGCCGATCGCCGCGTTCAGGGTCTCGACGATCAGACCGTAGATTCCCCGCGGGTTTCGGAAACGGACCTCCATCTTGGCGGGGTGGACGTTCACGTCCACGTCTCCGGGCGCGACAGCGAGATTCAGGACGACCGCCGGATGGCGCCGGGGTTCGATGATGCGCCGGTAAGCCGTCATGACCGCGTGGTTCAGCAGGTAGTCCTTCACGAACCGCCCGTTCACGTAAAGGTACATCTGGGTCGAGCCGGAACGGGTGAATTCGGGCCGGGAGACGAATCCGGCCAGTTTCACCCCTTCCCCCTCGCCCGCCACGGGAACCAGTTGGTCCCGGAAGTCCGGCCCGAGGACGAGGGCGATCCGTTCGGAGAGGTCCCGGGCGGCCGGAATGCTGAGGAGCGGCCGGTTGGAGGCCGAAACCCGGACCCTGACGCCTCCCTGCACCAGGGCCAGGCGGGTGACCGCGTCGATACAGGCCCCCTGCTCGGTCGAAAGGCTCTTGAGGAATTTCCGGCGGACGGGCACCGCCTCGAAGATCCGGCTGACGAGGATCGAGGTGCCGGGGGGACAGCCCGCCTCGGAGATCTCCAGCACCTGGCCCGCTTCGATCACGATCCGCGTTCCGGCGTCCGAAGAGGCCCGGCGGGTCACCATCTCCACCCGGGCGATCGAGGCGATGCTGGGAAGCGCCTCGCCGCGGAACCCGAAGGAATGGACCCGGTAGATCTCCTCGAAGGTGCCGATCTTGCTCGTCGCGTACCGGGCGAAGGCCAGGGGCACCTCTTCGGGCGCGATCCCCTCTCCGTTGTCGGTGATGCGGATGGACTGGCAGCCGCCCTTCTCCAGCTCCACGCCGACCTCCGTGGCGCCTGCGTCCAGGGCGTTCTCCAGCAGCTCTTTGACGATGGAGGCCGGCCGCTCCACCACTTCGCCTGCGGCGATCTGGTGGGTCAGCGTTTCCGGCAGAACGACGATTTTTCCGGGCAATTCATCCCCCGATGTCACGGCCGAAGGCCTAATGCGATCCGCAGCCCACGGGCTTATCCAGATAGTCCTGCAGCGCGATTTGCCAGTAGGGCAGGGTCTTACCGGTCTCCCGGTAGAATTTCTGTCCGCTGAGGACGCTCCAGGCCGGCCGTCGGGCCGGCCGCGTGAGGCGCTCCGAAGGGATCGGCCGGACGGTCACGTCGTCCCGGCCGGCATACTGCAGGATCTTGCAGGCGAATTCGTACCAGCTGCACCGCCCGCGGTTGGTGACGTGAAAGAGGCCCCGATGGCCGCCCCCGATGAGGACCGCGACCGCAGCGGCCAGGTCCCGCGTGTAGGTGGGCGCACCGATCTGGTCGTCAACCACCTCCAGGGTCTTTTGGGTCTCGGACTTCTCCAGGATGGTCTTCACGAAATTCTTCCCGTGCCGTCCGTAGAGCCAGGCCGTCCGGATCAGGAGGTACTGGTCCGAAAAGGCCTGGAGGAACCGCTCCCCCTCCAGTTTGGAGGCCCCGTAGACGTTGAGGGGCGCCGGAACGTCCTCTTCCGTGTACGGGCTCCCCTTCCGGCCGTCGAAGACGTAATCGGTGCTGAAATGGACCAGAGGGATCGTCCCCGGACGGCAGGCCAGGGCGATGTTCTTCACGCCGACGGCATTGACGGCGAAGCACCGGTCCTGGTCCGTTTCGCAGCCGTCGACATTCGTATAGGCCGCCGCGTTGACCACCAGATCGGGGGCGCACTCCGCGACGATCCGTTCGCAATCGGCCTGCGAGGCGATGTCGAAGGCGTCCGCATCCCGCCCCTCGACCTCGTGAGAGCCCGCCAGCCGCAGCATCAGGTCGTGCCCCAGCATCCCCTTGTGCCCCAGAACGAGAATCTTCATTCGTATCTCACTTCCTTGAGAAAAAGTCCCTGCGGCGGCGCCGTGAGGCCCGCCCTGGTGCGGTCCTTCGCCGCCAGGATCCGGGCCAGCTCCTCCGGGGAGGTCTTTCCCCGGCCGACATCGACCAGCGCCCCGACGATCGTCCTTACCATATACCTCAAGAAGCCGTCGGCTTCCATCGAAATGAGGAGCATGCCTTCGGGATCCCTCCTGGCTTCCATCATGAGGATCGTGCGGACGTGGTCCGGGCTGTCGGTGTGGGTCGAGCAGAAGGAGGAAAAGTCGTGGGTGCCCGTGAAGACGGGGAAGGCCCCGCGCATCTTCGCCAGGTCGAGGGGCTCCCAGACAAACCAGGCGTGACCCCGCTCCAGGGCCGAGCGGACGGCCCGGTTGCAGATCCGGTAGAGATAGACCTTGCTGGTCGCGGCGAACCGGGCATGAAACGAGGGGGGAACCTCCCGAAGATCGCGCACCACGATGTCGGGGGGCAGGAGGCTGTTGATCCCCATCAGGAGATTCCACTCGGGAAGCGGCGAGGCGGTCAGAAAGTGGGCGACCTGGCCCAGGGCGTGCACGCCGGCGTCCGTCCGGCCGGAACCGATCACCCGGACCGGCTGGCCGGTGATGCGGGCGATGCACCCTTCCAGGACCTCCTGGATGGCGAGGCCGTTCACCTGGCGCTGCCAGCCGCAATAGGCCCCGCCGTCATACTCGATGGTCAGTCTGATGTTGCGCATCACCGGATCCGTGTAAACCCCGCCCCTGCCGCTCAAGGGGAAACGCCCCTCACCCCGATCGGGCCGAGGGAACCTGCCCGGGCTTTCCGGGGAGAGGCGCCCGGGTACGGGTCCGTATATCCCATGCCCAGAACCCAGGTCAAGCCATAAAGACCGGTAAAATCCCCCTTCAAACCCAGACGGACACACCGCCGCGCCGACGAATTGTGTTGAAAAGAGTCCCCCAAGGCTGGTATAGGGCTCTGAGCCGCGGGATCGGCCCCATCGGAACCGCGGCCCGGGCCTGAAGACTTCCGAAAGCCGCCAAAGGGCGGCCGCAAGGACATTATCGCACCAGCAAGGAGCATCTCATGGAAAAGGACCCCAAGGCTTCCACCCAGGAAAAGATCGACCGGTTCGAGGCAAGAAAGGCCGCCCTCATGGCCATGGGCGGCGAAAAGCTGGTCGCCAAGCAGCATGAACTCGGCAAGCTGACCGCCCGCGAGCGGATCGGGCTCCTCTTCGACCCCGGGACGTTCCAGGAGGTCCAGCTCTTCGTCCAGCACCGCTCCACCCTCTTCGGCCTCGGGGAGAAGGAGATCCCGGCCGACGGCGTCGTCACCGGCTTCGGGCTGATCAACGGCCGGACGGTCTTCGCCGCCGCCCAGGACTTCACCAGCGCCGGGGGGAGCCTCGGGGAGATGCATGCCCGAAAGATCTGGAAGGTGATGGACATGGCCCTGGCCGCCAAAAAGCCCTTCGTCGCCCTGAACGACTCCGGGGGCGCCCGGATCCAGGAGGGAGTGCCCTCCCTGGAAGGGTACGGCGGCATCTTCTACCGCAACACCCTCGGATCGGGATACATCCCCCAGATCACGGCCATCCTGGGCCCCACCGCCGGCGGCGCGGTCTATTCCCCCGCCCTGACCGACTGGGTCTTCATGGTCAAGAAGTCGAGCTACATGTACATTACCGGGCCCGAGGTGATCAAGGCGGTCATCGGCGAGGAGGTGAGCCATGACGATCTGGGCGGGGCCATCGCCCACGCGACCAAGAGCGGCGTCTGCCACTTCGCGACCGAAAGCGACCAGGACTGCCTGGCGAAGATCAAGACGCTCCTGGCCTTCCTGCCGGACAGCTGCCAGTCCCCTCTGCCCGTCGCGCCGTGCCGGGACAATCCGGAGCGGGAGTGTCCGGAGCTCGATGCGATCATCCCGGACAAGGCCAACCGGGGATACGACATGAAACAGGTGATCCGGGCCGTCGCGGACGACGGCGAGCTCTTCGAGCCTCACGAGCTCTGGGCCAGGAACATGATCGTCTCTTTCATCCGGATCATGGGCCACCCGGTCGGCGTGATCGCCAACAACCCCAGGTTCTCGGCGGGCGCGCTCGACGTCCAGGCCTCCGACAAGGCCTCCCGGTTCATCCGGTTCTGCGACGCCTTCAACATCCCGCTTCTGACCTTCTCGGACGTCCCCGGCTACATGCCCGGCACGCATCAGGAATGGTCGGGGATCATCACCCACGGGGCGAAGCTGCTGCACGCCTATGCCGAAGCCACGGTTCCCAAGATCACCGTCGTCACCCGCAAGGATTACGGCGGGGCCTACATCGGGATGTGCAGCAAGCAGCTGGGAGCCGATTACGTGATGGCCTGGCCCACGGCCCAGATCGCCGTGATGGGGGCGGAGGGGGCCTGCAACATCGTCTATCGCCGCGAGATCGCGGCGGCCGCCGATCCCGCGGCGCGC
>Ga0153915_10006947_pt1 | contig 10645 bp, 3 predicted proteins | sample Opewatmetagenome_2_FD_107003 | JGI IMG/M metagenome (GOLD analysis project Ga0153915, IMG submission 107003) | Freshwater wetland microbial communities from Ohio, USA - Open water 3 Core 3 Depth 3 metaG | ecosystem: Environmental > Aquatic > Freshwater > Wetlands | place: USA: Ohio, Lake Erie...
AAATATATTACCTGTAACAATATGTAATTTAGTACAATGAAGGTAAAAGTTTTAAAATAAAAGATGCGTATAAGGGGTAGGGTGGGGTCAGGGGTGGGTTATAGTTCCAGAGAGATTCTTCTATTTAAAATATTTATTCAGCAATTCCCGAAACCGGGGTTCATTTTGTAACGCCTGATAGTCGGGATTTATTTTCAGCCAGACAATATCGCGATATCCATTTTCAAGAGCTTTTTCTGTTTCCTGAAGGGCCTCCGGAATATTACCCTGCAGGCAAAGTATTTGGGCTATTTTTTCATGACTGGAAGAATCAATTTCCATCGCTTTCCGGAGAGCTTTCCGGGAAGCTTCAAAATCACCTAACCGGGCAGTAATTGAACCAATTGAGAAATAAGTATCGGGATTATTAGGAAATGTTTTTGTCCATTCTTCTGTTGCAATTCTTTTATATTCGGTAAAATACTTCATAGCTTCTTTTTGGTTACCCATAGATTGAAAATTGATACCCATGTCGTAACTTGTTGAGCCTTGTTCATCCTGGTGACTGTCGTGGATTTTTTTCAGTATTTTTATTGCTTCATCATACCTGCCCATTATACGGTAAGTATGAGCCAGCCGATACGTACTCATTAATAGGTCAGGATTGATTTCATATGCTTTCCTGAAAGCTGTTTCTGCTCTTGTCAGGCTGTCAAGGCCCAGATATGCTGAGCCCAGGTAGAAAAATGCCCATGTATTCCCGGGATTGTCAGAAATCATCTTTTCAGCCCAAACCAATGCAGAATCAAGATTCCCCAGGTTATTAAAATAAATCCATTCTATTCCACCATAAGTAAGTACCATGTCAGGAAAAATCCGGACAGTTGCTTTGTATTCTTTTAATGCATCCTCATACTGACCCAGTTTCTGGTAATAATATCCCAGGTTATTTCGTGCGGCTGCATCATCAGGATACAACTCTATTCGCATTTTTGCATATTCTGTACCTTTCAGGAGGTTTTTTTCAACATTGACAGCATAGAATGCAAGTATCCCTAGTCTCTCCCTTTCAGTTAGATTATCAACAGATTTAACTGCCTGTGAAAGCAGCTCTCGTCCTTTTACGGGATCGAATCTCTCGATCAGAAGATTCCCCAGCGAGGCTCGCGCTGACGTAAAACCAGTATCAATTTTTAATGCATTTTCATAATATTTTCTTGCACCTTCAAAATCCATCATGAGATGATGATCAATTCCCTGAGAATAAATTTTCAGGGCTTCCAGAGATGAAGTTGTTACCTTCTTTAACGGTTTGTCCTGAGAAGCAATTCTGTATCTTGATTCACCCAGGTCACGCCGGATTTTTTTACTAAGCTGGTCTAATTTCGGCAGAATTTCATCCTTATTATCAGCATTCAGCACTTCGGCTCTTAAAAGGTTGCCTGATCCGGTTTCCATTATTTTTGCAGCAATTACGTATCTGTGCCCGACTTCACTAATGCTGGGTACTATGTAAATATCAATGCCTTCCCTGATGGCAATTTCTCTTCCCGTAATATCACCTATTGGATCGTTGATATTTAGTTTCATCCTAGTAACGGCATCCAGCATCCTTGATCGCGGGTAAACATTAAGATGCCTTGATTGATTAGCAGTAAGCGAGAACGCTGTATAAAGGGACTTATCAAAGACAGGATCATTGGTAAGATTTTCAAAATCAGTAATAACCACCCAGCCGTGTTTGGCAAAAGGTACAGTGTTTGCACTCGAAAATGTAAAGAGAACAACCACTGCGAGGATCACTATCACTGAGCTGTAACTGTATATTTTCCCTTTCTTCTTAAATTGCTGGATCTTATCAGCATATAATTCATAATTATATGTAACTCCCTTCTCCTGCGATTTGTTATCGTCTGGTTTCCAGCGGTGAACAACGTATTCCACACCGGAATCATTATCCTTGCCGATCTGCTGTAAATCATCGGTTTTCTTAATGCCTTCAGGAGTAATGTCGTAAATCCAGGAAAGTACAATGGCTACAGCCAGTCCGCAACACAGCAAAATCATTACAAGTGTTACAGTCCATGAGGGTAACCCAATTCGGGGAAGGATCATATCGGCCGCCTGAAGCACAGCAAGGGCTGAGGCAGTATATACAGTTATTACCCGTACTACCTTTCTTTGTTTTAGTTCATTCCAGAGATGAAACGGATTTTTGGATTTCTGAGACATATAGTCGGGTAGTTTTGAAATATAAAATTACTTCATCTTTATGCCAAAATCAAGTAGCGTTCAATGAATTGATTAAAAAGAAGTAATATTTATTCCCGATTATTTCTGGCTTTTATAGTTCTCTATCAGAGTGATGCCCGGGAATCCGATGCCTGCAAGTTCCGGATAATATTCAATGGTTTCTTCCCTGGTGTGGAATCCTGTGACGAGTACATGATAATAATCGAATTGTTTTACTATTTCGACCGGCCGGTTCAGCTTTGACATTATTTTCCTCTGTGCCCTTAAAGCCCGTGATTCCTGATGATATATAGCAACCTGCAGAGCTATAGTAGGTTCAGGTATTGCCGGTCTCTCTTTCAAAGCAAAACGCCTTCCATAATCCTGAACTATTGTAAGAGAAACATCAGGCTCTATCTCGGCCTTTTGTATTTCAACATGCACCCTTTCAACTGGTTCTTCAATGAACTCTTTTTTAATTGGCAGGATCCATGCATCTTTTAGTCCGACTTCACCAATTGAAGGATGGAGCTTATTTATGGCTTCCAGAACTGTCTGGTCAATGATAGGCGCTTCCGTGATTTGAAGTCTGTAATATTTTCCCCGTTCAATAGTTGCCTTTTCATTCAGTGGAGTTGAAAGCCCTTTCATGAGAGCAATGGCATCAGATCCAAGGCGGAATGCACCTATCTGAATTGAGGCAGTTTCAGCTTTAGACAGCGCTGTTTCTTTTTTAATCAGCGATTCTTTAATTCTTGCCAGAGAATCTTCCTTTGTGATCAGTAACCTTTGCTGCTGTCTGGCCAAAAGATGAATTATCCAGAGTTCCTTAAAGCCTAGTTTATTCAGTTTTACTATATTTTCTTCTACCTCCTTACGGCTGGGAAGATCAAGTATACGAACACGGTAATACTTACCCTCAATTGAAATCTGGACATCTTTCCCAAGCTCTCTTTCCAGCATTTTCTGGAAGCCTTCAGCATATGATCTGCTTTGGAACGCACCTATCTGAATGGCCCAGCTGTCCTCTGTTATAGTATAAACTTCCTCACTGAGTTCATGAATGGTCATGAAGGTGGTATCCTTTTTAACAAACGGACCTTCCGGAGGAACAAGTTTGGTAACTGTTGTATCACGGGGAATAATTTTCAATACAAAGTCAAGCCCTCCTGCTATATCTCCCTCCCTGCCACCAGCAATCTTAAACTGCAGGATCTCAGGATTTGAGGACATTCCAAGTTTATGAAGCTGGGCAGTATCAATATGGGCACTGTAAGCACCAGGAGCAAGCCCCAGGTAACTGTAATATCCATCTTCTTCTGTAATCGTCTTTCCAAGAAGCTTATTGCCGGCATTATAGAAGTTCACAATAATGCGTCCCAGGCCTCTCGTCTCGCCTTCACTTTCAAGGACTACACTGCCATTTGCTTCACCTGCAATGCTTATTGGAATTTCGATAAGCTTTAAGATATTGGGATCGACTGCTACGCTGTAGGTCTGCTTTGACAACCTCCAGGAGATATTTTCAAAGCTGTTCGGATCAAGGTCAACAAAGCAGTTTGTATAGGGTTCCAGCCCAATGATCCTGATGGTAGTGTCGCGATCGCTCTTTTCAATCCGGCCGCTGTTGGAATGAAGATTTAAACCGTAAGCTTTCGGTTCTCCTGGATCTTTTTTCCCATTGTTATTAAGGTCAAGGAATGCAATGATTGAGATACCTCCTCTTCCCACATTGGTACGATTATCAGTTCCAAGGTACCTAGTTTTTCTGTCATTAATTAAACTTCCTCGTGCATACTGGATAAAACTTGTCCTTTCATTCGACTGTCTTACTGATACCCCTGTCTGAGCAAAGGAAAAGTCATACCGGAATCCCATTTCTGCCATTTTCAGATTATTTTTGAAATTCTGTTCATACGACAGATTAAGAAATCCATGTTTCAGGAGATGTTTTTCAAGTGCAACCTTAGCAGATAAAAACTGATTCGGAGTATATATATATTGAGTTTGCGGCATCAGGACAAATCCTCCCGGAAGGCGAAATGCCATAGATAAATTGCTGTAGTAATAAGGTTTAATGTTATCTATCAAAATGGCATAAGTCGTCAGGTTGGTACTAACCCCGGACAGGGATCCGGAGATCATCCATTCAGCTGTAGTATATTTATAAGAAGAGGGAAGGACAATTTGATAAACTGAAAGGCGATTGTAGGAAGAAAATTTCCCTATTTTCAAAGGCATCGATACAGACGCTTTACGTTCTTCGAGGTAATTATAATTAATTGCTTTTTGATCTTTGTCATATCTGGTATAATTAATATCAAACTGAAGATTTGAAGGTAGCCTGTAAGTAACTGTACCTTTGGCTCTTACTCCATAAGTATATTCACCGTAAAGCAGAAGGTTATTTGTTAGTCTTAGAGATGCATTCAGATAGGGCATTAACGGACCTGAAGAAACCGACGAAAGATACTCTGCACCACCTCCCACAGTTAAGCTTCGGGTTACACCATAATTAATGTTTGCACGCGAAAACCTGCTTGCCATAGAATCTTCGACAATGCCTGCACTTATGTTATATTCCATTATATTCGGAGGAAGAAAATTGAAAGGAATTGTGATGTTCTGTTCACGAATTCTTTCCTCTCCCCAGGGACCGAAATACTTGAGCTGGATCATTGAATTACCATAAACAAGAGGTACTTCAAAATTAAAGAAGCCAGATGCATCAGCCTTTACATAATCAACAAGTACATTGTTTACATAGAGTTCCACGATCCACCCTGGTTCAGTCTTGTCGCTAAATGTATAAGTCCCGAACGATCGCCTGTATGTTGTTGGAGTATTTGTTAGCTGAATGCCAATAACAGGATTATAGATGGAAGAAACTGCATGTGCAGCAATTTTTCCAGCCATAACCTGCCTTAAGGGTTTAAAATCATTATTGACAAAACGCCAGAGATAATATTGCTGTTTTTCTCTGAACCGGTCAGTGCTGTTATAATACAAAGAGGCTGTTGCCTCTCCGCCAGCTATCATTGATCCAAGCCCCAGATTAAGTCTTGTGTCGGATTTCCCGTTTATCTCCTCATTTGCTATTGCGGACCAGTCTGCCATCCCAAATTTAAAACGAGGATAGGTTCTCCCAATGGTTGTGTCAGCTTTTTCTTCACCTTTAAGGCGTGTAAGATTTCGGCGCATCTCTTCCTGGCGCATCTCACGGATCAATGGTAATTCGAGTTTACTATTGAGAACTACAGAAAGACTTCTGAAGTTGAATGTACATTCCAATCCAAATACTTTTCCAAAGTATGAAGATTTCAAATACAAATTTGATTCAGTTCGAATCAGATCCCCGGGTCCAAGATCATATGTTTTCCCCTGATAAATAATATTGTTGTCAGTTCTGTTAATTTCGTATGTCGCTTCCGGATTTAAAAAAAATCCTGATATTGATTCCATTCCCGGAGAAGGAACATTCCTGATTTTGAGAAAATCAAACAGATTAGTAATAGGAAGATAAATCTCTTCTCCCCTGATAGCTGCCTCAATTTCAGTAGCTCCCACACGGGGGATTTCAAGGGAAATTAATATTTCATCATATTCTGGTAATTCCTGGGACATTGTTTTTTCAGGAAATAGAAAGAGCAATGGGAGAGTGAAAAGCAGGTAGTAACAAGTCAGAATATTACGCATACATCCTGATAAACTTAAACCGGAGTATGCTTTTCTGAGTGTCATTTTATTTTGTCACTTTATTAATCTGAAAATGGTTATTCCTGCACAAGTGTAATATCAAATGTTCCGGAGTAACTCCCGGGAGGATTAGCAACTGAATTGCCCACGGTCAAAGTACCTCCTATATACAGCGGTATTGCCACATTAAACTGAACGGTGGAAACAAAAGGTGATGCAGGAATGGAACTGCCTACATGCAGTATCATTGACCCTGACGGTGCTCCGAAAAGAGTTGCATCTGGACTGCTAAGAATTGATATCACCGTACCAGGGTGAGCATGCACCTCAAATAATGCCGGTGAAAAAGGAAATCCAAGGCCAAGTAGAACAACATCACCCGTTGCAGAACGCAATCCGGAAGGATCGATGATAACAGTTCCTCCAACTGCTCCATGATAAAAAGCACCGAATCTGAGGTATTGTGGAGTTAAATCTATCCTGATGGGGCGTGGTGGATGTTCCTGTGCATTAATCTTAATCGCCCCTGCAAAAATAAAGAATACCAGTATTACTAAAAAATACCGGATATACCCTGAATATGTTTTTATAGCCGAGATCATTTATTCTGTATCAAGATCTTTTTTGAACTTTTGAAACTTCCCGAAGTAAATGTAACAATGTAAAATCCATCCTTAAGGCCGGGATTAAACTCATGATATCCTTCGCCAAGGTCTTTTTTTATAACCAGAACCTGACCAATCAGATTTGAAATTGTAAGAATATTTTTTTTCTGGATTTTTAATCCAATTTTCATTTTAATTATCCCGTGGAAACTGTATGCAGAGAATAAATCCTCTGGATTAAGATCAGGAATTCCTGTAGCTGAGGCAGAAAGGTTAAGGAAGAACCGGTTCGTATATTCACCTGATCTGAGAAAAACCTTGTATTCACCTCCGCCCATAAGATTTTGTTCGGTGCTTGTAGCCATGTCTGAGATGAATATTTTGTTCGCTAAAATTTCTTCACTTAGATCCCTGATCCTGAATACAATGAATCCATCCAGATTAAGCTTTAGGCCGAGTGGGATTTGCAAAAGTGTATCAGGAGATTCCGGCAGGGCGTTTATCGAAAGTTTCGTTCCGTTTGTGCCAAACGAATAGAAATTCGGAACAAAAAAGTCAGTATTCATTAATTTGAGTGCATCATAATTTTTGTCAAAGCCAGTACCGGCTTTCTCATCAAAATAAATGACCAAAGGATCAGTGGCTGTCGTATCATCGACGTAAGTTGCACACAGGCGGACGAATGGTGCAACACTTTTTTCACTGGATTTCAGAAAAGAATGTGTGAGATCAGTAATCCTTACGCTGTTATTAAGACCGAGAGTTCCTGTGACCGGATATGTGCCGTCAGAGACATGAATAAAGAATCCCTGCATTGAAGGAATTATAGCAGTTGCCAGTCCATCAGAGGAAGATTTGTTTACATAAGAGCTGTAAGTTCCTCCATACTCATCTGTTGTACTTGCCTTAAAGTAGTAGAGTGCATCGTCGATATTTGTTTTCGTCCATCCCGAAAGAGCATCCCAGTCGATGGGAGAGGGGAATGGATTCCCAACCAGGTTAAATCCCTTTGTATAAGTATTGTTGTGATTGTACAGAGTTATAGACAGGCTACCGTTATTCACGACACCTGTAACATCAACAGTATTGGCAGCCGGATTCGATCCGAAATTTACAGCATACCCACGCATCGGGTTCAGGACCCTGGTTACTGTATCGTATCTTACCCATCCTGCAGTGGTACGGGCTTCATCGTACCGGTAAAAAGTCGGGAATGAAGCCGAAAGATTCATATCATCGCCGAATTCATTAACGGTGGCTGCCTGGAATGGTGAGCTGAAATATTTATACCCGAATCCGGAAGGGAGATAGCGCTGCATCGTCATATTTCCTGTAATATTCCCGGTGCCTGAACCATCAATTAGCGCTGTTTGAGCTGCAGTTGAGGAAAGAGTAAGATATCCGTTTGAGGTCAGGCTTCCGTTTTGCACAGAAGCAATGCCTGTAACATAAAGCTGTCCCTGCAGAGTTACTCCGGAAGAGTTATTGATAGTAAGGTTTTTAATTGTGTTGGCTGTAAATGTGTTTGCTCCAATAGCCTGGGTAACCGAACCATTCATTTCAATTGTACCGTCTGAAGCAGTGAATGTTCCATTGTTGGTAATAGTTCCTGAAATTTGAATTGTGTTTGCTGTGATTGTCAGGGAAGATCCTGGATCTATTGTTAGATTATTAACAGTTCCTGTTGCACCGGCGCTAAGTACAGGTTTATTAGGCACATTGGGTATCAGGGCAGAATATACAGAGGTTGGAATGGTTCCGCACGACCAGTTTTCCGAAAGATTCCAGTCGCTGTTCATTGCTCCAGTCCAGGTAAGGTCAGTAATAATGGTAAGAGCTGCTGAATTGCTGTTAACAGGAGATGCACCGCAACTGGAAGAGATAATGCACCTGTACAGTTTCCCGTTCTTTGTCATTCCGGGATTCGTCAGCGTGAGGGTTGATGTAGTAGCCCCGGAATATATTCCACCATTGGTGATATTTACGCCATCCTCCTGCCATTGGTATGTCAGATTATAACCACCTGCCACCACAGAAAAAGCAGCAACACCACTTGCACATATTGAAACAGGCTGCGGTTGGGTAATTATTGTAATACCATTAAATATTGTCAGGCTCACTGCAGTAGCAGGACTTTCGCAACCATTAACTGTTTGTGTAACAGTGTAATTATAGATGCCAGGTGCACTCAATCCGGTAGAATAAGGATTCGCAGTACTTACCAGTGTCCCACCACTGTACCAGCGGATATTCTTACCGGAAGTGGCTTCAAGGTACGAGATCTGATTTGTACAAAATTCTTTATCAGAAGCGGCAGGTGCCGGAGGAATATCAGTGATAATGAAATCTTTTGTCACACTTACAGGACCACAACCTCCATCATAAGTATACGTTATTGAATAAGTTCCTGCTGAAGGAGGAGTGAATACATTTCCGGCAATATATGGATTTCCTGAATAGGCCCCTCCCGCCGGATACCCATAAGTGAGTGTTATTGGTACCGTGCAGATGCCTGCAGAAGAAAGTTCATTTAATTTAACTCCAACAGCATCCAGGGCATAGAAAGTTGACGGAGAAGATTGATTGTTATACTCGGTTCTCATCCACCCGTTTGATCTTACTTTGTCAGAGATCCTGAGTTCATCAAATCTTCCATCGAAATAATAACTTGACAGCCAGGGCTCCTTGCCTATAGTCAGATTATCAGAAGCTGTTCCGAGAATACCGGTTTTTTTGAATGGCCTCTCAGGAATACCATTGACAAAGGTTTTTATAGAATCGAGAACGTCCGAACTTATACCTGCCAGATAGTACCACTGTCCTGTGTTTAAAACAGTTCCCCCGGTAACATCCCTGTTTAATGAAGGTATATTTGCAGCATTACGGATTTCAAATTCTACCTTGTTATTTGTATATATTCCAAACTTATATCCTCCGGTCGCATCATTCTGGTTACCCGCAATCTTCTGATCACGGTTTCTTGTATCCATATAAACCCATGCTGAAACAGTTATGTTTCCTGCAAAGTTTGTATTGGGTGCGCTAAGAACTTGGACATATTCATTTGTTCCATTTAATCCAAGAGAATTATTAATTGTGCCTATTGGATATGTTGGTGAATTGTAAGGAGTTCCGGCTTTATTAAAGGAGGTGAAATCATTCAGACTATTATTATCAAGGTGCCAGACACCTTTGTAGTGGCTGTCCCATACAGAGGTCACTGAAGGATCGGTAGTTACCTGAGGATTTCCATAAAGTATTTTTATTACTGTATTTGATGAAGAAGAAAGGATTGGAATGCGAACCCAGGCAATAAGATCTCCGTTAGTTCCGGTATAGTACTCCAGCTGATGATCGAGTTTATTATAATTGTTATCGGTAAAAATGATGTCAAAACCGTTTACATTAAATACCTGACCTGCCGGTGAAGTTTTTAAAAAGTCGAATCCGGAAAGGTTTACTAAAAAAGGAAAATTATAAAGATCGGATCCACCAGCAACTTTCGTATAATCAATTGTAATATTTCTCTCATAACCATAACCCATAAAAGCTGCACTGCATCCAGTAGCTAAGGCAAAATCAAATGAAGTAGTATTGAGATTTGTAACTTCATTACGGGAGATATCATTACCCGACCTGGAACCATGAACACCTAAGGCTCTCCAGCTATTATCGGCATTATCCCTTCCTGTAATCCTTGTATACTCGTTAATTGTATAACTTGCAAATCCATTTCCCGTTAAGTCGAGTGAATAGGTTGCTGTAGGAAGAACGGAGCTGATAAATCTCCAGTAACCCTCGGTAAAAGTATTGTTAAGGTAAGCTATATCGTCATTATAGGCTGTAAAACCTGCAGGAGGAGTGGCAATGAATTCAACAGTTATATTGGTTCCAGCAGATAATGAGGAAAAATTCATTGTGGCTGGTCTGTAAAAAGCGGCAGTACCAACCGGGAAAATGTAATCAGTCGACAAGGGAGTATTTACAGCCCGCCTTAACCTGCCAATAATTGTGCCGGAGGCATAAGACAATGAACCGGCAGCGCTGTTTGAAATTATAAGAATATTTGCCCCGGTTGTGATATTTCCCTGTGTCATTGTAAGTATCCCGGCAATAGTAATACTTCCCGTTAG
>Ga0153915_10006948_pt1 | contig 10642 bp, 9 predicted proteins | sample Opewatmetagenome_2_FD_107003 | JGI IMG/M metagenome (GOLD analysis project Ga0153915, IMG submission 107003) | Freshwater wetland microbial communities from Ohio, USA - Open water 3 Core 3 Depth 3 metaG | ecosystem: Environmental > Aquatic > Freshwater > Wetlands | place: USA: Ohio, Lake Erie...
ACAGGGCCCGCACGAAGAACGGTGTCGTGGCGGTCAAACGGTGTTCCGATCGCGCAAGTTCCGGTTCGATCAGCAGGTGGCTCACGGCGGCAGGACTCCCCAATCTCGCCGCTGACACGGTATCATGGCGACACTCGAAAGAGACCCCCGGGTTCCCGATGCCTCACGTCGAACTGAGTCGACCGCTGGAGGATTACTTTGCATTCGCCGAGACCGAACGCCGGGGCGATGCGCGACGCTTCACGATCACCCTGCCCTATCTCACCGGCGCGCAGCTCGGCCGCCTGCAATGGTGGTGGCGGATGAGCGACGCGGAGTTCGAGCTCACCGGCGAGGAAGGTGTGGCCGCCCGGCGCGCGCGCGAGACGGATCGCTTCCGCCGGCACATCGTGCGGTGGCTCGCCAACACCGGGCAGCGGCTCTACGGCGATGAGCCCATTCCGCGCATCGCTGCGCTGCCGGCAACCGCTCCGCACGCGCGCGCGGGGAACATCGCCGGCCCCGGGTTCCAGGCACCCGGCAAAGTCGCGAACGGCTGAACCTCACCGCGCCGGCGATGCCGCTTCACGCGTAGGCGTCGAGTCGACCGGCCGGGGGCAGCCGCACCGGTCCTGCCGCGGCGATCGGCACTTCGTTCGCAGCGAGCGATTGCCAGGGCTCCCACGAATTGGCGCGCATCTGGGCCATGGAACGGTCTGCAAACGACTGCTGCGAGATGTCGACCGACACGTTGCCGAGACCGTGAGCCGCGAGCGCCACCTTCAGGCCCGGCGCGGAAGCGTCGAGCGCGTCGCGAGTCACCAGGTTGTGCGCGGTGAGCGAGACCTGCGTGCTGTCGGCCGCCAGGGCGATGCGCACCTCGATCGGCCCGAGCTGCGGAGGATTCAGGCGAATCTGCGCGCTCGAAAGATTCTGATCCACGAGCCAGGTGATGCGATCGCCGAGCGCCTGCGTCCACTCGGCCGAGCGCATTGGAACGTCGAGGCGCAGGGCCTGGGCCGATGCATCGGCGGGCTGCGCGACCGAGTGCGTGCGCAGCGCGTGTCCGTCGACGAACAGCGGTACCGGAGGCGCATCGCTCCCCGGGCGGACGAGCGATGCATCGGCCTGTGGGCTCGAGCCGGGATCGGGCGCGGCGGTCTTCGGCAGGTGGGCAAGGAGCGGCTGGATGTCGCCGGCCGACGGCGCCGCATCGATGGAGCTGGCGTCTGCGGCTGGGACGAGCGGCACAGCGGTGGCGGAGTCGCTCCCCGGCCCCGCTCCACCGGTAGCGGGTGCGCTCTCGTGGACGACGCGCTTCACCAGCGCGGCCAGCATGTCGGGCGGCGGCTGAGCGGGAAGAGTCGCGTTCGCCTGCGCAACAGGAGTCGGCGGCAACGCAATCGGCGCCGCCGTGTTGCCCGCATCGACGTTGGCGGCGCTCACGGGCGGCTGCGACGCGCCGTCTGCAACGACCGGGGCCGCCGGCAGGTTTGTTGCAGGGACGCGCATCAGCTCGAGCATCTTCTGCGCGAGGAGCTGCGGCGGCAGTGCGTTGTCGCTGGTGGCGGCCGGCGCCGGCGCCGGCGCAACGCTCGACGCCGCGGGAGTCGCCCCCGGACCAGCCGATGTCGCGGCCGGAAGCGTGGTCGGTTCGGGCTGCAGGCGCAGCGCGGACAGCAACCACAGCGGCAAGAAATTGCCGCCGGTCGGCAAAGCGGTTCCGGCCGTGCCGTCGCCGCCAGCGTCACTCGCCGCGGTTGCGGCACCCGCGGCCGGTGGACCCTGGGCCTGATTCGCGAATGCAAAGGACCCGGGGCGCGAACCGGGGTTGATCGAGCCCGCGGCGGCGGATTCGCCCCCGGGCCGAGTCAGGCCCGGTCCGCAGCCCTGGGTAACGGCGGCATCGCCGCTGTCGGGGATCCTCAGGGGGACCCGCTGGGGGATCGATGATGTGTTGACTGCCGCAGCCGCCATCCTGCAGTAGTCTGCAACTCACGTGCCAGGAGGGCGGCGGCGGCGGGCGCTGTCGTCATCGAGCTGCTTCTGCTCGCGCCGGTCTTCCTCGACCCGCTCGGAGAGCTGCATGCGCTCGACCGCGCGACCGAGCGCGGCAGCCTCGACGTGCTGCACGCGCCAGTCCTCTTTCTTGCGCTCGTATTCGCGGCGGGCGGCCTCGACGAGCTGCTCCTGCGCCCGCACGGCCTGCGTGAGCCGGCCGAGGAACGCCCGATAGTTCTGCATGCGCACGGCGTCGACCGGGCCGAGGCCGGGCGCGTTGCGGCGGGTGTAGTCCTCGAGATAGACCCGCAGCTGGGCGAGCTGCTGTTCGCGGTCGCTGAGCGCGCGTTCGGCCTGCGCCACGACGGCACTTGCGTTGCGCACGCGCGTGTCCGCGATGTCCTTGATGGGCTGGATGCGTTCGGAACGGGTCACGGGTCGATGGGCATCTCGCTATTTCGATTGCGTGAGCGTCACGAGCTCCTGGTAGCTCGTCGCGAGGCTCACGGGCTGGTACATGTCCTGGCGCAGGAACTCGAGTATACGCGGCCAGTAGTCGATCGCGAGGTCGATGCGCGGATCGGAGCCGCGGCGGTAGGCGCCGACTGCGATGAGATCGCGATTCTGCTGGTAGGTCGCGTACATCTGGCGCACGCGTCCCGCGTGCTCGAGCTGTTCGCGGGTCGCGATCTGGTGCATGGCGCGGCTGATGGAGGCCTCGATGTCGATCGCGGGGTACAGTCCGCTTTCGGCGAGCTGCCGCGACAGCACGAAATGGCCGTCGAGAATCGCGCGCGCCGCATCGGCGATCGGATCGTTCTGGTCGTCGCCTTCCGTGAGCACCGTGTAGAACGCGGTGATCGAACCGCTGCCGCGATCGCTGTTGCCGGCGCGCTCGACGAGCTGCGGCAGGCGCGCGAACACCGACGGCGGATAACCCTTGGTCGCCGGCGGCTCGCCGATCGCGAGCGCGATCTCGCGCTGGGCCTGGGCGAAGCGCGTGAGCGAGTCGAGGAGCAACAGCACTTTCAGCCCGCGGTCGCGAAAGTATTCCGCGATCGCCGTGGCGAGCCACGCGCCGTGCAGGCGCATGAGCGGGGTGGTGTCGGACGGCGTCGCCACGACCACGGCGCGTCGCATGCCGTCGGGACCGAGCGTATTGCTCACGAACTCCTGCACTTCCCGGCCGCGCTCGCCGATGAGGCCGACGATCGTCACGTCGGCCTCGGTGTAGCGCGTCATCATGCCGAGCAGCACGCTCTTGCCGACACCGCTCCCTGCGAACAGCCCCACGCGCTGGCCGCGGCCGACGCAGAGCAGCGCATTGATCGAGCGTACGCCGACATCGAGCGGCTCGCGGATGGCTCGCCGATTCAGCGGATTGAGCACGGTACCCATCAGCGGAACACGCTCCTCGCACGCAACCGCGCCGAGCGAGTCGAGCGGCCGACCGGCGCCGTCGAGCACGCGGCCGAGCAGCGCGTCGCCGACCGGAACCTCGGAGGCGGTGCGCGTCGGCGTCACGCGCGCACCCGGCATCAGGCCGCGGATGTCGTCCGTTGGCATGAGAAAGAGCCGGTCCCCGCCGAAGCCGACCACCTCGGCTTCCATGGACCGCCCGTCCGCGACGTCGATGAGGCAGCGCCCGCCGACTGCGGCCTCGCAGCCGACCGCCTCGAGCGTCATGCCGACCATGCGGCTCAGCGTGCCCTCGACGGTGAGGCTGCGCATCGGCTCCATGCGCTGGCGCACGGCCGCAATGTCGTCGATCCACCGCCGCTGGCGGGTCGCGCGCGGCATCGCTAACCCGGGTCGGCGGCCGGCGCCCGCGGACCGCCGCTCGTCCGCTCGCTGCCCAGCAGCTCCGACAGCAGCGCGCCGAACCGGGTCTCGATCCGCGCGTCGACGCGCGAGTTCGCGCTCACGACTTCGCAGCCGCCGCGCGCCATCACCGGATCCTCGACGATCTGCCAGGCGCGTTCGCTCTCGGTCGGTGCCAGGTGCAGTCGCACGACGGCGGCGTCCTCCGGGTGCATGCGCACGCGCACGTCGCGCGCCGCGACGGGCAGCGCCGCGATCGCGTCGCGGATGACGCCGATGATCTGCGACGGGTCGGCCTTGAGCTCGCGTCGAACGATCTGGCGTGCGAGCGCCACCGCCAGCATCAGAAGCTCCTGCTCGACCTGCCGGTCGAGCTCCGCGAACGGCCGCGCGAGATCCTGCAGCATGCCGTCGAGCTTGTGCACCTCGAGCCTGAGCTTCTCCTCACCCGCGGCCATGCCCTGGCGCAGGCCTTCCTCGTACGCTTCGCGATAGGCCTCGGCCTGCAGATCCGCGATGCTGCCCGCGGTCACCGGCGCACCACCCGCGGCCTGCGGCGTCGAGACGTCCGGAATCGCCCAGGGCCGGGCTCCCGAGAGTTGTTCTGGCGAAAACCCCTTGGCCATCTGCCATTCTCCCGCTCAGACGTAGCCGCCGTCGCCGCCGCCGCGGCCGCCGATGACGATGGTTCCCTCCTCGGCGAGCTTCAGCGCCGCGGCGATGATCTCCTTCTGCGCGGCCTCGACCTCCGAGACCTTGACCGGGCCGCGCGCTTCCATGTCGTCCTTCAGGATCTCCGCCGCGCGCTTCGACATGTTGCGAAACACCTTGTCCTGCACCTCGGGCTCGGCGCCGCGCAGCGCCACCGCGAGCTGGTCGGACTGCACCTCGCGCAGGAGCGTCTGGACGCCGCGGTCATCGACCATGAGCAGGTCGTCGAATACGAACATGAGGTCCTTGATTCTCTGGTGCAGCTCGCTGTCGCTCTCGGAGATCTTCTGCATGAGCTCGCCGCCGCGCGTGCGGTCGATGCTGTTGATGATGTCGGCCACGATCCGCGCGCCGCCGAGCTGGCGCGTCGGGGAGCTTGCGACCGTCGTCGCCTGGCGCTCGACCAGCTGATCGAGCTCGGCGAGCGCCGACTGCGCAACCTCGCCGAGAGTCGCAATGCGCACCAGCACATCCGGGCGGACCGCTTCGGGAAGGAGCTCGAGCACCGCCCCCGACTGCTCGCCGTCGAGGCTCGCGAGGACAATGGCAATGACCTGCGGGTGCTCCTTGCCGATGAGCTGCGCCACGGCCTTGGGATCCATCCAGCGCAGCGCTTCGATGCCCTGGCCGGCGGAGCCGGACAGGATCCGGTCGAGGAGCATGTCGGCGCGCTGCTTGCCGACGGAGCTCGTGAGCACGCGGCGCACGAATTCGGTCGAGGGAGTGGTTGCGCCGCCCTTCGATTCGAGCGTCTTCAGGAACACGCGCATGACTTCGTTCACGCGCTCGCGCGGCACTTCCTTCATGGTTGCCATTGCCGTGCCGAGCTTCTGCACCGCGCGCGCGTCGAGCTGCTTCAGGAGCGCCGCGGCGTCCTGCTCGCCGAGCGACATGAGGAGGATCGCGGCCTTTTCGGCGCCGGAGATGGACGAGGATTCAGCCATGGTGGTGGGTTCAGCGCTGCGGCGAGCGGGCGCGGGCCTGTCAGTCGGCCGATACCCACTCCTTCACGACCGCTGCCGCGCGCTTGGGGTCCTGGCCGACGAGCGTGCGCGCGGCGGCCACCTGCTGCTCGATGCTTTGCGCCCCCGCGCCGCCGCCGAGGCTCACGCGATCGCCCGCGAGCTCGCCGAGCGCGCCCGCGGGCACCGCGCCGCGGGCGTGCGCCGTCGTGAGCGAGCGCATGACCGGGCGTACCACCATGAAGACGAGCAGCAACACCAGCGCCGCGCCGATCACCTGCTTCGCGCCCTCCTTGAACCAGGGCTGGCTGTAGAACGGAACCGATTCCTGCTCGCCGCCCGCGGGCGTCTCCACCTTGAACGAGGCGTTGATGACGTCGACCTTGTCGCCACGCTCGGCGTCGAAGCCGATCGCCTGCTTGACGAGATTGGTGAACCGTTCGACGTCCTTCTCGTCGAGGGGCGTCGTCGTCGTCTTGCCGTCCGCGTCGACCTTCTGCCAGTCGTCGAGGATCACCGCGACCGACAGCTTCTTGAGCGTGCCGACGGGCTGGCGGGTATGGCTGATCGTGCGGTCGATCTCGAAATTGCGCGTCGCCTTCTGCGAGGTCGCGACCGGCGTCGGCGGCGTGGTCGGCGCGGGCTGCTGCTGGGCGGCCGGCGCGGCACCGGCCGTATTCGGCGGCTGGTTGCTGAGCGCTCCCGGGATGCCCTGCGCCGTATCGCCCGGCATGCGTTGCTCGCTCGCGGTCTGCTCGCTGCGCACCGCGGTCTTCTGCGGGTCGTAGCCTTCGCTCGTGAGCTCGGTCATGGTGAAGTCGACGTCCGCGGTGACGCGCGCCCGGACGCGCCCGGCGCCCACGATCGGTGTCAGCAGATCCTCGATGCGCTGCGCGTAGGAATGCTCGATCTCGCTCTGGTACTCGAACTGCTTCGCGCTGAGCGCGAACTCCTCCTCGTCCTCGGGAGACGAGAGGAGTGTGCCGTTCTGGTCGACCACGGTGACCTCGTTCGCGTCGAGCTCCGGCACCGACGAAGCGACGACGTGCACGATGGCCGCCACCTGACCGGGCTCGAGCCGCCGCCCGCCGTAGAGCTGCAGCATCACCGACGCGCTCGGTTTCTTGCGGTCACGCACGAACACCGATTGCTTGGGCAAGGCCAGGTGAACGCGCGCGCTGGCGACGCCCTGCACCTGGGCGACGGTGCGCGCGAGCTCGGTCTCGAGCGCGTGCTGGTAGCGGGCCGACTCCATGAACTGGCTGCTGCCGAAGGTCGACTGACCGTCAAGCGATTCCATGCCGGCGCCCGAGCTCTGCGGCAGACCCTGGGTCGCGAGCTGGATGCGCGCGACGCGCACCTTGTCCTGGGGCACGAGGATGGCGCCCGTCTTGTCGTCGAGCTTGAACGCGATGCCGGCGGCGTTCAGCGAATCCATCACCTGGCCCGCCTCGCGCTCGGCGAGACCGGCGTACAGAACGCTGTAGCTCGGGCCTTGCGACCAGAACACGAGTGAGACGCCGGCCGCGATCGCGAGCGCCACGCCGACGAGCAGCACGAGCTGGCGCAAGCCCGGCACGGCGTCGAGCACCGAGCGCTGGGACAGGACCGCGTCAGCCATCGCCCGACCTCAGCCTCCCGCTCATAGCGGCATGTTCATGATGTCCTGGTACGCCTGTACCAGCTTGTTGCGCACTTCCGTCATCGCGCGGAAGGCGAGGCCCGCCTTCTGTACCTCGATCATGACCTGGGTGATATCGACATCCCTGGCCCCGGTCTCGAAGGCGCTCGCCAGGGTCTCGGCACGCTGCTGCATCTCGTTGACGCGGTCGAGCGAGCTCTTGAGCAGCGCGCCGAAGTCGGCCTGCTGCACGCCGCCCGCATCCGCCGGCTTGTTGCTTGCCTGCGCGGCGAGCGCGCGCATCTCGGCGAGCACCTGGTTGATCCCGATCGGATTCATGCATGCTCCTCGAGCGGGCGCGCGAGCCAGGCGGCGAGCCGCCCGTGCGGAATCTCGATGCCTGCCGCGCGCAGCTGCGCGACCTTGTAGCGCAACGTACGCGGGCTGATGCCGAGACGCTCCGCGGCGAGCTTGCGGTTCCCGCCCACCGCACGCAGCGCGTCCACGATCAGCTCGCGCTCGCGGTCGCGCAGGTCCGAATCGAGCGCCGCGGCCGGCACCGTCCCGGGCACGCTCGCTTGCGGTCGTTCGGCGCCGGGCGCCTCGAAGCGCAGGTCGCCCGCCTCGACCGTGTTGCCGGTCGCCAGGATCGCGGCACGCTGCACGACGTTGTCGAGCTCGCGCGCATTTCCCGGCCAGCGATACGCGAGCAATGCCCGCTCGGCGGCGGGATCGAGCGTCAGCGCCCGGCCTTGGGCCCGGGCGAAGCGTGCGAGCGCGCGACCTGCGAGCGCGAGGATGTCTCCCGGCCGTTCGCGCAAGGCGGGGAGCTCGATCGGCATGACGTTCAGGCGGTAGAAGAGATCCTCGCGGAAGCGCCCGGCCTGCACCTCGGCGCCGAGGTCGCGGTTGGTGGTCGCGAGCACGCGCACATCGAGCGCGATGGTACGCGTGCCGCCGAGCCGCTCGACCTCGCGCTCCTGCAGTACGCGCAAGAGCTTCGCCTGCAGCGCCGGCGGCATTTCCGAGATCTCGTCGAGGAGCAGCGTTCCGCCCTGCGCCTGTTCGAACTTGCCGGCATGAGCGCTCTGCGCTCCCGTGAACGCGCCCTTCTCGTGCCCGAAGAGCGTCGCCTCGAGCATCTGCTCGGGAATCGCCGCGCAGTTGATGCCGACGAACGGCTTGCCGGAGCGCGCCGAGTGCCGGTGGATGTAGCGCGCGAACACTTCCTTGCCGGTTCCGCTTTCCCCTGACAGAAGCACCGTGACGTCGCTCGCGGCGACGCGCCGTGCGAGCGCCGCGAGGGCGCGGCTGCGCGGATCCTCGGCAATCAGGCGATCGTCGGCCTCCACGGCAGGCGCGGCGTAACGCGCCACGAGCTCGATGAGCGCCTGTGCCTCGAAAGGCTTGACGAGATAGTCGGCCGCGCCGCGCCGCATCGCGAGAACGGCCTGTGCGATGGTCCCGTACGCGGTCATGAGGATGACCGGGATGTCCGGCCGTCGGCGCTTGAGCTCGGCGAGCAACGCCTCGCCGTCCATCGGTTGCATCGCCACGTCGCTCACGACGAGCGTGACGGTGTCGCGCTCGAGCAGCTCGAGCGCCTCGGGCGCGCCGGCGGCGGGTATCACCTCATAGCCCGCGACCGTCAGGGTGTCCGTCAGCGCTTCGCGCAAGGCGGCGTCGTCCTCGACGATCATGATCCGCACGCGCGCCGCTTTCGGGCTTTCGCTCATCGGCGCGCTCCGGTCGCGCCGCCGAGCGGCAATGCGGGCAGCCGCAGCACGAAGCACGCGCCGCCTCCCGGCGGGCGCTCGAGCTCGACGGCGCCGCCATGGGCCTCGGCCACCGCCCGCACGACCGCGAGCCCCAGGCCCGTTCCGCGGCCCCGCGTGGTGAAGAACGGCTCGAAGATCCGCCCCTCGATCTCCTGCGGTACGCCGGGGCCGTTGTCCCGGACACGCAGTTCGGCGCATTCCCCGATCCGCCGCGCCTCGATCACGAGCTCGAGACCTTCCTCGACGGCGTCGAGCGCGTTGTTGGCGAGATTGAGGAGCGCGCCCGCGAGTGCCTGCGCGTTGCCCTGGAGCTTGAGCTGCGGAGCGAGCGTGCGGATCGTCAGGCGTGCATGGCGGTCGAGGCGCGGCTCGAGGCATTGCGCCACCTGCTCGATGAGCGCATTGACGTCGAGCTCCTCGACCGCCCGGCCGCCGCCGCGCGTGAACGCCAGCATGTCGGCGACCAGGCGCTCCATGTCGTCGAGGCGCGCGAGCAGCTTCTGCGCGAATCGTTCGCGCTCTTCGGAAGTGAGGCTCGCGCGCGCCACCTGCGAGGCATAGAGCAGCGCCGCCGCGAGCGGCGTGCGCACCTGGTGAGCGAGCACCGCGGCCATCTCTCCCAGGGAGCTCAGGCGCTTGTTTCGTTCGAGGAGCTCGCGTACGAGGCTCACCTCGGTGATGTCGCTTACCAGCACGATGCGCCTGCCGGCAGCGGCGAGCGGGCGCTCGGCGACGCTCACGCGCCGGCCGTTCGGCAGCGCGAATTCGCCGCCGAGGCGCGTCGCGCTCTCGAGCACGCGCGCACGAATCTCGTCCCAGCGCCGGCCGATGAGCGAGTCGCCGAGGAGGTCGCGCGCGGCCGGGTTGCTCTCGAGCACCGTTCCACCGGCATCGAGCACCACGACGCCGCCGGGCAGTGCGTCGACGAGCTCGGCGCGCTCGCGGCGCGTCTCGCCGAGCTCAGCCGTGAGCGCTGCGATGCGCCGCTCGAGATCGCGATACGAGGTCTCGAGCCGCTCCGAAGCGCGGCTGAAGGTCGAGAACGCATCGCTCAGGTTTCTCTGCTCGCTTGCCAGCATGCAGGGAGCGAGAAAGCAAGATCCATGCCGCAGCCTTCGGCCGGAAGGAAATCAGACGCTTACGGCAACAGCCGGCGCGCCGGGAACGGCGCGCGTCAAAAAGCTGACGGGCGGCCGGCGCGACGCAAGGTCGCGCGGCGAGCAGCGTCATCCGGCGAGGTCGACGGCGTTCAGGCGGTATTTCTTCAGCTTCTCGACCAGTGTCGTGCGCCGCATCTTGAGAAGCCGCGCCGCTTCCGCGACCGTGCCGCCCGCCTCCGTCAGGGCCTGGCGAATGAGGCCGACCTCAATGCCGCTCAGATGATCGCGCAGGTCGAGGCCGTCGCTCGGCAAACCTTCGCTCGTTGCGGGCTGCGGGTTCGGCGCGAGCGCCGGTCCCTTGCGGTCGGACCCCTGGCGATCGGATCGATACCGCTCGGGCAGCTGCTCGAGATCGACGGTCGAGCCCGGATGCAGGATGCACAGGCGCTCGAGGAGATTCGCGAGCTCGCGAATGTTGCCTGGCCAGCGACAGGCGGCGAGCGCCGCCAGCGCGCGCGGCGTCAACCTGATGCGGGCGGCAACGCGCGCGTTGCGATCGAGCAGGTATTCGATGAGCACTGGCAGGTCCTCGATCCGCTCGCGCAGCGGCGGCAGCAGGATCGGAAAGACGTTCAGGCGGTAGAACAGATCCTCGCGAAACCGCCCCTC
>Ga0153915_10006949_pt1 | contig 10640 bp, 5 predicted proteins | sample Opewatmetagenome_2_FD_107003 | JGI IMG/M metagenome (GOLD analysis project Ga0153915, IMG submission 107003) | Freshwater wetland microbial communities from Ohio, USA - Open water 3 Core 3 Depth 3 metaG | ecosystem: Environmental > Aquatic > Freshwater > Wetlands | place: USA: Ohio, Lake Erie...
CATCCACCAGACGCAGGTCTGGAAGTACCTGGCCAACCTCGCCTGGGGCGTCACAACGGTGCGTGACCCGCAGACCGCGACGACCGACGTCCTCACCTACGCCGACCAGATCGAGACTGGCGAGCTGATCGGGCCGCGGCTGTACCATACCGGTCCCGGCGTGTTCTGGGACGAGAACTTCCAGAGCCTGGACGACGCCCGCAACGCGCTGCGGCGCTACAGCGAGTTCTATCACACCCACTGGATCAAGGAGTACATGACGGGGAACCGCAAGCAGCGCCAGTGGGTGATCATGGCGGCCATGGAACTGGGTCTGATGCCGACGACCGAGGGCGGGCTCGATTTCAAGATGAACCTGACGGAGATGCTGGACGGGTATCCCGGGCACGAGCACAGCTATCCGCTGATGCCGCTGTATCAGGATGCGGTGCAGCTCGCGGCGCAATCGGGGATCACCTATACGCCGACGTTGCTGGTGAATTACGGTGGGCCCTTCGGCGAGGATTATTTCTTCGAGCACTTCAACGGGCACGACGATCCGAAGATGCGGCGGTTCGTGCCGCACGACGTGCTGGAGGAGCGTTTCGAGCGCCGCAGCTGGTTCCGCGACGACCAGTACGTGTTCAACCGCATCGCCGCCTCGGCGGGGGCGGTGCTGCGGGCCGGCGGCAACGTCGGCATGGGATGCCACGGCGAGATGGACGGCATCGGCTGTCATTGGGAGCTGTGGGCGATGAGCGCGGGCGGCCTGACGCCGCTCGAGGTGATCCGCATCGGCACGATCGACGGGGCGCGGGCCCTCGGCCTGGACACCGACATCGGCTCGCTCGAGCCGGGGAAGTACGCGGATCTCATCGTGCTCGACGCCAACCCGCTCGAAGACATTCACAACACCAACAAGATCGACTTCGTGATGAAGAACGGGCGGCTGTACGAGGGGGCGACGCTGAACGAAGTGTGGCCGCGGCAGAAGGCGCTGCCGTCGATGTGGTGGTGGGGAGAAGAGCCGAGCGGCGCAAAATAAGAGCGGCCTCCGGTAAGTCCTCGTCGAGGAGAAACGTGCTGCGCGGCGTTTCTCCTTGACGTTTCTCCCTGACGTAGTTAGGGTTCCGCACGCAGTAAGAACCGCGAGCTGGCATCCTACCGAAGGACGGTCCCGCTCAGGAGCGGGTGCCGGCGCTGTACACACGCCCGGTCTCATTCCCCAGGTTCAGACAACGAAGAGCGACCCTGACTGTGGCGGCATTCCGTCTCCACCAGTGCGCGTGTGTGCTGTGAAGGAGCATGAACAACTCCATGCCATTTGCCTCATTGGGCCTCGTGCCCGAACTGGTGCGTGCCGTATTCGAAGAGGGATACGAGCACCCCACACCCATTCAACAAGAGACCATCCCCCTCGCCCTCGCTGGACGAGATCTCATCGGGTCGGCCCAGACCGGAACCGGTAAGACCGCTGCGTTCCTGCTGCCGATCCTGCAGCGGCTCAATGCGGAGCATCGGCCGCGCACGCTGCGGGCACTGATCCTCGTGCCCACGCGGGAGCTCGCCGAGCAGGTGCTGCAGAGCGCGCGCACCTACGGCCGGCACCTCCCCCTCGAGAGCGTCGCGGTGTACGGCGGCGTCGGGATGGAGCCCCAGACCAAGGCCCTCACCCGTGGCGTGGACATCGTCGTCGCCACGCCAGGCCGCCTGCTCGATCACATGGAGCGCGGCCACTGCGACTATTCCAAGCTGGAAGTGCTGGTGCTCGACGAAGCGGACCGCATGCTCGACATGGGGTTCGCGCCGGATGTGCGGCGCATTCTCCGGGCGCTCCCCGACGAGCGGCAGACGCTGCTCTTCTCGGCCACGATCTCCCCCGAGGTCGACGCCCTCGCCCGCAGTGCGCTCTCCGGCCACGCGTCGGTCGAGATCGGCCGCCGCGCCCAGACCGCCGAGGGGATCGAGCACGTCATCGTTGCCGCCGACAAGCTCAAGAAGCGCGACGTCCTGGCGGCGATCCTCAAGGCCAAGCCGGCGGGGCAGACCCTCATCTTCACCCGCACCAAGTATGGCGCGGACAAGTTGCAGTCGTTCCTCCGCAAGGCCGGGATTGGGGCGAACGCCATCCACGGCGACAAGGCGCAGAGTCACCGGACGCGGACGCTGGACGCCTTCCGCGCCGGGACCGCCGAAGTGCTCGTGGCGACCGACATCGCCGCCCGCGGCATCGATGTAGACGGCATTCGCATGGTCGTGAACTTCGACGTGCCGAATGATCCCGAGACGTACGTGCACCGCGTCGGCCGCACGGCCCGCGCCGGCGCTCTGGGGCTCGCCCTCACGCTGCTCTCGCCCGACGAATGGCTGCTGATGGGGGACATCGAAAAGCTGGTGGGGCAGGTGTTCCCGCGGGAGATCATCCCCGGATTCGAGCCGTCGGTCGCCCCGCTGCAGCCCAAGCACGCCACGGCCGCGGTGAAGCGGCCGTCGCTCACGGTGCGGGGACGGAGCGGGGGGAGAAAACGCCGGTAGGCCGACAGCGTCCGGAAGAATCGTAGTGGGCTGCGACGTATGGAAGAGGCGTAGGACCGGCCGAACGCCTGTTCCGTACGGTTTCCGGCTCTACGCCGTCTTCCCGACGTCTTATCGCTTTTCTATCGGTTGGTAACTCCGCATCGGCGCTCCAACGTATACCTGCCGCGGCCGCGCGATCTTCTGCTCCTTGTCGAGCAGCATCTCCTGCCACTGCGCGAGCCATCCGGGCGTGCGCCCGATGGCGAACAGCACCGGGAACATGTCCACCGGGAACTGCATCGCCTCGTAGATGATGCCCGAATAGAAATCGACGTTGGGGTATAGTTTGCGGGAGACGAAATAGTCGTCCTGCAACGCGATCCGCTCGAGCTCCAGCGCCAGGTCGATCAGCGGATTCTTGCCGGTAACCTCGAACACCTCCTCGGCCACGCGCTTGATGATGCGCGCCCGGGGATCGTAGTTCTTGTAGATGCGGTGGCCGAATCCCATCAGTTTCACTTCGCCGCGCTTCACGCGCTCGATGTAGGCCGGCACCCGGTCTCGCGTGCCGATCTCCCGCAGCATGCGCAGGACTTCTTCATTGGCACCGCCGTGCAGCGGCCCGTACAGGGCGGCCGCGGCGGCCGCCATAGACGAATACGGATCGGCGTGGGCCGAGCCGACGCCGCGCATCGCGCTGGTCGAGCAGTTCTGCTCGTGGTCGGCGTGCAGGATGAAGAGCACGTCGAGGGCCTTCTCCAGCACCGGGTGCGGTTTGTACTTCACCTCGGTGCCCTTGAACATCATGTTGAGGAAATTCCCGGCGTAGGAGAGGTCGTTGTCGGGATACGCGAACGGCATCCCGATGGAATGCCGGTGTGCGAACGCGGCCAGGGTCGGTGTTTTGGCGATGAGGCGGTGAATCTGAAACCGCCGCGCCTCGACATCGGCGATCTGCTTCGCTTCGGGATAGAAGGTCGACAACGCCGCCACCGTGCTGACGAACATCCCCATCGGGTGGGCATCGTGGTGGAAGCCGTCGATGAACTTCTTGACGTTCTCGTGGATGATGGTGTGGTGCGTGATGTCGTACGTCCAGCGATCCAGCTCCGGCGGCTTGGGGAGCTCGCCGTTCAACAGCAGGTACGCAGTCTCGAGGAACGTACTGCGCTCGGCCAGCTCTTCGATCGGGTACCCCCGGTAGCGCAGGATCCCGCGCTCGCCGTCGATATAGCTGATGGCGCTGCGACACGCGGCCGTGTTGAGGTAGGCCGGGTCGTAGCTCATGAGGCCGAAGTCTTCGGCTCCGGCCTTGATCTGGCGCAGGTCGGCAGCCCGGATCGTCCCGTCCTGAACGGGGATCTCGTAGGTCCGGCCCGTGCGGTTGTCGACGATGGTGAGGGAGTCGGTAGCCATGGCAATGAAGATAATGACTACCGCTCCGGCGCCACCACTTGCAGCGTCGTCTTCAGTGTCTTGCCGGCCGCCGAGAGCGTCACCGTGTAGGTCCCCGGCGCCACGTATTCAGTGGGGTCCCCCGGTGACGCCGTCCGCAGCGACTCCTTGGGCTGGAGGTCCCAGATCACGCGGTTCAGGCCCGGATCCTTGCTGCCGCTGAGCTTCGCGACCTCGCGGCCCGTGCTGTCCGCGATCGTGATCGAGACGTCGTCCAGCGCGTAGCTCTTGAGGTAGTAGTCGATGGGCGCCCCGAACGGCGGGTTGGCGGCCTGGTAAGGGCGATGGCCCCACAGCCCCGATTCCTGCAGCTTCCAGAACGGCTGGACCGGCCGGGTGCTGAAGAGATGGGCGGCCGAGTCGAGCAGCGCCGGGGTCAGCTCCTCGAGCGGGATGATCTGATCCAGCACGTAGATGCTGCGGCCGTGCGTGCCGACGATGAGGTCCCGATCGCGCGGATGGATCGCGATGTCGTCGAAGGCCACGGTGGGCAGGCCGTTCCTGAAGCGGTTCCAGCTCGCGCCGCGGTCGAGCGAGAAGTACAGTCCGAACTCCGTGCCCGCGAACAGCAGGTTTCGGTTGCGGGGATCCTCGCGCAGGGCCTTGACCGGTCCGCCGGCCGGCAGGTTCGCCACGATCGACGTCCACGTGCGGCCGAAGTCGGTCGTCATGAACGCGAGCGGCTGGAACACGTCGCTGCGGTGCCCGTCGATCGCCACGTAGGCCGTGCCCGAGTCAAGGTGGGACGCCTCGATGCGCGCGACGTACAGGTTCGGCTTGGGGAGCCCCCGGAGATTCGTGCCGACGTTGGTCCAGGTGGCGCCCCCGTCGCGGGTGAGCTGGATGTTGCCGTCGTCGGTGCCCGCCCACAGGACCTTGGGATCGAGCGGCGACTCGGCCAGGGTGACGATGGTGTTGTAGGTCTCCGCGCCGGACCCCGCGGCGGTCATCGTCTGGGGGTTCATCGTCGAGAGATCGGGTGAAATCGCCTCCCAGGCATCCCCGCGCGCGGTGAGCCGGAACAGCTGATTGCCGCCGAAATAGAGTACCGTGGGATCGAAGTGGGAGATGGCGAAGGGGGTGTTCCAGTTGAACCGGAACGCCGGCGTGCCCTCCTTGGCGCTCGGCCGGATGCTCTTGATCGCGCCGCTGCGCTGGTTGAGCCGGAAGGCGTACCCCTGCTGGCACTCCGCGTAGACGATGTCCGGGTCTGTGGAATCCACCTGGACGTAGTAGCCGTCGCAGTCGCCCACGCGGTACCAGTCCGAGGCGGCGATCCCGTCGTCGGAGCGTTTGCGGCTGGGGCCGCACCACGTGCCGTTGTCCTGCAGCCCACCGCAGATGCGGTACGGGGTGCGGTAGTCGTAAGCCACCTCGTAGAACTCGCCGGTGGCCACGTTGTTCAGGAAATCCCAGGTCTTGGAGCGATCCCAGGAGAAGTAGATCCCGCCGTCAGTGCCGAGCATGAGGTGATCGGGGTTGCCGGGATCGATCCACAGGGCATGCAGGTCGCCGTGGATCTTCTCGGCGCCGTCGTGACGGAACGTGTGCCCACTGTCGTCGGACACGTCGAGCCCGTAGCCCAGGACGTAGACGTGAGCGTCGCTGGTCGGGTCGACGCGGACCTTGGTGAAGTAGAACCCGCGCGGCGCGAGGTCGGAGAGCCGGCGCCAGTGCGCGCCGCCGTCGTCGGAGCGGAACACGCCGCCCGAGCGGGAGTGCACGTCGTCGATGTCCTTCGGGCCCCCCACGTCGGATTCGATCACGGCGTAGACGATCTGGGGATTCTTGCGGTAGATGTCGAGTCCGATGCGGCCGGTCTGCGGGGGGAGTCCAGTGCCGAGTTTCGTCCAGGTCTTACCGCCGTCGGTCGTCTTGTAGATCCCGCCTGCCGGCCCGCCGCTGCGCATCGACCAGGGTGTCCGCAGCCGCTGATACATGGCGGCGTAGGCGACGTCGGGGGCGCCCGGGTCGAGCACGAGATCGATCGCGCCCACCGAGTCGCCGAGCTGCAGGACGGCCGTCCACGTCTTGCCGCCGTCGGTCGTCTTGAAGACGCCGCGCTCCGGGTTCTTGCCCCAGAGGTGGCCGAGCGCGGCGACCCATACGGTCGAATCGGTGCGCGGGTCGATCACCAGCGCTGGAATGTCGTGCGTGTTCTCCAGTCCCAGGTGCGTCCACTTGCCGCCGCCGTCGCTGGAGCGGTACACGCCGTTGCCCCAGGACGAGCTGTTGCGTCCGTTCCCCTCGCCCGTCCCGACCCACACGAGGTTCGAGTCCCGCTGCGACACCGCCACGGCTCCGATCGACGCCACCGGCTGGTCTTCGAACACCGCCGACCAAGTGGTGCCGTTGTTCGTCGTCTTGAAGAGGCCGCCGGTCCCGGCGGCGGCGAAGATCACCCGCGGGCTACCCTCGCGGACCGCGAACGCCGACATGCGGCCGCCCATCGTCGAGGGTCCCACGGCCCGGAACTTCAACCCGCGGTACACCAGCGTGTCGACGGGGTGCGCGGCCGGGGCAGGGGCGGGGGCGGCGCGGCGCTGGGCCGCGAGCGGGACGGAGGCGAGGAAGCAGGCACTCGCCAGAAGAGGAAAGGGTCGGATCATGGGGGCAGAAGATGCTCGCTCTGTTCCGAACGCTCAATCCCCTTATTTTGGAGCGTGGCTAGTCCTCACCCTCCTCGCACCAGCCTCTACCCCACCCGCTCGGCGGCCGGGGCGTACCTCGGCCAGCTCCTCGCGGCCCAGGGGTACGTCCACTCCCTGCTGCTCGGGGTCACGCCGGAAGGCGTCGAAATCGCGGCCAACGCTGCCAAGGCGATGGGCGCGAGCTTCGATGTGCTGGTGGCGTCCTTCATCCGGCTGGGCGCGAACCTCGCTCCCGTGGGGGCGTTGGCGGAGAGCGCGACGGCGGCCGAAATGGACCCCGACTTCCAGCCCGGGATCAACCTGGTCGAAAAACTCGGGTCGGCGATCGAAGAATCGCGGGCCCGGGTGCGCCGTGACCTGGTGCTATACCGGACCCACCGGCCCATCAAGAAGCTCGACGATCGCCAGATCATCATCGTCGACGGGCAGGTGTTCTATCCCTGGAAGGTGTTGGCGGCGGCTCGCGCCGTATACGAGCTCGGGGCGCGGCGCATCGCGATCGCGACGCCGGTGGCGAGCGCGAGCGCGGCCGAGCGGATCCGGGCGCGCCAGTTCGAATTCGTCTGCCCCAACGTGCTGCCGGAAGAGGAGCAGCAGGGGCAGCTCTACGGAGATGCGATGTCGGATAGTCCTGAACGATTGAAGAGTATCATGATCGCCCATCAAGCCGCATAGCCGAAAGGCCAGGGCGAACACCCTGGCCTCTCGTCGCTTGGAGCCACTTCGCACCTTCGCCGTCCTGCAACTCTCCCTGCATGCCGGAGCCTAGTACCTCACATCTACCATGCCGCCCTCCAGCCATGCATGCTCCCCGCGCAGCACTTCCTGGGCGACGTTGTACGTCGGCACGTCTTCGTTGCGCCACAGTCCCTGGAACTTGGCTTTCACCCGGCCGCGGGCCTGGCGGCAGAACACGTCCACGACCCGCATTGCGTTGGCTCCCGCGACGGGATCATCCCGCATCAGCCGCGCCGCGCGCGAGCAGGCCGAGGCCATGGCGAAGAGCTCGGCGCCCACGTCGACCAGCCGGAACAGCACGCCCTGGCGCTGCTCGAGCTTCGGTCCGAAGCGCAACATGGCGTGGAAGCAACCGCGCGCGAGGCGCCGGGCGCTGCGCTCGATGAAGCGCACGTGCTTGGCGAGGACGCCGAATTCGCCGTACTTCGGCCAGAAGCTCCACCCGATCCAGCGCGACGGGTACCACCAGCCGTAGAACAGCGCCGAGCGCACGAGGCCGGCGAGCCGCTGGCCCGCGGTCTTCCCTGGCATCACGACGTCGCCCGCGATCTGGAGGTGTTTGTCCACGGCCTCGCGCGCGATGAACAGATGCATGATCTCCGAGCTGCCCTCGAAGATCAAATTGATGCGGAAGTCGCGCATGATGCGCTCGACCGGCACGGCCGGTTCGCCGCGCTCGCGCAGGCTGTCGGCCGTTTCGTAGCCGCGGCCACCGCGGATCTGGAGCGTATCGTCGATGATGCGCCATCCCGCTTCCGAGTTGTACAGCTTCGCGATCGCCGCCTCCAGCCGGATGTCGGAGTCGCCCCGGTCGGCGAGGGCGCCGCACAACTCGGCGACCGCTTCCATGGCGAAGGTGTTCGCCGCCATGGTGCCGAGCTTCTGCGCGACCGCGTCGTGCTGGCCGATCTTCTTGCCCCATTGCACCCGCTCGTTGGCCCACGTGCGCGAGATCGCGAGACAGCGCTTGCCGGCCGCGACGGCGGAGATGGGAAGGGTCAACCGGCCCGTGTTCAGGGTGATGAGGGCGAGCTTCAGCCCCTTGCCCTCGCCCCACAGGATGTTCTCCTTCGGAACGCGGACGTTGGTGAACGAGATGACGCCGTTGTAGATCGCCTTCAACCCCATGAAGTGGCAGTGGTGCTCCACCTTCACGCCCGGCGCGTTCCCCTCGACGATGAACGCCGTGATCTGCCGCTTCTCCTTGCCGCCGACCAGCTTCGACGGCGTGCGCGCCATGACCACCATGAGCTCGGCGATCGTGCCGTTGGTGCACCACAGCTTCGAGCCGTTCAGGATCCACTCCCGCCCGTCGGGGGAGAGGACGGCGGTCGTCTCGAGTGCGGCGGGATCGGAGCCGACATCCGGTTCGGTGAGCGCGAACGCCGAGACGGCGCCCTTGGCAAGGCGGGGAAAGTACTTCTTCTTCTGCTCGTCGGTGCCGAACATCTTGAGCGGCTGCGGCACCCCGATCGACTGGTGCGCCGACAGCAGCGCGGTGATCGAGCCGTCGATCGACGAGACGAGCTCGATTGCCTTCATGTAGGAGAGCTGCGACAGGCCCAAGCCGCCGTAGTCGCGGGGGATCTTGATGCCGAACGCACCGATGTCCTTGAGGCCTTGGACGATCGGCGCCGGGATCTCCCCTTCGCGGTCGATGCGGTCGGAATCCACCTGCGACAACAGGCGGGTGAGCTGCTCCAGGAACGGCCGAGCCCGCTCGGCCTCGGCCGCGGTCTGCAGCGGATAGGGATGGATCAGGTCCATCCGCAGGACGCCCAGGAACAGGTCCCGGACGAAGCTCGGCGCCACCCACTGCTCTTCGCGCGCCGCCTCGGCGACGGCACGCGCCTCGTCGGCGCTGACTTTGGGCTTGGGTTCGGCGGCGGTGGTGGTCATGCCAGACAATGTAGTGAGGCCGTATGCGAAAGTCGCAGTGACGGCTTGACACATCGGTCTTCCTGGGGAGATTGCCTCCCCCCGCGCCCTTCATGGAGTGACGCATGTCACGATTCACCCCGCTCCTCGCCCTGATCCTCCCGGGCGGGGTCGCCGTCCAGAATCCCCCGTCAAGCATGTCACGGAACTGCAGCGGGTCCGGTTCGTTATGAAGGGTGGCACCGTGTACCTTACGCAATAGTGCGACGCGCTCTTACCGCTCTTACGGCAGTCCTTCTGAGCGCCGCCGGCGCCGGACGGGCCCAGCAGCTCGGCCCGGTCGGGACCGGCGGCGTCGCGGCGTTGGCCAACGCCCTGGAGCAGCTGGGCGGCGTCAAGCGCGTGCTGGTCATCGGCGCCCACCCCGATGACGAAGACACCCAGCTCCTGACCTGGCTGTCTCGCGGCCTCGGCGCCCAGGCGGCCTACCTGGCGCTGAACCGCGGCGAAGGGGGGCAGAACCTCATCGGTCCCGAGCTCGGGCCCGAGCTCGGCATCATCCGCTCCGAGGAGCTGCTGGCGGCCCGCTCGGTGGATGGCGCGCGGCAGTACTTCACCCGCGCCTACGATTTCGGGTTCTCCAAGTCCGCCGACGAATCGTTCGGCTTCTGGCCGCGCGATTCGGTGCTGCACGACGTGCTGGACGTGATTCGGCGTTTCCGGCCGCAGGTCATCGTCTCGGTCTTCTCCGGAACGCCTCGCGACGGGCATGGACAACATCAGGTCGCCGGTATCATCGCGCGGGTCGCGTATGACGCGCTGCGGGATTCGACGTGGGGCCCCGTCAAGTTCTACCGCTCCACCTTCTTCGACACGGCCGCCACGACGCTGACGATTGCCACGGGAGCGATCGATCCCGTGCTCGGGCAGTCGTACTACCAGATCGCCATGGCCGGCCGCAGCCGCCACCGCTCCCAGGACATGGGCCAGCTACAGCGTTTGGGCCCCGCTCAGACCCGTCTGTCGCTCGCCGAATCCAAAGTGGGCACGACCGGCGGGATCTTCGACGGCGTGGATACCGTCTGGCACGGCCGGGAACGCTTTCGAGCGCTGATCGATTCGGCGCGCGCCCGCCTCAATCCCTATGCACCTGACGCGCTGCTGCCGTACCTGGCCCGAGCCAGTGCGGCCCTCGGCCCCGAGGATACGGAGCAACGGGCCATTCTGGACGGCGCCATCGCCAACGCCGCCGGCCTCGTGGTGGACGGCACGGCCGACGACGCGATCGTGATTCCGGGTGAGCGGGTGCAGGTCGAAGTGACGATCTGGAACGCGGGCTCCGCTCCGGTCCCGGTGGACGGGGTGGACTTCCAGGCGCCCGTCGGCTGGCGGGTCGACCGCATCGATCCCGTGACCGGTACG